>Ga0265296_1004017_pt1 | contig 13074 bp, 11 predicted proteins | sample MunlanPumphouse1_FD_189073 | JGI IMG/M metagenome (GOLD analysis project Ga0265296, IMG submission 189073) | Groundwater microbial communities from a municipal landfill in Southern Ontario, Canada - Pumphouse #1 | ecosystem: Environmental > Aquatic > Deep subsurface > Groundwater | place... | reverse complement strand
ACGAAGGTGGTGAAGCCGATCGAGGCGGCGATCACCCAGATGTTCACGCCGATGAAGGCCAGACCCACGCCCACGGCCGCCGCGTCGATGCTGGTGCCGATGGCGGTGGCGATCAGGGCCCAGGGGCCGGACCGGCGCGGCGCGGCGTCGTCTTGCGCATCGCGCGGCTTGGCGCCTTCCCAGATCATCTTGCCGCCGACGATCAGCAGAAGCGTGAAGGCGATCCAGTGATCCACCTTCTCGACCAGCCCCGCCGCGACGATGCCCAGTCCCCAGCCGATCAGGGGCGTGATCGCCTCGATGACCCCGAACACCAGCCCCGCCTTGATCGCGTCCTTCACGGCCGGACGATGCGAGGCCCCGCGTCCCACGGCGGCTGCAAAGGCGTCCATGGACATGCTGAGGGACAGGATGGCGATTGTTCCTGGGGTCATGGACTGCACTCGACCGGACGCAAGACAGCGGCTCCACTCCGGCCGGTGCGGCGGTGGAACGCGCTGGTCTCGCTAGGCGGTGATGGTCCGCTGATCGCGCCACGCGCCGAAACGCGAGTGTGTTGACACGATCCCGACGTCTCGACGTCGGAAGCTACTCCCCAACAGGAGGCGGTCCTCTACACGCGGCGCCGAAGGATTGGCAACCGTGCAGATCAGTCGAAGGGGTGCAGCGGCGCCCGTCTCAGGGCCGCCAGATTGGCGGAGTTGGTGCAGAAACAGGCGGTTCTCAGCTGTCGAATGACCAGCTGAAAATGATCAACGACCGCCTCGGTCGAGAGCGTCGCCGCCGCCAGAACGCCCGCCGCCTGCCCCGCCACATCCGCGCCGAGACGAATCGCCTTGGCGACATCCAGGCCATTGCGCACGCCGCCCGATCCGATGATGACGGCCTCCGGACAGGCGCGCCTGACGTCCACCAACGCGTGCGCCGTCGGCGTGCCCCAGTCGGCGAAGACCGCGGCATGGGCCTTGTCCGCTGGATCGACGGCGCGCTCGCCCTCGACCAGTCCCCAGTTGGAACCGCCAGCGCCGGCGACGTCCACGGCGGCCACACCCATGTCCACCAATCGCCGCGCCGTGTGGCCCGACAGGCCCGCCCCCGTCTCCTTGACGACGACCGGAACCTCCAGCTTGCGGACCAAAGCCTCCAGCGCCGCGCCGACGCCCCACCAGTCGCGGTCGCCCTCGGGCTGACAGGCTTCCTGCAACGGGTTCAGGTGAACGACCAGGGCGTCGGCGTCGATCATCTCGACCGCCCGCCGGGCTTCCTCCAGCCCGAAGCCCCGCGTCAACTGGGCGGCCCCGATGTTCGACAGGATGAAGGTGTCCGGCGCCCGACGACGCAGCGTCCGGTCCAGGCCGCCCGCCGCCCCGCCTTCGACCGCCGCGCGCTGCGAGCCGACGGCCAGGGCGATGCCCAGATGCTGGGCCGCCTCGGCCAGGCGCGCATTGATCGCCTCGGCGCGCGTCGGTCCGCCGGTCATGGCGCTGATCAGCAACGGCGCCTTCAGCCGTCTGCCCAGGAAGTCGGCGCCGAGGTCGATCTTGTCGTGATCCAGATCCGGCAGCGCCTCATGGACGAAATGCACCCGGTCGAACCCAGCATCACGTGCATGCCGTCCGCGACCGGCCAGCACCACGTCCAGGTGCTGATCCTTGCGATGTAACGAGGTGGCGTCGGTCATCGCCTTATTTCGGCGTCACGACGATGGGCGCCTCATCGTGGGCGACGGCCGACGCGCCGGCCGGCTGACGCTCCACCGTCAGGGCATAGGCGCCCGTCTGGTTGGGGCCATAGGCGCGAGCACGCACCAGATACCAGCCGTCGTCCGGCGCGGTCCAATCCAGCTTGGCGTGGGCGTCAGACAGGCTGTCGTCGTCGGTGGCCAGGCTGGAGAAGTCGCCGTCGTCATCGACCTGGCCCAGGTCGATGAAGGAATCGAAGGCGTTCGAGACCATGGTGATCCGCAGCTTTTCGTCCTTCTTGGCCTGGAACCGATAGGCGTCGAAATAGGCACCTTCGTCGCTGAGCGCCGCGCTGTTGGACAGGGTTCCACGAACCGTCCCGCCGACCAGCAGGCTACCCGGCTTGGGTTCAGGTCCGCGATCCAGCAGTTCGAGCGAGTAAAGCCCCTTGCCTTCGGAATCTAGCGGCGAGGCCCGCACCACATAGTCGCCGGCCGACGGCAGGGTGAAGTTCAGACGCGAATCCGTGCCTTCCGCCAAGCCGTCGTCATCGCTGGCCAAGGCTTCGAACGTATCGCCGACCTCGCCGATTTCCAGATAGGCGTCGAAGTCTCCGGAGCGCAGGATCGCCTGGATGCGCTGCCCCTCCGTTCCGGTGAAGACATAGGCGTCATAGCGTTTGCCGTCGTCGCCCTGCGGGTCCTCGTCCGTGATCTCGCCCTCGACCTTCTCCCCGAAGGTCGCCGCCGTGGGCGGAGGCGGCGGCGCGGTTTCGGTCAGCGTCAGCGTGTAGTCGCCCTCCGCCTCGTCGCTGAATCCGCGCGCCTCGATGATGTAATCGCCATCGGCGTCCAGAGTGCGGGCGATGCGGGAATCCGTTCCCGATCCGGCGCCGTCGTCGTCCTCGACCAACACGGTATCGTCCGACGCGCGCCGCAGGGTCAGATAAGCGTCGAAATCGCTGGACTTCATCTCGATAGCCACGCGCTGGCCGTTCGTGCCGGTAAAGCGATAGGTCTCGGCGCGCTGGCCGTTGTCGTTGACGGCGCTGTCCGACCCCAACTCCCCCTTGATCTCGTCGCCCACCGCGATCGGCTTGGACGGCGCGGCGGGCGGCGCCTCGGCCAGACCCACCTCATAGCGGCCCAGGCCGTCTTCCAGCGACGTGGCCCGGATCACATATTCGCCCACCGTCGGCGCCGTGAAGGTCAGGCGCGCGTTCAGCCCGCCGCCGGGCGCGTCGTCGTTGGAACCGATCTCGACGAAGTCGGGACCGTTCATACGCCCGACCCGCACCAGGGGATCGAAGGCCTCGGAATCCAGCGTCACCACGAACCGATCACCGGCGTTGGCGCGGAAAGCGTAGGCGTCGTAGCGGCCGCCGTCCTCCTGCTCGGGATCGCGCGCGGTCAGTTCACCACTCTGGGTCGCGCCGACACGGATGCCGCCGGGTCGAGGCGCGCGGGGCGCGGCCGGACGTTCCTGCAGGGACAGGCGATAGTCGCCGCCGTCCAGCCCGCTCAACGTCCTGGCCCGCAGGACATAGGCGCCCGCCCGCTCGGGCGTGAAACGCAGACGCGCGTTCGTGCCGTCCTCCAGACCGTCGTCGTCGGTCGCCAGCGGCTCGCCCTCGGCGCCGTCCGCATAGACCGCCAGATAGGCGTCGAAGGCGTCGGACCTCAGAATGGCTTCCAGACGCTGGCCTGCGCGCGCGTCGAACCGATAGTCGTCATAACGATATTCGTCGTCCGTCGCCTTGCCGTCTGCGTCCGTCAGGGCGCCGCTCACCGTCGCGCCGATCCGCAGGGGCTGGGCGTCCTGGGCCAAAGCCGGCGCTGCGGCCCAGAGAAGGGCGACGGTGCTGACTGCGGCGACAAGAGACGGACGATTCATGATTTCCTCCAGCATTGGACGCGGATCATAGACGCCGAACCGTGACGGCTGTAAATCGCCGCCATCCTCATTTCCCGCCAGACGGAGCTGCCATGTCGGCCCAATCCACGCCTGCGACCCTGATCGACGGCAAGGCCTTTTCGGTCGCTCTGGTGGAGCGTGTCGGCGCGGCCGTCGCCCGCCTGGAAGCCGCACACTGCGTCAAACCCGGCCTGGCCGTCGTCATCGTCGGCGAGGATCCCGCCAGCCAGATCTATGTGCGCAACAAGGGCGAGACCACCCTGCGCGCCGGCATGCGCTCCGACACCCACCGCCTGGCCGACACGACCAGCCAGGACGAACTGCTGGCCCTGATCGCCCAGCTGAACGCGGATGGGGGCATCCACGGCATTCTGGTGCAATTGCCCCTGCCCGCCCACATCGACGCTTCGGTGGTGCTGGACGCCATTTCCCCGGACAAGGATGTGGACGGCTTCCATGTCGTCAATGCCGGTCGTCTGGCCGTCGGCCTGCCGGGCCTCGTGCCCTGCACCCCGCTGGGCTGCCTGATGCTGCTCAAGGATCAGCTGGGCGATCTGTCGGGTCTGAACGCCGTCATTGTCGGCCGCTCCAATATCGTCGGCAAGCCGATGGCCCAGCTTCTGCTCGGCGAGAGCTGCACCGTGACCGTGGCCCATTCGCGCACGCGCGACCTGCCCGACGTATGCCGTCGCGCCGACATTTTGGTGGCCGCCGTCGGTCGCCCCGAGATGATCAAGCGCGACTGGATCAAGCCGGGCGCAACCGTCATCGACGTGGGCATCAACCGCGTCCCCTCGGCCGATCCGGTCAAGGCCGCCGAGGGCAAGACCCGCGTCGTCGGCGACGTGGCCTTCAAGGAGGCGGTCGAGGTCGCCGGTCGCATCACCCCGGTGCCGGGCGGCGTCGGCCCCATGACCATCGGTTGCCTGCTGGCCAACACCTATTCGGCGGCTTGCCGCATCAACAATATGGAACCGGAGCCATTGGACGCTTGATGCATTTATTGGGCCGGTGAATAGTCCCGCTCCACGGCGCTATCGCCGACTGGGAGATGTCATGGTCCGCTTCAATGCTCGCGCCGTCGCTCTGACCGGCGCTTTGATGATCGTCCCCGCCGTCGCGGGCTGTGGCTACAACACCATCCCGACCAAGCAGGAACGCGCCGAGGCGGCCTGGGCGGACGTTCAGAGCCAGTATCAGCGCCGCGCCGACCTGGTTCCCAATCTGGTCGCCACAGTCCAGGGCGCCGCGATCCAGGAACGCACCACCCTGACGGACGTGATCAACGCCCGCGCCCGCGCCACCTCGGTCAACGTCTCGGCCGACGACCTGGATAATCCGCAGGCCTTCCAACAGTATCAGGAGGCCCAGGGCCAACTGTCCGGAGCCCTGTCGCGTCTGCTGGTCACGGTCGAGGCCTATCCCCAGCTTCAGGCCAACCAGAATTTCCTGACCCTGCAGTCTCAGCTGGAAGGCACCGAGAACCGCATCGCCATTTCGCGCCGGGACTACAACGAGGCTGTTCGCGACTACAACACGACGCTGCGCACCTTCCCGTCGGTGATCTGGGCCAAGACCCTGCACGGCGGCTCACAGCCGATGCAGCTGTTCACCGCCACGGCCGCGGCCCAGTCGGCGCCCCAGGTCAACTTCAACCTGAACGCCCCGCCCGCAAACGCCTCTGCGCCCGGCGGCGGCGCGCCGACCGTGGCGCCGGGCGCGACCCCGCCCGCCCAGTGACCGGCCTTCAAGCGGCGGCGTGGCGTCCGACGGGCCTCGCCGCCCTCCTTTTGGGCCTGGTTGCTGCGCTGTTTTTCGTCCTACCGTCCGCAGCCCAAACCAAAATCGACTTCCCGCCCCTGACCGGCCGTGTGGTCGATCAGGCCAATCTGCTCGATCCCGCGACCGAACAGGCTCTGACCGAAAAGCTGGCGGCGCTGGAGGCAAGCAGCACCGACCAGCTTGTCGTCGTGACCGTGAACAGTCTTCAGGATCAGGAGATCGAGGACTACGGCTATCAGCTGGGTCGCGCCTGGGGCATAGGCCAGAAGGAAAACGACAACGGCGCCCTGCTGATCGTCGCCCCCAACGAACGCAAGGTCCGCGTCGAGGTCGGCTATGGGCTTGAGCCGATCCTGACCGACGCCTTCTCGTCTCAAGTCATACGCGACGACATCCTGCCGTCCTTCCGCGACGGCGATTACCAGGCGGGCGTGGTCAAGGGCGTGGACGCCCTGATCGCCCAGCTGTCGCTCGACCCCGCCGAGGCGCAGGCGCGCGCGCAGGCGGCTGCGGCGCAGCAGACTGACACCAAGGCCGAATCCATCATCCCGGTCGTCATCATCGCGGCCATCTTCCTGTTCATGTTCCTGATCGCCATGCGGTCCGGGCGCGGACGGCGCAGCAACGTCGGATCCGTGCTGCTGTGGGCTGCGTCCGAAGCGCTGCGAAGCTCGGGACGCGGCGGCGGCGGATGGGGCGGCGGCGGAGGCTTCGGCGGCGGTGGCGGTGGGTTCGGCGGAGGCGGCGGCAGCTTCGGCGGCGGCGGCGCCTCGGGGGGATGGTGATGCAGATCACGGACAACGACCGCACCCGGATCGCCGAGGCCATCTCGGCGGCCGAGCGACAGACGTCGGGCGAAATCTTCTGCGTGATCTCGCGACGGGTCTCCACCTATCTGGACGTCAGCCTGGCCTGGGCGGCAGGCGCCGCCCTGCTGGCGCCCATCGTCTTCATTCCCTTGGTGCTGGACTTCCGCTGGCCCGGCGATGGCTGGGAAGCCGCGCATCAGGCCGCCCAATCCGCCACCACGGGTCAAGCCCTGGCCCTCTACGCCTTGTCTCAAGCCGTGATCTTCATCGGCGTCTTCCTGTTGACGCGCATTCCCGCCGTTCGCAGGCTGGTCACGCTTGCCGGGGTCCGGCGTGGTCGCGTCAGAGAGGCCGCCTTGCAGCAGTTCCTGGCCCAGGGCGTCCATGTCACCACCGAACGCACTGGCGTCCTGCTGTTCGCCGCGCTGGACGAACATCAGGTCGAGCTGATCGCCGACAAAGGCATCTACGCCAAGGTGGACGAGGACGCCTGGGCCCAGGCAGTCGCCGTCCTGACCCGCGAATTGCGCGCTGATCGTCCAGTCGAGGGTTTCGCGGCGGCTGTCGACCTGTGCGGACAGGTGCTGGCCCGACACTTCCCGCCGCGGCCCGACAACCCCAACGAACTGCCCGATCACCTGATCCTGCTCTGATCGTCGCATCGGGGTCGCATTCGCGCGCCAGAAGGCCTAGCCCACGGTCAACGTCCAAGAACCGACACCTCCATGCCTCGCCTTCTCACCTATAATGTCCACCGCTGCGTCGGCACGGATCGACGGCTGGATGTCGGCCGGATCGTCGCCGTCATCGGCGAGTTCGAGCCAGACATCGTCTGTCTTCAGGAACTGGACGTCGGCCGCGTTCGCACCGGCAGCGTAGATCAGGCGCAGGCGATCGCCACAGGTTTGGCCATGACCTCACGCTTTCACCCGGCGATGCGGGTCGAGACCGAACAGTACGGCGACGCCATCCTGACCCCCCACCCTGAACGCCTGATCCGCGCCGGCGCCCTGCCCACCGTATCCGGCATTCCGGGCCTTGAGCCGCGCGGCGCCATCTGGTCCGAGATCGAGATCGACGGGGCCGCCATCAATGTTCTGAACACCCACCTGGGCCTGGTCCCCCGCGAACAGCGGCTTCAGGCAGCGGCCCTGGCTGGGTCCGGCTGGGTCGGCGCCTGCACGGGACCGACGCTGCTGGCGGGCGACTTCAACGCCACCTCCATCACCCGCCCCTATCAGACCCTGTGCCGCAGCCTTCAGGACTGTCAGCGCCAGCTTGGCCTGAAGCCCAGCGTGAAGACCTTCCCCTCGGCCTTCCCCGCCATCCGCATCGACCACTGTTTCGTCAGTCCCGAGATCCGCATCCGCGCGGTGCGTTCTGCCTTTTCGCCCCTGGCGCGCGTGGCGTCGGACCATCTGCCGCTGATCATCGATTTCGATGTGGTTCAGCCCGGCGCGTGACCGCCCTCGGACGCCGGTCGGGTGCGTTGAGAGCGTTTCAGCCGCTTCCACGGCCGCCAGGCGTCGGTCGAGGAGGTCGGATCGCCCAACTGCCATTCCGCGAACATCCGCTGGATGCGCGTCGGCGGATCGGATCCCAGCGGCTTCAGCCGATCCGTTTCGAAGCTGCAGATCGCCGCCCCGACCGATCCGAACACGCCCTCGACCGCCGCATAGTCCTTGGTCGCCACGCCCAGCCAGTGGGCGATGGTGCGGTGACGATAGGCGGTGATCACGGCCCGACCCGCCGCATCCGTCGGCTCGGCGGCGATGTCGCACTCGGTGTCCAACCCCATCGAACGGTTGTTCAGGTTCGTGGATCCGATTCTCAGCAGCCGGTCGTCGATGATCGTCACCTTGGCGTGGACGATGATCCGGTCGCCATGTTCGGTCAGCGGGGCGAAGGCGAAGAAGCGGTTGTAGGTGTCGGCCTGCTCCAGCCGATGCAGCACCTCGGCCCGGGCCGTGTCCATGGTCAGGCTGTCGAACCAGCTGGGGCTTTTCGCTGTCGAGATGACGATCACCTGCGGCCCGTCCACCTCGGCCAGCCTTTCGGCCAGGGCCGCAGCGATGACCGGCGAGGTGAAATACTGGTTCTCGAAATAGATCAGTCGCTTGGCGCGGCGGATGGAGTCCAGATGTAGCGCCTCGCTTTCGCGCACCTCGTGACGACCGGACCATTTGGGCTCGGTGCGGGCGATGCCGACCGGCACGTCGGTCATCTGCACCGGCACGCCATCCGGCCAGGGATCGCTTTCGACCTCATCCGGGGTGGTGCGTTCCCAGGTCGCCTTGAACCAGCGTTCGCGCGCCAGATCGCCCAGCGCGCGCGCCGCTGGGCCGTCCATCACGCTCATCACCTCGTGGCGCGCCTTGCAAATCAGGCCGCTGGGCAGGGCGCGGCGCGGATCGCCGTCCAGATGCTCGTCGGAGTCCCAGCGGTCGGTCGAGATGTCGCCGCCGCCGCAGAAGGCCACCTTGTCGTCGATCACCACCACCTTCTGGTGATGGCAGGCCCCGATCGGTCCCGGCGAATCCAGCCGAAACTCCACCATCCGCTTGCGGAACCAGCGCTGCGCCTTGTGCGGATAAAAGCCCTGCGAGGCCGCGATCAGCAGCGGCGACTTCCAGATCAGCAGTCGCACGTCCAGATCCGGCTTCTTCTTCACCATCATGCGCAGCTGGCGACCGATCTCGGCCGACTTGTCGCCGGGCCGCGTCTCTGGGTCCAGGTGCGTGCGGGGATCGAACTGCCAGCCCAGCAGGACGATGGACCTCTCGGCCTTGTGCAACGCCGACGACAGGGCGTCGAAATAAGCCTCGTTCTCCATCAGCACCGAAAAGCGATGCGCGACAGCAGAGGTCCACAGGCCCGGACCGGGCTCCAGAAGACTGCCTTCGTAACTGTCGCCGCCTTGCGTCATGCGACCCATCTGCCTGATTCGCGTGACACGGTGTCGGAGCGCCTGCATCCTCCGTTCCACGCACGTCTCGTCGGGTCAATCTTTCAGGGCGGGATTGTGACGTTCACCCATTTGGCGCATAAGGAGCGTAGCCGTACAGGCAGCGAGGGAGGGTAGAATGCAGGCGCTTGTCGAACTGATCGCTGGCTTCATCGCCCTGCTGGCCGCCGTCGTCCTGTCGCAGTTCGGCGTGGACACCCACACACCGAATCATGCCGACCGCGAAGTGCGCCGTGTCGCCGAGTGTCGCGACGCCGGATCGCAAGCGCCCCTGCTGTCCGAAACCCAGCGCGACTGCTGATCGCATCGCGCCTTCTGGTGCGTCGGCGCAGCGGTTCATCGACAGGTTGCGGTCTTGAGTCGGTTTCGTCCGCACCAATCATGCTCTAGGGTTTCCTCGGCGCTGTCGGACGCCCGCGTAGAGATCGAGTTTTAGAGCTGATGAAGTCTCCCAAACGGCCGCCGCTTAAGCTGACCGACGACGAAGGCGTTGCGCCCGTCGAACTGTCGATCACGGACGAGACGCCGTCGGCTGATGAGACTTCAGCACTCGAACCGATCCCCGAGCCTGATTTCGAAATCATTCAGCCGACGTTCGAGGAGCCCCCGTTCGACCCACCCCCGTTCGACCCACCCATGTCCGAGCGCCGTCGCCGTCGCCTGCTGGAAGAGCAACGCCTCGCCGAGGAACGCGCCCTGGCGGCGGACCGTGGTCCCATCGAGCCGGAGCCGATGGCCACGCCGGAGCTGAGCGCAGAGCCCATGCCGGAATCGACCGCCGCGGTCGAAATGGCCGTCGCCGCAGGAAAGCCGCCCGCAACCTTCGAACTGTCCAAGCCGCCGACCGTAAAGACGGTCGCAGCCAAGACCCAGCCCGAACCCTCCGGCCGGCACGCCTATCTGATCTCCGGCATCGCTTCGGCGCTCTGGATCGGCGGCGTCGCATCTTGGGCCGCCTATGAATTTGGCGCGGGCGGGGCCGAGTTGGACCCGCTGCGGATCGCCATCTATGTCCTGATCGCCCTGGCCCCGGCCGGGCTGGCCATCATGCTGGCCCATGCCGTGCGTCAAGGGGCCGGCCTCGCCGCCGAGACCCGTCGCGCCCGGCAACTGGCCGAGGCCCTGGTCGCCCCGACCGCCTTGGCCGCGCAACAGACCGGCGAAGTCCTCCAGTCGCTGCGTTCCGACATCGACCACGCGACCTTGGCGGCCGAACGCGCCCGCAACGACATGGCCCTGCTTCGCGAAGCGCTCTCGCAGGAAACCACGCGTCTGAACGAGGCGGCCGAGAACGCGAGCCGCACCGCCCGGCGCCTGACCGAAAACCTGGGACGCGAGCGCGACCAGATGCAGACCCTGGGCATCCATCTGGACACCCAGGCCGCCGGCGTCATCGACGCGGTGGAACGGCAATCCCGCATGGTCGCGGACGCTTCCGACCTGGCGCAGGCGCAACTGCGTGAGGCCGAAGCCGCCCTGGCCGCCCGCGCCGCCGATCTGGCCGCCGCCGCCGGCGAGGCCCAGGACGCCGCGCGTGTCGCCTCCGACGATCTGGCGCGCCAGACGATCCGTCTGGAAAACGCCGGCACGGGCGTGGCCGAACAAATCCAGTCGGTCGAAGAAGGCCTGGGCCAGCAACGCGCCGCCCTGGTCACCGCCGCCTACGCCCTGCGCACCGATCAGGAAGACTTTTCCGCCCAGGTCGAGAGCCAACGCGCGCAGTTGATCGAACACCTGTCCGCCACCCGCACCGCCGCCGGCGATCTGGATCGCACGTCCCAGACCTCGGTCGAGTCGATGCGCGACCTGGTCGAGGCCGCCGCCGATCAGTTCCGCGCCCTGGTGGACATGTCGCAACGCGAGGCCGACGGTTTCGATTCCGCCACCAAGGTCGCCCTGGACCGCTTCGAAGCCCTGGCGGCCGAAGCCCGCGACGCCCTGATGGAAGAGACCCGCCGCGCGCTGGAGCAGATGCGCGCCACGGCCGAGGATTCCCGCGCCGCCGCCGCCGACGCCGCCGAACAGGCCCGTCTGCGCACCGACCGCCTGGGCGAATCCCTGTTCGAAGCCGCCCAAAAGGCCGACACGGCCGCCGACGCCCGCATCGCCGACGCCCGCCGGATCGTCAACGAAACCTCCGGCCTGGTGGACGAGGCCGGCGAGCGGATGGCCAATCGGCTGGAGACGCTGGTCACGAGACTGAGTTCGGCCCTGTCGGAGATCGACACCGCCGTCGCCGACATCGACGAACGCGCCGCCCGCCTGCCGCAGGAAGCCCGCGCCCGCGCCGACGCCGTCCGCGCCACGGTCGAGGACGGTCTCACCGCCCTGTCCGCCGCTTCGCGCAAGGCGGCCGAGGACACCGAAGCATTGGATGTCGGCTTCCAGGAGCGTGTGCGTCGCAACTACGACATGCTGACCGAGGCCGTGCGCCTGATGGGCGTGGTGTCGGGCGACGCCTCGCCACCCCGCCGCCGCGAGCCGACGCCGGAAATCGAAGCGCATCCCGAGCTTCGCCCGTCGCGCATGTCACCGCCGGAGACGCCGCCCGAAGAGCGCCGGTTCGGCCTGCGCAGTCGTCTGCGGCTTGAACCCGCCGAGACCCCGCGTCCGCCGTCGGAAAATCGGCTGGACTGGAGCGATCTGATCTCCGGCGATGACGAGAACGAGGCCCCGTTGGAGCTGGATACGCCCTCCCCTTCGCCCGCCGAAGCCGAGGCTCTGTCCGAACGCGTCGCCGCCGCCATCCGGCGCATGGGCGTGGACCCCAACGCCCTGTTGCCCCGCTCGCGCGTCGAGGAAGCCGCCCGCGCCGTCAGCAACGGCGATCCTGACGCCGCGCGCCAGATCGTGCGCCGTGTCGCGCCGGCCGCCGTGCGCAGCGTCTCGCGCCGCGTGCTCAGCGACTCCGAACTGCGTGGCGACGCCGAACGCTATGTCCGCAACTTCGCCGTCATGTTGAACGCCTCGGCCCGTGCGGGCGACAGCGCGGCGGTCCAGACCAGCCTGGCCTCCGACAGCGGTCGCGCCTTCATGTTGCTGGATGCGGCCGTCGGCGACCTGGGTTAAGGATCATCAGGGCTTGACCGCGTTCGGAAGTTACAGCCTCCTGCGCGTCACCGAACTGTCATGGATGGGGCTATGGCCGGCACGATGAACGAGATCGACGGCCCTGGCAGCGTTGACCGCCGCCCTGGCATCATCATCTGCACCTACGATGGCGAGGACGACGGCTGGGATCTGGTCGAGAATCTATCCGGCGAAATCTGGAGCCCCGTCGGCGCCCGCGCCGTGCCCATCCCTGCGGCCGATCCCGACGAACTGGCCTCGACCCTGGCCGCACGCCTGAGCAGCGGCGATTGCCGCGCCGTCCTGCTGGTGGGGCGCACGCACAAGGGCTCCGGTTTCCGGGTCCAGATGCGCGCCGAGAACCGCACGCTGGACTACAAGAACCGCCTGTCCAGCACCGGCCCCGGCATCGCCCGCACCACGGCGCCCGTCGCCGACATGCTGCGCGCCCTTACCGCTGCCGGCCTGCAAGCCGACGCCTCGTCGGAGGCCGAGGAAGATGTCGGCTCGTATCTTCTCTACCGCGTTTTGGCTGACCTGCCCGACGGCCCGCTCACGCCGTCCATCGGCCTGCTGCGTGCACCCGCCCCCGCCAACGAGGCCGCCGTGCGCAAGGGCATCAAGGCCGCCGCCTCCGCCATGGCCAGCCATCTGACCCCGCTGCCTCGCGCAGGCTGACCCCTCTCGTAGGTCGCAGACATCCAGGGTTCGCCAGTCTAGGGTTCCAAGATGATCGTGAGTCGCAACCTGATCCTCTTCGCCGCCCTGAACGGCGCCCTGGCCATAGCCCTGGGCGCCTTCGCGGCTCACGGCGCGGGGCCGCAAGTGAAATCCCTTCTGACCACCGGCGCCC
>Ga0265296_1004016_pt1 | contig 13080 bp, 12 predicted proteins | sample MunlanPumphouse1_FD_189073 | JGI IMG/M metagenome (GOLD analysis project Ga0265296, IMG submission 189073) | Groundwater microbial communities from a municipal landfill in Southern Ontario, Canada - Pumphouse #1 | ecosystem: Environmental > Aquatic > Deep subsurface > Groundwater | place... | reverse complement strand
CCTAGATGCCAGTCCGATCGGCAGCCTGTATCAGGCCGTTCGGTACAGATCCTTCACCACCTGCGCAAAGCGCTTGGCGGCATCCGAGAGCGGCCGATTGACGGCATGCACCAGCAGCATGCGCAGCGGCAGATCCACATCCAGCGGCACCACCTTGATGTTGGGCCAGGTGGCGTGCATGACCGAAAAATGGTCGACGATGGCGCACCCCACACCGGTATTGACCATGGCGCAGGCCAGGTGCGAGGTCGGCATGTCGGCAAAGATCGTGGGGGTGAGCCCCGCCCGGCTGAAGGCGCCCAGCGCAACCATGCCGAAATGCAGCCGCTCGCCCACGATGATCTGCGGATGCTCGGCAAGCTGGGCGAGCGAGAGGCGCTCATGGCATGCGAGCTCACTGTGCAGCGGCACAACGGCCACCATGTGGGCGTCACAAATCGTGGTGCTCGAGAGGAACGGATGCTCGGCGGGGATGGTCGCCAGGGCGATGTCGACCTCCCCGCTGAGCAATGGCGCGGCAATATCGCCAATCGCCGTGGCGGTGTGAAAGCGCAGAAAGGTCGTCGGATAGCGGCGTCGGAACTCGGCCAGCGCCAATGGCATCACGTGGGTACCCAGGCTGGGATTCGAGGTGACCTTCAGCACGCCCCCATGCGAATCCGCGATCGCCAGGGTCATGTCATTCACCCGCTGCAGCGCCTTCTGGGCGCGCTCGATCTCGGGCAGCAGGTCGGTGAGCTCCTTGGTGGGGCGCAGCCGGCCACGGATGCGCTCGAAGAGCTCGATGCCCACCAGTGCTTCGGTCTGGGCCAGCATCCGGCTGATGGCGGGCTGCGTGACGTCGAGCTGCTTGGCGGCGGCGCTGATGGACCCGGAGGTCACGATCGCCCACAACATCTCAAGCTGCTTGAAGTTCATTTTTTTGCTCATGTACAACCCATAATATTTTGGTATATGCTGCGGACAAATAAAAGCAGATGAAGTCAGCGCAGCGCATAAGTCAAACATATTCGATGTTCAGGCGTTCCCCAAGGAGAAAAACGATGATAGGCAAGAAATTGTTCACCGGCAGTCGATGGGCTCTGTCTGTATCCGCCCTGGCACTGGCCACCATGAGCTTGACGGGTCATGCAGCAGAAACCGCGGCGCCCCCCATCAAGATCGGCATGACCGTGTCGTCCACCGGCACCTTTGCGCTGGCCTCCCAATCGGGCGTGCGCGGTGTGGAGGTCTGGGTCGAAGAGGTCAACGGTCGCGGTGGCATCGAGATCGACGGCAAGAAGCGGCTGGTCGAACTGGTCAAACGCGATGATCGCAGCGACAAACAGATGGTGACCCGGGTGTATGAGGGCCTGATCGGCGACGAGAAGGTCGATCTGGTGTTCGCCCCGTTCGGTTCCACCCTCACGGCAGCCGCCGCCACGGTGACCGAGCGCCTGAACAAGTTCCTGATGATCTGGTCCGCCTCCAGCGACCAGTTGTATGAACAGGGCTTCAAGAACATCGTGTCCGGCACGCAGATGCCGGCCTCGCGTCAACTGGCTCTGGCCACGGAATATGCCAAGACTCTGGATGTAAAAAAGGTCGCCATCATCTATTCGGACGAGCCGTTCCCCACCGCTCTGGCCAATGGCGGACGTGATCAGGCGACGAAGAACGGCATTGAAGTCGTCATGTTCGAACGCTACCCCAAGGGTCAGAAAGATTTCAGCACCTTGCTGCAAAAGGCGCGGGCCGCAGGTGCCGATGCCTTCCTGCCGACGTCCTATGAGGGCGATCTGATGAGCATGGTGCGTCAGATGAAGCAACTGAACATCAATTTCCCGTTCACCTTCATGTTCTATGCATCGACCCCGCAATTCCAGGCCATCGGCAGCGATGCCAACTATGTGTTCAGCAACACCAATTACGACCCGGCGATCAACTGGGCGGTCAATGCCGGCATGAACCGCGAGCAGTTCGCGGCGGCTTATGCCAAGCAGTTCCCCAAGGCGGAGTTCGCACCCGACTTCCAGACGGCCCTGGCCTATGGCGCGGGCGTGGTAACCGAGGAAATCATCAAGAAGGCCAATTCCACCGATCCGCAGAAAATGAAGCAGGCGGCACTGGATCTGTCGGACAAGTTGACCGTGTTGGCCGGCCCCTATGCGATCGACGATCGTGGCCTGCAACTGAAGATGCCTTTCCCGGTCGTGCAGATCCAGCCTGGCAAAGGCATGGTGGCACTCTATCCCAAGGACGTCGCGACCGAAAAACCGATCTATCCGATTCCGGATTGGACCAAACGCTAAGCACCAAGGATGTCGAACCTGATGATGGAAAACCTGGTCTTCTTACCGATCGAGCAATTGTCCCGCAAGCTGGACGACGGTGAAATCAGTTCAGTTGCACTGACACAAGCCTATCTCGACCGGATCGAACGCTTCAACGGCACCCTGCACGCCTACGTTAACGTGTATGCGCAGGACGCACTCGCACAGGCGGCATGCTCGGACCAACGCCGAGCCGCGCGTTTGACGCTGGGGCCCCTCGATGGCATTCCCATTGCCATCAAGGATCTCTGCGCGATGACCGGGCGCCCGTTGACGGGTGGCTCCAAACCGTGGGAGGGCCGATTGGCCCAGACCACGGCGACCGCGGTGCAGCGCCTGCTGGGTGCAGGCGCCGTGATCCTGGGCAGTACGCACATGGTGGAGTTCGCGTTTGGTGCATGGGGCACCAATGCGCACATGGGTACACCGCGCAATCCCTGGGATCTCGCCCGCCATCGGGTGCCGGGCGGCTCGTCCAGCGGGTCGGGCGTGTCCGTGGCGGCAGGATTGGCCGCGGCAGCGATCGGGTCGGACACGGGTGGCTCGATTCGCACGCCGTCGATGCTTAATGGCATCACGGGACTGAAGACCACCACTGGCCTGATCAGCCTGGCCGGTTGCATCGACCTGTCCCACACGCTGGATACGCTGGGCCCCATGACGCGTTCGGTCTGGGATGCTGCGCTGCTCACCCGCATCATGGCGGGCTACGACGCGGCGGACGTGCGCACGCACACCGTACCGCGTGTGAACATCGGCTTGCCCGGCAAGGCATCCCTATCGGCTGCCGCCGACGCCGCGCCGCTGGCAGGTGTCACCCTGGGTGTCATTCCGATGTCGGCTTATCCGGCGCCGTTGTCGGCGGCCACCGCACAAGCGCTGCAAGCCGCCACCCAGACATTCGAGTCGCTGGGGGCCACGCTCGTCGAGCGCGACCTGCCCTTCGACTTTCTTGCCATGATGGCCGATACCGGCAAGATCATCGCAGCCGAAGGCCACGCGATCTATCGGGACACCATTCAGGATATGTCGTTGGCGCTGGGGCCCGCGGTGCGCGAGCGCCTGAAGGGTGGCGCCGCGTTAAGTTCGGCAGACTACATCGCCATTCAGACGCGCCATCGGGCAGCACGTGCGCAATGGGCCGCATGGATGACACATGTCGATGCGCTCATCGTGCCCGGCTTGCCGGCGGCATGTGCGCTTACCGAGGCCGACGAGAACCAGACGCCGCTGTCGCCCTATACGCGGCCAGCGAACTTTCTGGGTGCCTGCGCGCTTGCACTGCCGGGCGGGTTCGATGGCACAGCGTCATCAGGCGCCGGCCTGCCGGTCGGTTTTCAGCTCTACGGCAAACCGCTGGATGAAGATACGCTGGTGCGCGTGGGGTATGCATTCCAGGTGGCCACGGACTGGCACCTGCGTCATCCGTCGCTCTAAGCGCGTCGGGCATGCTGCGCATGCCCGACTGTCCCTCGCTACCTAAGTGCCCAGATCACGACTTGTTGGCAAACGCCTGCTGTTTCCAATCTCCCGATTTCGGAATCGGCAAGCCCAGGTTCTCACGCAAGGTGTCGCCCTCGTATTCTTTGCGGAACACGCCGCGCTTCTGCAACTCGGGCACCACCATGCGCACGAAGTCCTCATAGGCGCCAGGAATGTGTGTGGGTGAAATCACGAAGCCATCGCATGCGCCTTGCACGAACCACTGCTCCATCTGATCGGCCACCGATTTTGCTGTGCCGGCGAACACAGGGAACTCATTCAGGCGTGCCCGGTTGGAGAACTCGACGAAATCGCGCACCGACGGGTTTTTCTTGCCGCTGAGCATCACCACACGATCACGGAATCCCGTCCAGCCGGAGATCGCGGCCATTTCTTCGTCGGTAAACGGCGCGTCGTAGTCGCGCTTGGAGAAATCGGTATTGAGCACTTCGCACAACAACGTGAGGGAATCGATCGGCCTGGCCAGCGCGTCGATATAGGCCTTCTGTTGCTGCGCGATCTCTTCGGTTTCGGCCACAACGGTGTAGACCGCCGTGGCGATCTTGACCTCGTCGGGATTGCGTCCGGCATCGCGCACGGCCTGCTTCATTTCGGCGTACTGCTTTTTGCCCGCGGCCAGGTTGGGATAAACCACGAACAGCAGCTCGCCCCACTGCGAAGCGAACTGGCGACCGCGCCCGCTCTGGCCCGCCTGAATAATGACCGGGTGCCCCTGCTGGGAGCGCGGCACGGTAAACGGCCCGCGTGAATTGAAGAACTTGCCCTTGTGATTCAGGCGATGCACCTTGGTGGGGTCAGCGAACCTACCCGACTCCTTGTCCATGATCAGGGCACCCTCTTCCCAGGTATCCCAGTGACCCATCACGGTCTCCATGAACTCGTCGGCACGGTCATAGCGCAGGTCATGCTCCAGATGCTCGTCCTTGCCAAAGTTGGCCGCCTCGGAATTGTTCAGTGAGGTCACCACGTTCCAGGCCGAGCGCCCACGTGTCATCAGATCGAGCGTGCCGAACGCGCGGGCGACATGATAGGGTTCGTAGTAGGTGGTTGAATAGGTGCCGCCCAATCCCAGCTGGCGCGTGGCCATGGCCATGGCGGTAAGGATAGGCATCACATCCATCTTCACGGCACGAATACCATGCTCGACCGTTGCGGCGTGATCATCGCCATAAATATCCGGCATGGCCAGGCGGTCATCGAAGAAGGCCAGATGAAACTTGCCATCTTCCAGGGTGCGCGCAATGCGCTGGTAATACTCAGGTGTGAGAAAGTCCTGCATGGCTGCGCTGTGACGCCATGAACCGGGATAGGTCGAGCAATTCTGGGCCTGCATGAAGCCGATAAGGGTCATCTGTTTCGGTTTCTGATCCGACATCGTTATTCCTTGAAAATTTGTGGGGTGATCAGCGGGCAACCGCTGCAATCTCGACATCCATCAGGGGCGCATGCTGCTGCGCACCGAACGTGTCGCGCTCGCCGACCGAGCCCTGGGCCCAGCGGCGCTTGAGCGTGAGTTTGAAAGCACGCGCCGGATCGAAGAACATGTGGCTCACGATGTCTCCTTCGGGCACGCCATACAGGGCGCAGATGCGATCCCGGCTCAGCGCACCACTTGCTTTTACGCGCGCGTACTGGCTGTCGTCGTCGAAGATCACGTCGAAGGTGATCTCGAAGGGGCCTGCGTTCTTGCTGCGAATGACCTTGGCCACCTCGCGCAGTTTCTGATGGGCCATAGTCACACCTCCTCGATGCGTGCAGGAAAGAGCGCGGTGGGCGAATCGATGTCCATGATGTGATAGACCGAAAATCTGCACACCGCGCCGATGGGGTTCTCCGGCGGATTCAGCGGCAACGCCAGGTTGCCTGCCGTGGCAACCTGCCCGGGATAGGACATGTGCAGCACATTGATGCGGGTGCTGCTGCAGATGGCGTCGGCCTCCTCCTGCGTGGGCGCGGTGATCTCGCCCAAAATGCCGATCTCGTGCGGCACCGCCGTCTTGTTCGGTTCCCAATCGGCCATCACGCCATTCTTGCCATATACGTGAAAGTTCACGCTGGCCTGGCCTGCGCGCACCGACTCATAAGTCTTGACCTCTTCGGCATGCACACGCGCCAGGAAGTCGTCGATCTGAGCGATCAGGATGGGGTCGCGCACGCCACCGATGAAGGTCGTGCGATAGCCCACGATGCCCGCGCCTTCAAGCTTGATCGTGTATGGGTCGTCGGGCGTGAAGCGACTGCCACGCACGCGCACGGTGCGTGGATTGATCTGCTCGTAGGTCGACTCACGCAGGTCGAGCACACCGCCGGGGCCGTGCAACAGGTCCGGGCGCGATTTTTCATATAGCGTGTGCGCGGCGACGGAAGCCACGGTGCAGCGCTCGTCGGGGTGCATGGGTTCCAGGTCGAAGCTGTCGCGACGCACGGTGGCCAAAATGACCTTGCCCTTGGGCTCGGCACAATTGGCCCCGCACTCCACGATCTTGCCCATGTGCCAATAAATGCCGGGATCGATTCCGTGCAGCATGCAGAATCCCGCAAAGGGCGCCGGGTCGTACGCGCGCCCCGCCACGATCACATCCACGTCGGGATGCGCACGCAGCACGTCGTAAAAAGGCTCTGCACCCATCTGCGCGACGATGTGTTCCGCGAGGTCGATGTCGGCGGCAACGAGCGCCCCCGACGATCCACATTCGCGTATGCCGCCTGCATTCAAGGCATCGTGCACGACCTGCTTGTCGATGTCTGAATAGATGGCGGCGATCTTGAAACGGTAGTTGTGCTCACCCGCGATCTCGCGCACCATGTCCACCATCTGATCCACATGGCGCTTGATGCCCGGCCCGCCGGCCGAGCTGATGATGACCGGGATTCGATGTTTGGCGCAGGCTGCCAGCATGATCGACAGATCACGCACATAAGCGGCTCGCGACACGATGGTGGCTCCCAGACCGAGCAAATAGGGCCCGGGGTCGGTCGACCCGCCATCGACGATGATGGCGTCGGGCCGTGCATCCAGCCCCCGCTGAAAATCATCCTTTGGAATGCCATAACCCAGAATGCCGTTAGGCGTCAGGATTTTTATTTCGTCTTTCACTGTCCGTCTCCTTAGCAGTCACGCAGCATCGACTGCCCGAACAAATTATGCTGACGCGCCTGCTTGCCTACTATTTGCATTTGGGCATAAATTAATAGGCATTACTGATAAGAATGTCCGGAGACACCATGCCAGCCAAGCCTGAGCGGCTTACGCAACCCGCGCCGCAATCGGCACCGACCATTCGCTTTGATCTGGTCGAACTCGAGACTTTTCTGGCCGTCGTGGAGCTCGCGAGTTTCAGCCAGGCGGCGCTCAGACTGAGCATTTCGCAGCCCTCGGTCACAGGACGGATTCAGCGTCTGGAATCAACGCTGAAGACCCGCCTGCTGGTGCGCACCACACGACACGTCGCACCCACGCCAGCCGGTGAACGGTTGCGCGACAAGGCGCAGGAAGCACTCAAGGACCTGCGTAGCCTGCTGCAGGAATTTCAGGTGACTGCCGAAGAAGAACGCATGCGCGTGGTGGTCGGTGCCACGCCCATGATTGCCGCCGGCATGCTGCCCCCGATCATCCGCGGCTTCTGCAGCCGATACATTGATGTCCAGCTCCAGTTGCGTGACTTGCAATACGAAGACGTGATCAGTCGCATTGCGTCGGGCGACGTGGACCTGGCTGTGGTTGCGTTCGACAACGATTTCGGCGCATTCGAGTTCGAGCCGCTGACCCACGAGGATATGCTGTTGGTGGTGCCGTCTTCTCACCCCTTGGCACAGGCCGATCACATCACTTTGGACCAGCTTGCCGATGCGCCACTGATGTTCCTGGAGCGCTACGCGTCGCTGCAGGCCACACTCGCCCAGGCCTATGCGAGCCGGGGTCTCACACTGCGCGCCACGCAGCAGGCCGCCAACCTGAGCACGCTGCTGGGCATGGTAGACGCGGGCAATGGGGTGACCTTTCTGCCCCGGTCAATGGCACAGCTTCACGCTGTCGGCACGCGCTCGACCGTGCGGGTATCGGACGTGGCGCTCACCCGCAGCTTCGGTATTTTGCGGGCACGCGGCAAGGAGCGCTCGCCTGCCGCCGAGCGCTTCTGCGACTACTTGCGTGACGCCCTGGCGCGCTCACCAGCGGTCGATCAGGCACTGTGATCTATCCATTTCACCTATAAGTTCATTGCGACAAACGAATTGTTGATCTGACCCGCGGTTCTTAGACTTTGCTCACCGTTCGGACATGGCCCGCCCGTGTTCGCACCCCCTGAGATCAAAGGAACCGCCATGACCACAGCCACCCCCGCCAACTTCAAAGACGCGATGAGCCGCTTTCCCAGCGGCGTGACGATTGTGTCGACCACCGACCGCGCCGGCCGGCACTGGGGCTTCACCGCCAGCTCGTTTTCGTCCTTGTCCATGGACCCGCCGCTGGTGCTGGTATGCCTGGCGAACAAGGCCGAATCGTATGAAGCGTTCATGGGCGCAGACCATTTCGCGATCAACCTGCTGTCCAACGAGCAGAAAGACATCGCCATGCATTTCGCCCGCAAGAATGCCGACAAGTTCTCGGGCAACGCCTTCGTCTATGGCGAGGGTAACGAACCGCCTCATCTTCCCGACAGCATGGCTGCGCTGATCTGCCGCGCACAGGAACCGCATATCGCCGGCGACCACACGATTCTGATCGGTGAAGTTCAGAAAGTGCACATTGGCAGCGACGACCCGCTGGTCTACTTCAATCGTGAATTCTGGCAATTGACGTCCGAGGCAGTGGAGACGGCGTAGTCATTGCGTGGCCACGTCATGACGTCGCTGCTTCGTTCCGTTACCCCTACATCGGATTGCTTATGTCACCCCGTTTTGATTTCACGACGGTCGCCTCGCTGACCGTACGCGCTGGTGCAGTCCAGACCTTGGGCACCTTGCTGACAGAACGCTATGCACCGACCCGACTATGTCTGGTCACCGACAAATTCCTGCATCAGAGCGGCATGCTGGCCGGGCCACTGGCCAATCTTGCGGACACCGGCTGGGAAGTCCTGGTCATCGACGATGTGGTGGCCGATCCTCCCGACGATGTCGTACTCGCCTGCGCAGCACAGACCCGTGCATTCAATGCCAGGCTGGTGGTGGGCCTGGGCGGCGGTTCGTCCATGGATGTGGCCAAACTGGTGGCCGTGCTGGCGGCATCGGATCAACCCCTGGCAGCAATGTACGGCATTGGCAACGTTCAGGGACCGCGTCTGCCCCTGATACAGATTCCGACGACGGCAGGTACCGGCTCGGAAGTCACGCCCATCTCCATCGTCACCACCGGCAAACACACCAAGAGCGGCATCGTGTCGCCTGTGCTGTATGCCGACTGGGCGATTCTGGACGCGTCGCTCACGCTGGGGCTGCCCCCGCATGCCACGGCAGCCACCGGCATTGACGCCATGGTCCATGCCATCGAAGCCTATACCAGTGCGCGCCTGAAGAACCCCCTGTCCGACGCGCTGGCACGTGAAGCCTTGCGCCTGCTCTCTGCGAACCTGTTGACCGCGTGCAATGACGGACACAACCAGACGGCGCGAGAAGCGATGCTGCTGGGCGCGACGCTGGCCGGCCAGGCCTTTGCCAATGCACCCGTGGCCGCCGTGCATGCCTTGGCCTATCCGTTGGGCGGCCACTTCCACGTGCCACATGGTCTGTCGAACGCATTGGTGCTCACCGAGGTCCTGACCTTCAATCTGTCGCATGCCCAGCAACAGTATGCCGAGCTGGCCGATTGCATGGGCGTTGCGCTCACATCAAGCGATCCCGCCGATCGCGCACGCGACCTGATCACGCATATCGACAGGTTGATCGCCGCGACAGGTATTGCCCGCCGCCTGCGCGATGTGGGCGTGGCAGAAAACGATCTGGACATGCTGGCGCGCGACGCCATGCAGCAACAGCGTCTGTTGATGAACAACCCGCGCGAGGTGGGGCTTGCCGACGCGCGCGCCATCTACGCGGCGGTCTGGTGATCAGTCACGATTGATCAGTCTGACCTATAGCTTTATTCGATTTTGCAAATTGCCCCAGGCATCCCCTTGACGGATGCTGGCGGTCCAAAAACCTACGGAGACAATCCATGCGCATTCCCCGAATCGTTGCGGGACTATCCTCGCTTGCCCTCAGCCTGGGCGCCGTCACCACAACCTATGCCGCCGCACCGGCAGGCGACTATCCCAACCGCAGCATCCGTCTGCTGATCGGCTTTCCGCCGGGACAGGCCATCGACGGTGTGGCGCGCTTCTATGCCGCCAAACTGGGCGAAAAGCTGGGTCAGTCGGTAGTAGTCGAAAACCGCGCGGGTGCAGCCGGCATCATTGCTCATGAGGCGGTCAAGAACGCTGACAAGGACGGCTACACACTGCTGATGACCTCGGGTGCCACGCTGGCGATCAACCCTGCGCTGTACAAAACGCTGTCCTATGATCCGGTGAAGGACTTCACGCCCGTTATCCTTACCAACACCACCCCAATGTTCCTGGCCACCGCAGCCGACGTACCGGTGAAGACCTATGCCGAGATGCAGGCTTACGTAAAGGAACGTCCGAAGCAGCTGGCCTATGGGTCGGGCGGTAGCGGACTGACGCAGCACATCGCCATGGAGATGCTCAAGGCCAACACGGGCATGGATCTGCTGCATGTGCCTTACAAGGGTTCGCCCGCGATGGTCACCGATCTGATCGGCGGTCGTGTGCAGTTCGCCTTTGACACCTCGACCTCGATTCTGCCGCACGCCACCAATGGGCGTGTGCGCTTGCTGGGCGTGACCAGTCTTGCGCGCTCGCCCGCTGCGCCGGATGTGCCCACGCTCGATGAACAGGGTGTCAAGGGCTTCGAAGCACTGACATGGGCGGCCATCGTAGGACCCGCAGGCATACCCGATGCGGCAGTACAGAAGGTCAATGCGGCAATGAATGAGGTGCTGAAAGATCCCGCGACCACGACTTACCTGAAGTCCATCGGCGCCACGCCGTCGGGCGGGACCCCCGAGCAATTTGCACGGTTTCGGGACAAGGAAATCGCGATGTGGGGCGCAGCAGTGAAGGCGTCTGGCGCCAGCGTGGATTGAACGTATCGCGTCGATGAGGCGGTGGCATCGATCGGGTCGCCGTCATGTCCCCGCACGGGTCGGGGCGCTGATTCAGTCGCCGCCGTTTCCTTTCGGAAACACGGCGATGAAATCCAGCAGCTTCTCGCCCAGCAGATTGACGTGCCCGCGCATGGCGGCCGCTGCGCCTTCCTCGTCGCCTGTGACGATGCAGCGCAAGACCGCCGCGTGCTCGGCAAGGGTGTCGGTTCTGCGACTGGGACGGTGCGTGACCAACTTGCGATAGCTGCCGATCCGGTTGCGCAGGCTGCGCGTTTGCTCGGCCAGAAACTCGTTCTGCGACGCTTCATAGATCAGTTCGTGAAAGCGTCGATTGACTTCGTAGAACGCATCGACCTGATCGGTTCTCGACAGTTCGATCAATTCATCCTGCAATGCATTGAGCTCGGCCAGCTGCGCCGGGCTGATGCGGCGTGCCGCCATGCGGGCGCACAACGATTCAAGCTCGGCCATCACCTGGAACATCTCGATCAGCTTGTGCGCCGACAGGGCCATGACAAGCGCGGGTTGACGCGACCTGATCTGGATCAGGCCTGATGAGGCCAGGTGACGCAACGCCTCGCGCACAGGGGTGCGCGAAACACTGAAGCGCGAGGCGAGCTCGACTTCATCGAGCCGCGCACCAGGTGCCAGCTGACCCGCGAATATCTCTGACTCCAGCACCTGCTGGATCTGCTCGGAACGGCTGAGGGCGGTTTTCACTATTGCAGAAGCTCTCATCTATAGACCAACGAAATGACATCGCCAGCAGGTGAAGTCTAGCGGTGCCAGGGGAGCCTCTCAAGGCTGAACGACTGAGTCCGGACCGCAGTACCCGGACCATGAACAAGACATGCGAATTTTACGCGTTCTTGTATACAACCGCCAATCTATTGTATGCACGAAAAGCGATCAAATATGCGCCATGTTTTGCACCAAATCTGTGCATGGGATCGCCGACAGACGCTCGTCCTCCCGTAAAAAGTTGGCATAGCCTTTGCTTTAGCCTTTCATACCCATGCAGAAATCGATCAAGCATTGCGTGTCAGTGGCTTTTTGCGACGTCGTAAAAATACTTGAATCGATCTCTTGCATACATCAACCGCCCCAAGGAATGACAGATGGATCTCGGATTGAAAGGCAAATCGGCACTGATCACCGGCGCCTCCAAAGGTATTGGGCTGGCCACCGCCCATAGTTTCGCTCGCGAAGGCGTGGCCACCCTGCACCTGGCAGCACGCTCGGCCGACGCCCTGCAAGCCGCACGCACCGATATGGAAGCCACGTACGAAGGTCTGACCGTGCACGTGCACCCGATGGATCTCTCGGTCACACAAAACGTGATCGACCTGGCCGCACGCTGCAGCGAGGTCGACATTCTGGTGAACAACGCCGCCGACTCCACGCCTGGCCCCCTGGACCAACTGTCGGATCAGGCCTGGCGCGACAGCCTGGACATGAAGATCTTTTCGTATGTGACGCTCACCCGCGAACTCTATGCGCACATGAAAAAGCGCGGTTCAGGCGTGATCGTCAACGACATCGGCAACTCCGGCGAGAACTGGGATGCCAACTACATCGTCGGCACCACGGGCAACGCCGCGATGATGGCGTTCACGCGCGGCGTAGGCGGACGCAGCCTGGACGATGGCATTCGTGTCGTGGGTGTGAACCCGGGCCCCGTGGCCACCGATCGCATGGTCAAGCTGATGAAGCGCCGTGCCCTGGATTGGTATGGCGACGAAGGTCGCTGGGAAGAACTGTTCGACAAGTACCCCGCGAAACGCCCGGCCAGCCCGGAAGAAGTCGGCGACCTGATCGTCTGGCTGGCGTCCGAGCGTGCTGGCTATATCACCGGCACCATCGTCACCATCGACGGCGGCATCGCTTCCAAACGCTCGATCATCTGAGGCCGTACGTCATCATGCGAAATTTCGAAGCCCGCAACATCTATTTCGACACGCTGTGCAATACACCGGGACTGATGTGGCTGGGGCAGAATACCAACCACTTCGAGCCCCACCCTTCGGTGATCCAGGCGGTGATCGACGCCCTGCATGGCGGCGAATACCACGCCTATGCGCCGCCCGCAGGCTTCGAAGA
>Ga0265296_1004015_pt1 | contig 13082 bp, 10 predicted proteins | sample MunlanPumphouse1_FD_189073 | JGI IMG/M metagenome (GOLD analysis project Ga0265296, IMG submission 189073) | Groundwater microbial communities from a municipal landfill in Southern Ontario, Canada - Pumphouse #1 | ecosystem: Environmental > Aquatic > Deep subsurface > Groundwater | place... | reverse complement strand
CACCACGTAGTTGTGCATCAGCCAGCGCGAGCGATTGCTCAGGCCCGGCACGATGGCCTGGTTGACCAGCAGGTTGTGCAGGCCGACCAGGATCGGGCGCGCGATGACGGTGATGAACAGCATCCAGCCGAGGGTGTCGGCATGGCGCTGGAAGAAGTCCGCGCCAGGCTGCTCGGCGACCATGTCGACGATGCGGCCGAGGAAATCGAACATCGCCACTTCCACCAGCGCCAGCAGCAGACCGGCGATCAGGGTGGCCAGCAGCACCGGCCACACCGGTCGCAGGTAGTGCAGGTAGAACGGCACCACGGTGCGCGGCGGCATGCGCCCGTCAATGGGCGGAAACACCGGAATCAGGGATTCAAACCAACGGAACATCGCATTCCCTCGCCATCGATAGCCGACGGAGTATCCCACGCCGCGTGTGTACGCCGGCCGACGATCGCCCCCGGTTCCGGGTAGCGCCGGGCCATGCCCGGCGGCGTTATTTCACCGGAGTGAACAGCAGATCCTGGAAATCGAAGCTGAAATCGGTCAGGTCGGAGATCGGCTGCATGCGCACCTCGCGCACGTTTCCATCCGGGTCCAGGCTGAAATTCACGAACGCATCGGCATTGAGCGAGCGATCATCCCAGCGCACGATGAAAGTGTCGTGCTGCCAGTGTTCCAGGCGGCCGCTCAGCTGTGCCGTCTTTGCGAAGCGCAGCCGCAGGTCCTTGCCTTCCGCGCGGATGACCATGTCGCCATACCAGCGGTCGCGGTAGGTCGCCGCATACCCGGCCAGCGGCAACGACGGCCTGCTGCCCTTGTCACGCTCCGCCTGGTGCTTGGCCCACGCTTCGTCGGCCTTGTCCTGGCCCTTGGCCACGCCCTTCGCATAGGCATCCACCCAGTCGTGCTTTTCACCGCCTAGGTAGGCATCAAGCACGCTCAGCGTGATCGCATTGAATGCCGCACCCACTTCCTGGTTGGTCAGCACCACCACGCCCAGCTTCTCGCCCGGCACCAGCGTCAGCCGCGAAACCATGCCGGGCCAGCCACCGGTGTGCCAGACCAGCTTCTGGCCGCGATAGTCGCTCAGGCTCCAGCCCTCGCCATAGCCGGCGAAGTTGGCCCGCGCCGGCGCCAGCTCCGGCACGCTCGGCGCCGGAATCGTCTGCGGCGTGATCATCTGCCACATCTGCTGCTGGCTCTTGGCAGTGAACAGCGGCGTGCCATCGGCCAGCTTGCCTTCGGCCAGCTGCACCTGCATCCAGCGTGCCATGTCGTGGGCACTGGAATAGATGCCACCGGCACCGGCGTTGTTCGACCACGTCAACGGTGCAACCGTCCGCAGATCCTTGAAATCGTACTTGGCGTGACCGACCGCAGCGTTGTCGCCGGCCTTGAGGTGATCGGCGTTGTAACGCGTGCCGGCCATGCCGACCTTGTCGAAGATGCGCGTCTGCAGGAACTGCTGGTAGCTCATGCCCGAGACGTGCTCGATCACCTGCTGGGCGACCGCATACAGGATGTTGTCGTAGGCATAGCGCTCGCGGAAACCACCTTTCAGCGGCACCTGGCCAAGGCGCTGCACGACTTCGGCATTGCTGTAGGAGGTGGTCGGCCAGAACAGCAGGTCGCCCGCGCCCAGGCTCAGGCCACTGCGGTGCGAAAGCAGGTCGCGGATCGTCATCTGCCCGGTCACGAACGGATCGGACATGCGGAATGACGGCAGGTGATCGATCACCTTGTCGTCCATCTTCAGCTTGCCGTCCTCGGCCAGCAGATTCAGCGAGGTGGCAGTGAAGGCCTTGGTGTTGGAGGCGATGGCGAACAGGGTGTCGGCCTCGACCGGCGCCGGCTTGCCCAGTTCACGCACGCCCCAGCCGCGCTCCAGCACCACCTGCCCGTCCTTGACCACGGCCACGGCGATACCGGGTACGTCGAACTGCGCGCGCACGCGCTCGACGGTCGCATCCAGGTCCTGCAGCTGCTGCGGCGTCGCCGCATTGGCCATGGTCGTGCACGCAAGCAGCACGGCTCCTCCGATCCAGGTTTTCATCCAGCACCATCTCCGAACAGGGGTAGCGGCCATGTGCAGGCCGTCACCGGGGTTTCGCGCGATGGTAACGGTCCCGGGTGCAGCCTGCCCTGTGCCATAGGAGGGGTGTCATGGGTGCGAACGGCCAGAGCAGCAACGGCTCCACCATCATTCCGTGCCTGCGCTATCGCGATGCGCTGGCCGCCATCGACTGGCTGCAGCGCGCGTTCGGTTTCCATGCGCAGGCCGTGTATGCCGACGGCGATACCGTGCACCACGCACAGCTGGTGTTCGGCCAGGGCATGATCATGCTCGGATCTGCCAGCAACAGCGGCGAATGGGCCAAGCTGGCGGTGATGCCCGATGAAGTCGGCGGCCGGCAGACCCAGAGCGCCTGCGTGATCGTCACCGATGCCGACGCCCACTATGCACGGGCCAAGGCCGCCGGTGCGCGCATCGTCATCGAAATCGCCGACCAGGCCTACGGTGGGCGTGGCTATGCCTGCGCAGACCCGGAAGGCTACCTGTGGTGGTTCGGCAGTTACGATCCGTGGCGGGCGGAACACACGCAATGACGGCACGATCAGCGTCTGCGGCGCCGGTCCGCTGCGGTATCGGCGGCTGGGTGTACCCGCAGTGGCGTGGCGGCGCCTTCTATCCACAAGGGTTGATCCAGCGCGAAGAGCTGGCCTACGCCAGCCGCGCGTTGCGCTGCATCGAAATCAACGGCACCTTCTACCGCACCCCGACAGCGACCCAGTGTGCGCAATGGGCCGCGCAGACGCCGGACGGCTTCCGCTTTTCGATGAAAGCGCCGCGCCATCTGGTGCAGCGGCGAGATCTATCGTCCACGGTCGAGGCAGCTGGCTCGTTCCTGCAGGCAGCCATCGCTCTCGGCGACCGGCTTGGCCCGTTGCTCTGGCAGTTCGACCCGCAGCACCCGGCCGATGCCGTGGCGCTGGACACCTTCATGGCACAGCTGCCACAGCAGCTGGATGGAACGGTGCTGCAACATGCACTGGAGGTGCGCAACGCCAGCATCCATGGAAGCGAACTGGTCGAAGCGGCACGCCGGCATGGCGTGGCCCTGGTGATCGAAGACAGCGACGAGTCACCGTTGCACGGCGACATCACCGCCGGCTTCGTCTATGCACGGATCAAACGCAGCCAAGCCAGGCTGACCGAAGGTCTTCCCCTGCCGATGCAGCAGCGCTGGGCCGGTCGCGCGCGGTGCTGGGCCCGAGGCGAGATAGTGGAGGACCTGCCCTGCCTGGCCCCACCGGCCGCTGCCGCGCCGCGCGAGGTCTACCTGCTGTGCATCGGCGCCGGAAAGGTGCGCAACCCGGCGGCGGCGATGGCGCTGCAACGGCTCATCGAGGGCGACTGAACGCCTGCAGATGGGCGTTGCGCGCGGCCTTGCCTCACAATAGGGCGATGACCACACCCGACACCCGCAAAGCACTTTGGCAGATCCACTTCTGTGTCCTGCTGTGGGGCGTCACCGCCATCCTCGGCAAGTTGATCACCCTGCCCGCGCTGCCGCTGGTGTGGTGGCGGATGCTGCTGGTGGTGGCGATGCTGGCACTGCTGCCGCGGGTCTGGCGCGGGCTGCGCACGTTGCCGCTGCGGCTGGTCGCCGGCTATGCCGGCATCGGCGCGCTGGTCGCGCTGCATTGGCTGACGTTCTATGGCGCGGTGAAGCTGGCCAATGCCTCGGTTGCTGCGACCTGCATCGCGCTTGCACCGGTGTTCACTTCGATCATCGAACCCTGGGTGGCCAAACGCCCGTTCCAGATGCGCGAGCTGGCCTTCGGCCTGGCCGTGCTGCCCGGTGTGGCGCTGGTGGTGGGCGGCGTGCCCGACGGCATGCGCATGGGCGTGTTGATCGGTGCGCTCTCGGCCCTGCTGGTGGCGGTGTTCGGCTCGCTCAACAAGCGCATGGTCAGCCATGCCGATCCGCTGACGGTAACTGCTCTGGAGCTGGGCGCCGGCACCATCACCCTGACCCTGCTGGCGCCGCTGATGCCGTACCTGCTGCCGGCGCTGGCCAGCCCGTTGTGGATCGTTCCCGACCTGCACGACGGCATCCTGCTGCTGGTGCTGGCCGGGGTCTGCACGCTGCTGCCGTTCGCCCTGGCCCTGGTCGCGCTGCGCCACCTCAGCGCCTACACCGTGCAGCTGGTCACCAACCTGGAACCGGTCTACGCCGTGTTGCTGGCCGTGGTGCTGCTGCGCGAGCAGCATGAAGTCACCCCGTGGTTCTATCTGGGCGTGGCGATCATCGTCGGTGCCGTGTTCCTGCATCCGCTGCTGAACCGCCGCAAGCGCGTGCAGCATCCGGAGATCCTCGGCACATCCGAAGCGCGCAACATCGCCGATTGAGTGTGTCCGCGCATTGCGCGGATCTTCCCGGTACCCGTCTCAGCGCTGCGGCCAATGCCAGGCCGGCGCATCCAGCAGGCCCTGCCCGCCCAGCAGCGTCCGCCCGTGCTCCTTGAACAGGTGCATCGAGTGGCAGTGCGGCGCCTGCTCCAACGCGGCGATCAAGCGCGTGGCATGCGATACCACCCAGACCTGGCTGCGCGCACTTGCGGCGATGATCAAGCGTGCCAGCGCCGGCAGCAGATCCGGATGCAGGCTGGTCTCGGGCTCGTTGAGCACCAGCAGCGGCGGCGGCCGAGGCGTGTGCAGCGCCGCTGCCAGCAACAGGAAACGCAGCGTGCCGTCGGACAGTTCGGCCATCGACAATGGCCGCAGCAGACCGGGCTGGTGGAAGCGCAGCGCGAGCCGGCCATCCAGTTCCTCGAAGCTGACCGTCGCCCCCGGGAATGCATCCTCGACACTGCGCGCCAGCGCCTGCGGATCGCCGATTTCCAGAATCGTCACCCAGGCGGCGGCGAGGTCGCGGCCGTCATGGTGCAGCACCGGGGTACGGGTCGCCATCGCCGGTTGTCGCGCCGGTGCATCGGCATCGCTGCGGAAGTGGTCGTAGAAGCGCCAACGGCGGATGTACTCGCGCAAGGTGATGGCTTCCGGCATGCGCTGCGGATCGCCCACCTGGGTGAACAGGCTGTCGAACAGCGACAGTCGGTCGTCCACCAGGTCCCAGCCGCGCGCGTGCCGCTGCCGCACCAGCGCACCGCGGCGGTCGACCAGCAGGTTGGCGCTGCGCAGGAACGGTCCCGCCCAGATTGATTCGGCCTTGATCTGCGGATCCAGCGCGAAGGCCGATCGACTCGGCGGCGGATAGCCGAGGTCGATGGCGTAGCCGAATTCATCGGTGGCGAAGCCCAGCTTGAGCCCCACCGATTCCTGCCGCGGTCCGCCCTGCAGCGGAATCTCACCGGCCAGCACGCGGCGATCAATCTTTTCCGGACCGGCCCACAGCGCCGAACCCAATCCGCCCTCCCGCGCCAGCACCGCTGCAACGCCGCCCTGTGCGGTTTCCGCCAGCAGGCGCAGCGCGCGGTACAGGCTGGATTTGCCACTGCCGTTGTCGCCGGTGACGACGTTGAGCCGCTGCATCGGCAGCACCAGCCCGTGCAGTGATCGGTAATTGGCGATGGCCAGGGTCTGCAGCATGGTCGACGTCCTTGCAGTGAGACGTTGAGGGTGCCGTACGGGGATCGCAGTGGTTGCGACTGCATGGAAACGTCCGGCCATCCACGCGTGGCCTGGATCTACTGGTGCATCCACGCATCGCGTGAAGCCACCGCAGCCGCCCCAGCGGTCAGGGCGCCACTTCCACCCGGTTGCGGCCGGCGCCCTTGGCCCGGTACAGCGCGGCATCGGCACGGGCCAGGGTCTGCTCGGAGGTTTCACCAGGCCGGTGCTGCGCCACGCCGATGCTGATCGTCACCGGGAAGCCCAGCGGCAGGTTGGACACCGCCACGCGCAGGAACTCGCATTGCAGCTCGGCGGTGCGCAGGTCCACGTCCGGCATCAGTGCGACGAACTCCTCACCGCCGTAGCGTGCGGCCATGCCGCGCCCGGCGAAGTGCGAGCGCAGCAGCGCCCCCAGTTCGGCCAGCACCCGGTCGCCGGTCGCATGGCCCTGGAAGTCATTGATGTGCTTGAAATGGTCGATATCCACCAGCGCCACGCAGGCCTGCCGCGCCTGGCCATCGGCGGCGACCACGGCTTCTCCCAGCGCTGCTGCCAGTGCGCGGCGGTTGGGCAGGCCGGTCAGCGCATCGGTCCGGCTCTGTTCGGCCAGGTCGGCATTCTGTGCCAGCAGCAGGTCGTGGTAGTCCGACAGCAGCCGCTCGTAGTCGTCGCGCTCGAGCATGTGCTTCTGGATGTCCAGCGCGAAGCGGCGCAGCTCCATCACCAGCATCACCTGCCGCGACAGCGCGGCCAGCGCTTCGGCCTTGTCGCTTGCCAGGTGCTGCGGGCGCGCGTCGAACACGCACAGCGTGCCCAACGGCAGGCCGTCACTGCTGATCAGCGGTGCACCGGCATAGAAACGCACGTGCGGGTCGCCAGTTACTACAGGATTGTCGTGGAAGCGCACATCCTGCAGCGCGTCCTCGACCACCATGATCTCCTGCGGCTGCAGGATGGCATGGCCACACATCGAATCACTGCGCAGGGTCTCGGCCGCATCGATGCCCTGTATCGACTTGAACCACTGCCGCTCGACGTCGATCAGGGTCACGGCCGCCATCGTCGTGCCGCATACCGCCTTGGCAATGGCGACCAGATCATCGAACGAGCGTTCCCGTTCGGAATCGAGGATCCGGTAGCGGTACAGCGCCTCCAGGCGCAGCGCTTCGTTGGCGGGCTTGTCGGGCTTGATCATGCAGCGTCACGTTCCGGCAGGTCGCCGCAAAGTCTAGCTGATGTAGAGCCGCACCCATGCTCGACTGCACCCGGGCAACGGCAGCCGAGCATAGGCTCGGCTCTACACACGTCGTTTACCAGTCCTGCTGCTGCGGCAACAGGCCGTGCAGCTCCTGCTCGGTCAGGTTGCGCCACTGGCCGGGCTTCAGCGCACCGATCTTGATGTTGTCGATGCGCACGCGGCGCAGCTGCGTCACGCGATAGCCGAACTCGGCCGACATCAACCGGATCTGCCGGTTCAGGCCCTGCTGCAGGGTGATGCGGAAACCGAACTTGGCGATCCGCGAGGTCTTGCACGGCAGTGTCATCTGGTCATGAATGCGCACGCCGCGGGCCATCGCGCGCAGGAATTCGTCGGTGACCGGCTTGTTCACCGCCACCAGGTATTCCTTCTGGTGGCCGTTTTCAGCGCGCAGGATCTGGTTGACGATGTCGCCGTTGCTGGTCATCAGGATCAGGCCTTCCGATTCCTTGTCCAGGCGGCCGATCGGGAAGATGCGCTGTTCATGGCCGACGAAGTCGACGATGTTGCCCTTCACCGTGCTTTCGGTGGTGCAGGTCACGCCCACCGGCTTGTTCAGCACGATGTACACGTGGCGGCGGGCGCCTGGCTTGCGGGCAGTGCGAACGCGCAACGGCTGGCCGTCGACCAGCACCTTGTCCTCCTCGCCGACCACTGCGCCGGTGCCGGCGGCATGGCCATTGACGGTGACGCGGCGGGCGGCGATCAGGCGATCGGCCTCGCGACGGGAGCAGAAGCCGGTGTCGGCGATGTATTTGTTGAGTCGGCTGGTCATCGCCCCATTATCCGGCATCGCCGCCCTTCCCGCCTCATGCAGTGGTCAACGGATCTTCGGTCTCGCCATCGAACACCCGGTTGCGGCCACTGCGCTTGGCCACGTACATGGCGTGGTCGGCGCGCCGCAGCAGCGCGGCCAGGTCATCTTCGGCCGGCCGCCACTGTGCCAGGCCGATGCTCGCGGTCACCTCCAGGCCGGGCACCTGCAGGTCCCGGCAGGTCTCGGTGATGCGCTGGCGCAGGCGTTCCAGGCGGGCGGCCGCGATCTCCCGCGGCATGCCCGGCAACAGCAGCAGGAACTCCTCGCCCCCCATCCGCACCACCTGGTCCTCGCTGCGGACCGCAGCGCGAAGCGCGCGCGCCACGGCCACCAGCACCTGGTCGCCGACCTCATGGCCGTGGCGATCATTGATGTCCTTGAACAGATCGATATCGAGGAAGCCGATCACCAGCGGGCCCCTCTCACGCTCGCCGCCCTGCAGATGCTGGGCCAGCTGGTGCAGGCCGGCGCGGCGGTTGGGCAGGCCGGTCAGCATGTCGGTCTCGGCGAGCTGGCGCATTTCATCACGCTGCTGGCGCAGCCGGCCAAGGCGCAGGTTGAGCGCGTAGGCCGCCATCATCAGCAGCCAGGTGACTGCCAGCTGCAGGGCCTCCACCCGGTACTCCATCAGCCAGTGCGCACTGGCGGCGTCGGCCACGATCAGCACCAGCATCGGCGCCAGTGCGGCCAGCCCCGCCAGCGACCAGACATCGCCGCGCAGGCGGGCCCAGATGCCCATCGCCAACGACAGTGCGCAGCCGACGATGAAGGTCCCCTGCAGGACCTGCGCGACCACGCCCAGTCCATCGCGCTGCAACCACGGCACCAGTGCCGCCAGCGTGAGCAGGGACCACAGCACCGACTGCTGGCCCACGCGCGAACGTGGCAGCACGCGGTCACCGCCGTTCAGGCGCCACATCGCCGGCAACACCAGTGCCTGGGTCGCTGCCGTCAGCGCCAGCAGCCACCAGTCACCGCGCCCGCCGACGCGCAGCCAGGGTTCGGGATAGCCGCTGAGACCACCGAGGATCGACTGCCACAGCACCAGCACCAGGGTGGCACCGATGTACATCAGGAAACTACGGTCGCGGGTGGTCAGATAGGCCATCAGCGCCGACAGCGCCAGCGCGATTGCCACGGCGATGCAGGCGGCGCGCACCAGCAGCCGGGCCGTGTCGTTCTGCTGTACCGGGCTGGGCGCGCCCAGTTGCAGTGTCGGCACCCAGCGTGCCTTCAGCGGCGTCTGCCAGGAGACCAGGAAGGGTTCGTGGCTGCCGGCAGCGGGTACCGCCACCATGCCAATGCCCGCCCGGAAGCGCGAATCGCGGGTGCGCGCGTCCTGCATGTTGCCGCAGATCTCGCGGTCACCGTGCTGCAGCCGCACTTCGCCGGCAAAGACATTGAAGACATCCAGCGCCTGCGGCTCGCCGGACCAGCCTTCTGGCGGTGCATTCACCTGTGTCTGCTGGCGCGGCCCGGCCAGCATCTCCGGCGTGCAGGCGCGATGGGGCGTAGGTTCGGCCGTCGCGGTGCCGACCAGAAGATAATCGCGGCCGGCGTCGACGCTGCGCGCATGGCCCAGCCACGGCAACGCCAACCACACCAGCAGCAGGACAAGCACCGCCCCTGTTTCGAAACGCACCTGCCTGCCGCCCACGCCACGTCCTGTTACTGCTTACGTCCGCGCCCACTGCGCGTCGCCCCTGGCGGCATTATCGCAGTGGAAGGCACCGCCGATGTGTAGACCAAAGTGGTGGGGGTGTTGGCCGGGCTGCCGCCCGGCACCCGCAGAGGCCGGAGCAACGGCAACAGCGAAAGCGGCTACCGAGGTGGGCGGGGCGGTATGGGCAGGCAGGACACGCCGTAAACCCGTCCATGGGGGCTCGATGGCGCCATCCATGGCGCCAACGGTCCTGCCTGCCCATACCGCCCCACCCCTGACAGCGTCCTGGCGTCTGCTGGATCCCCGTCATGCGTGGATGAAACTCCATCGAAATCGAATATTTCGATAATTGGACGAAGAGCATCCACGCATGGCGTGGATCTACGTGTCGACCAAGGTCGACACCCACCAGGAGCAGGCCAGGCCATTCCGACAGATCGCGCAGATCTGTCGAAGGCGGGGTGGGTCCGGTTGCGGGGGCGTGAGCGCCATGGATGGCGCGACCGAGCTTACAGGGACGTACTTGCAGCGTCCCCCGCAACCGGACCCACCCCGCCATCCCACGGAAACCCGCTGTTGCTGTTGTTGTTGCTGTTTAGGTTGAGGTTGCCGGCCAGCGGCCGGCACTACCGCGGGTGCCGGGCGCAGCCCGGCCGCAGCACCTTCAGCCGGCAGCCGATGGCCCCTGCGTGCCGGCCAATCGCATTGGCCGCAGGTCAGCCAGGGTCAGCCGCTCCAGTGGCTGCGGCCGTTCAATGGCATAGCCCTGCAGGCCCTGCACCCCCATCCCGGCCAGCGCCTCGGCCACTTCAATGGTCTCCACCCACTCGGCCACCACCTCCATCTGCAGTTCGCGGCCCAGCTCGCTGATCGCACGCACGCTGGCACGGCTGACCGGATCGGTATCCATGTCACGCACGAAGGCACCATCGATCTTCAGCATGTCCGCCGGCAGCTGCCGCAGATACCCGAACGAAGACAGGCCCGAGCCGAAATCATCCAGCGCCACCCGGCATCCGCGCGCCTTGACCGCGTCGATGAAGGCACGTGCCTGGCTCAGGTTGCCGATTGCCGCGGTTTCGGTGATCTCGAAGCAGAGCTTGGACGCCAGCGCGCGGTTGCGCTCCAGCAGGTCGCAGACGAACGCCAGGAATCCCGGCTCGGCGATCGACTGGGCCGACACGTTGACGTTGCACAGACCGAGCTGGCGAACGTGCGCCGGGCACACCTGCAGGTGGCGGAACAGCAGGCCGAGCACGTGCCGGTCCAGCACCACCGCCATGCCGTAACGCTCCACCGCCGGCATGAACTGGCCCGGCAGGTGCAGCACGCCGTCGCTGTCACGCATGCGCACCAGCACTTCGTAGTGCAGGTAGGACGGATCGCCAACCTTGGCGATGCGCTGCGCATACAGCAGCATCCGGTTCTCGGCCATGGCACGGCTGACCCGCTGCAGGCGCTCGGCCTCCAGCCGTCGTTCTTCCAGAGCCAGCCGGTTTTCGTTGAAGCAATGCACGCGGTTGCGGCCGGCCTGCTTGGCTGCATAGCAGGCACTGTCGGCGGCGCTCATCAACCAGTTCGCGTCCGGTGCCTCGGCCGTCACTTCGACCACGCCCACGCTGCAGCTCAGCTGCGGACTGCCTTCGCTGATCGGGAACGTGGCCTGGCCGAGGTTGCGGATCAACCGCTGCAATACGCGCTTGGCTTCATCCTGGTTGGCGCGGGCGAGGAACACCGCGAACTCATCCGCGCCCAGGCGGCCCACCCAGTCGCCATCACGCACCGCGCCGACCAGGTACTCGGCGAAGCTGCGCAGCATCTGGTCGCCGGCCGCGTGGCCGAAGCTGTCGTTGACCAGCTTGAAGTGATCCAGGTTGATGTAGCCCAGTGCGTGGGTTCCACCGTCGGAGCGGACCTGCAGCAGCGACTTCTCCAGCAGGCGCTCGATCTCGCGGCGATTGATCAGGCCGGTCAGTGGATCGTGGCTGGCATGGTGCTCGATCTCGCGTGCCAGGGCATGGTTCTGGCTGACATCCTCAACGATGGCGAACACCGACAGGCCACCGCTGGCGGTGCGCACGCCGGTACCACTCCAGCGTCCCCATACCAGGCTGCCATCACGACGCCGGAAGCGCAGTTCGCCCGGTCGCAGCTGGCGATCCCAGTCGATGCGGCCACCCCCATCGATGACCAGCTCGCCCTCCATCAGCAGATCAGCCAGCGACATCTGCAGCAGCACGTCGCGGCGATGGTCGAGGATGTCGGCCATCGCCTGGTTGGCCTCCACCACCCGGCCGCTGGCATCCAGCTTGAGCATGCCGACGTTGGCCTGGTAGAAGGCCGCCCGGAAGCGGCTCTCGTGCTCGGTCAGGTCCTTGCCGACCCGGCGGGCCAGGGCCACCGCCATCAGGCTGATCAGCAGGACCGACAGGCCGCCGACGGCCAGGGTTGCGATGCGCACCGCGCGGGCCATGCGCAGCAGCGCCTGCGAGAACGCCTGCGCCTGCGCGCGCAGCTGGTGGTCGATGCCACGCAGCCGGTGCAGATAGTCATCCACGGTCGCCTCGTCCAGCGGTCCCGAGCCATGGCGGCGTTGCAGTTCCTCCGACAACGCCTGCAGGGCCAGCAGGTCCGCGTCGGTCTGCCGCCACAACCACGTGGCCTCGCGGAAGGCACCAACATTGCGCGCATGGCGGAACGAGAAGATCAGCCGTGGAATGTCGGCGCGGGCGTTGCCCCCACGCAAAAAACCGGCCCGGGCTGTCGCCTCGTCCGGTTCGGATTGCTCCAGCGCCTTGCGAGCCTGCAGGTCACCCAGCGGAACCTGCAATGCCCGTTGGGCATCCTGCAGATCCAGCAGGTGCCCACGAGCCAGGTAACGGCTGAGCGCTGCGGTGGCGTCCTGCTGCCCCCGCGACCAGTAGCCCTGCCCTGCGATCCACGCGGTCGATGCCGCCTGCAGCTCCTGGATCACGGCCGACAGCGCGACCAGTCCGATCGCCATGCCCGTCAACAGCGCAAATCGCAGCCCCAGCCCGCGGGTCATCGGTACCCGTCGGCGCTGTTGGTCCATGCCACTTCTACCCATCCTGGATCCCCCGAATGTGCTGCGGTGACAATCTCCTACGGAACCGGGCCAGCCTAGAACCGGGGATGTGTGGGCCATGCGAAACCGGACCCGGCCGGTGATCGGCAGCGGCGGCCGAGCCGGCCTGCCCCCATACAAACAACAACGCCAGCCCGGAGGCTGGCGTTGTTGATCTACTTCAGTGCGGCTTAGAAGCTGCGCGGGCCGCGCGGCTTGTTGAAGCCATCACGACGCGGCGGACGGCTGTCGCGGTCGCCGCCGGGACCACCCGGACCACTGCGACGCGGAGCACCCGGGCCACCCGGACCGCCCGGACCACGCTTGTCGAAGCGCGGCTTGAACGGACGCGGCGCCGGATTGACTTCTTCACCGGCCGCCAACGGGCGCATCTGCAGCTGCTGGCCGGACACCCACACCTTCTGCAGGTGGGTCAGCACGTCCGACGGCATCTGTGCCGGCAGATCCAGCAGCGAGAAGTCGTCGTGGATGTCGATACGACCGATGAAGCGACTTTCCAGGCCGGCTTCATTGGCGATGGCGCCGACGATGTTGGCCGGCTTCACGCCATGCTGGTGGCCGACCGAAATGCGGTAGGTCTCCATGCCCTGCTCCGGTGCACCGCGCGGC
>Ga0265296_1004014_pt1 | contig 13084 bp, 13 predicted proteins | sample MunlanPumphouse1_FD_189073 | JGI IMG/M metagenome (GOLD analysis project Ga0265296, IMG submission 189073) | Groundwater microbial communities from a municipal landfill in Southern Ontario, Canada - Pumphouse #1 | ecosystem: Environmental > Aquatic > Deep subsurface > Groundwater | place... | reverse complement strand
AAACGTGTCTCGGCAGTACGTTGGGGGGTAACAATCAGCTTGTTATGGGCTTGGATATTGACAATTCCAGTTTCAGCTTTGTTGGGCGCATTGTCGTTATTGGTCGTACATTATTTGCTTTAGAAAAAAAATACTTAATTTTTTTCTTAAACCTATTGAAACAAAACAAAAATTTGGTACTTTCGTACCGGATTTTTGTTTTGTTGTTTCACATTAAATACTTAATTTAGTACAAAATATAGCAAAAACAAAATTTTAACATAATTTTAAGACTTTGGCACGGCAATTGTACTGTTCCATGTGTTAATACAATAATTAAGTTTGAAAACAATTAAAATTAATAATAACCTTAAAAACAAGAGTATGAACTATTCTACAATTAAAAAAACAGCTGTTGCTGCTACATTAGTTGCCGCTTTAGGTTTCGCTGGTACAGCACAAGCTCAACAAGTATTCGGTGGTAGATCACAATACAGAACTTGGTCTATCGGAGTTCAAGGTGGTATCACTACACCGAACAACGTAATCGGTGGTGGTAACGCTTTTGGTCAAAAAGTAGGTTACTTCCAAAATAAAGTAGGTGAGTACTATGGTTTGACAGTACGTAAACAATTCTCTCACTTATTTGGTTTAGAAGTTGAAGCTAACCGTGGTAAGATCAAAACTTACAACCATGATCTTTCTGGTCCTAGTGGTGCTATTGAAAACAAATTAGGCGCTCGTTCAGTAGAAACTAGTGTAAACTGGGCTGCTAGCTTAAACGGTGTATTCCAATTGGGTACAATCGATTTCTTAAGAAGAGAGAATTCGGTTAACTTCTACGCTAAAGTAGGTTTGGGAGCTATGGCTTACAACCCTGTTCAATACGCAAACAATGATTTCTCAGGAACAGTTGTTTATGACAACAAAGGTAAATGGGGTGAAGGTATCGTTGGTGACCGCGAAGACAAAAACGATCGCGACAACAAATTGACAGCTTTCGTTCCTGTAGGTGTTGGTGCTAAATTCAAATTATCTGAAGTTGTTGCGTTGAACTTAGGTTACACAATGAACTTTACGGATGATCAAATCTACGGTCCAGCTCGTCAATCTTCTTACAAAGGTAAATTCTCTTCAGTTATGGCTGGTTTAGAATTCACTTTAGGTTCGAAAGACAAACAAAACTTGACTTTTGCTAACCCGGTTGCGACATTGTACGATGAGTTGAAAGATCCTTCATTGAGAAACGAAGTTGAAGCATTGAAACAACGTGTAAGCACTTTAGAAGGTACTGTTAACACATTAAGCGCTGATGCTGATGGTGACGGTGTATCTGATAAATTTGACAAATGTCCTGGTACTCCAGCTGGTACTCCAGTAGATGGTTCAGGATGTCCAATCAAATTCCCAGAGCCAGTTATTGAAACTGTAGCTTCTAACGGTTACTACGCTCCAATTCAATTCGAATTTGATAGCTCAGTATTGAAAACTTCATCTTACTCTACATTAGACAAATTGGCTAAAGAGTTACGTGATAACAATTCAGCTGTACAATTAGATGGTTATGCATCTGCAGAAGGTTCTGATGCTTATAACATGACTTTATCTAAAGACCGTGCTAACTCTGTAAAACAATATTTAGTAAATGCTGGTGTTTCTTCATCAAGCATCACAGCTAAAGGTTACGGAGAGAAAAACCCAGTTGCATCTAATGCTACTGAGGAAGGTCGCGTTCAAAACCGTCGTGTTGAGATCAAAAAATAATCGTATATAACTTATACATTATAATAAGAGCCGGCTTTAAAGCCGGCTTTTTTTATTTTACCCGTATTTATCCTTAACTTTGTGGAGGATATCCGATTTGTGGAAAATTAGTTCGAACAAATTAGATAAGAAATTAGTATTTTGAATTAAGTAACAGAATACTGGTTTTAAACTTTTGAGAATGGAAGAGGATTTTGAATTTGAAAACCCCGAGGAAAGAAAAATCTCGGTGGACAGATATGAGGAAATGCTTCGAAACGAGGATCAGTATTTTTTTGACTCCAAAGCTTTTGAAGGAATTATTGATTACTATGCTGAAAAAAATGACCCTGTAAAGGCCTTACAGGTTACCGAATTTGCTATCAGCCAACACCCTTTTGATATTACCTTTTTATTGAAACAAGCACAACTGTTTTCAACGATTCAACAATATCAGAATGCGCTTGCAGCGTTGGATAAAGCGGAATTATTAGAGGCTTCAGAAGGGGATATTTTCTTGATCCGTGGTGGCATATTAGGCAGTATCGGCCAGTTTGATAATGCTTTGGAACAGCTCTTCAAAGCACTTCCGCTATTAGATAATAAAGATGAGGTCTATTTCCATATTGCGATGATCTTTCAAGCGCAAATGAATTATGACAAGGCAATAATTTATCTAAAGAAAGCACTTGAGCTCAACATGGATTACCAGGAAGCACTCTATGAATTGGCCTACTGTTATGATGTATTGGATAGACAAGAGGAAAGTATCTCCTTTTATAAAAAGTACATTGATTCAGACCCATACTCCTACTATGCTTGGTACAATTTAGGAAACTCTTACCATAAAATCAGCCAGTTTGAGGAAGCTTTAGACGCATACGACTATGCTATATTAATTAAGGAAGACTTCTCTTCAGCTTATTTCAATAAGGGTAACGCTCTTGTCAATCTAGACCGCTATCAAGAAGCATTGGATGTTTACAAACAAACATTTGAATATGAACAACCAAGTGCTGATACCTATTGTGCGATAGGCGAATGTTATGAAAAACTTGAGCAGATGGAAGAAGCCCGCAATTATTATAAAAAGGCAGTCAAATTAGATGCGGAGCTTGCTGATGCTTGGTTCGGTATCGGGGTTACCTTAGATTTCGAAGAACGCTATTTTGAATCACTTCATTTTTATAAAAAAGCATTGGAACTAGAGGACACAAACCCCGATTACTGGTTTGCGATTGCCGATGCCCGATATAAACTACAACAAATAGATCTTGCAGAAGAAGCCTATAAAAAGGTAGTAGCTTTGAACCCAACAGATATAGATGCGTGGCTCGATTATTCCTCAATTCTATTTGAACAAAGTAAAATTGAAGAAGCTATTAATGTAATATCCGATGCCATCACACAAAATCCAAATGCAGCAGAACTGTACTATCGTGTGGTTGCTTATCTATTTGCCAATGGACAATACAACGAAGCGCTTAACTTTTTGGAGCTTGGCTTAGCGACTGATCCCGATAAGCATCATATTCTTTTTGATTACCTCCCGCAGCTACAAGGGAATCAGATCATTACTGAAATTGTAAAAAAATATACAAAGCCGAAAGATTAACATACAATAGGCGCCACATCCGGTTGTTGCCACGCAATGACCGGATACTAAAAATGAAGATATATTCCTATCCCCACAATGTACTTTCCGCAATTCAAATGAAAAAATTAGGCTTAATAGGATACCCGTTAGGGCATTCTTTTTCAAAAAAATATTATTTAGAAAAATTTCATCAAGAACATATTACCGATGTGGATTACGATTTATATCCACTTGCTCAAATAGCCGATTTTACAACAATTGCTTCCAATAAAGATTTCTATGGTGTAAATGTGACCATTCCCTACAAGATAGAGGTTATGGATTACTTGGACGAGCTCTCGGAAGAAGCTCGTACAATACAAGCTGTAAACTGTATTCGAATCAGTCATACATCAGATGGCGCAACGCATCTAAAAGGCTACAATACTGACGCTTATGGTTTCGAGGAATCACTAAGGCCGCTACTAAATCCCCTGGCGGATAAGAAGGCTTTAATTTTAGGTAATGGAGGCGCTGCAAAGGCTGTCATTTATGCCCTGAATCAACTTGGAATAATGCATACTTTAGTAAGCAGAACCAAACAGGCAGACCAGCTAACTTATAATGAACTTAATGCTGCTATCCTAGCTGACCATACAGTGATTATCAACTGTTCACCGGTTGGCACATTTCCCAATACGGCAGAATATCCAAAAATCCCTTACGAATTCCTAACTGAGAACCACCTCTGTTATGATCTCATTTACAATCCAGAGGAAACAGCATTTCTTCGAAAAAGTAAAGAAAAAGGCGCCAGAATCAAAAACGGATATGAAATGCTGGTTCTACAAGCAGAAAAAAACTGGGAAATCTGGAATAGTTGAGCTTTCAATAGTAAGAAATCAATAAAAACTGTAATTTTACCACTATGCTTACGATCAAAACATTCAATTTCAATCCATATCAGGAAAATACTTATCTACTCTATAACGAGTCAGGAAATGCCATTATCATTGATCCTGGGATGTATGGCGAGCAAGATCAGCAAGAACTATTAGCTTTCATCGCAAACAATAATCTCAAGCCGACACTCCTATTAAATACACATTGCCATATTGACCATGTTTTGGGGAACAGTTTTGTCCATGAGAAATTTGGCTTGCTCCCGCAGTTCCACGAAGGTGAAGTACCCATTTTAGTAGCGGTTCAGAACTACGCTCCTCAAATGGGCATCCGATATGACATCTCCCCAATCGGAGAAACATTTCTAAATGAGGATGATACCATTTATTTGGATAAGGATGAGCTAAAGGTCATTCTTGCACCTGGACATTCCCCTGCACATATCTGCTTTTACTCAGCTAATCAAAAATTCTTGATCGGGGGAGATGTCCTATTTCGCAATAGCATTGGCCGTACTGATCTTCCTGGGGGAAATCACCAGCAGCTTTTGGATAGCATAAAAACAAAACTTTATACCTTGCCCGACGACACGATCGTCTATCCTGGGCATGGGCCATCGACAACGATTGGCTTCGAAAAAAATTCTAATCCATTTATCCGAGGATAAAAGTCATGAATCTGCCATTTCTATTTGCAAAAAGATATCTGTTTTCTAAGAAATCAGTTAATGCCATTAATATCATCTCTTCTATTAGTGTAATTGGCGTAATGGTAAGTAGTGCCGCTTTAATCATTTTGTTGTCTTCATTCAATGGAATGGAGCAGCTGATACTATCTATGTACAGTAAGTTTGCTCCTGAACTGAAGATTGAACCCAAGAAAGGAAAACTTTTTGACAGTAAACAGGCTGTCTTCAGTGAATTACGGAAGGATTCCAATGTGATTCATTACACAGAGGTTCTACAAGAGAAAGTATTGCTGCAATATTCAAATAGACAATTTATTGCAAATATAAAAGGCGTCGAACCTCAATCGCTAAGTAAAAAGGCCGGAGACAGTATCCTCGTAGATGGTCAGTACAAACTTACCCATGATTTGACTAACCTTGCAATTATAGGGGCAAGCGTACAGGCAAATCTGGCAATTCCTATGCAGAACTCTGCTGAACAAATTCAAGTGTATTCTCCGAGAAAAGGAGTAAAGAATTCTTCCAATCCTGCCGAAGAATTCAACATACGATCCATAGCTCCCGGAGGGGTATTGCGCTATCAACAAGATTTTGACAATTTGATTATTACACCAATTTCATTTGCTAAAGAGGTTCTCGGAGAATATGAGCGCGTTTCATCGATCGAGTTTTATCTAAAAGATGGTGTAGATGTTAATTCATTTGGGCAAGCAGTACAAAAGAAAATAGGACCGGATTACATTGTAAAGAATAGGGAAAAACAAAACCCTACCTTATATAAAAATGTACGTGTTGAACGCTGGGTTGTCTTTTTTATACTGACCTTGATCAGTGTGATTGCAATCTTTAATATTGTAGGTTCCTTAACCATGCTTGTACTAGACAAACAAAAGGATATGACGATACTGAAAGGTCTCGGTGGAGCGAATGATCTAATTCAACGTATCTTCTTTTATGAAGGCCTTATGATCGGCATTATTGGGTGTGTATTGGGCCTATTGATAGGCGGCATATTCAACTATATCCAGTCAGCCTATGGAATCATTCGTGTAGAAGATGGAGCAAATACAATTATTGACAGCTACCCTATGGTAAGTAATTGGAGTGACTACATTTTGGTGTTCATGACAGTCACCAGTATCTCTGGTCTAGTTTCCTATTTCTCCGCTAAACTAAGTGTCAGAGAACTCAATAAACTGAAGGCGACTGATTAATAATTAGAGCTTTTTCGGCTCTGACTACCTTTTGTAATCTGCTGGATTAAGCTGCCCCATGCAAAAGGATTTAACAATGGGTTAGCATAACGTTGGTTGATGACTTTATTATTCATCGTATTAAAGCTCTGCGCATTGTTAATTGAACGCATTTCATTTCCGTCACGTGGTATTACAGCTGCCATTGCCGACAAGGACTCATAAGACAAGGACCTTCTTACTCGCACGATGTTATCTTCAGAAACGTCTAGATTCATAAATGCAAGATTGAACTCTTCGATACTCGCCCATGGATAAGGTGTTACCATCGGAAGTTCCGTAACCAGGTTTTGCATAACGATATTTGCGGTATATTTATCACCAGGAACATCAGGAATAGTGACAACTAAAGGATCAAAACCGACGGAAGTAAAACGAATTGTATCGCCCACATGCGCTACAAAAGAGAAATAACCCTCGTTATTTGCAGCAAATGCTTCATTTCGGAAAGATAAATTAGTGACAGTCGCATAACCTACAGGAAGCCCAGACCCCACCGTTGTAACGATACCAGAGTACTGGATAATTTTCCTTTCCTGAGCATGTAAAGCAGAGGAACAAAAAAGTACAAATACAGCAAATAATATAGAAACCAGCAACTTCATAGAACAAATTTAAACAAAAGTAGCCGAACTAGCCGTTAAATTGTGTTAATAGAACAACTAATTAACAGGGGGTAAAGTTGCTTCTGGGGAATCGGGATCTGTTAAATTAATAGCCTCCACTGCTGTAATTTCAGGAACAGCCCTCTTAATTGCCTGCTCTAAACCAGCTTTAAAGGTCATAATGCTCATTGAACATGAAGCACATGCTCCCAATAATTTTAAACGCACGACATTATCCGCTGTAATCTCTTCAACACTCACATTTCCGCCATCAGTTTCCAAATATGGTCTCAAGGTATCTAATGCTTGCTCAACTTTTTCTTTTAAAGTCATACTCTTAATGCTATTCAATGATTGTAATATGTAAAGATAATCAAATATTTTAAAATGTGTATTTTTGAGCCTCGCTACCAATGGAAAAACAACAAGTAAATGACAATATCCCCTCTTCATAGCACCTATCGAGTTAAAGAATGTTAATAAGAAATGTTGTTTTTGCGATCAAATAATTATTAAACTATATTGCACAGTAAAATTTAATTGATTAGTATAACAAATTCACTTATCTTTGTAAAATGTTTTTAAATAGGCGTATAGCGGCTATCTGTGCCGGCATGATGTTTCTATTGGTATTTACTGGTTGTAAAAGTAAATTTGAGAAATTGCGCGCAAGCAATAATATCGCTCAAAAGTACGAAGAGGCCGTAAAACTTTATGAGAAAAAGAAATATACAAAGGCGTTAGTTTTGTTTGATGACTTGCGGACCAAGTTCCGTGGACAAGCTGAAGCAGAAAATATTTACTATTATTTGGCATTTGCCAACTACCGTCTGAAAGATTATACATCTGCAGCATTTCACTTTAAAGATTTTGCGGATGTTTATCCAAACAGTGCACGAGCAGAGGAATGTCGGTTTATGCATGCCTATTGCTATTACTTGGATTCTCCGAGATCAACCTTAGATCAAGCAAATACAAGAAAAGCAATTGATGCATTACAGCTCTTTGTCAATCTCTATCCCGAATCGGAGCGGTCCAAAGAAGCTGCAGATCTTATTCAGAAATTAAGAGATAAGCTTGAGCTTAAAGCATTTGCTAATGCAAGACTGTACTATGACATGGGTCTTACGGATGATTATAGGGCAGCTGTCATCGCATTACAGAATGTATTAAAAGAATACCCTGATACAAAATATGCAGAAGAGATTGAGTTTTTATCCTTAAAAGCACAATACATCTATGCATCCAAAAGTTTCTTCCTGAAACAAGAAAGTAGATTTGATGATGCCTTGGACTATTACCGTAGCTTCGCAAGTAATTTTCCGAATAGCAAACATATGAAAGAGGCAGAATCTCTTCGTGAAAATTCTGAAAAAGGGATTAAAACCGCCCTCTCTCAAGTGAAGGATTATAATAAAGCCGTTGCAGAGCAGGAAGTATATATCAAAGAACAAAAGGCGAAAAAAGAAAAAGAAAATACCCAAAAAGATGAGTCAAAAAAATAACAATTCAATTCCAAACTCTACAGTTACACGTGACTTGAGACAATTGGACAAAGGCACTGACAATCTCTATGAATCTATTGTAGTTATTTCTAAACGCGCGAACCAAATTGCAGTAGACATTAAAGAAGAATTGAACGGAAAACTTGCCGAATTTGCAAGTAACAACGATAACTTGGAAGAGGTATTCGAAAACCGTGAGCAAATTGAGATTTCAAAACATTACGAGCGTATGCCAAAGCCTACTTTGGTTGCTATTGATGAATTTTTACACGATAAAGTGTACTACAGAAATCCTTCAAAAGAGCAGGACTAATCCTTAAACAATGGCTTTAGCTGGGAAAAATATTGTAATTGCTGTATGCGGCAGTATTGCCGCATACAAGATTGCATCCCTCATCCGCCTTTTACTAAAAGCAGATGCCCGAGTTAACGTAGTCATGTCAAAAGAAGCGACAGCCTTTATTACCCCGCTTACGCTTTCCACTCTTTCCAAAAATCCTGTTTTAATTGATTATTATCAGCCGAATACCGGGGAATGGAATAATCATGTCGAAATTGCCTTAAATGCGGATTACATTTTAGTCGCTCCCGCAACGGCAAATACACTGGCCAAAATGGCCAATGGATTTTGTGACAACCTCCTAACTGCCGTGTATCTATCAGCGAAATGTCCGGTGCTATTCGCTCCAGCAATGGATTTAGATATGTGGAAACACCCGTCCACACAATCCAATATCAATAAGCTTAGTTCTTATGGCAATATCCTAATTCCTCCGAGAAAAGGGGAATTGGCTAGTGGCCTAGTGGGTGAGGGACGTTTGGCGGAACCAGAAGAAATACTGGATTTCTTAGTCAAATTTTCGGAGAAAGGACTACCCTTAGCAGGAAAGAAAGCGTTAGTATCTGCAGGTCCTACTTATGAAGCTATAGACCCAGTCCGATTCATTGGCAATCATTCAAGTGGAAAAATGGGCTATGCTATAGCCACACAACTTGAAGAACTTGGCGCAGACGTCACGCTAGTATCAGGCCCCAGCGCCCTTAAACTACCCAAAGGCGTCGATACCATTTCAGTAACCTCGGCAGCTGAGATGTTACATGCCTGTGAAGAACATTTTGAAGCCGCAGATATTGTTGTGATGAGTGCTGCTGTGGCAGACTACACACCAGTTGAAGTTGCTAGCCAAAAAATAAAAAAGAAAGAAAACGAATTCTCCATTGAGCTGAAAAAAACGGTAGATATTCTGGCAACTTTAGGGGCTAAAAAGAAAGAAAACCAATTACTCGTTGGGTTTGCATTGGAAACCAATAATGAGCTCGAAAACGCGAAAGGCAAATTGATTCGAAAAAACCTGGATTTTATCGTGCTCAATTCCATGCAGGATAAAGGAGCCGGCTTCGCAACAGATACCAATAAAGTCACTATAATCGATCGGTCTGGAAATACCCGTGAGTTTAGCCTAAAATCGAAAGAAGAAGTTGCTAAAGATATCTGTTCAATTATAGTGAGCCTTTCCTAAGCGCAACTTTTATAAACATACTCTCCGCGTTCAATGCTTCTAAATTTTATAAATTTACAATCCTCAATTCCTTTGGATAATAGTTATTGATTCGGTTGGTCAATACCTTCATCCAGCCTAAAGGTTTACCTTCAAAACTTGCTATTGTCCATCCTTGAAGACTTTCGCCAATCGTATCCACAGCTATATTTTCCTTTCTAAGGTAATTACGCGCATCTTCAAGCGACAATTCTACCGATTGAAAGTCTTTGGTCAAATGATTACTCAAAGCCAGTGCATGGCTTGGTATTAGCTCCTTTCTGCTAAGCTTGCCGACATTCGTTCCCGCATTCTTAAGATAAAGTACATTTTGAAGATACTTTAGATCATGTTCGTACATTTTTGGGAAAACATATACATCCTCATGATGAAGAAAAGTATGAAAGCTAGTACTATCCGAAATCCAGTTATCTAAAATTCCTTTGGGTACATCTGATTTCTCTGGTTTAATTCGCTTTCTATTGAATGTTTCCTGTTCACCAACCTTCTTAAGGACAGCAATAAAAAAGCCCTCTCCACCTAATTTATGCGGGTAAAATCGATAACCGTGTGCACGATGCTTATTAGAATTTGTATGATCAATTCCCCAATGCTCTTCAATAGCTATTTCAACAGATTCAAAATCGCCGCTATCCAATAGCCAATCGACAATATCTTCATTTTCTTCCGGTGAATAAGAACAGGTTGAATAAAACAAATATCCGCCTCTATTTAAAGCGCTCAAGCTTTCAACCAAAATCCGTTGTTGTCTTTCGCTACAAAGCTTAACATTAGCTTCGGACCATTCATCGATGGCATCGGCATCTTTTCTAAACATTCCAGATCCAGAACATGGCGCATCAACAACCATCAAATCGAAGTATCCAGGAAGACGATTAAACGCTGCAGGATCATTATTTGTAGTTACTGTGTTCGCATTTCCCCATTTCATTAAGTTATCTTGCAGGATTGTAACCCTTGTTTTAATAATTTCATTTGCAACCAAGAGTGATTCCGGATGTAAGCTACTGTTTAATAAGGTAGACTTTCCTCCTGGTGCGGCGCATAAATCCAACGCCCGAATACTCCCCTCATGTAACTTCAAACTTCGAATGATATGATCGATGAACATGGAAGAAGCATCTTGTGGATAATATGCTCCAGCATGAAATAATGGATCTAACGTAAACACTGGACGATCCTGAAGATAATAAGCCACATTACACCAGGGAACTTGCCCTGCATTAGGAAACGGACAATCTTCTAATTTATTAGGGTTTAGGCGTATTGCTGTCGCCCGAATACCTTCCTCATGTATCTTAATAAATGCATCAGTATCAAATAGCGGATTCACTCCTAACTTTTTCACTAAAGAATTTGGCAGAAAATTACTCATGTTGTCCCAATAGTTTGCGATAAAATTAAGATAAATAAAAATGAAGTCAAAATAAGTGGTAAATTACAAGAAAGAGTAACTTTGCACCATGAAAGAATTCAAGAAATATGCTATTATTCCTGCGACTCCAGAGGAACTGTATCTTGCATTAACGACCGAAATTACCGCTCGTCTTTGGACAGGGGACCTTGTGTCAATAGACCCTACTGTCAATGGAGAATTCTCTTTGTGGGATGGTGCTATAACTGGCCGATTCTTGGAACTAGAACCATCGACAAAAATTGTACAAGAATGGTATTTCGGTGAAACAGACAGCCCTTCTATTGTTACATTAAAGTTGCATGAACATAAAAAAGGGACTTCCTTGGAAATTAGGCAAACGAATATACCTGATGAAGACTTTGAAAATATCTCGGATGGATGGGAAGATCCTTATATATCTTCATTAATTGATTTTTATACAGAAGAAGATTAAAGTCTATTATCTCAGAATTCCTTTTTGATGATATATTAGATTACTGGCGTCATAAATGACGCCAGTAATCTAATAAATTATACGTTCCGAAACGATGCCGGGCCCATTTTCCTTAGATAACCTGACTTCATTATATTTTTTTATATAATTTAAAAACAACTCGTAACTATATTTTCGTTCAAGCTGAAATTGCTTTAATATGGTTGGTTCATCTTCTATTAATGCTGATAGCGCTTTAGCCCTTTGTTTTACATCTTGCCCCAAAATATCTTTTACAACATCATTCAATTCAATTATCTCTCCAGAAGAACACTTAAGAGCACACCAATATTTCCTTGTCGTGAAACCGAGAAGAGCTCCAGAGGTTCCACCTCCCACCGCCAAGCCAGAACTTTTAAAATAATAGACCGTTATTTCACCATCCTGAATTAATTCAGCAAATCTTAATTCCTCTGATTTTTCTTTATTAATCCGAAAAACCTGAGGTTTTGTATTTTTAACCTTTTCTAGCCCTTTTTCGATGTAAGAAGGTGCGAAAATTTTGTTTTTACTATTTTGATAAACACGAAAAACTTGGTCTGGAAAAAAATCCATCTGCGTATCTCCATCACGCCATGACAATTTACTATCCGTAACTGAAGAAACTTTCCCATATAAGCTATCTCCATTCATGAAAACAATATAATCTGTATTATTAGATTTCTTTTGAGCACAAAGTGTTTCGGAAAATATAAGTAGAGCAATAACTACCATCATTTGGCCCAACATTAATAATTTAGCTTTTTTCATTATATAAGTTAATGTCCACAAATATACAATTCATTCCAATACTTCACTTTACGCCCTGTAAAAACATAAAAAAATTAAACATTTAACTTAAATATCTATACGTAGCGTACTATAATTGTCTCATTGCTCATGTTTTAGACATTCCTAGGCATATGGAATATTAAGTAAAAAATTATAAATATTTAAGTTAAAATTCCATATAAAATGTTCTATCTCTATTACTAGTTTTACGACCTCATTCCTGCTCGGCACAACGAACGTTATAGGTTTGCGAATTTGATAACGCCAACAATGCTCTCACTAAGAAAATCATACGTAGATATTTTGTTTCTATAAATCCATACCAGTAATTCTACATCAAGTAAGCAGAATTAGTTACAGTAGGCTTAATTCGCTTGCTTAAGTTTTAGTACTAGAAAATTATCATACAGTAAACTCAAGCTGAGTGCTGCGATAACCAATATGCGGAGGACAGGCAATAGCCTGTACATGGAAATACGGAAGTATTTAAACGAAAGAAGCCCTTGACTGTTTCCAGCAAGGGCTTCCGTGTAAAAAAAGGCACCGACCTACTCTCCCACCTGTTACGGCAATACCATCGGCTCTGGCGGGCTTGACTGCTCTGTTCGGAATG
>Ga0265296_1004013_pt1 | contig 13094 bp, 7 predicted proteins | sample MunlanPumphouse1_FD_189073 | JGI IMG/M metagenome (GOLD analysis project Ga0265296, IMG submission 189073) | Groundwater microbial communities from a municipal landfill in Southern Ontario, Canada - Pumphouse #1 | ecosystem: Environmental > Aquatic > Deep subsurface > Groundwater | place: Canada... | reverse complement strand
GTATTTGGAATTTTTTCATATTATGAAAATAAAAGGTTTGCCAAAGGTTGAGAGGCCGAGGGAGAGATTGATGAGATATGGAGTGGGGAAGTTGACCAATGAAGAGTTGTTGGCAATAATTTTGGGAACGGGAAAAAAGGGAGAGAATGTCTTGCAACTGGCCAGACGGTTTTTTAGAAAATATAAAAAAACTGATTTGTTTCGCTTAGACTTAAACGAGTTAAAAAATAATTTTGGCTTGGGGTTAGTCAAAACCTGTCAGGTAATTGCGGCGATTGAGTTAGGAAAAAGATTAATTAATGATGAAAAACCACATTTTGTCTTGAGCCCAAAGGATATTTTTAACCAGTTGATTGAAGTGAAAAGAAGTAAAAAGGAATATTTTATTGTTTATTATCTTGACGTGAGCAATCAGGTGATAAAAAAAGAAACGATCTCAATCGGCATCTTAAATGCCAGTTTGGTTCATCCGCGGGAAGTATTTGAACCAGCGGTCAAATACCTGGCGGCGCAGATTATTCTAGTTCACAATCATCCATCGGGGGTGGTCGAACCGTCTGATGAAGATGTTAAATTGACAAAGCGATTGGTTGAGGCCGGGAAAATTATGGGGATTGAAGTGATGGATCATGTGATAGTAACAGAAGAAAAATATTATAGCTTTAAGGAAAACAATATAATCTAGACGGCAATATTAATGAAAGGAATCTTAAGCTTATTCTTTTGTGAAAACTTTGTTTTTTCTATTATAAACAGCGAACTGCCAAAGTTGATTTTCTTTTTTTCATAAAGTGAATATATTTTTTTGGCTCTTTCCTCGCGGAAGTTGTCATGAAAAAGACTGTTTTGAATAATATTATTTTCTTCAAAATCAGTGATGGTGCAGCCGGTCGTCCGGTAAAGAACTTTTGTTTTAAAAATTTTAATAAAGGCTTTTTTGATTTCTTCTTTAACTAAAATAGGATAGAAGACTTTTTGATTAAATTTTATCTCATGAACGTGATATTTGAAGTTCTGGGTTTTTAAGAAAATAATAATTTTGCCGATTTGATAGTTAAGCGACCGGGCTTTTTTGAAAGCATCTTCGATATGAGAAATCAATCTGGCCCAGAGAATATCGGAGTTGGCAGTTGGCGGATAAAAAGTAGCGCTTCGGGTGATTGAACGGTAAGTATTTTTATCTTCGGTATTTAAGGCGTAAACAGGATTTCCCCGAAGTTCCTGCCAAATTTCGAAAAAAGGTTTAGCTAAATGCTTGACAATAAAATCTTCTGGTTTTAGAGCAAAGTCCAAAGCCGTGTAAACTCCAAGTTTATTAAGATGGGCTGATGTTTGGCTGCCGATTCCCCAGACATTGATGACGTGAATTTTTTCTAATAATTTTTCGATTGAAGAGCCGTCGACGACAGTCAGTCCTGAAGGTTTGTTGAAGTTAGAGGCGAGTTTAGCTAAAGATTTGGTGAGAGAAATTCCGACGGAGACGGTGATGCCAAGGGAAGATTCGATTTTGGATTTGATGGCTTGGCCGATAGAAAGATATCCAGTTAAACCTTTTAAATCGGCAAATGCTTCATCGATTGAATATTCTTCAACCTGTGAGGTAAAGGAACGAAGTATGGAAAACATTTTTTGGGAAAAAAGCGCATAAGTTTCATAGTCGGAGCCGGCGATGAAACAGCCGGGAAATTTTTTCTTTATTTCATGAATTCTCATGCCGCGTTTGATTCCTATTTTTCTGGCTTCGTATGAAACGGCGGTGGCGATACCGCGTTCGGCGCCGGTGACGACGGGTTTGCCTTTTAGTCGTGGATTAACGACTTGGGTAACTGAAGCGAAAAATGAGTCGCCGTCGAGATGGAGGATGACATTGGGCCAACTATGAATTTGGAACATAAAAAAATAAAAACAGACGATAGAGGGTAGAAGATGGAAGGTTGATATTTGAAGGTAGATGGTTGATGATAGATAAATTTATCTTTATAGGATTCTACTTTCTATCTTCTACCTTCAATCATCTACCCTCTACTTTCTATCATCTACCGTCTGTTTCTTTTTAATTCCTTATTTTTCTTACAACCGCTTTGACGACGCCAAAAATAGTCAGTTCTTCGCGAGGGGAAAAGGCCGGGTATTTGGGGTTGGCTGATTTTAGTCTAATTACCCCTTGGTATTTTTCCAGTATTTTCAAAGTCCACTCCCGGTCGATTTGAGCAAGGACGATATCGCCGTTTGACGCTTCTTTTTTCCGTTCGATAACTACCAAGTCGCCGTCGAAAATGCCGGTGCCTATGAGCGAGTCGCCGCTGACTTTTAAAAGAAAAGACGATTGGGGATCTTCGATTAAATATTCATCAAGGGTTAGGTAGTCGCGGTTTTCTTCGGCTAAAATAGGGAAGCCGGCTTTGACAAGACCGAGAAGAGGAAGGGCAAAAAATTTTGAGGTCGGAGAAATTTTACTACCGATTTTTTTTAAAAATCCTTCATCAATCCATTTGTGGACTAAATCAAAGATGGCTTTTTTAGAAGATAAGCCAAATAGTTTTAACATTTCAGAGTAAGAGGGGAGTCGGCGGTACTTGCGGTAAAATTTTTTGATAATATTGAGACGATTGATACTCATATTGACTTGGAAACTTTCGTTTCCTTCATAGTAAACAATCGTTTATAAAATGTCAAGGGGTTTTTTTTACTTTCGCTCTAACATATCTTTAAGTATATTTGCAGGTACCTCCTCATAATGCGAGGGTTCAAGGTAGAAAAATCCCCGGCCTTCAGTGAGCGACCGCAAAATTGTCGCGTATCCCGAAAGTTCAGCTAGAGGCGCATAGGTTTTTATAACAACAGATCTACTTCTTTTTTCCGTCCCCAAGATTCTGCCTCTTTTTGAAGAAATATCGCCAATAACTACACCCATGGCGCCTTCTGGGATGGTGACCTCGAGTTTCATAATAGGTTCAAGAAGCGTAAGACCGGCTTTTTTACACCCGTCAGCTAGGGCCATTGACCCGGCGATTTTGAAAGCAATATCCGAAGAGTCAACGTCATGGTAGCTTCCGTCATATAAAGTTACCTGCAAATCGACGAGCGGAAAACCAAGCAAAATGCCCTTATCCAGAGCTTCGACAATGCCTTTTTCAATCGAACCGATAAACTCCGAAGGAATTGCTCCTCCTTTAATTTTATTTATAAATTTAAATCCTTCGCCGCGGCCCAATGGATCAACTTTTATTAAACAGTGACCATACTGGCCATGACCTCCGGTTTGTTTAATATACTTGCCTTCGGCGTCGGCTGATTTAGTAATTGTTTCTTTGTAGGCGACTTGAGGTTTTCCGACATTAACGTCTAAACCCATCTCCCGTTTCATTCTGTCAACTAAAATTTCAAGATGAAGTTCTCCCATACCAGCCATAATAGTTTGATTGGTTTCATGATTGACTTTTACTTTAAAAGTCGGATCTTCTTCAGCCAATCGTTGGAGAGAGTATGATAATTTTTCCTGGTCAGCTTTTGTTTTTGGTTCAATGGCAAGGGAGATGACCGGTTCAGGAAAAGTAATCTGTTCGAGAAGGATTGGGTGGTCGGGATCGGCCAAGGTATCGCCGGTTCTAGTTTCTCTCGGACCAACCAAGGCGACAATTTCTCCGGAGTAAGCTTTGTCAATTTCCTCGCGGTTATTGGCATGCATAAGAAGAATTCGGCTGACTCTTTCTTTTTTCCCACGATTAATATTATAAATATAAGAGCCAGATTCCAAAACTCCGGAATAAATGCGGGTATATGTCAGTTTTCCCACATGAGGATCAAGCTGGATTTTAAAAGATAACGCGGTAAATTTTTCTTCAGGCGTTAGTTGTCTAATCTCCACTTCTCCTGTTTTTGGATGAACGCCTTTGACTTCTTTTAAGTCCTGCGGTGAAGGGAGATAATCGACAATGGCATCAAGTATCGGCTGAACAGCCTTGTTTCTTTTTGAACTTCCGCAATAGACAGGAATCAATTTATAAGAAATGACAGCCGCCCGCAGAGCTTTTTTAAGGTCGGCAACAGAAATGTTTTCTCCATTTAAATATTTGCCCAAAAGAACGTCTGAAGTTTCGGCTATCTGCTCGATCAATCTGGCGCGGGCTTTTTGGACCTTATTTTTTAAGTCATCGGGAATTTTGTCAGTGATTGTATACTCAACTCCTTGTTCGTCTTTATCCCAGATCATTGTTTTCATTTCCAATAAATCGATTACTCCTTTAAAATCATGCTCTTTACCAACAGGAACCGTCATGACAGCCGGGTTGGTCGCCAGCCTTTCCCTGATTTCCTCAACTGTGCCTTCAAAGTCTGCGCCAAGTTTATCCATTTTATTGATAAAACAAATTCGCGGTACTTTATATTTGTCAGCCTGCCTCCAAACAGTTTCCGACTGGCTCTGGACTCCTTCTTCGGCGTCAAAAATAATTACTCCGCCATCCAAGACTCTTAAAGATCGTTCAACTTCGGCCGTAAAGTCAACATGCCCCGGAGTATCAATAATATTTATTCTGACGTCTTTCCAGAAAGTAGTGGTAGCAGCAGAAACTATTGTAATACCGCGTTCCCTTTCCTGCGGCATCCAGTCCATTTGAGTCGTTCCTTCGTCAATATCGCCGATTTTATATGATCTTCCCGTGTAGAAAAGAAATCTCTCGGTTGTCGTGGTTTTTCCCGAGTCAATATGAGCGATAATGCCTACATTGCGGATTTTATCCAAAGGAACGTTTCTGTTTTTGGTGATAATTGATTGTTGAGCCATAATAAAAAATTTACCACTTTAGGTGTGCGAAGGCTTTATTGGCTTCGGCCAGTTTTTCTGTTTGCTGTTTTTTTGCAATAGCTGCTCCTTGATTCTGGACAGCGTCTTTTAGTTCGGTATAAAGCTTGTTTTCAAAAGATTTAAACTCTTTGTTTGATTTGGTTTTAGCGGCGTTAATAATCCAATTTAAACCCAGATAAAGTTTTCTTGATGACCTGACCTCGGTTGGTACTAAATATGAAGCGCCTCCTAATCTTCTCGGCTTGACTTCGTAATTTGGAGAAACATTTTGAATGGCGCTTCTTAATGTAGTAAGCGGATCTTTGCCTTCTTTGATAAATCTTTCAAGAACTTTATAGACAATTCTTTCGGCCACTGATTTTTTGCCGTCAATCATAATAAAGTTTATAAGCTTGGAAACTTCCAAGCTGTTATAAACCGGTTCTAGTTTAGCTGTAATTTTTTTATATGAACGTCGAGGCATTATTTAAAATTTAGAATTTATAGTTTAGAATTCATAATTTTCTATTAAATAAGTTATGCTGATTTCTGTTTTTCAAATTTGGTGCCGTATTTTGAGCGAGAGGTTGTTCTGCCAATAACGCCGGCAGTGTCAAACTTGCCCCGGACAATATGATACTTAACTCCCGGCAGATCTTTGACGCGTCCTCCTCTGACTAGCACGATTGAATGTTCTGCCAGGTTATGACCGACACCTTGAATATAGGCGGTTACTTCCATTTTATTGGAAAGTCTGACTCTGGCTACTTTTCGCAGGGCCGAGTTTGGTTTTTTTGGCGTCATCGTCCTAACCACGGTGCAGACACCCCTTTTAGTCGGGTTGTTGGTTTTGACATATTTTCTCTTTAAAGCGTTAAAACTGGTTTTCAAAGCAGCAGCTCTTGATTTTTTAATTCTTCTGAACCTCTTCTTTTTTATCAGCTGGTTGATTGTAGGCATATTTACTTAAAAACTTACTATAATATTTTTCAATTAATTCGGCGGTAACCGGAATCAATCTGCCAATTATAACATTTTCTTTCAAACCCAACAAGTAATCTGACTGATTTTTAATGGCGGCGTTTGAAAGGACGCTGGTTGTTTGTTCAAAAGAAGCGGCTGACAACCATGAGTCAGTATGAATGGCGGCCTTAGTAATGCCGAGAATAGAAATTCTTCCAACCGCTGGTTTGCATCCCTGAGCAAGGATTTTTTTATTCTCCTCTTCAAATCTGATTTTAGAAACAACCTCGTCTTTTATAAATGAAGTTTCTCCAACATCTTCAATGACGGTTTTGTCACTCATTTTCCTGATTATGACTTCAAAATGTTTATCATGAATAGTAATACCCTGGGATTCATAAACTTTCTGGATTTCATTCAAAAGATAAAGTTGAGCGGCTCTTAAGCCTTTGATTGCCAAAACATCATGGATATCAAGATAGCCCTCGGAAAGTGATACACCTTTGGTTACCAGGTCGCCGTCTTTGATCCTTAAATTTTGGCTGGTTGGAATAATAAATTCTTGTTCTTTAGGTTCGGCGGCATTGGTTGAGATGATTTTTACCATATAGACTTCCTTTTTGGTATCTTCCTGGACAGTCGCCTTGCCGTCAATTTCAGCAATCGGAGAGATAATTTTTGGCGTTCTGGTTTCAAAAAGTTCTTCAACTCTTGGCAGACCTTGAGTGACGTCAGAGATAACAATACCTCCAAAATGGCGAACTCTCATTGTTAACTGGGTGCCTGGCTCGCCGATTGACTGGGCGGCGATGACACCGGCTGGGACGCCAATTTCCACTAATTTGTGGGTGGATAAATCAATTCCGTAACATTGCTGGCAACAGCCAAATTTAGACTGGCAGTGAAGAGGCGATCTGACGGTGACATGATTGACATCATGTTCTTTAACTATCTCCAGCACCTGTTCATCGACCAATCGACCGGCCTCGACGAGAACTTTTCCTTTATTATCAACAATATTATTAAGAAGGAATCGGCCGTCAATTCTCTGTTTTAATCTTCCTCCCCGCTCTTCTTTTTTATAGATAGTTAGTCCTTCTTGAGTATGGCAATCGGCTTCTTTAATAATCATATCATGGGAAACGTCAACAAGCCTTCTGGTTAAGTATCCGGCATCGGCGGTTTTTAAAGCCGAGTCGGTTAAACCTTTTCTGGCGCCGCGGGCGGAAATCACATATTCAAAGATTGATAGTCCTTGACGATAGTTGGATTTAGTCGGAACCTCAATAATTTTGCCTAGTGGATCAACCACTAATCCCTTCATAGCTGATAACTGTTTCAACTGCTCTCGCGATGCTCTTGGGCCTCCAGAGTTGATCATTAATTTAACCGGATTTTCCTCATCAATGGCGGCCCAGGTTTTGTCAGCCAATAACTCAGTGATTTCCAGCCAGAGTTTGTTGTTATATCGTTTTTTTTCATCAAGAGTCAATAGTCCTTGTTCATAATTTTTTTCTATTTTTTCCACTTCATCCTCGGTTTTTTTGATAAGCTCGTCTTTTTCTTTGATAATAGTGCAGTCAAAAATCGAAAGGGAAAAGCCTCCGGCCAATGTGGCCCCCCAGAATCCTAATTCTTTAAGTTTATCAATCAGGTCGCCGACTATTTGATTATCTTTGAATATTTTTAAGGCTTTGACGACGATTTCTTTGATGTCAGCTGCCTTAACATTGTTATTAATATATCTTAGTTCTGGCGGCAAACTTTGATTAAAAATAATTCTTCCGATAGAAGTTTTTATAAGCTTACCGTTGATTTTGGTTAAAACCGGTTGACGGAGACCAATCTTTTTTAAAGAATATACTCTAACGGCAGATTCTTCGTCGGAAAAATATTTTAGTTCCTCGTCTTTAAAGTGAGATAAATTTGCGTCAATGGTTGTAATATAATAAATACCTAAGGCCATTTCTTTGTTTGGAAGAACAATCGGTGAGCCGTCGGCCGGTTTAACTAAGTTGTTATAAGCCAACATTCTTGTTTTTACTTCTTCAATCGATTTGTTAGATAATGGAACAAATACGCCCATAGCGTCGCCGTCAAAATCAGCGTTATAACCGGAACAAACGGCTGGATGAAGTTTTATGGCATAGGAATCTGTCAATATCGGTTGGAAACCAAGAATCGACAGTTTATGAAGAGTCGGCGCCCGGTTTAATAGAACAACGTGTTTTTTGGTAATTTCCTCAAGAATATCGTAAACGACCGAATCCTTTTGTTCAAGGAAATTTTTGGCGCTTTTGATATTTGGCGCTAAGCCACGAACAATTATTTCGTGAAGAATATGTGGCTTAAAAAGCTCAAGAGCCATTTCTTTTGGAATGCCGCATTGGTTGAGTTTAAGCTCCGGACCAACAACGATAGTTGAACGTCCCGAATAATCAACCCGTTTACCCAATAAATTCTGTCTAAATCGTCCTTGTTTTCCTCTTAAAATGTCAGATAATGATTTTTGGATTTTGATATTAGTGCCTCCGGTCTTAACCCGGCCTTTTGATTTTTGAAGATCAAGTAGAGAGTCGACTGCCTCTTGAAGCATTCTTTTTTCGTTTCTTAGAATAATTTCCGGCGCCCCAAGTTCAATCAACTGTTTTAACCGGTTGTTTCTATTAATGACTCGTCGATAAAAGTCGTTAAGATCGGATGTGGCAAATTTGCCTCCCGGCAGTTGGACGACCGGACGAAGATCTGGAGGAATAATCGGCAGTACGGTTAACACCATCCATAAGGGATTGACTTTTCCTTTAAGGAATGACTCAATTATCCGGACTTTTTTCAACAATTTGTTTCTTTTTTCTCCTTTAGCTTTGGATAGATCATTAAGGGATTCGTTATAAACTTTGTTAAAATCAGTTTGCGACAAAATTTCATAAATTACATCCGAACCCATACCCACATTCAAGAAGTTATCGAGATCTTTTTCTCTTAAATAAAGATAATCTTCCTCTTCCATAATGTTATGAATCTCAAGGGATTTAACAGTTTTTATTAATCTGTCAAAAAAAGCCGTTTTTTGGGATTTTTGCTCAATGAATTTATCTGAAAGTAGTTGAATTTTCTCTCTTTCTTTTAGATCAAGTTCCTGGAAAGTAATTTCTCTTTGCTCGACATTGATGATTTTTTTAGCAACTTCTTTTTTTTCGGTACTAATCTGTTCTTCTAATTTTTGTTTTTCATCTTCGGTTTTTTCTTCCAATATTTTAATTTCTTCCTTAGTGATTTTTTCCAAGGAGATAACTGTCTTTTTTTGGTTGTCTTTGTTAACTTCCTTGACTAGATAAAGAGCGTAATAAATGATTTTCTCCAGCGATTGGGGAGGAAGATCAAGAATAATACTCAAAGGAGATGAAGCACCTTTAAAATACCAGATGTGGGCAATTGGTGTGGCTAGTTTGATGTGGCCCATTCGTTCTCTTCGGACAGCTGAAGTGGTGATTTCCACTCCGCAACGGTCGCAGATAATTCCCTTATATCTTAATCTTTTATATTTTCCGCAGTAACATTCATAATCTTTGGTCGGTCCAAAAATTCTTTCATCAAAAAGTCCGTCTTTTTCCGCCCTAAAGGTTCGGTAGTTGATGGTTTCCGGTTTGGTAACTTCTCCCTTTGACCATTTCAAAACATCCTCTGGTGACGCGAGTCTAATTTTAATGGCGGAAAATTCTGGAATAAAACTGTCCATAGGTGTTTTAGATGTAATCAATTGATAGGCCTAGAGCATTTAATTCTTTAATTAAGACATTGAAGGATTCAGGAACGCTTGATTGAGGAATATCAATTCCCTTAATCAAAGACTCAAAAGCCTTGGTTCTTCCCCGGACATCATCACTTTTAATAGTTAACATCTCCTGTAAAGCGTAAGGAACCCGATGGGATTCAAGCGCCCAGACTTCCATTTCGCCGAATCTCTGTCCACCCATCTGGGATTTTCCACCCAGTGGCTGTTGGGAGACGAGCGAATATGGACCGACTGATCTGGCGTGGAATTTATCCTCGACCATGTGGATCAGTTTCATAATGTAACCGATACCGACCAAAACTTTTTTTTCAAAAGGCTGACCAGATTGACCTTCATACAACGTCAGTTTACCGTCAAAAGGCAGTCCTAGTTTTTTCAGGCCTTCAGTGATAAAGTCCTCTTTTATTTTTTCAAAAACCGGAACGGTGATCTGCTGACCGTTTTTTTTGGCAATATACCCAAGTAAAGTTTCAAACAACTGCCCCAAATTCATACGGGAAAGGATAGATAAAGGAGAGATTATAACGTCAACTGGAGTACCGTCTTCAAGATAAGGCATGTCCCATTCTGGAAGAATTTTCGAGATGACGCCTTTGTTTCCGTGACGTCCAGCTAATTTATCGCCGATTGATATTTTTCTAAGCTGGGCAGTGTTGACAATAATCCTTTTAATGATTGACGGTTCAAGTTCATTAGGATCTTCTTTTGAATCGATAGTTTCGATATTAACGACAGTTCCCCGTTTTCCATAAGGTATTCGAAGGGAAGTGTCTTTAACATCTTTGGCTTTTTCACCAAAAATTGCCCGAAGCAGTCTTTCCTCGGCAGTTAATTCTTTTTCACCTTTAGGAGCGACTTTACCGATTAAGATATCACCGTTTTTTACTTGAGTACCAACGACTACTAAGCCGTCTTTGTCCAAATTCTGCAAGACTTCTTCTCGGACATTAGGAATATCTCGGGTTAATTCTTCAAGGCCAAGCTTAGTGTTAACCACATCGGAGATAAACTCTTCACTTGTTATTGAGGTTAAAATATCTTCTTTAACTAATCTTTCAGAGATAACAAAACCGTCTTCATAACCTAAACCATTAAGTGAAGTGTAGGCAACCACTAAATTTTGACCCAATGCCAGTCGGCCGTTTTGCGAGGCAGGACCATCAATCATAAGCCCGCCCTTTTTCAATTTTTGTTTTGGTCCAACCACTGGTCTCTGGTCAAAAACAACATTTTTGTTAGTTCTTACATAACGGTCAAGTCTGTAAACGTATTGTTTACCGCTTTTTCCTTTAAAGACTAGCTTATTACCATCAACATATTCAACTACTCCTTCCTCGGGAGCGTAAACTGTTCTATTAAGAGATGAAGAAATCTTGTCTTCCGTTCCTGTTCCTACATAGGGAGCGGCCGGTTTGACTAAGGGAACGGCTTGGCATTGCATATGAGTACCCATAAGAGCGCGGGAAGCGTCGTCATTTTGAAGGAAAGGAATAAGGGAAGCAGAGACGCCGACAATCTGCCTTGGGGAAACATCAATATAATCAACTTTTTCTGCTGGTACTTCAATAATCTCTCCTTGATAACGGACGACCAGATGTTCGTCGACGATATAACCGTCTTTATCAACGATAGCGTTGGCGGCAGTAATATAATAAGATTCTTCGTCGTCAGCTTGAAAATAGACGATTTCATCGGTAATTTTCACTTTTATTTTCCCACCTGATTTTTCCTTAACGATTTTCTTATATGGAGTTTCCAAAAAGCCGTATTTATTGACCCTTCCATAAAGAGCCATATAGGTGACAACGCCGATATTTGGTCCTTCAGGCGATCTGATAGGACAGATTCTTCCATATTGAGAAGTGGAAATATCGCGGATTGAGAATGAGGCTCTTTCTTTTTCGATTCCACCCGGCCCGCCGACAGTAATTCTTCTTAAGTTGTCCAACTCAGACAAGGGATTAGTTTGATCGACAATAGTTGATAGCTGGCTAGTTCTGTAGAAGGAATTAATCGCCATGACGATCGGTTTGGAGTTAATGACTTGAGATGGAGTGGGAAAGGTATCGGATGAAACTAAACTCATTCTTTCCTTTATTTCTTTTTCAGTTCTGACCATACCGACTCTAATTCCATAAGTACCGATTAGTTCGCCGACAGTCCTTAATCGACGGTTTCCAAGATGATCGATATCGTCAAAACTATATTTTTGAGTGGTCAAGTTGACCAAATGTTTGAGAATAGCAATAATGTCAATTTTTTTTAGGGTATGGTTTTCTTTATTGATTTCAAGATTTACACCAAGCTTTTTATTGATTTTATAACGGCCGACATCGGCTAAAGAGTAGCGTCTGTGATTGAAGAAAAGATTATTGATGGTTTGGTAAGCGTTGTCCAAAATCAGCGGTTCACCCGGTTTAATTTTTTTATAGATTTCCAGGACGGCTTCATCTTTGTTTTTTGTCCGATCTTTTTTAAAAGTCGGAATAAGGTATTTTTCCATTAGGTCTTTGTCCACGTCGCTAAAATACTGAAGTAGATCATTATTATTTTTTCCGTCAAAGATGCGGAGGAAAACCGAAGCCAGGAACTTTCTTTTTTTATTGATTTTTGCTTCTATAATGCCATTTTTATTGATGGTAAAATCCAGCCATGAGCCAATATGGGGTCGAACCTCGGCGTTATAAAGAGTCAGTCCGGTAGATTTATCGATTTCTGCGGTAAAGTAAGCGCCGGGAGATCGGACGATTTGATTGATGATGGCTCTTTCAATACCATTAATAATAAAAGTGCCACGGGAAGTCATTTTTGGCAGGTTGAAAAAATAAACATCTTGTTTTTTTTCCGAACCGGTCCTTAAATTAACCAATCTGACTTTAACATAGATTGGTGTTTCATAGGTCAGTTTTTTTTGTACGCAGAGTTCAAGTGGATAACGAGATTCGCCGAAAAAAACATCTTCGTAATGGAGGGTAAATTTTTTTCCGGTGTAGTCGGAAATAGGAAAAAACTCTTGAAGGATATCTTTTATATCATGGTCAAGAAATTTCTGCCATGAGTTTTTTTGGACTTCTATAAGGTCGAGAGATTTGAGATTTTTTTCTTCGGTTCCTAATAAAATTTCTTTTGAAAGTTTATTATCTGAATGGATAGATTTATTCATTTATAATTAGGGGAAAAATTTTCAGGTAATAAGAAAACCTCCCAGGTTTATGGGGGGTTATTAAAAACTTATAAAATATACTATATTGATAGTAAAAAGTCAAGACTATTTTTTATTGATGCTTTTCTCCTGACGATTGTTTGATTTTTTTTATTACTGAATCAATCGTCTGCAGGCCGGAAAATTTATTTTCTTTAGATTTTTCCGCAGCTATTTTTTGAAACTTTTCAATGATTTCCGGAATCCGCTCGGGAAACTGTTCGGACATGGCGATTACTTTTTTTAAAGTTTCCCTACCTTTTTTTGTACCCAGTAAATAGCTAGCCGCCACCGCCGCCACCGCTCCTATAGAAAAACCAAACCAGAAATTAGAAGGTGAATGATTA
>Ga0265296_1004011_pt1 | contig 13102 bp, 11 predicted proteins | sample MunlanPumphouse1_FD_189073 | JGI IMG/M metagenome (GOLD analysis project Ga0265296, IMG submission 189073) | Groundwater microbial communities from a municipal landfill in Southern Ontario, Canada - Pumphouse #1 | ecosystem: Environmental > Aquatic > Deep subsurface > Groundwater | place... | reverse complement strand
TTTCACGTATCGATGTGCCGTGCTTTGCAGTTCCCGGAAACTGTGATCCGCGTGAGATTCTCGAGACACTTGAACACTCCGACGCCGTCAGTCTTCATGGCTCAAGTCTTAACCTTGGCAAGATGACGATCGTTGGTGTTGGCGGATCCAACCCTACACCATTCGGAACCCCGTTCGAGCTGACCGACAAGCAGATAGATGACGTGTTGAACAGCGCGATGAAAAAGATGCAAAAGGCAACTCACAATGTACTACTTTGCCATGCACCCCCGTTCGAGACTCTCGACAAACCTGCGGGCGAGCATATCGGGAGCCACAGCATCAGGAAGCACATGAAATCTTTTGATATCGTGTGCTGTGCCCACATTCATGAGGCACGAGGCATTATGGAAGTCGACGGTGTAAAAATTGTGAACCCCGGTCCGGCAATGGACGGGCACTGTGCAATGATTCACTTCGGCAATGATGCCAAAGATATCAAGATTGAACTGCTGACCGTTTAGACAGGAGCAGTTCAAGGTACGAGGCGAGGATTGGCTCGCCGGATACACCAATCTCTTTTGCAATTATTTCAATCAAGGCTTCGGCATGTGAATTTTCATCATCTGCTATGATTTCAATCTCAACAAAGGTGCCGAGTTCATTGACTTCATCTAACGAGATTGCAGCATTTGCGTACCGAAAGTTTTCGCGCCATTTGTTCACTTCTGTGGTTTTAGTAAAACCGAGACGATTGAGCATTGTTTCAAAAACTTCGCCGGATTCCACAGCAGTATTCAGTTCTTCACGTGCTTTGAGCCCGAACTTTTTGATCTTTGCCCCTTTGTAAGTGACAACTGCGTGATTGTTGGTGTACCGGACACGAACTGCTTCATCGGTTACGCCAAAGTCACGATGGGGAGCATTATAATAGATATCGTGCTCGTGTATCCTGCCCTTACATTCCGCTCCTTTCTCCACCAGTTTTTTCCGGATGGGTTCAAGCGAGGGTACCTTAACTTTTAATTCAACTTCGAGCATAGGTGTGCCACACTTTTATCTGTCATCGTTGCGATTTAATATAGTCAGGTGAAGTATGGCAATAAAAGAAGGAGATTTTATCAAACTGAGCTATACGGGTAGTGTGAATGGCAATGTTTTTGACACTACCTTTGAAGAAGAAGCAAAGACTGCCGGAATTCATAGTGCAAATGCGATTTACGGCCCGGTAACGATCTGTGTCGGCCAGAAGCACGTGATTCTCGGCCTTGATGAAGAACTTTCGGGCAAGAAAGCCGGTGCAGAGGGGGATGTCACAGTTGCTCCCGACAAGGCATTCGGCGAACGCGATATGAAACGCGTCCAGTCCTATCCCAAGAACAAGTTCTCCCAGAAGCCGGTCCGTGGTATGCCGGTGAAAATGGAAGAACATGGAGAAGGTACTGTCGTCGATGTGATTGGTAACCGTGTGATTGTGGATTTCAATGCACCCCTCGCCGGCCAGACTCTTGTCTACCACTACAAAATTGAAGAAGTTGTCAAAGATCCGCTCGAGCAGCTTAAAGGTCTCATCCGCCTGTACGCAGGAAAGGAGATGGAAGTAACTCTCGATGATGGTAAGGCAACCGTTACCCTCCCGGCAGGAATCAACTACGACCGCCGCTGGATGCTCTGGCGCGGCCGGATCATCCACGAGGGTTTCGAGCAGATTCAGGGTATCTCCGAGATCGTTCTTCTCGAGAGCTACAAGAAACCTGAGAAGAAAGAAGAAGAGAAGAAAGAAGAATAATTTTTTTTTGATTTTTTGTTTTTACCCGGAATTCTTTCGGGGAATATTTTTTGTTTGCTGTTGTTTTTAGTATGTTACTGAGATGGGGGCTGATGCCCCCATCCCCCCAAACACGATAAGCTCTGCCACCCCATGGTGTGTCCCCGCGGCGGTTAGTCTGTTTAGAGTATGAGACAATGAAACAGTTCTTCGTGCTTCATTTCAATATTTCATGAATAAAAAAATGAACCGGATAAACCTTCCTGTCCAATGGCGACACCCGAAGGGGTTGGGAAATATCACAAATAAAAAAGAACTTTTGTTACCTGGATGTAAACACAAAGAACCTTTTATTTCGAAAGCACCGAATGTATCAGGGTCATCATTCCTGCTTTTGTCGTCCTTTTCGGCCGTGCACCGAATGGTGAGAAGGCGGTCATGTCCATCTCATCGGATCCAAACATCTCCTTATTGACACGGTCGTTCATTTCGTCAAAGATCCTTTTGTAGGCCACGCAATGGGGATCGACATCCTGTACCTCTCCCCCGGTCGGGACGATTGCATTGTAGGGACACCCCCCACGGCAGTACTTGATATGCGGGCATTCTTTACATGCTGTATCAACAAATTCCTTGAACCGCTGCATCCTTTTTCCTGCAATAGTGTTAGCGAGTGTTTCTGATGAAGGTCTGTCCCGCACATTGCCCATCACCCACTCGTCCATACCGACAAAACGGTAGCAGGGATAGATACTCCCGTCCGGACCTATGGCAAAGGTGTTGCCCATGCAGTCGGCAAACGTACAGACCGAACCCCTTCGGGTAGAAACACACCGGCACAGGTCATTGATATTCATGATTTCTATTTTTCCGAAATTTTCGAGATATTTATCGAGTAAAAATACGAGCAGTTCACCGTATACAACCGGTTCGAGCGCCCATTGTTTCGGATTTTCGCTGCGCAGAGACGGTAGAGCGGGATGGAGTTTCATGACAAAACCGTTTTTCAGGAAAAACTGGAATATCTCTTCTTTCTGCTTTACGGATTCACCGGTGAATGTGCAGATGAAACGGACCAGCAATCCATGTGCCTTTGCAAGTTCGTACCCCCGCATGGTCTTTTTAAAATATCCATCACCCCTCTGCGAGTCATTGAGATCTTCAGGACCATCGATGCTGGTACCGATCGGCACATGGTATTTCGCAAGAATGTCCGCAAGATCCGGGGTGAGAAGCCAGAGATTACTTTGCATCGCAAAAGTGGGTTTGAGATGAGCCAGTTCTTCTGAAATCAGGGGGAGTGCCTGCCGGTAAAAATCGACTCCTCCAAGGAGTGGTTCACCGCCATGAAAAGTGATTGTGACCTGATCTTTACGGAAATCTTTGAGCCACGCCACGGTTTCTTTAACCGTATCAATGCTCATCCTTGGAGAGCCGGCTTCTGAACTCCAGCAATAACTGCAATGGGCAGGACATCCCAGTGTGGGGATAAGCATGATGTGAAATGGACTTTTCATGAAATGGCTTTCCTTGTTTGTTGTTCTCTTTTTTAAACGGTATAAATCGTTCTTTCTTATTTCCCCATCTTATACCGCAGCAGTGCCGCTATCCCTCCCAGCGCTACAAGCCGCTCCCCGGGCTCAAAGTTTGAAGAGAGTACAACCACGATTGCCCGCATTGCCTCAGCGTTCTCTATGAGCGCCATAGTTGCCGGGTCCCGCAGCAGGGTGTCTGCAACCAGCACCTGCTCGACTGCGCCGTACCCGATAGCATCCTGAACTTCCTGCCGTCCATATGCAACAGCCCCGTCCTGTGCGATACGACAGAGCACTTCATCCATAAATTTTACTTCGCGAGAGAGCTGGAGATCATCGATAAGTTTCTCAAGCGCACCCTTGCCAATTACATCCTGCACTGCGCCCCGCCCGATGCGCCGTGTCTCAACACTGATGGCTTTCTCGGCCACCGGACTTCCTTTATTTTTAGCAAATTTTATGAAATCGTCCTTGATGAATCCCGGGCCTGCGATGATTAGAGGTCCGTCAATTGCAGCAAGAGGGGCAAGTACCTGTTCGAAAAATGCAGGACGGTTATCTGATTCCCCGCCTTTACCACTGCCGGATAAAAAAGTTACTACACTTTCCGGGCCATATTGCCGGAGCCGGAAGAGTTCGGCTTCCCCTTCTTCTATTGTGAGGATATGAATAAGGCTAAAAGCCGAGGATTTCACTGCCCGTTCAATCCGTTCCAGTTCATGGGGACGCCACTGTTTGATGACGGAGATTTCAAACCCGGTCTCTACATTGATCGTATGGTAAGAGCCAATTTCTACACCATGTTCAATTATCCCGCTGATACGGAGCCGGACCCCGTGTTGGGAAAACTCTACCCGCTCGATCCGGATCCCAAGCCTAACCGGACGTTTCTCCATCTTCTCCGGACGAAGTTTGTCACTTGCCGTATCCACGCTCCGAAATGTTGTGGCAAAGACGAGATCTCCGGGTGCTACAAGGTGCTGGAGATGCCATAGATCGTCTACACTTTCCGGAAACAGCCTGATTTCGCCATTGTTACCTTTGAGGTCCGCGTAATCAGCCTTCATGCTGCCCTACTATATCAGAACCTCCGGGAGGAACGAAGGCTGCAACGGTGTCGGTATTCAGAATGCCTTTGAGCGCCTTCTCTTCATCTTCAGAGATCTTGCTTTTCAAAAGTCGCAACATCTTTTTGGCAATATCATTAGGTTCGAACTGCCCCGGCTTGAGTTCGTTATAGGCCTTGCATTTCTTTTTGATCGCAGATGGGGGACCGCCAATCACTGCAGCATTTGGTTCAAGCATAAGCCCGATACCCACAGACAACGGAACATTTCGGTACCAGGTGCGTTCACCCCGTACAATGAATGAACCCCGCGAGACAAATTCTCCGGATTCAGGTGTCTTACTCACCTGAGGGGGAAGGACGCTAAAGACATCTGCGGAGAAGTGTCCGCTGCGCCATGCACCGGAGTAAGAAGCAGCAAACTGGGCCACTTCGTCCATATGCTCGGTTTTGCCTTTGACGATTACAACACTCGCCCCATGCACATCGGCATGCACGAAGAGATCTCCTCCGGCCATGTATTTCTTGACCAGTTCTTCGTTCTGGGAAGCGTCGCGCCCACCAAGAACTACGGTACCATCGCTCGTGATAAACCAGCGGAAGCGGTGGTACCAGAGTTTTTTTAACGGGATGATATCGCGCCGTTGAGCCTTCTTTTTGACAACCACGTTTTTCATCGCCGCGAGTGCCCCGGTCTTCTTTTTCCTGAATTTTTTTATAACGTCGTAATAACGGCCGGCATTCTGCTCAATGCCTTCATGTACATAAATTTTTACTCGTTTCCCAATGTCTACTTCGACAGCCGCTTCATCGGGATAAAAGGCAGTGATTTTTTTTGCATCTTCAGATGTTGCTCCCTTCAGGTGCCGCTCGATCTCCTGCCAGGAGAATTGCTTGCTTGCGGCATCCAAAGAGGTGATAAGGTTGGAAATAAACTGGTAATTTTCATAGATTGCAGCAACAATTTCTTCGGTCTTTTCAACTTTCTCGTCGAATTTTTTTATTGCCGATTCCTGGTATTTCCTTATCCGCTCTTCTTTTGAGAATTTTGGTTTTGCGGCTTTTGTTGCGGTCTCTTTCTTGGTCAATGGATAGAAGGCTTCAAGAGCGTCAGAAAAACTCTGGAATGTCTGCGGATCTGTTCCGCCCCTGATATCAACCGACTCACAGTGCTTTGCTGAGATGACTGGTGTGCGTGAGTGCAGCACCTGGTCAAAAAATTTATGTACTGCGGTGAACAGAAGAGCCGGATCCGCAGAGGCTGCGGGCATGGTTTTATCCAGTCCTGCTTTCTGGCAGATATATTCTGCATACGCGCCTCCCAGCATGCACCCCATGGCAAGTCCACGTACAAGATCCCGGTCCTGATCCTTAAGAGCAGCAGTCAGATTCTCCAATGATGCTGTGGGATCCACTGCGTTCAGCTGGTAAATGGCATTGGGAACGATCTCGCGTTCCTTGAACCGGTGATGACGGAGAGGTTTGACAATTATGTATTCTTCATTGGTTAGTATCACGTTTCCTTCATCGAAGAGTTCAATGATAAGCCGGTATACTGTTGTACCTTTACCGATATCGAAGATCAGGATACGTTCGAGTCCGTGCTGGTGTATTGCAAGCACCTTTCCGCCAGACAGGTACTTACGCAGGAGCATCGCGTACTGGGGCGGATTTTTCGGGGGCGCCGGGAATTCCTTAACCAGGTGGGCTCTTCGGCCGGATTCGATGAGCAGAAGATTCCGGGCTTTGTTTTCCCCATTAAGCCTTATGCCGAGTGTCCGGGAGTCGAACTGGTAGACTTTGTCGATCCAGAGCGGCAGCTTCTCACACAATTCAGACGTCATCGCCTTAACGTCAATCCCGCTCATGCCCTGTTCGGATGCCATTTGTTTATACCAAATTACATATGGCTTGCGCACTAAAAAATAAGACTACTGGTGTAACGGGATGAGTGACGAGATTATCGAAGAACAGCCAGTCCAGACCAAGAAGCAGAAGACTAAGGCAGACAAACAGGCAGAACACATCGAGCGTATCAAGCGGACGCTGGCTGCCAGTCTCATTGGTATATTTGTTGGCGGACTATCATACTACATCAGCATATCCTATAGCAAAGATTCCGGGCTTCTTGCACTCATGCTGATGATTGCAGGAATTGTTGTCCAGAAACATATCTTCATGCTCATGCGCATGGATACCGGGAAACTCGGAGCAAAGGACTGGTTTTATCAAGGATTCATGACCTTTGCCTTCTGGTTCATGTCTTGGACAATCCTGCTGACTGCAATGCCTAAATAATCATAAACATTTTTGATCTTCATGAGAATAGCGATTGTTCATCAGGACCGATGCCACGCAAAAAAATGCGGCACCGAATGCATTATTTATTGTCCCCGTGTCAGGACCGGTGACGAAACCGTTATTATCGGAGAAGCGGGCAAAGCTGTCATATCTGAAGAGCTCTGTGTTGGTTGCGGTATCTGCATAAAAAAATGTCCGTTCGATGCGATTGATATCGTCAGTCTGCCTGAAGAACTTGAGCACCCAACCCACCGGTACGGTAAAAACGGTTTTGCACTTTATGGTCTTCCGATCCCTCTCGAAGGAAAAGTCACCGGTATCCTCGGAGCTAACGGTATCGGTAAAAGTACCGCAGTGAAAATTCTTTCCGGTCAGCTGCGCCCCAACCTGGGGAATTTTGATACAGAAGTTGCATGGGAGGAGATCTTCAAGCGTTACGCAGGTACCGAACTCTTCGATTATCTCCAGACCGTCTCTAAAAAGACCTTAAAAATTGCGTCAAAACCCCAGTACATCGATTACATCCCCAAAATGTTCACGGGAACTGTCCGGGCGCTTCTTAAAAAAACCGATGAACGCAATAAACTGGTCGAGATGCTGCCGATACTCAAGCTCAATGCAATACTCGACCACGATATAAGCACGTTAAGCGGCGGGGAATTGCAGCGGGTGGCAATCGCTGCATGCCTTGCGCGCGATGCAGACCTCTACTTCCTTGATGAGATCACCCCTTTTCTGGATATCTACCAGCGAATTGCAGCTGCAAAACTTATCCGTGAACTGGCGGCTGAACGACCGGTTGTCGTTGTTGAACACGATCTGGCAATTCTCGATATGCTTGCCGATACCGTTCACGTTGGTTACGGAAAACCAGCAGTCTTTGGTATCATTACCCGACCTAAAGGGGTCCGTGTAGGCATTAACCAGTATCTTGAGGGATTTTTAACCGAAGAGAATGTTCGGTTTCGCACCACGCAGGTTGTCTTTGAGAAGCGGGCGCATGACAAGGGATCCAACCGTGAGGATCTCTTTGTAATCCCGGCAATGACAAAAGAGTATGAATCATTCCATCTCACGGTTTCCGGGGGCACTATCAAGAGCGGAGAAGTGCTCGGTATTGTCGGGGCAAATGGGATGGGAAAAAGCACCTTTGCAAAACTTCTTGCAGGGGTGGAAACCCCGACAACGGGCAAGATGGAAACCTCCCTCCGTATCTCGTATAAGCCCCAGTATATCAAAGCCGATACATCAGATAGCGTTGAAATGTACCTGCGCAGGTGCACAACAAAATTTGACACTTCGTATTACCAGCACGAGATCATAGAATCGCTTTCGTTAGAATCTATCCTCCAATCATCGGTGGATACTCTCAGTGGAGGTGAGCTCCAGCGGGTGACTATTGCCGGGTGTTTATCCAGAGATGCTGATGTGTACATTCTCGATGAACCGAGTGCCCATCTTGATGTTGAACAGCGGGTCAAGGTCACCCGGATGATCAAGCATCATGCTGAAGGAAAACAAGTCGGCATCATGGTGATCGATCACGATATTTATTTAATCGATATGATCAGCGAGCGCATTTTAGTCTTTGAAGGTGAGCCGGGGATTGCCGGTACCGCAGCAGGTCCTTTTAAGATGCGGGATGGTATGAACCGGTTCCTGAATGAACTCGATGTTACCTTCCGCCGGGACCAGAGTGGACGACCCCGAATCAATAAACCCGGCTCATTCCTTGACCGTGAACAGAAAGGTTCCGGTGAATTCTATTATTATACCGCAGATGAAAATTAAACTCCATTTGTCACACTTTTTATATAAGAACATGCAATTTTCCCTATATGCGGGGAGAGCAGCTTACCGATGCAATTATCTATGACAAGTTGAATCTCTTAAAAAAAGATTTTTCCGGCTATATTGAACGCAATTCGGTAAAAGTTGATGCAAATCTCCCGGTTTTTTTCGGGCACATGGTCTCTGCTTTAGAAAAATCATTTCCCGATATCTCGGATGAATCCTATGATGATTTCATCGACAGCATTACATTTACCGTACTTGATGCGAGTTCCAACAGCAACAATTTTGATTACATTAAAAAGGTCCATCTCAATGCACTTCGCTTAAAAAAGAGAATTGATGCCGACATTGGAGTTAACATTGTTGTCGGCCTGAAACTGTTAAAGAACGGGGATTATGCTCATGCTCTTGATTTCTTAAAAAAATATAAGGATCTCGATGCGAAGATTGGAACGGCTGTGGCCTACTGTTATTTTGTCCTTTCACTAAGGGAATTTAAAAAAGGTGAAGCGGTTGACAGGAACCAGCGGCCAGGTGATATGGAACTCCTGGCTCGGGAAACCCTGCTCGATCTTGCAAGTATCAGGGCTCCGGTAAACCAATTAAAGCAGCTGGAAATTGATAATCCGGCTTTTCTCGAAAAGATATTCTGGCAGATGATTTTTTCAGGAATTGAATGGTTCCCTAGCGAAATATGGTTTATTGAAGTTGGGTTGAAAAACGCAAAATTTACAGAAAACGCCGATATGAAGAAACGCCTGCTGGAGATCGGATCAGAACGGTTCTATACGGACATGGTCTTTTTGCGGGAAATGTACCATTCAAAACTGGAGAATCGTGATGCCGCGGGTGCCGCGGGTGTCGTGAACCAGTTAATCAAGCAATACCCAAATGATCTCGAACCCATCTACTTGGGTTTGAGATTATCTCTGCTCTTAACAAAGAAGATCACGTACCAGAGCTTTCGAAAACTTGCCACTACAAAAGGTATGCCTCTTGTGATTATCGAACTGTTTGATTTATCCTTCGATCTGCTGGCACAGGACAAAAAGGCGGCAATGAGTAAGATCACGGAATTTGAACGGGAATTTCCGCAATACCAGTATTACATCACCGCGCTCCGGTATATTGCTGCAGATTTCTTTTCTGATAATGAAACCCGGGTCAAACGTGCCAAAAAAGCTCTCCTCGATTCTATAGAGCAATATTGTAATGAAGAACTGAAGAATAGAAAAATAATTAAAAATTGATATTCCCTTTTTTTGTTCAATCTTCAAGGAATCAGGAAAAAATCTTCACGCCAAATTTTTGAGCAATCGCACTGATGGCGTGAGCGATTGGATCGGTAATCGGAGCAAGCGTAGTCATGATGGATGATGAACCCGATGACGGGTTGAGGGTTGTAGTTGCTGACAAACTGGGCTTAGTAGGAGTGACATTAACGATAGGTTTTGAACTCGGTGAAGCTGTTGGAATAACCGTGGTGGGAGTAATTCGATTAATTGGTATAAGTTTTTCTAGGTTCGAATTATCCGTGTAATAACCGACATATCCTGGTGTAGCAAACCAGACCCTGTTTTTTGCATCTACATTCACTGTCCTGACGTTTTCGGATATACCTATTCCTTCAAACCGGTTCAGGTGACGATATATTCCCCCATCACGCCAGATATAAAGGCCGTTATCAGTTGCTATGTTGAGGTTGCCATCAGATCCTGCAGAAATATCATTGATGGTTATTTGTTCCTGTGACAGATCACCGGTCGTCAGGACATCCTTAAAACCTGATACTGCATCATAGTGAATGATCTTTTCAGTGTTGAAAAAATAAACTCCACCCTGAGCTCGTTTTACATGCTGCATCTGCCCTGCGGCACTATATTTGTCAGCCAGCATCTCAAACTCGACCGGGTCATCCTGATTACGTACAATCCACAGGCCTTCATCTATCGTAGCAATCACCAATGAATTGCTTCTTGAATCAAGGGCCATGCTGTCGATCTCATAAAATCCCGGCCCGTTCTTTGTCATGGGCTGGAACCATGTCCATTCTTTATTGCGGTAACGGTGAATGCCTGCATTACCGGTAGCAATCCACATGTCATCGTTCCAGCGCTGGAGGTCATTTACCCGGGTATTCTTAAGCAGCTGCTGATCGCGGATTGACTGATAAGAGGAACCATTGTAAATCTGGATGCCACCAGAATACCCGATCCATAGATTTCCTTCATGATCAAATTCTACAGCGGTGATATAATCATCCATCAGCCCCTGTGAGATATTATTCAGGTTGATGTGGCGCGTGCTCCATGTTCCATTGAAGGTTGATAATCCGAATGTAGTTGCGATAAGGACATTCCCGTTTGGACTGTTGATCAGGTCCAAGATCTGGTCTGAATGGACCTGATTTGAGGAGGGGGTGAACAGCTTGATGGAATATGGCAGTGTTTGTGAGCTGGTCGTGATAGACTCGTTAGCAGATGAAGTACCATTTTGCTGGAGTGCATTAACCGGTAAAAAAAAGAGAAAAACAATAAAAATTACTGCAATCTCATAACTCGCTCGTGACGCCATCTGCTCTCCGGATAGAGACTTTTCCGCCATTAGCAGGAAGGAATGTGACCGTTCGTCCGACCTTCCCTCCAACATCTTCAGCAGATAATTTGATGCCCTGCTCCTTTAAAATGATCCGGACTTTTTCTGTATTGCGTTCACCAATATTGAGATTGGTACCAAAATATTCAAACATGCATGCCCCCCCCGCCATTTTTGCAACAAGTGAACGGTTGCTGCTGCCGATCTTATCGAGTTCTTTTAAGAGGAGTGGTATGGCTGTATCTGCATATTTTCCCGGGCGATCTGTCCTGCCACCACTATCCGGCAGCATAATATGTACCATAGCACCGGTTTTTTTTTGCGGGTCATAGAGGGTAAGTCCGATACAGGAACCGAGCCCGATGGTCATCATGGGAAAGGAACCGACCCGGTATTCACCGATACCTATCATCGCTGTCTGCTGGGTCTCGGGATTGGGTTCGGCCATTTTGTTCACAGGTTTTTATGTCCCTTTCATCATCTCTTCAAGAAGCGAAGTAATTCTTTTTAATGTACTGATTTCCGGAAGCATGATGATATCACTGTCAATCTTGTGCTCTTCACAGATAAGTTCTGTTGAGAAAAGTAAAACTTCGTCTACTTCCTCTCCTAACTGGGCGATGAGTGATTCCATTGCTGCATGAGCCATATCGATACTGAGTGCTGGCGGAGATGGGAGCATTATAAAACCAAGCAGCTCTGCTGTGGCATCAAGAAACGCAGAGACCATGATGTTGCCAACTTCGAGAAGAGCACTCTGGTCCATCTCATTAAAATCACGTTCCGTATCGGTCATTCCCAGCATAGTATTGGTCAGTCGAATGGCTGACTCCCTGGTAATATAAAAAATTATATATCCACCATGCTGGATTTCACCCTGAAGCTCAAATACAACCATCGCGGCAGATTCATCGCCGATATGGTTTCCCAGTTCGGAAAGATCAATAGCTTTGATTGCCGGGACACTCATCGAAACCGTGCTCGAGAGCATCTGTGATAATGTTGTCGCCGCGTGAGCTGCACCGATATTTCCCAGTTCCTGAATCGCATCTGCCTGCACTGCTGATAATTTCATTTCATACTCCTACACCATGGTATTTACATCAAGTACCGGTACTACTTCACCATCCCCAAGAATGGTAATCCCACTCACACCGCGGGTGTTGCCGATAATGCTGCTTAATGGTTTTACAACAACTTCCTGCTTTCCTTCTACAACATCGACTGCAATACAGCATTTACGTTTCTGGTATTGCACTACAATAAGAATCTCCCGCTCTTCGGATTTTCCCATCATATCATCCAGTAAGAAGATTTCAAGGACTTCATCACGAAGTAAAATTGCATCACTCTTACCTATCCTGTGGGTTGCTTCATCTTTGAAGTTTGCCACTTCAACAATGCTGCTTATCGGAATGGCAAGTCTCCGCTTATTTATCCGCACTATCATTACATCAACTATTGCCATTGTTGGGGGAAGCAGCAGTTCAAAACGACTCCCTTTTCCCGGGTTTGTCTCAACCCGGATTGAACCTTTCAAAGATTCAATTGACCGTTTCACTACATCGAGTCCCACTCCACGTCCGCTGATATCGGAGATTTTGTCGGCTGTTGAGAATCCTGGCTGGAACAGCAGATCTACTGCCTGTTCTGTGGTCAATGTTGCAGCATTTTCTTTTGTTATCAGACCTTTTTCTACTGCTTTTGACTTGACTTTTTCAACATTGACTCCAGCGCCATCATCAAGAAGTTCAATAATTACATTATCACGGTCACGATGAGCGGAGAGTTTAACATACCCTTTTCTTGGTTTGCCGGCCTTTTCCCTGACTTCGGGTGATTCGATACCATGATTCACTGCATTTCGGATTAAGTGAAGGAGGGGATCATTAAGTCCGTCCATGACACTGCGATCAAGCTCCGTTTCCCCACCTTCGATAATAAATTCCACTTCTTTCCCATCGTACTGGGCGACATCCCGGACTACTCTTGGAAGGCGGTTAAATATGTGATTTAAGGGGATCATTCTGATGTTCATCATCAGGTTCTGAAGATCCGACACCG
>Ga0265296_1004010_pt1 | contig 13107 bp, 15 predicted proteins | sample MunlanPumphouse1_FD_189073 | JGI IMG/M metagenome (GOLD analysis project Ga0265296, IMG submission 189073) | Groundwater microbial communities from a municipal landfill in Southern Ontario, Canada - Pumphouse #1 | ecosystem: Environmental > Aquatic > Deep subsurface > Groundwater | place... | reverse complement strand
TTAGCTCTTTTAATCGGCGCTAAATTAGCTGGTATTTTGGGTCTTTTAATAGCTATCCCAGCTACTGCGGCTTTATCTGTTTTTATTAAGGATTTCATGAGCAAAAGAAAAAGATATGATCAATAAGAAACCAAGCGAATACAGAGAAGAGCATGTTGAAGTTTTGGAGGGCCTTGAGCCGGTACGCAAAAGGCCGGCAATGTTTATTGGTTCTACTAGCCAAGAGGGTTTGCATCATTTAGTTTGGGAAGTTGTTGATAATTCTTTAGACGAAGCAATGGCTGGTTTTTGCGATGAAATTAAAGTAATTTTGCATTCTGATAATAAAGTAACTGTAATTGACAACGGCCGCGGTATTCCGGTTGGCAAACATCCGCAAACCGGCAAGTCTACTTTGGAAACAGTAATGTGCACTTTGCATGCCGGCGCTAAATTTGGCGAAAAAGCTTATCAAGTAGCCGGCGGCTTGCATGGTGTTGGCGTTTCAGTAGTTAATGCTTTGTCTAAATGGGTTAGGGTAGAAGTTTGCCGCGACGGTTTTTTATATGCTCAAGAATACGTTCAAGGCAAGCCATGCGGCCCGGTAAAAAAAATGAAGCCTTGCCGGTCGGCAGGCACAACAGTTACCTTTGATCCAGACCCGGAAATTTTTAAAGAAATTAAATTCAAATGGCAAATAATTTTAAATCATTTGCGCCAGCAGGCTTATTTGACAAAAAACACTAAAATAGAAATTACTAGTGAAGCAAAAAAGCGCTCTTATACTTTTTATTTCGACGGCGGCATTGCTTCTTATGTCAGATATCTAAACCGCAACAAACAAATTAAACAAGAGAATATTTTTTATGTTGAGCAGGAATTTGAGTCTGTTGTGGTTGAGGTTGCTTTGCAGTACACTAATGATTTGCAGGGTTTGGAGGTTTCTTTTGCTAATAATATTCACACGCAGGAAGGCGGAACTCATTTAACCGGTTTTAGAACAGGCTTAACCAGAGTAATTAATGACTACGGCAAAAGAATGAATCTGATTAAAGATAATTTAACCGGCGATGATGTTAGAGAGGGCTTGACAGCAGTTGTTTCTATTAAGATTAAAGATCCGCAATTCGAGGGGCAAACCAAAGCCAAATTAGGCAATGCCGAGGTAAGAAGCGCGGTTGAAGCGGTTTTTGCCTCGGCTTTTGATGAATTTTTGGAAAAAAATCCCCGCGATGCCAAAGAAATTATTGGCAAGTGTTTATTAGCTCAAGAAGCTCGTCAAGCGGCTCGGGCCGCCAGAGAAACGGTTATCCGCAAGGGCGCGCTAGAAGGCATTACTCTGCCGGGCAAATTAGCTGACTGCTCAGAAAAGGATCCGTCTAAAAGCGAACTTTATATTGTTGAGGGCGATAGCGCCGGCGGGTCAGCAAAAATGGGCCGCGACCGCAAGTTTCAAGCCATTTTGCCTTTACGGGGCAAGATTTTAAATGTTGAAAAAACGCGCATTGATAAAGCTTTAGCCAACAAAGAAATTAAATCTTTGATTATTGCTTTAGGCGCGGCAATTGCCGAAGAGTTTGACATACAAAAATTAAGATACCAGCGGATAATTCTAATGACTGACGCTGATGTTGATGGTCAGCATATTCGGACTTTGCTTTTAACTTTATTTTTTAGATATTTTGCAGAAATAATTAATCAGGGATTTCTTTATATTGCCAGCCCTCCGCTTTACAGGATTCAAATAGGCAAAAAAGTAGATTATGGCTATAAAGAAGATATTCTGCAAAATTTACCGGAAAATGTTAATATTCAAAGATATAAGGGCTTAGGCGAGATGAATCCGACCCAGCTTTGGGAAACAACTATGAATCCAGAAAATAGAATTTTGAAGCAAGTAACAATAGAAAATGTTGAAGAAGCTGACCGGGTTTTTGACATTTTGATGGGCACTGAAGTCGCGCCAAGAAAGCGCTTTATCCAGACCCATGCGAAAAAAGCCAAAAACCTTGACATTTAATTAATAATGTGTTAATATATAATTGCTATTTACGATAGCAATTTTTCAAAATTTCAAGCCTCAAAGTAGAGGCAAATCATGCTTCGGGCAATGTAGCCCGAAAGGAGGATAAAATGAGTAGCAAATGGATGATTCAGAATTGGACTACTGGCGAACTGAACGCTTTGGTTAAGAATTTAGGTGGAGAAGAGGTCGCTAGAAAGATCCAACGAGGAGGAGTAAGGGTAAATTTTGAAGATGTTTTGAAGGTGCTCTTTGACAAAAACGGCCGTCGGATTCCCGAAGGCCTTTCGGCCAGCGTCTGTGACGCGAACAGAGATTCTCGACTGGAGCAGCCGAAACTGGAGGCAGAGGTTGACTACGCTAATCGCATTACGCGATTACACGAGTGCTTAAGTGTGAACACGGGAATCACTGTCGAACAGCTCAAAGCGGGAACCGAACACTTGTTGGCTCTGGTCCGGGATGATCCTCGCATCGCTAACATCGCCAACGGTGTCTTTTTACCGGTGGTTCTACCCCAGCTCACGACCGATGACCTCGGGACCGCTCTTGAGCAGTATCTTGAGGCAGTTGGTAAAAGTTATGTCAGAGCTTTTGACGATCGGAAATTTTATAACCATCGCAAAGGAACTTTGGTGGATGAAGTCGGTATTGTTGACGGAAGCCGGCATGACCAACTCATTGAGCGGATGAAGCAAGGATCGGTCATCGGAATCCATTTTCCGAATCCTCTGCAGGGTTTTTCTATCAACGCTGGCAGAGAGCAGATGTCGACATTGCCAGAGGGGTTTGTCCTTTCTGGTATAGATATCCCCATCGCCATGATGATGTATCCCGACATTTTGGCGCGTGATTATAACACGCCCGGTCTGGACTTAGTCGCTCTTTCCTGGCAGTCCGCTGGCGATTCGCTCGTCTTCAGGGCTTACGGCGATGGGCTCGGCTTCGACGACACGAACGGCGTGGCCCATGCCTTTGGCAGCTATTCTGGCGGTTTGCTGTTCCTCGGGTAGTGGGGCTTGGTCTTTTGCTCCTCGGCCCTTGGATCAAGGGCTTTGGTTCTTGGTTCTCGGCCGAATTTTCAAAATCACGAGGCGTGACAAATGTTGCGCCTCGTTTTTCTTTTTAAAATTTAGTATAATCTGGTATAATAAATTTGGGAGTAGGCTAATGCAACCGGTTCTTCGGAATAGCGGTTCGCCGAAACCCTAAATTTCTACCAACGCATCAGAGTCTTGTAGTTAATTCTGGATTACAAGAGAGTATGCAAGAATTTAGGCACTACTTGTCTTTTTCTGGAGTTCAACTTTTAGGAGCCAAATAAAATACAGGGGAAATATTACTTTTTAAGCCATTTCCCCGGTGGATAAAGATGGAAAAGGAATCCTAATCAGCTTTGGGAAACAACCATGAATCCGGAAAACAGAATTTTGAAGCAAGTAACAATAGAAAATGCTGAAGAAGCTGACCGGGTTTTTGACATTTTAATGGGCACTGAAGTTGCGCCACGTAAGCGCTTTATCCAAACCCATGCCAAAAAAGCCAAAAACCTTGACATTTAGTGAAGATTGTGTTAATATGATTTTATAAACTAAAAGACGTTCGGGGAGGTGAAAGTAATGAGCACAAATGTGGTTTTTACCGAAGGAGAGTATAATAAAGTTTTGTTAGATATGCAGAGATTGCTATTGGGGATAGACCAACAAGATGAAATTCTCTCAATAAGAGAAGCTTGCAAAAAAACATTCAATGCTCTTCTTAAGAAATATACCGAGAGTAAAGAGTATGAATTGCAACTCTCACGATGATAATATGCCCAGGATTCATTCGTAAGAATCCGGGCTTTTTTTTAATTTGACATCTTAAAAAAAATAAATTATCATTAAATAATGGCGAAAATTAAGTTTTCTAAAAAACACATAAGCCAATTTAAGAAAATAGGCGTTGAGACTATTTATCTTTTTGGCTCTCGATCACATAGCAATGCCGGATCATTAAGCGATTTTGATTTTGGCGTAGTTTTAAACAACCCAAAAAAATATGAAACCGACCCCCTGAATATTTATTCTCAATTATACAGTATTTTTGTGGATATTTTACCAAAAGCTTATTTGCGCAAACGATTCCAAATGCGAGCCCATGAATTCGATCTTGTTTTTTTGCAATACGCGCCCATCAGCCTGCAATTTGTTGCTATCAAAGCCAATGAAGTTTTGTACCAAAAAGATCAAGAAAAAAGATTGTCCTACGAAGAATGTGTTATAAAAGAGCACGCTGATCTACAATATTTTTATGATTTGCATTCTAAGGCAATTTTAGAAAGAATATAATTATGAAAAACTTAAAAATAGATACAAGAACTATTTTAAAAAGAATCGACATTATTCAAGAATCTTTAGGGAGATTAAATATCTTAAAAACACTGACCCTTAGCCAGTTTATGTCCAAAGATAATTTCGCTCTTGCTGAACATTTTCTAAGATATGCACTGGAAGCAACCTTTGATATTTGTGCGCATATCTTATCAAGAATTCCAGGAGCAGAGGTGGGAGAATATAAAAAAATGGCTCTTGAGATGGGTAAACAAAAAATTATACCAATAGATTTTGCCAAAGATAAATTAGAAAAAATGGCTGGTTACAGAAATCGTTTAACCCATTTTTACTTTGAAATTAGTCCAAAAGAGATGTATGAAATTATCCAAAATAATTTAGGTGATTTCGAAACTTTTTTGAAGTATATTAAAAAATTCTTACATGACCAATAAAATTCTTAACACAATCAAAAACATCCCAAGCTTTCTAAAAGAGACAAAAGGGGAGTTAAAAAGAGTTGTCTGGCCCACAAGAAAGCAGGCGACTCAATATACTCTAATTGTTATTGGCGCAAGCTTAGCAGTTGCTTTTTTTCTAGGTGGACTCGATTTTTTATTCACTTATCTTATTAATAGATTTATTATTAGATTTTAGTTTTCAGATTGGGACATGTCCAAACAGCAAACACAACAAGGCCGAAGTTGGTATGCAATTCATACCTATTCTGGTTATGAAGACAATGTTGCTTATAACTTGAAATACCGCATTGAATCCATGTCTATGGAAGATAAAATTTTTAATGTCATTGTCCCAAAGGAAAAAAAGATTAAAATAAAAGACGGCCGACGTAAAGTAGTTGATGAACGGATTTTTCCGGGCTATGTTTTGGTTGATATGATTGTTACTGATGATTCATGGTATGTGGTGCGCAACACGCCAAATGTTACTGGTTTTATCGGCGCCGGTAATCTGCCTACTCCGGTTTCTCTGGGAGAAATGAAGCTTTTACAAAAACGCATGGGCGTAAAAGAGCCGAAGTTCAAAATCGATGTTGTTCCGGGCGATGCGGTTAAAATCATTGACGGGCCGTTTAAGGATTTTGAAGGTAAGATTAGCGAAATTGACGAAGAAAGAGGCAAAATCAAAGTTTTGGTTGGCATGTTTAATCGTGAAACAGCAGTGGAGCTTGATTCTTTGCAAATCAAAAAAACATGAAAACAATAAAGACAATTATCAAACTGCAAATTCCGGCTGGCAAAGCAACGCCAGCGCCGCCGATTGGGCCGGCTTTGGGCCAGCACGGCTTGAATATTATGAGTTTTTGCACACAGTTTAACGAAGCCACTAAAGAACGGGGCAATGAAATTGCGCCGGTTGAAATAACTGTTTATCAAGATAATTCTTTTGATGTTAAATATAAAACACCACCAGCGGCTGAACTTTTAAAAAAAGCGGCTGGAATTGAAAAAGGCGCGGCAGATCCCCTAAGGGGCAAGGTTGGCAAAGTGACCAAAGAACAAGTCAGACAAATTGCCGAACAAAAACTAGAAGATTTAAACGCTTATGATCTTGAGCAGGCTGAAAAAATTATTGCTGGCACTGCCAGGTCAATGGGCATTGAAGTTGTTTAATTTAAAAAGTAAAAGGAGGGAGAACAATGGAAAGATCAAGGCCATTAAGTTCCTCAAAAAGAAGCACAAAAAGAAGCAAGAAAAGACGCGATAATTGGGCTCGCGCATACAGCAAGACCAAAAAATTGCGCAAATGGCTGAAAAAAGCAAAAAAAAAGAAACTAATGAATCCCTCGGACGACTTCGAGGGACTTTTATTTTTATAGAAATATGTTAATATCAATTTATGGACAAGAATCCATATCCAGGAAAATTCATTGTTTTTGAAGGGCTTGACGGGTCAGGCAAATCAACGCAATTGCATTTGTTGGATAAATATCTAAAAAAGCTAAATTGCAAAACCGCTTTAATTGATTTTCCTCAATACACGAAAAAATCAGCCGGTTTGATAGAAGAGTATCTATCTGGGAAATATGGTAGCGCTGAACAAGTTGGCCCGTGGCGGGCTTCTATTTTTTATGCCTGCGACAGATACGATGCCAGTTTTGAAATTCGCAAATGGCTTGAACAGGGGAAAATAGTAATTTCAGATAGATACTTAGCTTCTAATATTGGCCATCAGGGCGGCAAAATCAAAAACAAAAAAGAGAGAAGCAAGTATATTAAATGGCTTTATAATTTAGAATATAATATTTTTGAAGTTCCAAAGCCGGATATCACAATTATCCTAAGAACTTCGGCAGAGCTTTCGTATAAGATGTCGGTTAAAAATATTGACCGAGCAAAAAAGCAAAAAGCATATTTAAAAAATAAAAAGCGCGATATTCATGAAGCAAACTTAACACATTTAGAGCTTGCTTTAAATTCGTATTTACAAGCAGCCAAAGAATTCCCAAAAGATTTCAAAGTTATTGAGTGTTTAAAAAATAATCAATTATTGCCGCCAGAAGAAATTCATCAAAAAATACTCGCTATCTTAAATAAACTAAAACTCATTAACTAAAAGGAGGCAATAAGCTGTGTTTCGCTTACTTATTTGTCGGTTAAAAAAGGCCGATATCGTTATAGAAGCGCCGTCCATAGAAGAGATTGAAAGAGTCGTAGAGCAGGATGTGGCAGGATTATCTGAAGAAGATAAAGATTTCAGATATTATGTCGCTAGAAAAGTGATTTCTAGCCATATCTTGTTTGAGGAATGCCCAATTGTTTACTCGCGCCTTATTCATCAAGGAGGCGATAGTAAGAATTGGTCAGATCCAAAAAAGTTTTAAAAAATATTTACAAGGCTTCACGAAGAAGCCTTTTTATTTTTTAAAAATCTGTTAAAATAAAATATATGCGATATCAACCAGTTATCGGTCTTGAAATTCATGTCCAGCTCAAAACAAAAAGCAAGATGTTTTGCGGCTGCAAAAATGATCCCAATGAGACAAGGCCGAATTTTAATGTTTGTCCAATTTGTCTTGGTCATCCGGGAACTTTGCCAGTAATTAATCAAAAAGCAGTTGAATTTGTTCTGAAAACAGCCAAAGCGTTGGATTGCCAAATCGCTGAAATTTCGCAGTTTAGCCGCAAAAGCTATTTTTATCCCGACTTACCAAAGGGCTATCAGATTTCTCAATACGAACTGCCATGCGCAATTAAAGGCGAGCTTAATAAAATAAAAATCAGAAGAATTCATCTTGAAGAAGACACTGGCAGATTGATTCACAAAAAAAACAAAACTTTGATTGATTTTAATCGTTCGGGCACGCCATTGATGGAACTTGTCACTGAGCCGGAAATTAAAAGCTCTAAACAAGCAAAAAGATTCTGTCAAGATTTGCAAATGATCTTAAGATATTTAGATGTTTCTAATGCGGATATGGAAAAAGGCGAAATGCGGGCGGAAGTAAACATCAGTCTAAATCAAAAATCAAAAATCAAAAATCAAAAACTAGGAACTAAGGTCGAAATTAAGAATTTGAATTCTTTTAGAGCAGTAGAACGTTCTATTGAATTTGAGATTAAAAGACAAAGTAAAACTTTGAATTCTAATAAAAAAATAATCCAAGAAACAAGGGGCTGGGATGAAAATAAGCAAATAACATTTTCTCAAAGAAGCAAAGAATCAGCTCATGATTATCGTTATTTCCCAGAGCCGGATTTGCCGCCTTTGGAGTTGTCAGTTGTCATTTGTCAGTTGTCAGAAATGCCGCAGGATAAAAAAGAGAGATTTGCAAAAGAATACAAGTTACCAGAACAGGATATTAATATTTTAATTCAAAACAAAAATCTGGCTGATTATTTTGAAGAGATTATATCAGAATTAAATAATCCCAAACTTAATAAATTAGCAGTTAATTATCTGCTTAAAACTAAAGATGATTTTAAAAAAATTACTGGCGAAAATTTTGCTGAATTTATTGGTTTAATAAATCAAGGCGAGATTTCTTCTTCGGCTGCTGATATTGTTTTGAGAGAAATGCAGAAAACCGGCGGAGATCCAAGTCAGATAATAGAAGAGAAAGATTTAAAACAAATTCATAATCTTGATAACGCGATTATTTGCGTTATCAAAAGCAACCCGAAACCAGTTCAAGATTATAAAGCCGGCAAAAAAGAAGCTCTAAAATTTTTGATTGGACAGATCATGAAAGAAACTAAAGGCAAAGCAAATCCGCAAGCGGCAGAAAAGATGTTAAAGAATCTGTTAGGAGTATAACTAATTTACTCAACCATATTGACTTCTATTTCAATACAGGTTAAAATGGTAGTATATGACAACAAATATCCCAAATTTAATAGACAGAAGCTTATTCAAGCAGATTCTTGCTCATATTCAAGAAAAAGAAATGACTGTTATTATTGGACCTCGCCAAGTAGGCAAAACTACCCTTTTAGAGCAAATTAAAGAGTATGTGTTGGATAATCGAAAAGTAAATTCTAAAAATTTGTTTTATTTTAATTTAGACGTGACTAGAGATTTGTCTTTATTCAGTAGTCAGCAAAATGTCATTAACTTTATTAAAGATAGAAAAAATAAGCAAAAAATAATTTATTTATTAATTGATGAAGTGCAGAGGATCAAAAATGCAGGTATTTTTCTGAAAGGTATTTATGATTTAAAATTAGGAGTTAAATTTATTCTTACTGGCTCTTCTTCTCTAGAAATAAAATCAAAAATTCAAGAAGCATTAACTGGCAGAAAAAAGATTTTCAAACTCTTGCCTTTAAGTTTTGTTGAATATGCAAATTTTCAGAATCCAGCAAATTTTCAAATTATCCAGAGATCAAAAACAATCTCGAACTATGACTTTGCTGAATGGGAAAAGTTGATTAATGATTTTGCGCTTTTTGGCGGTTATCCGCGAATAGTAATTGAGCAAGATATTAACAAAAAAATTGAATTACTTGAAGAAATTTACAATAGTTATCTTGAAAAAGATATTATTAATTTCCTTAAAATTAAAAACCCAATTTCTTTTACCCAATTAGTCTCTTTGCTGGCAGCTCAAGCAGGAGGGCTGCTCAATATTAATACTTTAAGTCGAAATACGAGCCTAGATATTAAAACATTAAATCATTATTTAGCAGTTTTAGAAAATACTTTTATTATTAAGCTTATAAAGCCGTTTTTTTCTAATCCTAAGAAAGAATTAGTTAAAATGCCTAAAATTTATTTTTTAGACAATGGCTTGAGAAATTTTGCTTTGTCGCGTTTTAAGAATTTATCTGACAGAGCAGATGACAAAGGACCTGTTTGGGAAAATTTAGTAGCCAGTGAATTACTAAAAATAATTAAGCCGCCTCATTCTTTGCACTATTGGCGCAGCTTGCAAAAAGCAGAAGTGGATTTTATAATCAGAAAAGGAAATGGCCAGATAATTCCAATAGAGGCAAAAGCACAAAAAATGATCAAGCCTATAATTAGTCGAAGCTTGCGGTCTTTTTTGAACAAATACAAGCCCAAGACTGGATTTTTAATAAATTTTAATTTAAAGAATAAGCAAAAAATCAATAAAACTGATTTATATACAGTAACTCTGGATCACTTTGCTCTGTCAAAGAATCTGTTAGGAGCATAACTAATCTGTGGATAACTTAAAATAGTTTTATGTTAAAATACTAACAATATAATGCAAAATAAACCAAAAATTTATAAAGAACTTGGCCCAAGCAAGGCAAGCGAATTTTGGAATTCTGTGAAATGCTCTAATGAAGATTATACAAAATTGCGAAAAAAAATATTTCAAGATTTAAGCGTCCGCGATATTGCAAGCGAAATAAATAATCTATAAACAGTTTCTGATTATAAATCCGGCAAACAAGAGGCCTTGAAATTTTTAATTGGACAAGTTATGAAAGAAACTCAAGGCAAAGCCAATCCGCAGGAAGCTGGAAAAAAATTAAAGAATATGTTAAAATTAAATTATGTCTTTTTTAGCTAAAATACAAAATCAAATTAACCGTATCTATACTAATTTTTTAGAAAAACTTAGTGCTCTAAAAAAACAACAGCAAAAAATTATTGATACTTTCAAACTGGAACAAATTAGGAAAAAACTAAAAAATGCTTAAGCAGGAACAAAAACAATTTGCTGAAATCTTAGAGAAAGAATCTTTAGAACAAGAAAAAGCCAAAGAGGCTTTGGATATTGCTGGGTTTAAAGAGGCTGTGAATCAAACTTTAAAAAATATTAACCAAAACATTACTGAATTCGGCAAAACAAAAGACCTTGAACTTCTGCCTTCCAAAGAAAAGCTTGAAATAGGGAATATTCAAGAACAAGCCAAAACTGAAGCCCAAAAAGCCAAAGAGCAGATTGAAGCTTATGCTTGTTTAGCTGATGTTTTTAATACTTTAGAAAACTTAAAGAATAAAGATATTGAAGACACGAATATCAAAAGAGATCATTTAGCTTATTTAGAGCAAATTGAAAAAGAATTAGCATTTCTAGCTTTTCCCGAATATGTTGGCCAAGAAGAACAATTGAGTCTGTCGGAGATGAATCAAGCATTAACCGAGCAAGCCAACCACATTATCAGTAAGAAAGACGAGCAGGAAATCACCCAAGACTTTGCATTGTACCAAACAATCCACAGCAAAGCGCAAGAGAAAATGGGCCAAGCAAACCGAGAAATTGACACAATTGAAAGAATACGCAAAAAGAAAAGGCAGGCAGAAGAGCATAAAGTCCCAGAACTTCAAAAGCAAGCCAAGCAGCACGAACAGATTATTAAACTAACCGAATCCCATCTTGAATACCAAGAGTCTCTTTTAGAAGAGCGAACTCAAATAGAAGAACTAATCCAAATCGGCGCCATAACCGAACAAGAAATAGAAACTATTAAGCAAGCTTTTAATCAGGCGTCAGAAAAAATTGACCAATTAACTCCAAAAGAAACAAAAGAACAAGCTGAAGCAAACGCCAAAGCAATTAAAGAATTGATTGAAACCAAGTTTTCAAAACAAGACAGTGGCTATAAAAGAGTTTTAGAAAAGTATGTTAATCTTGTCCGCAGACTTGCTCCAGAAGATAGCTCTAAATTAAGAAAGGGCCTGGTCAAAGCATTGGAGATTGGCGGAGCTATAGCCGGCATAATAATGGTTGGTCATTTTGTTGAGGGATTTTTAGGAGCTGGAGAGGCGGAGGCGGCTGAACAGCCACCAGAAAGCTTTGATCTACAAAAAGAATATCCTAACTTAAAAGAGCATATTGAATCAGGAAAATTAACTTTAGAAGAAACACAGGCGCTTTTAAGAGAAGGGTTTGAAGATGTCGAGGAAAATCAATTAAATATTGGCGATCCAGATAACCCTAAAATTGCCGAGATACTCTTAAGGTCAGTGATAAAGCAGGAATATGGCATAGAGAATATTGATATTGCAAAATTGCCACCAAATATTCAAAAATTTATCCAAAACGAATCAGTTAACGAATTCGTTGAAGACGCGCTGGAAGATGATTTAAAAGAAACAAAGGAGTTTATTGAGAATAATCCGGAGATGAAGGCGTGGTTTGAGAAGACAACAAATGATTTTAAAAAAGCACTGAATAATTTTAAAGATGAATCTGAAAAAGATTTAGGTCTGAAAATTGATTTGGAAAAATTAAAATCTAAAAAAGAACAACTAGAACGAGATAAAAAAGAATATGATCATATGTCAGAACTTAGTAAAACAAGAGAAGAGAGAGGAGAAAAACCGTACGGTTTTCTAACTAATATGCAGAAAGGCATAAAACAATTAGAAGAGGAAATAGAAAAAATAGAACATAAAGATAAAAATGATATAGTATCTATACTATCTAATACTAGAGAAGAAGGGGAAAATAGAATTTTTATCCAAAATATTGATAAAATCAGTCAAGAGGCAGATCGAATTATTTTAGCTATGTGCACATCAATAGATATTGCTGACAATCCTGCAATGGTTGAAAAAGTTAATTTTTTCCAAAAAGAATTTAGATTTCCTCACATTACATTAAGTAGTGCTACTGAAAATTTTGCAGGAGCTGCTTTTTCCTTGACTCCTACTTCTGTGGATATGATTAAAGATGATAGTGGAAAAACATATTTGAAATATCGCGAAAGAGAGCAAAAAGAGAATTTTAACTTGATTGCCCTTAATCCTACGTACGTACAAGATCTCCCTTCGCTAAGAGGCGTTTTGATCCATGAACTAAATCATGTAATTTACCAAGAACGTACAGGAAGCAGGGTGAAATATTATGATTATACTCAAAGTTTTGAACCAACGACCGAGATCTTAAAACAGAAAACATTACGTTATTTAAATATTAAACCGAACATTGATGAGCAGTTGAGAAGGAACAGTGATAAGCAGTTGAAAATTTCAAGAGTTCCATATGCTGAAAATATAAGTAAAATAGGCATAATCCAAGAAATCGTACATTCAGAATGGGTTAAGGTATATGTTGGCGCTGAAACGCCAGAGAAATTTGTCAAAATGATGCCTGAAACATTTCAAGCTTGGGGCATTAACAAAGATGACGCAGAAAAACTATCTCGTAATTTAGTTAATTTTAATTCCATTCATAATCCAGATACTGCCAAAATAGTTGACGAATGGGTAGCAGAAAATTCTATTGCCTTAAATGAAATAACCGAGAGAGATACGGGCGATTTAATTTTAATAAACAGCGAACAAGAAAAAGAGTTAGAAAACAAGATTTTAACATCATATTATGAGCTTATTGAAGATATTTTGCAACGC
>Ga0265296_1004006_pt1 | contig 13116 bp, 10 predicted proteins | sample MunlanPumphouse1_FD_189073 | JGI IMG/M metagenome (GOLD analysis project Ga0265296, IMG submission 189073) | Groundwater microbial communities from a municipal landfill in Southern Ontario, Canada - Pumphouse #1 | ecosystem: Environmental > Aquatic > Deep subsurface > Groundwater | place... | reverse complement strand
ACGTCATGCGGGACGCGATCCGCGCCATCGTCACCGAGATCTTTCCCCTCGAGGGGGGGCGCCCCGATCTCACCGAAGCGGACGTCATCGTGACGGGCGGCCGCGCCATGAAGGACAAAGCGAATTTCAAGATTCTCGAGGATCTCGCCGATCTCCTCGGCGCGGCGGTCGGCGCATCCCGCGCCGCCGTCGATGCGGGTTTCGCCCCGGTGGCGATCCAGGTCGGACAGACGGGAAAGATCGTGAACCCGAACCTCTACATCGCATGCGGGATCTCGGGCGCAATCCAGCACCTTGCGGGAATGCGGACTTCGAAGGTCATCGTCGCGATCAACAAGGACCCGAACGCGCCGATTTTCGAACGAGCCACTTATGGAATCGTCGGCGACCTCTTCGAGGTCGTGCCGCTGTTGACGGAGGAGCTGAAGAAGGTTCTATGACAACCCAGGGAATCGTTTTCCTCGTCCTTTTCGTCGCGGTGCTGGCGGTCTTCGGTCTCCTCGCCCGGCTTCTCTACCGGATTCTCCGGGCGGCGAAGCCGGAAGACCGGTTCGACCGCTGGGGAGACCGGATCAAGGCGGTACTCGTCTACGTCGGCGCGCAGGCGCGGGTGCTGGCGAAACCGGCCGGCGTGGGGCATTTCATCATATTCTGGGGATTCATCTTCATCACGATCGGAACCCTCGATCATATGCTCGGTCAGGTGATCCCCGGTTTCGGACTCGAGCGGATCGTCGGGCGGAGGTTGGGATCGGCGTTCATCTTCCTGCAGGATGTGTTCGGGATCCTCGTTATCGGCGCGCTCGCCGTCGCGGCCGTGCGACGATTCATCCTGAAACCGGAACGCCTCAAGATCGATGATCCCGCAGCGCCTCCGCAGGCGGCCCTCATTCTCGCCCTCATCTTCGTGCTTATCCTGTTCATGTACGGACTGAAGGGGACCGAGATCCTCGAAGGCTCGGCGAGGCTCACGAAGACGAACGCTCCCGTTTCATTCTCCGCCGCGGAAATGATGCGCGGCCGGCACATGAACGTGCCACTGGCCAACAGCATTTTCTCATGGGGGCATAATCTCGTCATATTCTTTTTTCTGCTCTTCATTCCGCTCTCGAAGCATATCCACATTCTCGGCGCCATCCCGAACGTGTTCTTCAAGAATCTCGGGCGTATGGGCAGCTTGAGCCGCATGAATTTCGAGGATGAATCGGCGGAAAAATTCGGGGTTTCGGAGCTCGGCGATTTCACCTGGAAACAGATCATGGACCTCTACGCCTGCACGGAGTGCGGGAGGTGCCAGGTCGCATGCCCCGCGCACGCGACGCAGAAACCGCTGAGCCCCTTCCGCATGGTTCACCGCCTGAGAGCGCAGCTCATGCGGGACAGGGGAGGCCTTTTCGCGAAGGGCGCCGACGTTCTGAAACCCACGCCGGTGATTCCGGAGAACGTCTCCGAGGACGAAATCTGGGCCTGCACGACCTGCGGCGCGTGCATGCAGGAATGCCCGACCTTCATCGAGCACGTGCAAAAAATCGTCGACCTTCGCCGCTTCCTCGTTCTCACCGAGAGCCGCTTTCCCGCGGAGGTGCAGCCGGTGTTCAAGAACATGGAGGTCAATTACAATCCGTGGGCGATCGGGTATTCGTCGCGCGCCGATTGGGCCGCGGGGCTCGGCGTACCGCTCGCTTCCGAGAAGCGGAGCTTCGACGTCCTCTTTTGGGTCGGCTGTTCCGGATCATTCGACCAGCGCGCCCAGAAGGTGTCGCGCTCGGTCGTGCGGCTCATGCAGCTGGCCGGGGTCGATTTCGCCATTCTCGGCACGGAGGAGAAGTGCTGCGGAGAGACCGCGCGCAGGATGGGAAACGAGTATCTCGCCCAGACCCAGATCCAGGCGAACATCGAGACGCTCAAGAAATACAAATTCAACACAATCGTCACGGCGTGTCCCCACGGGCTCAACACCTTTCTCGTCGAGTATCCGCAGTTCGGGCTCAGCGTGCCCGTTGTGCACCACTCCGAATTCCTGCTCGGGCTCCTCTCGAAGGGAAAATTGAAGGCGCGGCGCATCGAGACGCTCCGCGGCGCCTACCATGATTCGTGCTATCTCAGCCGGTACAACGGCGTCATTCGGGAGCCGCGAGCGCTCCTGTCGCGGGCGACGAAGCGCGTCGCCGAATTCGGGCGGCGTGGCAGATCGAGCTTCTGCTGCGGTGCGGGGGGAGGAAGGATGTGGATGGAGGAAACCCTCGGCTCCCGGATCAACGAGGATCGCGCGAGGGAGCTGCTCGGGCTGGGCGTCGACCATGTCTTCACGGCGTGCCCGTTCTGCCTCACGATGTTCGAGGACGCTCTCAAGACTCTCGGCCGGGAGGATGTGCATGCGCTCGATGTCGCCGAGGTCCTGCTCGAAGCTTGCTCGGAGTAAGATGCCGGCACGGAAAGCGTCCCTGGTCGAGCCGGACGAAAGGGCGAAAAAAAGAGGAGCCGCGCCCCGAAAGGCACGGCTCCTCGCGTAATTCCCCGCGGATCCGCCTAATCTTCCTGCCAGGTGATGGCTTCAACCGGGCAGTTATCGATAACTTCCTGCACTTCCTCTTCGGTCGCGCCTTCGGGATTGTGGACCATCGCCACATCCCCTTCCATTTGAAAGACATCGGGCAGGGTTTCCACGCAAAGTTCACAGCCGGTGCAGAGATCGGGGTCGATAAACGAAGCCCTTGGCATTTTTACACTCCTTTGCTGAGGAACACCATGCTAATTAACAGCCTATGAACCGTATGTCAAGAGTATTTTTCTTGCCGTGCCCGGCGATCAGAATCTCTTTGTGATATCGATTGATATGAGCGTCACGGAAAAATTATCCTCGCGGCGAGAATGCCTCTCGGGCTCATGGGTGGCGAGCAGATTGAGGGTCGTTCCGGCCGGCAGCGATAGGCTCCCCATGGCCGAAAGGCGATTCAGATAGAAATCCGAATAGAGCTCGTTTCCATCGAGCGCGTAATCGCGGAATCCGGGTTCGTACGAGAGGCTCAGCCAGAGCCCGTCGCTTCGCATGATCTCCGCCGCGAGAACGCATGAGATCTCCCGGTAGCGCTCCTCGGGGAAGGTCCCGCAGAACATCATCGCGTAGCGCGGCTCGACGTACACTCCCGACAGCGACCGCACGGGGAATCGCGCCCGAAAGCCGGTCCGCAGAAAATGCGTGTCGAAATAAGCCGTATCGGGCCGCTCGAAACGCAGGATCTCCGATTCCCCCCGCAACGAGAATACCGCTTCGCTCTCAAAACCGCGGCTCATTTCGATCTGAGTCGTGACGTTCCAGTACGAGCTTCGCGCCGTTTCGCGGTAGTTCTTGCGATCGGCGGCTGACATGAAATGAAGGGAGAAAGCGGCGGCCGTGGAGAGCCGGGTTTCGATCTCGGCGAGAAGACGATCGTAGCCCAGGGAGGTCGTGTCGGGAACTTCGCGTTTCCCCGCAAGGATGCCCAGATGCAGCATTTTGTCGATATCCTCGCCGGCTTCCCATTCGCCGCCGCCGTCGAAGTAGCGGTAGTCATAATCGAAATCTGTCTTCTCCTTGTAGTCGACGATCTCGAATCTGCTCTTGAGGCTCAGACGAGAATGCTCGCCGGTGTTCCTTCTGATCCTGAGCATCGTATTTGCCTGCGTGTAATCGTTTCCGAACTCGTAATCGCTCCCCTCTCTGAAATGTTTCCAGTGAAGCGCGCTCCTGAGGTCTATAACGGTTGATCCGACCGGAGCGATCGAGCCCTCCACGTCGAGATGCTCGTCGATGGTCTGGCTGCCGAATCTGAAGAAATTGCCGAAGCCCGCTTTCGAGGCGCCGTTGCGGTAATAGAGCGCGTTGCCGACACTGAAATACAGATCCTGAACCGATTCGAAGGTGTCCGCCTCGAGTATGGTGAAGCGATCGATAAAGGAATCGTACCCGAGAGTCACCTGGTTTCTGATCTCCGCCTCGACGTGAACGGAGAGGAGAAGAAACACGGCGGTTGAGGACACGAGAAATGCGGTATGCCACGCTCGAGCGGGCACTTCGAAGAATTTGTGCATCGGCATCAACGTTTCCGCTTGAGGTTCCGCGCCGCCTCGTCGAGGAGCTTCAGGGCGATATCGAGCTTGCTCTGAAGATACATTTCCTCGCCCGCCGATACGAGAGCGATCGCTTCGAGAATTCGGGAATCCGGTGTTCCCGACTCCTTCAGTGCCTGAATCTCCCGCAGGAGCCGCGCGTGCTCCTCCGCGAAAAGATCCTCATGCGCGGCGGTTTCGAGCGAATCGGAAAGGGCGGAAACCGTCTTCTCGCCGGACAGTACCGGCGCGGAGGCGGGTTTTCCGCTCGCGCACGCGGCGAGGGCGAGCGCGAATGCTCCTGCAGCGCAACAGGCTGTCACCGCGCGCATAGCTCGCCGATCCTTTGGTACATATTGCGGGCGATGGCGATCTCGGCCGCGGCGGGTTCGAGCCTTCCGTTCTCCGCGTGATCGCGCGCCAGCCTCAGGTGCTCCTGCGCGCGTTCCATGAGATTCCCGATGCCGGGTTCGGGGCATTTCTCGGCGAGATTCATCGTCTCATCGCGAAGCGATTCGATCCTCTCGATGCGCATCATGATCGTTTCGCGGGTCATCTCGCCCGCTTCAGCGCGAATCGCGGCGCGCAGCATCTCGCGTGAGCGAGCGAGCAGATTCATTCCCTCGTCCGTGCGCCCCGCGGCGAGCGCTTCCTCCGCGCGACGGATCATCGCCCGCGCTTGATCGATGGTCTCGAGCGTCCTTGGATCGGCCGGTTGCCCGTTTCCGGATGCGATCTCTCCGGCGCGGTCGAGGAGACGGTATGCTTCCTCGATCAGGTTCTGCGGATCCCCCGCCGGCGCGAGCGGCATGAGGCGAACCGAATTCCGGAGCGTCTTCTCGCATCGCTCGATCGCCTGCTTCGCTTCGCGATACCGGCCCGCGGAAAGGAGCTCGCGGACCTTTTCAATTTGCCCCTCCGCGATCGCGATCTGATCGCGCGCAGGTTCCTGACCGGGCGCTCCGGCGCGCTCGCGGGCACGCTCGATGAGTCTCTCGAGGAGCGCGAGCCTGCGCTCGGTCGCTTCCTTGAGAACGCGCGTGTTTCTGACGCGCTCTTCGGCTCTCGCCGCCAGATCGCGCGCGTTCACGGCGAGCTTGAGAGCGAGCTGGTAGCGGAGCTGCTGTGCGTTGAGGTGCGATTTCTCGAGGAGGTTCCGAGCCTGTTCCATGAGCTTCATCGCCTGCTCGTCCCGCACGCCGCTCTCGATCATCCGGTCGCGGAGCCTCGCGAGGCGATCGCGCGTCTCTTCGGCCACCCTGTTGTTGTTCTGCTCGAATTGCCGGTCCGACCGCGCGAGGGCGAGAGCGTGCCATGCCTCCTCGCGCGCTTGGGCAGTGAGCATCATGGCCATGCGGTATACTTGGTCTTCGTAGCTGCTCTTCGCCTTCGCCTGGAGTCCCATAGCCATCTCGAGAGAGAGGCGCGCCTTCTGGCTCCTGCTTTCCTCGATCGCGCTCTTCGCGCCGCGGATGACCTCATCGGTTCTCTCGAGCGCTTCTTGCGCCCTGAACTTGTCGTTTCCCCCCTGTTCCCCCTGCGCTCTCGCGGCAGGCGCATTCAACGCTAAAAGGATCGCCAGCGGCACGAGCAGGAGGGCCGTTTTCGCTTTTCTTTTATGAGTGTTCATATTCGATCATACTCCTTTCGCGACTTCCGATAACGGTATCGCAACTCATATGCCAGGTTGTTAATATGCCATAACTAACTCGTATATAAAGAGTTAAAAAAGCCAACATCGATTTCACCCCAGATTGATGAACCGAACGGTACACTTTGTCCGGCCACGGGAGTGCGCCGGTTCAGTTCTCCGGGTCATTTTCCCCTTCGTTCTGAAGACCGAAGCGTTCCAGCCTTCCGTAGAGCGTACGCCTCGTTATTCCGAGGAGTCCGGCCGCCTTGCTCTTGTTTCCTTTCGATTCCGCGAGCGCGAGCTCGATCAGCATTCGCTCGATCTCGGGCAGCGATTTCTCTCCGAGAAGGGATCGCACGCGTTCGGCGGGGGAGCCCGTCCCTGGATCAAGGTTCATGATCATGATGTGCTCGGGGGCGATCGGCCCGCTGCCGGCGAGAATAACGGCGCGTTCGAGGACGTTCTTGAGCTCTCGCACGTTGCCTGGCCACGAATATCCCCTGAGCTTCGATGCGACCGCTTCGCTCGGGACCGGATCCGGGGGAGAGCCCGCCGGAGCCGTTCGCAGGGTCTTCAGGAAATGCCCGGCGAGCGGAACGATGTCGTCCTTGCGGTCGCGGAGCGGCGGTATGCGGATCGGGAAGATGTTGAGCCGGTAAAAGAGATCCTCGCGGAAGAGCCCCGCCCGGACCTGCTCGTCGAGGTTGCGGTTCGTCGCTGCGACGATTCGCACGTTCACCTTCACGCTCTTTGCCGCGCCGAGAGGGGTGAATTCTCCGAGTTCGATCGCACGCAGCAGCTTCGGCTGGATGCCGAGCGGCATCTCGCCGATCTCGTCCATGAAGAGCGTGCCGCCGTCGGCGAGCCTGAACTGGCCGGGCCTTTTTTGCGCGGCGCCCGTGAAGGCGCCCCGTTCATATCCGAACATCTCCGATTCGAGGAGCGTCTCGGGGATAGCGGCGCAGTTGAGCACGACGAATGGTTTGCGGGCGCGCGCGCTCTTCGAGTGGATCTCGGCGGCGACGAGCTCCTTTCCGGTGCCGCTCTCTCCCTGAACGAGAACGGGCGCGTCGGTCGGCGCGACTTTCTCGATGAGCTCCCTGATCGCGAGCACGGCGGCCGAACCGCCGACGATCCTCTCCGCGCGAAGGGTTCCGGCGATCTTTTCGCGAAGGGCCGCGTTCTCCGAAACGAGATCGCGCCGCTCCTGGATGCGCCTGAGGAGGAGCACGACCTCGTCCATCTGAAACGGTTTGATGAGGTATTCGTATGCGCCCTGCCGCATGGCTTCGATCGCCGTGCCGGCGCTCGCGTAGGCGGTCATCACGACGAAATCGGTCGCCGGGGCGATTCTCTTTGTCTTCTTCAGGAGCTCGAGCCCGTCCATTCCGCCGAGCCTGAGATCGCAGAGGACGATGTCGACTTCCCCTTTTTCGATGCGCGGGATCGCTTCCTCGGCGCTCGCGCACGTCGAGACCTCCATGCCTTCCCGGGCGATCCGTTCGGCGAGGAGCTCCGTTATCTTCGTTTCATCGTCGACGACAAGGATTCTGCTCATAAGTATCCCCCGCGAGTTCACGTTGAGTTGCATTCATCATGATCATGCCCGATTTCTTCCATCCGGCCGTCGCGGGGCGCGGGGAGCGTGATCGTCACCTCCGTGCCCGCGCCGACGGCGCTCGTTACGGCGATCCGTCCGCCGTGATCCTCGATCACCTTCTTCGTGATCGCGAGCCCGAGCCCGCTTCCGTACGTTTTCGTCGTGAAGAACGGTTCGAAGATCCGGGAGAGGTTCTTTTCCGGTACGCCGGTTCCCGTGTCCGCGACGCGGATCACGTAGTGCCGACCGCTCGAGACGAGTGAGACGCGCACCCGGCCGCTTCCCGCGATCGCCTGCCGGGCGTTGAGAATGATGTTGAGGAACGCCTGCTGGAGGCGCTTCTCCTCGCCGGAGAATGGCGCACGGCCGATCTCGAAGTCGGCGGCAAGATCCACATCCGAACCTTCGAGCGATTCCCGGACGTTCCTCACGCTCCTTTCGAGCGTCACCGCGAGGTCGAAAGAAACGAATCTTCCCGGTTCATCCTTGGCGAAGAGCAGGTAGTCGGTGAGCGTGCCGTTCAGGCGGTCGACTTCCTCGATGACGTAGCTCTCGATTTCGGCCGAGCGTTCGGGGCAGGCGTCGCGGAGCTTCTCCGCCGCGCTCCGGATGATGAAGAGCGGGTTGCGAATCTCGTGAGCCAGCCCGGCCGCCATTCTCCCCATGGTTGCGAGCGTCTCGGCGCGCATAAGGGATTCCCGCGCCTTGAGGAGGGATCCGGCCGCCCGGAACGCGAACACGGCGAAGAGCACGATGCCGAGAACCGACAGGCCCGTCACGACGACGAGAATGAGTCTCAACCTGACGAGTCCCTCGAGGAACGCGGGGCTCGCCTCTACGGCGACGACTGCCCGGGCCGTTCCGGAGCCGGATGGAACCGGCGCATAGCCCGCTTTGAGGAAGACCCCCCGGGATGCTTCAAAGAGCTTCGTTGCGGCCGGGACTCCGCCGAGGGCGCTCATGATCGCCGGGAAATCCATGTCCCAGTGCGGATACGTTTCGCCGGCCGGGTAGAGCCCGGGCTGGAGGCTCGCGAGCGTCGTTCCGTCCTCGCGCACGATGAGAATGTTGGAGATGTCATGCGACCGGCGAAGGCGATCGAGCTTCGCGGCGAGCGCGGTATCCGCCTGCGCGGGCTCCGTCCAGGGATCGAAGCCGAGCAGCGGAGGGTCCTCCGAGAGACTCGCGGATACGAGCTCCGCCAGCACGGCGAGCCTTTGCCCGAACTCCACGTCGAGGTTCCGCCGGGTCTTGTCGTAATAATACCAATCAGCCGATATGAAGACGGCGAGGATGGCGACGATCGCGGCGATCATCCAGCCGTTCCGCATCGGTGAAATCGATTCTCCATGCTTCATCGTAATTTCGCACCCGCATGCTCATGCCCGACGGAGCATACGACCGCGCGCGCGCAGCGTGCAAGAGATTTACACTTGTGCGTCGCGCGCGCGGCACGCTACATTACCGGTGTTCGAGACCCTCGTGGGCGCAGTGCTGATTCCGGATTGCGGAAAGGTGGGACGATGATGCGAATTATGACACGGTGGCGGGAATGCGCGGCCATCGGCGCCGCGGTCCTGTACGTCGTGCTCGGATCCGGGTGCGAAACGGAGAGCGCGAAGAAAAAACCGTCCGCGCGACCGGACGAGCTCACGGTCGTTTTCTCGAGCGATCTTCTCGGCAAGGTGCGCTCCTGCGGGTGCGTCATCGAGGACATGGGAGGGCTCGGGCGCTGGGCGACCTTCACGGGGCGGGTCAGGGAATCGGTCGATAACCTCATCGTCGTCGACGCGGGAGACGCCTTCGGCGCGGACCTCTCGTTCACGGAGAAAGAAGCCGAGCTCGCGTTCGACGCCATGAACGTCGTCGGCCTCGACGCGTTCACGCCCGGCGAGACGGAGTTCGTATTCGGGCTGCCGTTCCTGCGCGGGGTCGCGAGCCGCGCGAAGTTCGCGATCGTCGCGGCGAACATCGTCGATCCGGTGACGGGGGAAGGGATATTCGGCGCACCCTACACGATCAAGACGCTCAAGGGCGGGCTGCGCGTCGCGATCACCGGCGTTCTCGACGACGCGATCCGCTTTCCCGCCTACATCGACGTCTCGACGTTCAGGGTGCTGCCCGCGATCGAAACGGTCAAGAAGCTCGTTCCCGAGCTCAGGACGAAGGCGGATTTCATGATCGTGCTCAGCCATATGGGTATGGAGCGTTCTCTCGAGCTTGCACGGCAGGTGGGAGATTTCGATCTCGTGGTCGTCGGCCATGGGAAACCGGTCGTCAAGAAGCTCGAGAAGCAGGGAAAGTCGATTATGCTCGCGACGGGCGGATCCGGCCAATACTTGGGGCGGATCGATCTGTCCCTGTCCGCGGCCGGCGTCATCGAGCAGGGACAGATGAAACTCCTGCCGCTCGATGAATCCATCCCGCTCAATCAGGAGGTCAAGGATCTCTTTGTGCAATACGGCGTCCCTCTTACGGATAAGGAGATAGGCAAGAAAAAATGAAAGGCGCCGCTTCTTCACAGGGGAAGCGTCTTTAACCCGCTGTTATCCTTGCAATTAAATTATCATTGACAAGCGGTAGGGAGCATATTAATTTTCTTCGGTACGTCCCGGTTCCATGGCGAGGTTTCCCGCTGGAGCGTGTAGGGCTTTTCCTCTTCCTGCAAAGGAGCGCATGTATGTCGAAGCTTCATAAATCCCTCGTGGTCGCGATCCTTCTCACCGGCGTTCTCGCGAGCTGCAAAGGCAATGTCGAGGAAACGTACGTGCTCACGAGCTTGAAGAATGCCGCTGCCGGCGACGTGGTGAGTATCGGTTTCAAGTACAGCTTCGATTCCCCCAATGTCATTGGCGCCGCGAATAACATAGCGCTGGTTCGAGAGGGAAACCGGATCGAGTTTTTCGTCGGAGACGGCCTTGAGGCCAAGTTGAAAGGTGTCGAGGGCAAGCAATTCTCCATAGCGACCCGTAAATATTTCACCCCGTATATTCATTTCATCGTCGATTATCTCATGTCCGGTTCGGATACGATCATGGTCGGCGAGCCTTCCGGCGTGAAGTTGCCGCTCCTGCGTCCGGAAGCGCAGTTCGCCGCTCCCGAGGAATACGTCGTCGTCGAGCTCAACAAGATAACCTCGAGCGCCCTCACGCTCAAGGAGATCGCGGACAAGAAATTCAAGGTTGAGAACGCGAAGATCGTCGCCGAGCAGATTCCAGGGCCGAATGGAATCGAATCGAAGCTCGTGCTGAAGCTCAAGAACGTAGGGTTCACGATCGAAGAGTCGAACGACGCCATGCTCGCCGTCATGAAGGCGGTCATGAACGAGAACAAGCCGTTCAACGGTGGCGTCTCGTATGGCGCGGTTTCCCGGGGCGACCGGGCGACGCGCGAGAAGCTGAACATCGGCGGCGACGTGAAGATCGGCTACATCCTGTTCGGCGGCAACGCCATAATGATCCAGATGTGAGCATCGGATCGTTGTCACGGCGAAAGCGAATGTGCGGCACCCGGTGTGCCGCACATTTTTTTTGGGGGAGACATCGGGCGCCGGCTCCTTGAACCGGATCCGGTTCAAGCAGCCGCTGATTCCGGCCGGAAGACGGCCCGATTACGGCCCGATTCAGCTTGACCTCGCGCCGCGCGTTGATTTAGCGTATTTGGAAGCACATGAATACGATGTTCGCACGAAAGGCGGATGAGCGATATGGCTAAGGCGGCGGAACGGGTGGAACGGGTCATGGTAGTCGCGAGGAAGGATTGGAGGGATTCCGTCAACGGCAGATTTCTCCTCTTTCAATTTTCGGACAAGGAAGGGCCCCTGAAGGGAGTCCTCTGGCAGCCGACGGAGGAGATCGACCGGGATATCCAGATCAACGACGTCGTGCGGATCAAGGGGGAGTTGAAACAGTACCAGGGGGCTTTCGAATTGCATGTCGGGAGCATCGTGAAGCTCGGCGAGAAGGAGTACGACCCGGCCCAATTCGTGCCGGTCGCCGCCGAGGAAACGGGCGATCTGCTCCGTGAGATCATGGTCGCCGTCTCATCGATCCAAAACGAGCATTTGCGCGCGCTTCTCGATCGCATATTCACCGACGAGGAGTTCAAGGCGAGATTTCTCAAAGCGCCCGCAGCTCGCGTTTGGCACCATTCATATATCGGCGGCCTCGCGCATCACGTGCGCGACATGGCGGCGATCGCGAAGCGGGCGGCGGAAGTGTATCCCGAGGTCGACCGCGATCTTCTCCTGTGCGGCGTCCTCGTGCACGATCTCGGCAAGGTCCAGGAGCTCGAGGTCACGAACCGAATCGATTATTCCGACAGCGGGCGTCTCATCGGGCACATTGTGCTCGGCGTCGAGTTGCTCGATGCGCGCATGCGCGAGATCGAGGGATTTCCGGCGGAGCTCTCCCTCAAACTGAAGCATATGGTCCTGAGTCATCACGGCTCTCTCGAACACGGATCCCCGATCGTTCCGATGACGATCGAGGCGATACTGCTCCACTATATCGATAACCTCGACGCGCAGGCGCGGGGCACCCTGCAGGTTCTCGACAAGGAAACCGCGCGTCCCGGCAAATGGACCGAATACGTGAAGCTTCTCGACCGGTTCATCTATCGGGGGGATGACGCGCGCGCGGAGGACCAAATGAAGGGTGCGTGACATGAACCGCTTTCCGGCATGGGTGGAGATCGATCTCGACGCGGCGAAATATAACGTGGAGCGCGCGAGAAGTATCGTTCCGCCGGGCGTCGCCCTGCTCTTCGTCGTGAAGGCGGACGCCTACGGACACGGAGCGGTCCGTATCTCCCGGCTCGCCGAGGAATGCGGCGTCGATATCCTCGGTGTCGCGACGCTCGACGAGGGGCGGGAGCTCCGCAACGCGGGCATCCAGCTTCCGATACTCATACTGAGCCCCGTTCTCCCCCAGGAGATCGAAGGCGTTCTCGAGAACCATCTCGCCGCCACCGCTTCCTCGTTCGAATTCGTCGAAAAGGCTTCCGGGATCGCGAGTCGCCTGGGGACCGTCTGCACGCTGCACATCGAGGTCGATACCGGCATGGGACGCGCCGGGATCGCGCAGGCGAGCGCCGTCGAGACGATCTCCCGAATGCGGTCGCTCCCCGGCATCAAGCTCGAGGGCATCTTCACGCATTTTCCCGCGTCCGACAGCGACGCGGATTTCACGAAGGAGCAGATAGGCGCTTTCACCGGCATCGTCGACCGGCTTGGCGCGGCGGGAGTCGCTTTCCGGTACGTGCACAGCGCGAACAGCGCCGCGATTCTCAATTTTCCGGCGTCCCATTTCAACCTCGTCCGTCCCGGTCTCCTCGTGTACGGGCACGCTCCGTCGATCGTTCTCAAGGATTCGATCGACGTCATCCCGGTCATGAGCTTCAAGGCGCGGCTCGTGCTCGTGCGGGACATGCCCGGGGGCTCGAGCATCAGCTACGGAAGGACGTACATCGCTCCCGGTCCCATGAAGATGGGAGTCGTGCCGGTCGGATACGGCCACGGGCTCAGCCACCGTTTGTCGAACAAGGGGCAGGTCCTGTTCCGGGGGAAGCGCGTGAATGTCATCGGCCGCGTCACGATGGATATGACGATGCTCGACCTCTCCGGATTTGCCGACGCCGCGGTCGGAGAAGAGGTCGTGCTGTTCGGCCGCCAGGGGAGCGAGGAGATCACCGCCGACGACGTCGCGCGTTGGGACGAAACGCTTAACTACGAGGTTCTCTGCCGCATCAGCAAGCGGGTCGCGCGCGTCTATATCCGCAGCGGACGGATCGAGAG
>Ga0265296_1004005_pt1 | contig 13118 bp, 13 predicted proteins | sample MunlanPumphouse1_FD_189073 | JGI IMG/M metagenome (GOLD analysis project Ga0265296, IMG submission 189073) | Groundwater microbial communities from a municipal landfill in Southern Ontario, Canada - Pumphouse #1 | ecosystem: Environmental > Aquatic > Deep subsurface > Groundwater | place... | reverse complement strand
CCAGAGCGCGGCCGTCAGCCCGCCCGTCGAGTGCCCGTTGACGATCACCCGACGGTGCCCGGCGGCGCGGATCGCGGCGATCGCCTGGTCGAGCTCGGCGTAGTACTCGGTCAGGTCGCGGACGAAGTACGGGGTCTGGTGGGGTCGCAACGAGCGTCCGGCCTTGCGCAGGTCGAGCGCGTAGAACGCCATCCCGCGCCGCTGGTGGAAGGCCGCGAGCTCGCGCTGGAAGAAGTAGTCGACGTAGCCGTGGACGTAGAGCACCGCGGTCTCCTCGTCCCCGATCGGCTCGGCGCGGATCAGCGTGGCGACGTTCGGTCCCTCGGCGTCGGCCTCGAGCGGGATCTCGGTGACGGTGAACCCGTCGCCGAGCAGTGGATCGGTCTGCGCCATGGCCGCAGTCTGACGGTCCACGCGGCGAGGGTCCAGACCTGGGAGGTCAGCTCCGGCCGGCGCCGTCGTGGCGACCGGCGGTCGCGGCCTGCCGCTCGGCTTCGATCCGCGCCTCGTCCTCGGCGCGCGCACGGATCTGCTCGACGGCCTCGACCGACGCGTCGTGCTCGGCGTTCAACAGCGCCTCGCGGTGCCGGGCGTCGGCCGCGCCCGGCTCGTAGTAGTTGCCGCCGATGATCTCGCGGGCCCGCTCGATGATCCGGGTGATCCGGCGGTGCGCGCCGAAGCGCTGCTCGGCGCGCGCCTGCCGCTTCGGGTCGCGGGCGCCGTAGAGCCGCCGGGCCCACGGCGACTCGGGCTTGGCCAGGCGGATCAGCGCCCAGAACCCCAGCGGCGGGAAGACCAGCGTCGCGAACCCGTGGAGGAACCGCGCCTTCGCGAAGCAGACCGCGCTGATCGCGATCACGCCGAGGCTGTAGCCGATCGAGGCGAGCGTGGCGAGCACGCTGTCGCCGGTGAACTGCAACGGGTTGACGCCGAGGAAGACCAGGCCCATGAACGCGGCCGTGACGGCGACGGCGTCGATCGACGTGCGGCCCTCACGCGCCCAGTACACGTCGCGCAGGTAGATCCAGAGCGCGAACTCGTCGAAGGTCAGGCCGACGCCGATCCCGAACAGCACCGCGGCGACGCCGAACCACGGCATCTGCCCGCCGAGCGCGAAGCCGATCGTCCCGCCGGCCATCATCAGCACGATGCCCCAGACCAGGTGGTGCAGGTGCACGCCGCTGTCGGTCACCACGCTGCCGGGCCACCACGGGAACCGCTCGCTGCGGGCCATCCGCGCGCTGGTGCGGATGAAGACGAACGATCCGAGGAACGCGGACAGGACGAGGAAGACGCCCTCGCGTCCGGGCTCCTGGACGTACTCGCGCCACAGGTCCGTGGGGAAGGCGGCGATCACCGGCACCCCCGGAAGGTACCGCGTGACGTGTGGACGCCGACGACGTCCGTGCCGTGGTCAGCCGTCGGCGTCGGGTCGGCGCCGGGCCTGCTTGGTCTGGCTGCGCTTGCCCTTCGCCTCCAGCCGGCGACGCTGGGACCCCTTGGTCGGCCGGGTCGCCGTCCGCGACTTCGGCACGTGCAGGGCCGCGCGGAGGCGGTCGGCCAGCCGCTCCAGGGCCAGCTGGCGGTTGCGCGCCTGGCTACGGGCGTCCTGCGAGACGGCGCGGACGACGGGACCGCAGCGCTCGACCAGCATCGCCTTCTGGCCCGGACTGAGCGCCTCGCTGGCGCCCACGTCGAAGCTGACCTCGATCCGCGAGGAGGTCATGTTGGCGTGCTGCCCACCCGGTCCGGACGAGCGGCTGGCCCGGATCACGATCTCGCTGAGCGGGATCCGGACGGCCGGTCCGCGGGTCACCTCGATGCGCAGGTCTGCATCCATCGTCCCCTGGAGCGTGGCAGGATGTAGGTATGAGCGACCTCCAGCGCCGTTCCGGCTCCCGTCTGTCCCGCAAGCAGCGCGAGGATCGCGCCTACAAGCTGACCCTCGCGACCGGCGGCCTCGGCGTCGTCGGGGCCGTGCTGCTGGTCCTCGGCGTGATCGGGATCGGCAGCGTCGGCCTGGCGATCGTGCTGCTCGTCCTGGCCGGCGTGTCCGGCTTCATGCTGAAGAACACGCTGGGCCAGTAGCCCCGCGGTTCCTGGGCCGGACGCCGCCGTAGGGTCGGCGTCGCCCCGATGTATGTCGGGGAAGAGGTTGGGCACGCACTGCGTGTCGAACCTCGACCGCCTGCCTCGACGATCGCCGAGGCAGGCACGGCTGCGTCGCTAGACGACCTTGACCGTGGCGCCCATCGGCACCCGGTCGTAGAGGTCGATCACGTCGCTCGGGCGCATCCGGATGCAGCCCTTCGAGGCGCGCGAGCCGATCGACCCGGCGTCGCCGGTGCCGTGGATCCCGATCGCGTCGCGCAGGCCCATCCAGCGCGCCTTCAGGGGGTTGTTCGGGGCGCCGCCCGGAATCACCTGGCCGGCGAGGTCGCCCGCCCAGGCGGAGTTCGGCACGTGCCAGGCCGGGTTGACCTGCTTCGAGGTGATCGAGTACATGCCGGCCGGCGTGCCGTGACCGTCCGCGCCGACGGCGACCTTGTAGGTCTTCGACAGCTTCAGCTTCTTGAACAGCCGCAGCGTGAAGGTCTTGCGGTCGACCGTGATCACGGTGCCGTACTGGTTGCGCAGGCTCGTGTTCGTGACCGCGGGCTTGGTGCGCTCGGTCTTGACCAGCAGCTTGCCGCGGTCGCTCAGCGGGGAGTTGAGGGCGGCCGTGACGACCCGCTCGATCCCGCCGACCGTGACGCGCCAGCCGTTGCGTCCGCTGCGGATCCGGTGCTTGGTGATGCCGATCCGCACCGTCGCGTTGCGCGCGGCGCGCCCGGTCTTGGAGACCTTGGTGCTCCACGTGCGGAGCTTCGCCGCGTCCCAACCGTAGACCGGGACGACCTCGCTGCCGGCCGGGGCGTTGCGCGCCCGGCTCGCCGTCTTCTCGACGTCGAAGCCGTAGCCGATCGTGGTCATCTTCAGGCGGTGGCTGCGTCCTCCGACGCGGACCACGACGTCCTTCTCCGACGGCACGCCGGTCAGCAGCGGGGTCAGGGTGGCGACGGCCTGCTCGCGGGTCTGGCCCGAGAGGTCGGCGGCGCCGACCTTGACGCCCTGCTTGATCTTGCGGCCGGTCGGCGCCGGTGCGGGGGCCGGCGTCGCGGGCGGCGCCGGGACCGCCGGCGGCACGGCGGGTGGTGCGGGGGCCTGAGCGGAAGCGGATGTCGCGGTGAGGCCCGAGAGGGCGACCGCACTGATGACGACGACGCGCAGCGAACCGGCGGCGCGGAGGGGGAACAACGGCATCAGATCACTCTACGACGGGCGACGCGATCGCGAGTCAGCTGCACGATCGCCTGCGCTCCGGCCGCGTCGTAGCGGGGCGATCGGCGGTTCGTGCACGACTGAAAACCCGGCGAGATGCAGGGAATTTCGCGCCTCCACGGGTACCGGTTGACGTCCGGCGGCGTCCGTACGGTGCCGGTATGGATCTCCGGGAGCTCGAGCACGGCGCGCCGCTGGACCTGGTGCTGCTCGTGCGCGAGGCGTCCCGTCGTTCACGGCCCGACGGCGACGAGTTCCTCCGGTTGACGCTGGCCGACCGGAGCCAGCAGGTCGTGGCGATGGTCTGGGACGACGCCGCGGCGGTCGCCGAGGTCGCGGTGCGGGGTGCCGCGGTCCGCGTGGTCGGGCGGTTCGAGGTCCACGAGCGCTACGGCCGGCAGATCGCGATCGAGCGGGTCGAGCCGGTCGCGCCGGCCGACGTCGACTACGCCGCGCTCGTGCCCGGTCCCGAGCGTCCGGTCGAGCAGATCGAGCTGCGGTTCCGCGGGCTGATCGACCGCACCGAGGACCGCTGGCTGCGGTTGCTGCTGGAGCGCGTCTTCGCGGCCGACGGCGCGTTCTGGGAGCGGTTCCGGCTGGCCCCGGCCGCCAAGCACTTCCACGAGGCGTACCCCCACGGGCTGCTCGACCACACGGTCCGCGTCGCCGAGGCGGTCGAGGCGCTGGTGCCGATCTTCAGCGGCGTCGACCGGGACGTCGCGGTCGCCGGGTCGCTGCTCCACGACATCGGCAAGGCCCAGGCCTACACGGCCGATCCGGTCGCCCCCGACATGACCGAGCTGGGACGGCTGGAGGGGCACATCGTGATCGGCTACGAGATCGTCCGCCGGGTGCTCGGCGGGATCGAGGGCTTCCCGGAGCGGACCGCCCGCTCGATCCGCCACATCGTGCTCAGCCACCACGGCAAGCTCGACTACGGCAGTCCGGTCGTCCCGCAGACGCGCGAGGCGGCGCTGGTCCACCACGTCGACGACCTGGCGGCACAGCTGGGCAGCTTCGACCGGTTGCAGCGGGAGCTCGCCGACGGCGCGCAGTGGAGCGCGTTTGATCGCGGCGTGGGCGGCGCGGCCTACTTCGGCCCGGCGCGGGACGCGGGCGAGGCCGACCCGCAGGTCGCCTGAGCGGTCTCCGCCGTACACCCCGGTCGGTGAGGGAGGTCCCAGACGGCGTACCGCGCCAGCACGGGGCGCGCCGTGTCCGTATGGTCATCGCACGATGGCGAAGGACACCGAGAAGCTGATTCGGCAGCTCTCACTGATCTCGTACCTCATGGCGGAGCGGCGGCCGGTGACGGCGCTGGAGATCCGGCGTGACGTGGAGGGGTACAGCGGGATGAACGAGGACGCCTTCGCGCGGCGCTTCTACGCCGACCGGGCGGAGCTCGATTCCCTGGGCATCCAGCTGACGATCGAGCGCCCCGGCGACGGCAGTGCCGAGCAGGAGCACTACTCGCTGCGCAGCGAGAACTTCCACCTGCCGCCGATCGCGTTCTCCGACGACGAGCTGGCCAGCCTGCAGCTCGCGCTGAACCTGCTCGACGGCGAGTTCGCCTACGCCGAGCCGCTGCGGCTGGCGCTGCAGCAGCTGTCGTGGGGCCGCCCGAGTCCGTTGCAGGAGCCGGGCGCGCGGATGGTCGGCCTCGGGGTGACCGCGCAGGTCAACGGCCGTGACCCCTCGCAGCGGCTGGCCAAGGTCGAGTCGGCGATCTTCCGCAACAAGACGATCACCTTCGAGTACCACTCGCTGCACCGCGACGTGGTCGAACCGCGCAAGGTCGATCCGTACCACCTGCTGTTCCGCGGTGGGCAGTTCTACCTGCTCGGTCGCGACCACGAACGCGACCAGCTGCGGGTCTTCCGGCTGTCGCGGATCCGCGACAAGGTCGCCTACGCGACCAAGGCCGAGCACGACTTCCGCCGGCCCGACGACTTCGATCCGCGGCCCTACGGCGATCGCGCCGACTGGCAGATGGCCGAGCCCGACGGCACGGCCCGGATCCGGATCGCCGGGCGGATCGCCTGGCAGGTCCACCGCTCGCACGGTCGCCAGGGGACGTTCGAGCCGGTCGAGGGCAGCGACGCGGGCGACGTGATCTTCACCACCGAGTACGGCGTGCCGCGCTCGCTGCTCGGCTGGGTGATGCGGATCGGCGAGCACGCCGAGATCCTCGAGCCGGCCGAGCTGCGCGACGAGTACCTGCGCCGGGTCGCCCTGGTCCGCGAGCGGCACACGGGCGACTTCCCGGTCGTGCCCGGACGGCCGATCCCGGCCGACGACAACGAGGAGGCGCTGACGCCTCCGACCCGCGACGGGATCATCCGTCCGGAGCGGTTCGCCCGGCTGGTCACGCTGGCGTCGATCCTGATCCACGCCGGTCGCGAGAAGGAGCGGCTGGAGCTGGAGGAGCTGCTGGGGCGCCTGAACGTCTCCGAGACGGAGCTGCGCGACGACATCAACGTGCTCAACGTCGTCAACTTCGGCGGTGGCTCGTACGTGCTCTACGCGGAGATCGCCGCCGACGGGTTCGTCGACGTCGACCCCGAGCCCTACAGCGACCACTTCGCGCGGCCCGCGCGGCTGCTGCCGGTCGAGGCCAAGGCGCTGGTCGCGGCGATCGACCTGATCGGCGACCACTTCCCCGACGGCACGCTCGGCACGGTGCGGGCGAAGGTCGTTGCGGCGCTCGGCGAGGATCCGCTGGAGCACGGCCTGCAGGTCGCGCACGGCGGCGGCGACGATCGCGACCTCTCGCGGCTGATCTCGCGGGCGGCGCACGACCGCCGGCTGATCGACATCGACTACTACAAGCCCAACGAGGACGAGTTCACGCGGCGGACGGTCGAGCCGTACGCGCTGATCAACGGCCGCGAGGGCTGGTACGTCGCCGCGTTCGATCCCAACCGCGACGACGTGCGGCACTTCCGCCTCGACCGGATCCGCGAGGCCGAGGTCCTGGACGAGACCTTCGAGCGCCGTCCCGAGGTCGACCCGGCCGCCGACGTGGCCGGCTGGCCGCGGACCGGCGAACTGCCCGCCAGCCGCAGCGCCCGCGTCTGGATCAGCCCGGAGCGCGCCCGCTGGGAGCGCGAGCGCCGGACGATCGCCGAGGAGCTGGAGGACGGCGCGCTGGTCGCCGAGATCGCCTTCGCGGGCGTCGACTGGCTGGTCCGCGAGGTGCTGACCGAGATCGGCGACCTGGTGGTGCTCGAGCCCGCCGACGCGCGGGCGGCGGTCGAGGCGACGGCGGTCGGGCTCGGCGAGGGCTAGCTCGCTCGTTCGGGGCCGCCGTCGCGGGGGCGTGCGATCGCGACCCCTGGGGCGATCGAATCGCGCCCGGTCCGGTCTCAGGTGGCCGGAGCCCGCAGCCCGTCGATCAGCGGCGTGATCGCCTCGAGCATCTCGCGGCGAGCCGCATCCGGGTCGTCGGCCGCCACGACGTAGAGCGCGGCCTCGTCGATCGCGGCCAGCAGCACGTGGGCGAGCGGCCGCGTCGGCACGTCGCGCAGGACGCCGTCGTCGATTCCCTGTCGCAGCACCGCCTCGATCAGCCCGAGGCCGTGGCGTAGGCCGATCTCGCGCCAGCGCTCCCAGCCGAGCACCGGCAGCGCGTCGACGAGCAGCACCCGGTGCACGTCCTGGCGCGTCACGGCTTCGAGGAAGGCCGCGGCCCCGGCGGTCAGGATCGCGACGGGATCGGCGGAGCCGCTCGCCATCGCCCCGGAGGCGAGCTGCTGGGTCATCTCGGCGTCGATCTCGTCGACCACGGCCGCCAGCAGCTCGGCCTTATCGGCGAACTGGTGGTAGAGCGCTCCCCGGGTCACGCCGGCCGCCGCGACGATCTCGGTGGTGCCGACGTCGGCGTAGCCGCGGGCCGCGAACAGCTCGCGGGCGGCCGCGATCAGCTTGCGACGGGTGGCGTTGGAGCGCTGGGCGTGGCGGGACTCAGTGGACATACATGCAGCCTGTATGTAAATTGCGTCGCGGGTGTACGCAATGAACGAACCGAGGTCCATCATGTCCGATCCCCGCGCCGCCGGTAACGCCGATGCCGTGCCGTTCCGCCCCGACAGTGGGGTCAGCCTGTCGCTGCGCGCTCGCGCAGGCGCTCGTCGCCGCGCCCGCCGCGCCGGACCGACGACGACGATCCCGCCGCTCGACGCCCGGGTCGTCCACGAGCTCACGCTGCCCGCGGGTCCGCTGCGGGTCCGCGAGACCGGTCCGGCCGACGCGCCGACGCTGCTCTTCGTCCACGGCCTGCTCGTCGACGGCCGGATCTGGGACACCCTGGTGGCGGAGCTGTCCGACCGCTACCGCTGCGTGGTTCCCGATCTGCCGCTCGGCGCGCACCGCAGCGCGATGGCGCCCGACGCCGACCTGACGCCCGAAGGGATCACGCTCCTGCTCGACGGGGTCGTCGCCGCGCTCGACCTGGACGACGTGACGGTCGTCGCGAGCGACTCCGGTGGGGCGATCACGCAGCTCTGGATGGACCGCGGGGCCACGCGGGTGACCCGGGTCGTGCTGACCCCGTGCGACTGCTTCGACAACTTCCTGCCGCCGGGGTTCTCGGTCTACCAGCTGCTCGCCCGGATCCCGGGCGCGTTGCCGGTGATGCTCGCGTCCACCCGGCTGCGCGCCGTGCGCGCGATGCCGATCGCCTACGGCGGACTGACCCACCGTCGGATCGACGACGAACTGGCCCGGTCGTGGCTGGCCCCCGCCCGCGCCGACGCCGGGATCCGACGCGACCTCGCCGCCTTCCTCCGCGGGATCTCCGGCGCGCGGTTGGACGCGGCGTCGCAGCGGCTGGGAGCCTTCGACCGCCCCGTCCTGCTGCCGTGGGCGCCCGAGCAGGCGTGGTTCCCGATCGAGCACGCGCGGCGGCTGGCCACGATGCTGCCCGACGCGCGGGTGGTCGAGATCCGCGACAGCGGAGCGTTCATCAACGTCGACCGCCCCGCCGCGTTGGCGGCGGCGATCACGGAGTTCGTTCCCGCCGCGACGGCCGCGTTGCGCTGAGCGGGTGCGATCCCGCCTCCTGGGTGCGCACGATCGCACCCGGGCGCCGTCGGCCGGATAGCGTCTCGCCATGAGCCGCCGCGACCAGATCACGATGAGCGAGGCCGAGGTCGACGCCTTCCTCGACGAGGAGCGCACGCTGACCTGCGCCACGCAGGGACCCCGCGGCTGGCCGCACCTGATGCCGCTGTGGTTCGTGGTCCGCGACGGCCGGATCTGGGCCTGGACGTTCGCCAAGTCGCAGAAGACGCTCAACCTGGAGCGGGACCCGCGCGCCACGCTGCAGGTCGAGGCGGGCGAGCAGTACGACCAGCTGCGCGGCGTGATGCTCGAGTGCGATGTCGTGCTGCACCGCGAGCTGGAGCTGGTCGCGGACGTCGGCGGCGCGATCCTGCGGCGCTACGCACCCGACGGCGGCCTGGCCCCGGACGCGCCGCTGCCGGACGAGGCGGCGGCGATGGTCCGGGCCCAGGCGGCCAAGCGCGTGGCCTTCGAGTTCGTCGAGCGGCGCCGGGCGTCGTGGGACCACCGCAAGCTGGCGAGCGGGGTGTACTGAGCGTCGTCGGCGGCGCCACGGGGCCTCGCCGACGGGGCGCGGTCCGTCGGCACCGGGGTCGGGGCTGATCGTGGCGCGGGGAACGCCGGTAGCCTTCGGCCCGTGACGCACCTCAAAGGCCTGATCCTGTCCGGTGGCCGTGGCACGCGGCTGCGGCCGATCACCCACACCTCGGCGAAGCAGCTGGTACCGGTCGCCAACCAGCCCGTGCTGTTCTACGGCATCCGCTCGATGGTCGCGGCGGGGATCACCGAGATCGGGATCATCCTCAACCCGGAGACGGGTGGCGAGATCCGCGAGGTCGCCGGTGACGGCTCGCAGTTCGGGGCGCAGATCACCTACATCGACCAGACGTCGCCGGACGGGCTCGCCCACGCGGTGCTGACCGCCGAGCCGTTCCTCGGCGACTCGTCGTTCGTGATGTACCTGGGCGACAACCTGCTGCAGGGCGGGATCTCGGAGCTGGTCCAGCAGTTCGAGGCCAACCAGCCCGACACGATGATCCTGCTGCAGCCGGTCGAGGACGCGCGCCAGTACGGCGTCGCCGAGCTCGAGGACGGGCGCGTGACCAAGCTGGTCGAGAAGCCCGCCGAGCCGAAGTCCAACCTGGCGCTGGTCGGCGTCTACCTCTTCACCCGGAAGATCCTCGAGGCCGCGAAGGCGATCAAGCCGTCGCCGCGCGGCGAGCTGGAGATCACCGACGCGATCCAATGGCTGGTCGACCGCGGCGACCGGGTCGAGCCGCACGTCGTGCACGGCTGGTGGAAGGACACCGGCAAGCTCGCCGACATGCTCGAGGCCAACCGGCTGATCCTCGAGACGATCGAGGAGCGGATCGACGGCGACGTCGACGAGCACTCGCAGGTCGAGGGTCGCGTGATCATCGAGCCCGGCGCGAAGATCGAGCGCTCGGTCGTGCGCGGTCCGGTCGTGATCGGCGCGGGTGCGCGGATCTCCGACTCCTACGTCGGCCCGTACTCGGCGATCGCCGCCGACGCCGTCGTCGAGCGCTCCGAGGTCGAGCACTCGATCCTGCTGGAGCGGGCGCAGCTGATCGGCCTGGAGGGCCGGATCGAGTCGTCGCTGCTCGGCCGCGACGTCACGGTCCGCCGGGGCGAGCGCACGCCGCGCGCCTACCGGTTCATGGTCGGCGACAACTCCGAGATCGAGATTCTTTAGCCCGTTGTGACAGGGTCGTAGGACATGGGTTTCTCGCAGCAGCGCAGCGTCTCGCGGTTGGGTCCGAACATGGTGATCCGGCCGAACAAGAACGCGCTGGATCGCGACGACGTCGACGTCGAGCGGGCGGCCCCCAGTCAGAAGCGGATGGTCGTGGTCGGCGCGGGCGGCATGCTCGGCCACCGCGTCGCCGACATCGCCCGCGTCCACGGCTGGGACGTCGTGCCCGCTCCGCGCGAGACCTGCGACATCACCGACCTGTCCGGCGTCACGACCTACCTCGAGCAGGTCTCGCCGACGGTCGTGGTCAACTGTGCCGCCTGGACCGACGTCGACGGCGCCGAGGAGCACGAGGCGGCGGCGCTGGCGGTCAACGGCACGGGCGCGGGCAACCTGGCCAAGGCGACGGCCGCGCTCGGCGTCCGCCTGATCCACGTCTCGACCGACTACGTGCTGGCCGGCGACGACAACGGCGGCGAGCCGTACGCCGAGGACGCCGCGACGGGCCCCCAGAGCGCCTACGGGCGGACCAAGCTGGTGGGCGAGCAGCTGGTCGCCGAGCACAACCCCAACCACCTGATCTGCCGCACGGCCTGGCTGTTCGGCGAGGGGGGCGGCAACTTCGTCGACACGATGGTCCGGCTGGCGGGCGAGCGCGACCGGCTCGACGTCGTCGACGACCAGACCGGCTCACCGACCTGGACGGGGCACCTGGCGGCCGCGCTGGTCCAGGTCGCCGGGGGCGACGCCACCGGGATCGCGCACCTGGCCGGTACCGGCCAGGTCACCTGGCACGGCCTGGCGGCCGAGACCGTCGCCCTGATCGGCGCGACCGCGACGGTCAACCCGGTGACCACCGACGCGTTCCCGCGCCCGGCACCGCGCCCGGCCTGGAGCGTGCTGGGGTCGACCCGAGACGACGTGCCCCGTCTGCCGTCGTGGCGGGACGGGCTGGCGGCCCACCTGATCGAGGTCAACGCGGCGCACCCCTAGTCCGGGCATGCGGGGCATCGGCCGACCCGGGCGGGTAGGCCATCGTCCGCGAGCATCGCGTAGCCTTCGCGGGCGATGAAGCTCCTTGTTTGTGGTGGCGCCGGGTTCATCGGCTCGGCCTTCGTGCACCAGCGCGTGGCGGCCGGCGACGAGGTCGTCGTGCTCGACGCGCTGACCTACGCCGGACGGCGCGAGAACGTCGAAGGGCTCGGGGTCGAGCTGGTCGTCGGCCGGATCGAGGATCCGAACGCGGTCGAGCAGGCCGCGGCCGGGGTCGACGCGATCGTCAACTTCGCCGCCGAGACCCACGTCGACCGCTCGATCCTCGACGCCCAGGCGTTCGTGCTGACCAACGCGCTCGGCACCTACACGCTGGTCGAGGAAGCCCGCAAGCGGGGCGTCCGCTACGTCCAGGTCTCGACCGACGAGGTCTACGGCTCGATCGAGGACGGCGCCTTCACCGAGGAGCATCCGCTCGAGCCGTCGTCCCCGTACTCGGCGTCGAAGGCCGGGGCCGACCTGATGGTGCTCGCCGCGCACCACACGTACGACCAGGACGTCGTGATCGCCCGCGGGTCCAACTGCTACGGCCCGCGCCAGTTCCCCGAGAAGCTGATCCCGGTGATGAGCCTCAACGCGATGCACGGCGGTCCGCTGCCGATCTACGGCGACGGGCAGCAGGTCCGTACGTGGCTGCACGTCGACGACTTCGCGTCCGGCATCCACGCGGTGCTGACCCACGGCGCGTCCGGCCAGGCCTACAACGTCGGCGGCGCCAAGGAGAAGGTCAACGTCGCGGTGGTCGACGAGATCATCCGGCTGACCGGCGCGTCGAACGACCAGATCAAGCACGTCGAGGACCGGCTCGGCCACGACTTCCGCTACGCGCTGGACTCGTCGAAGCTGCAGGCGATCTCGGACTGGAAACCGCGCGTCGACGTCGACGAGGGCGGCCTGGAGTCGACGGTCCACTGGTACCGCGATCATCCGCACTGGTGGAAGCCGCTCGTCGCGACCGACGAGTACCGGGCCTACTACCGCCGCGTCTACGGGCAGGACCCGCAGTTCTGAGCTGACCGCACGCCGGTCCACCGTGGGTGGTGGACCCTTGCGGCGTGCTCAGGCGCGTGCGCGTCCGGCCGCGCGGCGGCCGGCGGAGGTCAGTCCTTCTTCTGCTTGGCGCCGACGGTCGAGCCGTCGAACTTCCAGGTGTTGTTCTCGCGGATCAGCTTGAGCGTGTCGGTCCGCTCGAAGTCGCCGGGAACGGTGACGCGGGCCTGGACCGTCGCCAGGTCGCCGGCGATCGTGACCTCGCGGACGTCGAGCTGGGTCGGATCGCTGTTGCGGAGCGCCGCGCGGGCGTTCTTCTCGCAGCCGCCGTCGCGGCTCAGCTGGTCGACGAGCCGCTTGGACAGCAGGGTGCGGCAGACCGTGCGCGCCCCCGTGTCGTCCTTGACCTCGTCGTTGTAGGCGTCGTCGAGCGACCGGACGGTGCTGGCGACGCGGCCCTGCTCGCCCGTGAACTCCTTGTCGTCCACGGAGTTCGACTGGGCACAGCCGGTGGCCACGAGGGCGAGCAGCGTGCCGGAGACGGCAAGAGGGACCAGGCGACGGGCGATCACGAGACGCAACGGTACCGGAGGACCGGGCCTGCGAGCCTCGGCGGGCATCGGCAGCGAACGGCGAGAGGCCGCGGCTGCCGCGGGCCGGCGACCCGAGCGACGGCTAGGCGGCGGGGCGGACGACCCGCCGGACCAGGTCGGTCCAGCCGGCGTCGAGCCGCTCGAGCGACACGCCGTTGTCGCGCAGGTGCTGGAGTCGGGCCGGCTCGAAGTAGCCGAGCAGGGTCTCGGTCAGCAGCTCGACGTCGCCGTCGATCCGGGCCTCGCGCAGCAGCGTCGCGACGTGGAGCAGGATCACGGCGCGTGCCGGGTGGGCGTAGCGCCGCGGTCCGGCCGGCTCGGACGCGAGCAGGATGTCGCTGTGCTCGATCGCGTGGCGGATCCGCAGGTGCCCGAACGCGGTCAGG
>Ga0265296_1004002_pt1 | contig 13127 bp, 10 predicted proteins | sample MunlanPumphouse1_FD_189073 | JGI IMG/M metagenome (GOLD analysis project Ga0265296, IMG submission 189073) | Groundwater microbial communities from a municipal landfill in Southern Ontario, Canada - Pumphouse #1 | ecosystem: Environmental > Aquatic > Deep subsurface > Groundwater | place... | reverse complement strand
GGGGGTGGCCGTGGTCATGCCCTACCTGGTGCCATTCCTGATGGGGCTGGCCTTGCTGGAAGACAGCGGCTATCTCCCCCGGGTAGCCTTCCTGATGGACAACCTCATGCACCTCATGGGGTTGCACGGCAAATCCATCATCCCCTTTATCCTGGGTTTCGGCTGCAGCGTGCCCGCGGTGATGGCCACCCGCATCCTGGAGACCCCCCGGGACCGCCTGGTGGTCTCACTCCTGGCCGTACTCATCCCCTGCTCGGCCCGCTCGGTGATCATCTTCGCGTTGGTGGCCTACGCGTTGGGACCTTACTGGGCCCTGGGGGTTTATCTCTTTAACCTCCTGGTTATCGGCATCCTGGGGCGCATCTCCACCATGCTCCTGCCGGAGGTCTCTCCGGGGCTGCTCATGGAGATCCCCGAGTACCGCCCGCCCAACTGGCGCAACGTGTTACGCAAGTCCTGGTATAGCCTGAAGGATTTCATCGTGGTGGCCTGGCCCATCCTCATCATCGGCAGCCTGGTCTTGGCCCTGCTCAAATACTACGGCTTCGACGGCGAGGTCAACCAGGTGCTGCGGCCCCTGACCGGGCTCCTGGGCCTGCCCCTGGAAGTGGGCACCACCCTGATCTTCGGCATCATGAGGAAGGAATTGTCCCTGATCATGCTGGGGGAGGCCCTGGGCACCACCAACATCACCAGTGTGCTCAGCCTGGCCCAACTCCTCACCTTCACCATTTTTGTGCTTTTTTACGTGCCCTGCGCGTCCACCATTGCCGCGCTGAGCCGTGAACTGGGCTGGAAACAGGCGGGCCTGGCCGTGGTTATTTCCCTGGGGCTGGCCCTGATCCTGGGGGTGCTCACCCGGGCAGGGTGCGCGTTGATTTTTTAGCTTCATCCTCTGCGTCCTCTGCGCCTCTGCGGTTTAATTTTTCCCGCAGAGACGCAGAGAGCGCAGAAAAATTTTGCCCTCGTACCCAAGCCAGGCTTGGGTACGAGCCTTTCATGAGCTTTTGACTCACCCAAAATCATGAAAGTTCTGGTGGCACAGGCTTTCCAGCCTGTGCGATCAGCACTCTCAGGACAGAAAACGGTTCTTTTCTTTGCGCTCCGGAGGGTCAGGGCGCTAATTAATCAGGGCAAAGTAAGCGCTTTAATTTGCGCGGCAGTGAGCGCGGTTATGCCAATAATAGCCGGGGCTCCCCACACCGCGCCCTGGCTAGCTCGAACCGCAATCGTCCCCAGCCCGGTTTGTTGGAATAAGTCCCCTCCCAAATCAATGAATTGGTTGGCAAAGGTGCCGCTGAGAGAAAGAAGAAGAACTTGAGAACCGGCGGTTCCCTTCACATAGGCGCTGCCGCTGACGGGGTACTGGGCAGTGGTGCTAACATCAAAGGTTACCCCGGTGACCGTGTATAATTTCAGCGGGTGGCTCATCTTGGCGGTGCCGTTCAGTTTGAGGGTGAGGACGGTGTAGACGTTAGGATTATTGGACCATTGAAAGCCCACGGTAGCGCCGGGAAAACTCGCGGCCTGGCCTGCGCCGGTTAGGGCTACGCCGGCCAGGGCCAGTGACAGGGCCAAGATTAAAGAAATCATCAACCTTTTCTTCATGGCGTTTCTCCTTCAGTTAATCGTCAATAACTTTTTAGAGAAATCTTGAAAATCCCGGTGGGAGAGGGAATGGAGCGCAGCGCCTCCCCTAACGGGGAAGATCGCGGTTGCAAAAGCCACCGGGGAAGAGGGCTGTGGCGGTTCCCCGGCCAGGGGAAATTAGAGCGGTTGTGCTTTTAAGGTGACGGGGTTATTCTTTGTATTCATACTTTATATTATCAGAATTTTGTTTCTTTTACAATTAACATCGGCGGCCAGCCGGTGCGCCATTAAATTTGTAGAGGATGCGTTTGGTGCGCCGGGCGCACCCTACTCCGAATCAACCAAGGAAGACCGATATGAAAGAAAGAAAATTCTTGGGCAAGATCCGGCAGGACCCCTGGGAGGCCCTGGCCAAGGGCCCCAAGGAAGTGATGGCCTCCCTGTGGCAGGAATACCTCCAGGAGATCTTGAACGCCTCCCAGAAAAGCGGGCGTTTCCGGATTGTCCGGCGGCATATCGAGGATAAGGCCGGTTTCCCGGAAATTTACCAGGGATGGAACACCATGGACCTGGAGGCCAGAGCCGCGGCCTGGAAGCGCCTCATAGCCGCGGCCAAGGAAGTATTGCTGACCCACTGGAAGAGCTGCGTGCGCTGCGGCGAATGCTGCGAACTCTCCAGCCCTACCCTGCTGGCCCCGGACCTGGGCCTGTTTCAGCGGGAAATTCTCACCTGGGATGAAGTCTATACCCTGCGGCCGGGAGAGCAGGTCACTTCCCGGGAGGGCAAAGCGAGCACCCTGGAGACCGAACGCTTGAAGGTCCGGGAGGTGCCGGGGAGTAACCAATGCTGGTTTTATCTGGCCGCGAACCAGAGCTGCCGGATTTATGATGATCGGCCGGAACAATGCCGCCGGCAGGAGTGTTGGGGAGAAGACCCGCCGGCGCCCGGGCCCGAGGATCTGCTAAACCGTGCGGCACTGCTGGCCGGGGTGCCGGAGGTCTGGGACCTGATTACCGCCCACCAGGAACGCTGCGGGCCCGGCCGGGTGCTCCAGGCCCTGGGAAGCCTGGAAAATGAGGGGGAAGCAGCCAGCGAGGCCCTATTTGACGCCCTCCATTTCGATCACTACCTGCGGCAGATGCTCACGGGAGAATGGGAGATGAGCCCCCAGGCCACGGAGTTTCTCCTGGGGCGGCCCCTCACCCGCTTCCTTCAGGACCATGGGGTTAACGCCATTTTGACTTCCGAAGGGACCTTCCGGCTGACGCGCCGGGGAGAGTGAGTTCCAGGTTCCAGGTTTCAAGTTCCAAGTTAAAAGCAGAGTTCCAAACTTGGAACCTGGAACTTTGGAACTTGGAACTTTCAATTTCAGGAGGGAATCATGATCGAGGCGCTGATCAGCGGCAATCGCAGTTACCGGCGCTTTTACCAGGAGGAGGCGGTGTCCTTGGGCACCCTGAAAGGGCTGGTGAACCTGGCCCGGCTCTCCGCGTCCGGGGCCAACCTGCAGCCCTTGAAATATATCCTGAGCAATGATCCCCCTAAAAATGCGGCGATCTTCTCCTGCCTGGCCTGGGCCGGTTACCTGAAGGATTGGCCCGGACCTAGGGAGGGGGAGAGGCCCGGGGCCTATATCATCATCCTGGGCGATAAGGGGATAGCCCAAAATTTCGGCTGCGATCACGGCATCGCCGCGCAGTCCATCCTCCTGGGGGCCAGGGAACAGGGCCTGGGCGGCTGCATGATCGGCAGTATCCAGCGGGAGCGTTTAAGAGAGCTTCTGCACCTCCCGGCCTACTTGGAGGTTCTCCTGGTCCTGGCCCTGGGCAGACCCAAGGAACAGGTGGTCCTGGAAGAGGTGGAGGCCGGGGGGAGCATCAAGTACTGGCGGGACGCCCAGGGCGTGCACCATGTGCCGAAACGGCGGCTGGCAGATATTATCCTGGGCTGAATGTCGGCATGATAGCAAAACTTATTAGTCAATCTAGATAATGGCAAGAAATTCGCTATCCTTGCATGATCATTTTAGCCACACAGACAATTTGGCGGACCCGAAGGGGGTGCGTCCTTATCGCCCCGGCTTTTCCCTTGGCGCACCATTACCGTTTGAGCCGGATGCGTCACAGCTCACTGCTCATTTTAATCAATCACCCAGCAGCAGCAGCACCGGCGCTGACGTCACCGGCCACCTGTCTCCTACCGCCACGGCGCTGGTACTGCTCGAGGGATCGAGCAGATACTTGAATTCCGTGGTAACCCTGGCGCCATCCACGGTCACCAGCACGTAGCCGAAATGAGTGTCATCATAAACGGAATTAATGGCTGGATCGGTGGGCGGTTTGTAGTTATCCAGTGGCGCGCCCCCATTCCCGGCGATGATCTCCTGGAAGCTGTAGCCGGTTTTCCCCTCTCTATTATAGATATGCACATGGCCGGTAAAGATCAGGTCAACCTTGCCGTTCATGGCATTGGCGAAGTCCTGGGGGGCGGTGGCCGGGGTATTGGGGCCCACCGGCGCGGGATCACCGTACCACACCGGCTGGTGCAGGAAGACGAAACGGTGGTCCGCGGCCGCGGCCAGGGCGTTATTCAGGAAGGTCATGTCCACGGTGGTGGTGTTCTTGTCCGAGTCCGATGCCCAGGCGGCATACTCGTCCAGGCCGATAAACACGCAATTCTTATGGGTGAAGGTATAGTTGAGGTTCGCCGCGGCGGCCTGTATGCCCGTGGTCGTAGAGACGGCTCGCCTGGTGATCCAGTCCTTCCAGGCCTGGGTCTCTTCCCCGGCGGCGTTGTCCTGGACGGCCTCATTGTTGCCTCTGGTCAGGTAAACGGGAAATTTGTTGAGGACAGCTGCGGCAGACGTCAGCCAGTTATCCCAGTAAATGGGCATTTTCCCAATAACGGGGGGGGCGAAGGCGCCTTTTCCTTCTCCGTACGCCAGATCCCCGGGGCAAAGGACCAGGTCCACACTTTCCCGGCTGATAGCCGCGGCCACGTTGGCCGTATAAGGGGAAACCGCGGTGGGCGAGTAAAGAGGATTGCCGGCGTCTTTGTAACTCCGGGTATCGCACCAGACGATGAATCTCCAAGGGGCGGCCTGGACGGCAGTAACTGCTAGCAAAATAAACAGCAGCACCGCCAATGAACGAAACGCTAATGAACGAACAACATTCTGAATCGTCTTCACGTTTTCTCCGTTTCAATTCAGGGGATTAGAGGAAAGAACTTTTGGCAATTGCTAATAGTTTTTTTGGGGGTTATGGTACCATAATTCTCTATCTCTTACCCGAAATTATGCATAAGCAAAGGCTGCTGCGGTTGAAAATTGGTTTTGCCACCTTCCGTCCGGAGAGGATATCCGAAAAAATTCCCCTTTTTGTGACCCCATCGTCTTCTTTAACGCCAGATAGCACAAGTCTTCTTCAAATTTATCTTTTTTTAGGCTTTGAAGGTTACGTGGTCCGCAGGTTCTTACGTGGTGACGGCCTAAGGAGCAGGCCAGCACCGCCCGGTATTGGCGAGCCAGGGGAAGAACGGAGGCCAAATGATTATACCACCGAAGGCATGGCCAGAGACCTTGGCCCCAATCTGCGGCTAACTGAGATATATGCGCTATTTCTGACCGGTAAAAATGCTTTGCTATCCCGAGTTTCCGGCAATTCACCGGGGGATTGAAGCAACCACCGCCCGGCTCCGGGGTCCGGTTACGGAGACCCCAGGAACTCCAGCATGCGTAGCCAGAGCTGCTCCCGGCCTTCCTGGGTGACGGTGGAAAACCAGAGAAAATCCTCTCTTTTCACCCCCAAGCGGGCCAACATGCCGGTGATTTCTTTAAGTTGACGGCCCCGCTCCCCCTGCTTCAGCTTATCCGCCTTGGTCAAGACCGGGATCACCGGCAGCCCTTGTTGGCGAAATTGCTCCCAGAGAAATAATTCCTCCTGGCCCGGCAAACGGCGGCCGTCCTGGAGGAGGATCACCGCGGCCAGATTTTTCCGGTTGGTGAGATAAGCCATCGCCAGGCGGCCCCACGCCTCTTTTTCCTTATGGGAGACCGCGGCGTAACCGAACCCGGGCAGGTCCACAAAATGCCAGCGGGCATTGATGAGAAAGAAATTGAGGGCCCGGGTGCAGCCCGGGCGGCTGCTGGTGCGCACCAGCTTTTTGCGGCCCAGGAGGCAGTTGATCAAAGACGACTTGCCCACGTTGGAGCGTCCCAGAAACGCGACCTCCGGGAGGTCGCCCGGGGGCAACTGCTCCGGGTGGTGGACGCCCAGGATAAATTCCGCGCTGCTGATCTTGGGAATGGTCATGGTTAATAAGCTGTCAGCTTTCAGCGGTCAGCTTGCAGCTCTAAGCCTCTTCTCTTAAGGTATAAAGATTTTTAAAGAATTATAACAAGCCCTGATGCTCAACATTATAACCTTTTTTCGCTGACTGAGACCAGCGGCCGCAATTGCCATTTGAGTTTTTTTCAAAAATCCCGAATAATTATAACAGTGCGGGACTATTCCCTGGGGTGGAGTGCGCATGAAGGCAGGAGCCGACCCGAGCAAAAACAAGACTGGTTTTGAACCGCTGGATGCAGGGCTGGTGCGCTCCATGGTGGCGCGTATCCAGGAAATTCTGCCTCTCCCCAACATAGTCAACTCCATTTTAAAGACCATCAATGACCCTTATGCCTCCCTAGGAAGGGTGGCGGAAACCATTCTCAAGGACCAGGCCCTGACCGCCAAGGTCTTGAAGGTCATCAATTCCGCATATTACGGGGTGCAAACCCCGGTGGCCACCGTGTCCCAGGCGGTTTCCCTCCTGGGCTTGGGCAAGATCAAAAACCTGGCCATGGCCATTTCCCTGGCCGAGGGCCTGTACCGCTGGTCCGGCCTCCCCTTCGGGCGGGGGGCCCTGTGGCACCATTCCCAGGCCTGCGGGGTGGCCACCTCCCTGGTGGCGGAGGCCGCGGGTTACCCCAATCCGGAAGAAGCCCTGATCGCGGGTCTCCTCCATGACATCGCCAAGGCCCTCTGGACCGAGCTGTTCCCGGAGCGTTTCCTGGCGGCCATCAAGGCGGTGCAGATGGAGGGCCGGGACCCCTTGGAGGTGGAGATCGAATATCTCACCATCCCCCATGCCACGGTGGGGGCCTGGATGCTGGAGAAATGGCAGCTCCCGGAGATATTTCAGAAGACCGTGGCCCTGCACCACCAATCCCGGGTGGAAGGCGGGGACCCCCCCGTGGTCCTTCTGAGCCGGGCCCTTTACCTGGGCAATCTCCTGGCGAAACTCCTGAACCTGGGGGAAGGGGGCAATTACCGGCTGGGACCCCTCCCCGGGGATGTGCTCCAAGACCTGAACCTCTCCAGGCTGCAAATCGCGGAGCAGGTGCGGGCCCTGCCCCAGGCATTCTTTGATTTCGTGGAGGAGCTTAAACTGGAAGGGGCCAGGAACGCCCAGCTCGATACTTTGTCCGCCTGGCTTGAGGAACGGGAGGTATTGATCCTGGTGGAAGAAGAAGACGGGGAGCCGGGGCCCGGGGCCTTATTTTTTCAGGCCTTTGCCGCCCAGACCCGGGTGGTCGCGCTTAATGACTGGCCCAGGGCCGCCCAGGGCAAGGAATCCCTGGTTTTCTGGGAAGGTGATAATCCCGAAAAAATTCTACCTCTCCTGCCCTTGAACGGGCCCGGTGCGGCCCTACCCTGTTTCCTGTTGTTTTGCCACCGTTCCTTTGCCCGGGAAAACGCGGCCTTACCCGGCCCCGGCGTTCATCTCCTGGGACCGGAATGGCGCCTGGATGACCTCATTAAGGCGGTCAATCCGGAAAGAGCGGTGGTAAGTGGCTAAAACCATTAAAGAAGAAAGTGCGACAGGTAAGTCCGCAGCCGGGTTCCCCCTGCACCCCGCCGAAAAAAAAACTGGCAGGCCGGGCAAGGAAACCCACCTCCTGGTCATGGTGGCCGGTGGCGCTCCGGCCTCCCGAAATTGCGCGGGCACCCTTAAAGATGCGGGCGTGCCGGTGCGCCGGACCCGGAATTGGACCCAGGTGCTGGGGCATCTGGAAGACGAGGGGCTCGCCCTCTTGATTCTGGAGCCCCGCCTTAAGGGGATGGGTCTGTTGGAAGGACTGCGTCTGGTCCGCAAAATGAATCCCACCTTGCTGCTCCTGGTGCTGGGGCCCCTGCCCCTGGAATCCCAGGGAGAGGTGTTGCGCGCGGGCGCGGAAGGGGTGTTGCCGGAAGACCTGCCCCCCGCGGCGCTGGTGGACTGGGTCCGCAGTTATGGGCAGCGCCAGCGTCTGCGCCGGGAGAACGTGGGCCTCAGGAGCCGTATCCTGGAAAGTGAAGCTTACCTGGCCCGGATCTTGGATCATATGGATGAAGGCATCATCACCACCGATGCTGCGGGGCGTATGCTGGCGGCCAATCAGGTGGCCCGGGAACTCTGCCGCCTGCCTTCCGGCTCTTTGCTGGGCCAGCCCCTGACCGGCATTCACGCCGGCGGTGATGGCCTCCACAGTCTGGCCGACGCGGTGGCCCGGGTTCTGGAGGCCGGCTCCTATGAAGGGCGCTTTCTGCTGCGCCCGGAGTCCGGGACCTCGTTTCCCGCGTATTTCCGGGGCTCCATCCATCGCCTGGAAGGGGGGGAACTGGAAACCATTCTGGTCCTCCGGGACCTCACCGCGCAGGAGGAACTGGAACTGCGGGTGGAAGAGAGCGAGCGTCTGGCCGCGTTGGGCCAGATCGCCGCGGGCATGGCCCATGAGATCCGCAATCCCCTAATGGCCGTGGGAGGGCTGGTGCGGCGATTGGAGCGCCACCTCCCCGACGACAATCCCGGCCAGGGGTATCTCCCTTCCATCCGGGAAAATGTCCGGCGCATGGAAGGCATGGTCCGGGAGATCGATGAATACCTGCAGTATGTGCGGGCCTCCAGGGATCAGTTTGCGGAACTAGATCTGGAAGACGTCCTCAACGCGGCCCTGGCCCGTCTGCAGGCAGACGCCAACCTGTCATCCTTCCTCCTGGAAACCGGCCCGGTGGCCCTCGTCAAAATCCGGGGGGACTGGAATTCCCTGACGGAGATGTTCTTTCAGATTCTCCGCAATGCCGCGGAGGCCATGCCCCAGGGGGGCATCCTGAGCATCCGGGCCTTCCAGGAGGCCGAAAAGGCCGTGGTCCAGGTGGCGGATAACGGCCGGGGCATCTCCCCGGAGCATTTCTCCAGTATCTACCATCCTTTCTTTACCACCAAGATGACGGGCGCGGGCATGGGCCTAACCAAGGTGTATATGATCGCGCAACGGCACCAGGCCTTAATCGAGGTTGACAGCCGGCCCCAGCAGGGCACCACCTTTACGGTGCGCCTGCCTTTGGCCTAAGGTTGAACGATATCATGGCCCACAGCAAGTCAAGAAAATACCTGGTATTTGTGGTTCTGGCGTTATTTATCTGCTGTCCGGCAGCCTTTGCCGCGGCCGGAGGGACAGGCTCGCCGGCCAGGGACCTGGGGGCCATCCTGGCGGAGGCGGAGAGCGGTCAATACCGGGCAGGGGAACTCCTGGTAAAATTCAAATCCGGCAGTAGCTACGCCCAGCCGCGGCGAGCTCACCAGGCTACGAACGCCACGGTCCTGAAAAGACTTGCCGCCGTGGAAGTGGAACACGTTCAGCTCCCGCCGGGCCTGGGGGTGAAAGATGCGATCCGCCAATATATGCAAGACCCCGACGTTGAATATGCCGAGCCGAATTATATCTTTACCATCTCTCCCATACCGGTCATCCCCGACGACCCTTTCTTCGGCTTGCAGTGGGGGCCTACGCGCATCTCCGCCACCACCGCCTGGGGCATCACCCGGGGCAGCCCGGACGTGGCCATCGCGGTGATGGATTCGGGAATCGATTTTAACCATCCGGATCTCCAAGCCAATATCGATAATTCCCTATCCCGGAACTTTTCGGATTCCGACACCATTGACGACATGTACGGACACGGCACGCATGTTTCCGGGATCATCGGCGCGCTGGGCAATAACGGCCTGGGGGTCGCGGGCTTGATGTGGCAGGCCAGACTGCTCAATGTGAAGGCTATAGCTGACGATGGTTTTGCCGATAATGCCTGGGTTGCCGCGGCTATCGATTATCTTCTGACGTTGAAGGAGGAGCAGGGGGTCAACATCAAGGCCATCAACATGAGTTTTACGGGTCCATCTTTTTCGAACGTTTTGTACGATGCCATCGCGGCCGCAGAACGCGCCGGGATGTTGGCCATCGCCAGCGCGGGTAACGACAGTATAAGTACTAAACACTATCCGGCGGGTTTGAATCTTCCGAATGTCATCTCGGTCGCGGGCACCAATGAAAATGACCAGTTGGCTGACTTCAGCAATTACGGACGGAGATGGGTCCACATTGCGGCCCCGGCCGAAAACATCTGGAGTACAGGGCCGACGCACCCGAATGCCTTTGGCTTTGAATCCTATGGCGATTTGACAGGCACCTCCATGTCCACCGCTTTTGTTACGGGCCTGGCCGGGCTGGTCGCGGCGCAATACCCCCATTTCAACTATAAGCAGATACGGGGGACGATCCTCAGGTATGGCGATGCGCTTCCCTCGCTTCGGGGTCTGGTGGCCACCGGGCGCAGAATCAACGCGTTCAAGGCGGTCTCTTCCCTCCTGGCGCCCACGGACCTTGCCCTAGAGCGGGTGTCGCCCAAGGGCGTAACCCTCGCCTGGACCGATAATGCCACCGGGGAAAACGGCTACCTCGTAGAGCGCCGGACCGGCAGCGGCCCCTTTGTCCGGGTCGCCACGCTAGGCCACGACCGGACGGCGTTTACCGACGTTGCCAAGCCGGGCGCCACTTACACCTACAGGGTTCGAGCCTACAACACCATCCCGGCGAAGTCCGCCTATTCCAATGAAGTCATGGTGACCCGGTAGGGACCAGCCCGCAACGCTAACATATTATTGTGTCCCAGCATTTCACCGTTCAAAAACTGCAATCCCCGCTCTTTTCTTATTTACCGGCCACTGACCACTGGCCACCGATCACTATTCCCCGGTTGACGGTTGTGCCATTTATAGGTAATTAATAGGGTCATGGCATCGAAACGTGAAAATTTTACTCTGGCTTTTGGGCTGTGGTTCCATTTCTGGCTGGTGCCCATCACCATTGCCGGCTCCTCCGGCACGGTCTTAGCCAGCTTCCTGGACCGGAGCGGCCGGATGGTGCACCGGGTGACCAGCTGGTGGGGCAGGGCCTTGCTCTACGTCAGCCGGGTAACGGTCCAGATAGAGGGATTGGAGCACCTGGTCCCCGGCCAGACTTACGTCTATGCCGCCAACCACCGCAGCAATTTTGACATCTTCCTGCTCCTGGCGTTCCTGCCGGGACCATTTGCCTTTATTGCCAAAAAGTCCCTCTTTAATATCCCCATCTTCGGCCAGGCCCTCCATCGCATGGGTTGTATTCCCGTGGACCGGTCGAACGTCCAGCAGGCCATCCGCACTCTCAACCAGGCCGCGGCCCGGGTCAGCCAGGGTAACTCCGTGGCCATCTTTCCCGAAGGCACCCGGACTACCAGTCCCCTGCTGATCCCCTTTAAGAAAGGGGTCTTCATCATGGCCAAAAAATCCGGGCAGCCGGTGGTGCCGGTGAGCATCAGCGGCACCCGTTTCATTCTGCCCCGGGGCACCATCAGGGTCAGGCCCGGCCCGGTGAAAATAGTCATCAGCCCCCCCATTTTTCCCCAGGAATTTCGCCGCAAGGAAGATTTAATGGCCGCGGTGCACCGGAGTATGGCCGCGGGCTATGACCCGGATTACCCTTATGGCCCCGGAGAGTCCCACGGATAACTGGGTAGACCTCACCTTCCTGGGGGGCCTGGGGGAAATCGGCCTCAACCTGATGACCGTGGAGACCGCGGAGCATCTGGTGGTGGTGGACGCGGGCCTCATGTTCCCGGAAGATTATATGCTGGGGATCGACATCGTCATCCCGGATTTTTCCTATCTCCGGGAACGGCAGGACAAATTGTCCGGGCTCATTCTCACTCACGGCCACGAAGACCATATCGGCGCAGTGCCCTTCCTGCTCAAGGAGCTGCCCATGCCGGTCTTCGGCACCCCTTTTACCCTGGCCCTGCTCCGGGAAAAGCTCAGAGAGCACCGCCTCCTGGACGACGTTTATCTCCAGGAGATTCATCCCCGGGACCGTCTATCCCTGGGCCCCTTTGAGTTCGAGTTCATCCCCGTGCCCCATTCCATTGTGGACGGGGTGGGCTTTGCCCTGCGCACGCCCCAGGGGGTGTTGATCCACTCCGGGGATTTCAAGTTGGACCAGACCCCGGTGGTGGGAACGGCCATGGACCTGAACCGGTTCGCGCATTACGGCGAGGAAGGGGTCCTGGCCCTGATGTCCGATTCCACCAACGCGGAACGCCCGGGCTACACCATATCCGAACGGGAGATCGGCGCCACCCTGGAGGAACTCATCCGGGAGGCCCCGGGCCGGGTGATCATCGCGGTCTTTGCCTCCCATATCCCCCGGTTACAACAAATCGTCAGCCTGGCCGCCAAACATGGGCGCAAGATCCTGTATAACGGCAAATCCATGGTGACCAACACCCGCATCGCCAAGGAACTGGGCTACCTGGAGGGCAGCGACGGTCTGGAGATCAACGTGGGGGACCTGGAAAAGCTGCCTCCTGAAGAAACCATCGTGGTCACCACCGGCAGCCAGGGGGAGCCCATGAGCGCGCTGGCCCGCATCGCGCTGGAAGCCCACAAACAGATTCACATCCGCCAGGGAGATCTGGTGATCCTCTCCTCCAAGTTCATCCCCGGCAATGAACGGGCCATCACCACGGTGATCAACAACCTCTGCCGCCTGGGCGCGGAGGTGGTGTACCAGCAAGTGGCGGACATTCACACTTCCGGGCACGCCTCTCAGGAGGAGTTGAAGCTGCTGATGAATCTGACCCGGCCCCGCTATTTCATCCCCATTCACGGGGAGTTGCGCCACCTCATCAAGCACCTGAGCCTGGCCCGGGCCGTGGGCATTCCGGAAGAAGGGCTGCTGCTGGCGAAAGACGGGGACCAGGTGCGTTTTGAGGACGGAGCCGCGGCCATCACCGGCCGGGTGGAAGTGGGCCGGGTCTTTGTGGACGGCAAGGGGGTGGGCGACGTCTCCCGCATCGTGCTCCGGGACCGGCGCCACCTGGCCGGGGACGGCCTGGTCATCGCCCTAGTGGCCCTGGACCCGTCGGCCGGGACCATCGTGTCCGAGCCGGACCTCATCACCCGGGGTTTTGCCCTGGAAGAGGAGCAGGCCCCCTTGTTGGAGCAGGCCCGGAAGGTCTTCCGGGAGATCGTGGAGCGGGGCTTAAGCGAACCCAATCAGGACTGGCTGGAAATCCAGGCCCAGGTGGGCAAGGCCCTGCGCAAGCTCTTCTTCAAGGCCCTGGAGCGGAGGCCCATGATCCTGCCGTTGATTCTGACCTTGTAAGCCAAATAATATTTTGCCGGCCTATGGCGAAAT
>Ga0265296_1004001_pt1 | contig 13127 bp, 13 predicted proteins | sample MunlanPumphouse1_FD_189073 | JGI IMG/M metagenome (GOLD analysis project Ga0265296, IMG submission 189073) | Groundwater microbial communities from a municipal landfill in Southern Ontario, Canada - Pumphouse #1 | ecosystem: Environmental > Aquatic > Deep subsurface > Groundwater | place... | reverse complement strand
AATCGAGAATATCTTCGGGTCGCGCCTGGTGTATTCCAAAAAAGTATTTTATCAGGCTGAACAAGGCTTCAATTCGACTCTGCCTCTGGCTAACGATGAATTGTATATCACTTTCAATATGAATTCCTCGCCGATCGCATCTTCTTTTCCTTTCGTCTCGAGCGAGCTTACGACCGACAACGGTATCCTCTACGGCATCAACCGCCATAATAACAGCTTGATTTTGTTCGATCGCTTCAGCCTGCAGAACGCCAATACGGTCGTATTCGCCACTTCCGGCGCGGGCAAAAGCTATGCGATCAAGCTCGAGATTTTGCGCTCTCTGATGATGGGCACCGAAGTGATCGTTATCGATCCCGAGCACGAGTACAAGCACCTTTCGGACGCGGTCGGCGGCACTTATGTCAATGTTTCTTTGTCAAGCGAAAACAAGATCAATCCTTTCGACCTGCCGCGCGCGATCGGCGGCGACTCTAAGCCGGGCGATATCATCCGTTCGGCTGTCATTACGGTCAAGGGCTTGGTCCGCTTGATGCTGGGTGATTTGAACCACGAAGAAGACTCGGTTATCGACCGTGCGCTTTTGGAGACTTATGCCAAAAAAGACGTTACTCCCGATTGCGATCTTTCGACAGTTGAAGCGCCGATCATGCAGGATTTGCAGGATATTTTAGAAGGAATGGAAGGCGGCGCCGAGCTGGCTTTGCGTTTGCGCAAATATACGCAAGGCACTTTTTCCGGGCTTTTCAACAGCCCGACCAATGTCAAGATGAACAATATTTTGGTTTGCTTTTCCGTGCGCGATCTCGAGGATGAGCTGAGGCCGATCGCGATTTATACGATCATTAATTATATCTGGAACGTCGTGCGTAGTACGACCAAGAAGCGCATCCTGGTGATCGACGAAGCTTGGTGGCTAATGCAACACGAAGACAGCGCCAAATTCATTTTCGCGCTGGTCAAGCGCTGTCGCAAATATTATCTCGGCGTTACGACGATAACGCAGGATGTAAATGATTTTTTGGTTTCGCCTTACGGCCAGGCAATTGTGACAAATTCGTCCCTACAATTGCTCCTGAAACAGTCCAGCGCTTCGATTGATTTGGTGCAGAAGACGTTTGTTTTGACTGAGGGCGAAAAATATCTATTATTGGAATGTGGCGTGGGCGAAGGCATATTTTTCGCCGGATCAAAGCACGCGGCTATCAAGATCGTCGCGTCATATACCGAAGACCAGTTGATCACATCGGATCCGCGCCAGCTTTTAGAAATAGAAGAAGCGAAAAAAGAGTTCGCGGATAATTTCGCGGGTTTGGATAGCGGCGCACAGAAAGGCCGCGTCAATGCGGGCGCGCAAGATCTGAATATCGTTTGAGATAAAAATCACAGAATCACCCACGGAAAAAAAACAGGAAAATTCACCCATAGAATTACATAATAAGGCACCGTAGCAAAATAAATTGTGCAGTTCGTGCTCAGATTTGCGGCAGATTTGTTTAAAAAATATTGAAGAGTATCGAGATACTTTGAATAATTTTTTAAACAAAGATGCTGTGAAGATGAGTGCGAAATGTGCAAGTTATTTTGCTACAGTGCCTAAGCCATTTTAAAGTTTATATGAATAAAAAAATGCTTAGTTTAATAATTGTCGTGATCGGCCTGATAGTCGTTTCGGCTGTCGCATATTTTTTGTCTGCCGGCGATTTGTTCCGTCAAAAGAGCGATGATGCGCCGATTTCTGATCCGGAACAGGTGCCAGAAACAGTGTATAACGGCTCTGCGGCCGACGTTGAAAAAGCGCAAAAGACCGTCAAAGAAATCAGCCTGGATGATGCCGGCTTGCGTCCTTCTCGGAGCGGGAACAAAGAGGTTGCCAGTACAAAAAGCGATTTAACGCGGATCGCCACTTCCTTTGCCGAGCGCTTCGGTACTTATTCCAATCAGTCTAACTTCAGCAATATTACGAGTTTGAAGATTTTTATGAGTAAAGAAATGAAAAAATGGGCCGACCAATACATATCGGCGCAGAAAAAGACCGCTCCTGATTCGGCGATTTATTACGGAATGAATACCAAGGTGGCCGCGACCGAAACAGGCGATCTTGACGAAGAGAAAGGAAGCGCGAATATCCTGGTGATTACCCGCCGCCGCGAAGCGATCGGCACGACAGGCAATCTTTCGGACGTTTTCACCCAGAATATCCGGATCGATTTTGTCAAAGAAGACGGAAGCTGGAAAGTTGATAAGGCTGTTTGGCTGGAGTGAAGTTGATTATTATATCCATAATATTCTTTAAAGAACTGTTATAAATATGAAATTAGCAAACAAAGCACAATTCAATCCCGTCTTGTTCGTAATCGCTTCGCTTTTGGCTTTGGTTCTTGCCGGATTGATTTATTTTTTCCTGTCAGCAGATGCGTTTTTTCGCGGCGTGTCAGGCGAAGTCCGGGCCAAAGAAGACGCGCGCCTAGAGGCGCAAGATGGTCATGACATCAGCGACCCTTTCATCACCAAAGCCCCGGGATGGAAAGAATAAATTTAAAATATGCCCAAGCCCGTTAAAACGATTTTTGTCTGTTCGAAGTGTGACGCTCAATCCCTGAAGTGGGCCGGACGCTGTCCGGAGTGCGGCGCCTGGGGCGCTTTGGGCGAACAGGCGGTTTTTGAAAACGAAAAAAAAGCAGAAACTTCTCTGCCGCCGGCGGATGTGATTGATCTTGCCAAAACGCCGGATGTGTATTCGGCGCGCCTTACGACCGGTATCGGCGAAGCGGACCGGGTTTTGGGCGGCGGCTTGATTCCGGGGTCTTTGACGCTTTTGTCCGGCGAGCCGGGGATAGGCAAATCAACGATTCTTGCCCAGATTGCCGATGCCATCGGCCGCTCGCAGGAAAAAAGCGTGATCTATATCAGCGGCGAAGAGTCGGCCGCGCAGGTGAAAGGTCGTTTGGTCCGGCTGGGATGCGATTTGGCAAAAATGCGCTTTATCGGGGAAACCGATGTGGAAAAAATCATTCCGGCCTTGATTTTGCATCGGCCGGTGCTTGCCATCATCGATTCGATCCAGACTGTATATTCTTCGTTTTTGCCTTCCGAGGCCGGCGGCATCAATCAGATCAGAGCCGCTTCAGTCAAATTGCTCGAAATAGCGAAAAAATACGATATAGCGATCATCTTGGTCGGCCATATCACAAAAGACGGCTTGGCGGCCGGGCCGAAGTCGCTTGAGCATATCGTTGATACCGTCCTTTATCTGGAAAGCCGTGCCGGACACGATTACCGTCTTTTAAGGGCCGCGAAGAACCGTTTCGGTTCGATCAACGAGCTCGGTGTTTTTGAAATGACCGGCAAAGGTTTTCAGGAAATCAGCAACCCTTCGGCGGTATTTTTGGATGAAGAAAGCCCATCGTTCGCCGGTTCGGCGATCGGCATCGTTATGGAAGGCACGCGCCCTTTTTTGATCGAAGTCCAGGCGCTGGTAACCAAGACCGTGTTCGGCTATCCTCAGCGCAAGTCCTCCGGCTTTGATCTGAACCGTTTGCAAGTCTTGATTTCGGTTTTGTCCAAGCGTGCCGGTCTCAATCTTTCCAACCAGGACGTGATCGTTAATATCGTCGGCGGACTCAAGGCAACTGATCCGGCACTTGATCTGGCCGTGTGCCTGGCGATCGCATCTTCTTTTTCGAATCAGCCGGTTGGGCGCAAGCTTGCGGCAGTAGGCGAAGTCGGCTTGGGCGGAGAGATCCGCGCCGTGGGCAAATTGAAAGAGCGCTTATTAGAAGCGGAAAAGCTCGGTTTTGTTTCGGCGATCGTGCCGGACGGAAAATTCAGCGCTGGCAAGATTAGGATCAGCTGCCGAAAAAAATTAGAAGAAGTCGTTAAAGACCTTTGTTCTTGAGTCTTATGGATATACGCATAAAATTATCAGATCGCATACTTCTTATCATGGCTTCTTTTGCCTCGGTTTTTGTCGTGCTCGCGACGTTCATCTTTAGGGGGTCGGTCCGTGAGATAATTATCTTGGGCGGAGCCGTTTATATAATATCTTTTGCCGCCGCTTACGTTATCAGCTGGCGCTTTTCCGCGCGCATCATCAAGCTTACCATGGGCGTTGAAGCGCTTGCGGCCGGTGATCTTACGAAAAAGTTCACAAGCCGCGGGCATGATGAGATCAGCCAGCTGAAAAACGCCTTGAACGATCTAGTCTCCCGCCTGCACAGCGGCGTCGCGCAGGATGTCAGCAAGCACAAAGAGCTGGCGCGCGCCAAGAACGATTTTGTCGCTTTGGCTTCGCATCAATTAAGGACGCCTTTGTCTATCATCAAATGGTATGTGGATTTCTTGAAATCCGGCGATGCCGGCGCGCTTACCGCTGAGCAGAAAAAATATCTGGAGCAGGTTTATGCGAGCAATGAGAGACTGATTGAGCTGGTTAACGCGCTTTTGGACGTGTCGCGCATAGATGTCGGCACATTTTCGATCGAACCGGAACCGACCGATATCGCGCAGAAAGCGGATGCCGCGCTCAGGAGGTTTTTGCCTGATATCGAACGGCGTGAAATCAACATAGAACGGCGCTATGAGATTTTGCCGATCATTAATCTTGATCCGCGCCTTACCCGCATGGTATTCGAGAATATCATTTCCAATTCCGTCAAATACGTTCCGGAAAAAGGCCTTATCCGCATCGAGCTGAAAAAGACTGACAACGACGTTTTGATCAAGATCTCGGACAACGGTTGCGGCATTCCCCGCGAACAACAGCCGCAAGTGTTCACCAAGCTGTTCCGAGCCGACAATGTGCGGCGCATAGAATCGATCGGAACCGGGCTGGGGCTTTACATCGTCAAAGCGATCATCGAGAAATCCGGCGGCAAGATATGGTTCCAGTCGCCCAGCCTCGAGTTCTTGAGTGCTGATTCCCAAAACGGCAAGCAGGCTAGCGGCAGTGGCACAACATTTTTCATAACCATCCCGCTCAAAGGCATGAAAAGAAGAGCGGGAACAAAGAAGCTTGCGAGCGGATAAATGAATTCTATTTTTTTTGTCATTCCCGGCATACCTTGCCGCCTGCAGGGCTATATTTGATAAACGATCGGGAATCCAGGAGTAAAAAATACGAACGTTTTTATCCGTAAAAAGTTTTATACTGTTATTTATAATAATTTTAATAATATGCCAGAGAAAAAAAAGATCTTAATCGTGGAGGACGAAGCGCCGATGCTTGAAGCTTTGGCGAGAAAATTCAGCGACAAGGGCTTTGACGTTATTACGGCCTCGGACGGCGAAGAGGGTCTGCGCAAAGCCCTGGAATTGCGGCCGGACATTGTTCTTTTGGACATCATTATGCCGAAAATGGAAGGAATCGAGGTGATGCACCGCATCCGGGATGATAAGAAGTGGGGGAGCGATGTGCCGATCATCATGTTGACAAACTTAAGCGACGCTGATAATGTGGCAGAAGCGGCCAAGTATCGTGTCTATGATTTTTTGGTTAAGACCGATTGGCGGCTCGATGATATCTATGAATTAGTAGAGCAAAAGATAAGCCAAAGAGGCTGAGGTCTAGCATAAAAACATATGTTTGTCAACCCTGATAAAATAGGCATGACTTTCGTAAAAATTTTTTCGATTGAATTCGGCATCTTGTTTTTTATCTTGATCATGATCAAGGCGCTCTAGCTATCCGACTAAAATAACAAAAAAGACCTTCGCGATGCTTGCGGAGGTCTTTTTTGTTATTTTGCGCTTTTATTGAAAGTCTTTATGCATTTTGTGCAGATTCTGATTTTTCTGCCGCCGACCGATTTACTCTGAAGGTTGATGTTCTGGCGCTTGATTGTTTTTATGTTAGAGTGGGAGCGGGAAGCGTCTTTAGTTGAACTGCGTCCGCATACGTCGCATCTTTTTGCCATAAAGGTATTTGCAATCTCAAATGGATTATTAATTAATAATTACAAAATTTATGCTATCATATTTTGCAGAATAATGCAAGATATGATATTGTTATATGGTAAATGAAATAATAATATGGCAATAAATTTTTTGATTTTCCAAGTGATTGTTCTGCTGTTTTCCGCTATTCTCCACGAATATATGCATGGCTGGATGGCGGATCAGCTTGGCGATACGACCGCGAAAGACGCAGGCCGCCTTACTCTGAATCCTTTGCCGCATATCGATCCGTTCGGCTCGGTCTTTTTGCCCTTGCTTCTTTTATTCACTTCTTCTCCGTTCGTATTCGGTTGGGCCAAGCCTGTGCCTTTTGATCCGCGCAATCTGCGCGACCGAAAATACGGATCAGCCAAGGTGGCCTTTGCCGGTCCTTTTGGCAACTTGATCGTTGCTCTTTTCTTTGGTTTAGCTTTGCGTTTTTTGCCCTTGTCCGGCAACGAATTATTGGGCGGATTACTTGCGATAGTCGTTCAAATCAACCTGTTATTGATGATTTTTAATTTAGTGCCGATTCCGCCTTTGGACGGCTCAAAAGTGATCGCTCCGTTTTTGCCTGTGGCTTGGCAGGACGTGATTTACCGCTGGGAGCATTATGGCATGTTCTTGGTAATTTTTTTCGTGATGTTCGGATTCGGCGTGCTTTTGCCGGCTGTGAATTTCTTATTCGGCCTGATTACCGGAATTAAGGCGCTGTAGCAAAATAACTTGCACATTTCGCACTCATCTTCACGGCATCTTTGTTAAAAAAATTTTTCAAAGTATCTCGATACTCTTCAATATTTTTTAAACAAATCTGCCGCAAATCTGAGCACGAACTGCACAATTTATTTTGCTACAGCGCCTAATTATTAAATTCGTAATGCAGAGTTTCGTAGGCTCCAAGATTTTCGTCAACGCCGATAATGATCGAGTAATCTTTGTAAGGTCCTTTTTCCCCTGATTCGTTTTTGATGGAAGCGCTTGCCGCCAAGACGCCGCTGATTTCCCTTATCGCCCAAAATCCGCCGCAAAATAGCAGACACGAGAAAAAAAGAAAACCGTAGAGTGTTTTTTTCATAAAAAATATAATTACTTGTCGTCGGCAGAACTTTAGCAAAAGCAGAGCGCTTGTCAATTGCGCTTGTCAATGGTAATAAGGTTTTAATGTTAGATAATTTTTAATTTTCAGATTTGGATTTCTTTTATCTATTGACTTATTTTTTGGATTTTGATAAATTGAAATAGCAAATATAATAAATTTTGATTATTTTGTGATTGCCGATTAGCTTTTGGCACATTTTTTATTTGTTTTTGGCTAATCAGTAATCGCAATTTTTATAAAAATGCCAACCATCAACCAGCTGGTCAGACAAGGACGCGTTAAAACCAAGCGAAAAGTCAAATATCCTGCTATGCAGACCACTTTGGATACCTTGCATCGCAAACGCACCATTCTGCGCAAGGGAGCGCCTTTTAAACGAGGCGTTTGTTTGAAAGTTACGACCACCACCCCGAAAAAGCCGAACTCGGCTTTGCGCAAAATCGCGAGGGTCCGCCTTTCAAACGGCATGGAAGTTACCGGTTATATTCCGGGCATGGGCCACAATCTGCAAGAGCATTCGATCGTTCTCTTGAAAGCCGGAAGAACTGCTGATCTGCCGGGTGTGCGCTACAAAATCATTCGTGGCGTTTATGATACTCAGGGCGTGGCTAATCGCAAACAATCTCGTAGCTCTTATGGGGCAAAAAGAGAGAAGAAAAAATAATTTTTAGTAATTGGTTAATTAGGTATTTTCCAAAATATCTTGCACTAATTTTTAATTTAAACTATCAACTAATCCACTAAATCACTAACCAAAATGCGAGGAAAACCAGCACCAAAAAGAAAAATCGAAGGCGATGCCAAGTTCAATGATACTGACGTGGCGAAATTCATCAATTACATAATGCAACGCGGCAAAAAGACTGTTGCGGAAGGTATTGTTTATGACGCTTTTGAAATAATCAAAGAAGAAACTAAGCAAGACCCGCGGCATGTCTTTAATAAGGCTTTGAAAAAAGTTTCTCCCTTGCTCGAAGTGCGCGGCAAGCGCGTCGGCGGAGCGAATTATCAGATTCCATATCAGGTGCGCGGCGAGCGCCGTTTTGCCCTGGGTAGCCGCTGGCTGATCGAAGCCGCCAAAGAGCGCAAAGGCAAACCGATGCGCAAAAAATTGGCAGATGAGATCATCGCCGCATCCGCCGGTGAAGGCGCGGCCATGAGAAAGAAAGAAACCGTTCACAAGATGGCAGAGTCAAATAGGGCTTTTGCGCATTTTGCAAGATAAAAAAAGGCGGCCGAAAGATGCAAATGTCTTTGATAATAAATTTCTAAATTATCATTCTTAATTTTTATTATATTTAGAAGTTGGGAATTATAATTTAGAAATTTATTGTTTTTATAAGATTTAATAATATCTAATATAATTTTATGCCTCGCGAATACTCTTTAGAAAAAACCAGGAACATCGGAATTATGGCGCACATCGACGCCGGTAAAACCACCTTTACCGAGCGCGTGCTTTTTTATACCGGAAAAAAGCACAAGATCGGAGAAACACATGACGGTGCGGCCGACATGGATTGGATGGAACAGGAAAAAGAGCGAGGTATCACAATTACCTCGGCGGCTACTACCTGTTTTTGGAAAGATAACCGTGTTAATATCATCGATACTCCCGGACACGTTGATTTTACTGTAGAAGTTGAGCGCTCCTTGCGCGTTTTGGACGGAGCGGTCGCAGTGTTCGACGGCGCGGCCGGCGTTGAGCCGCAATCTGAAACCGTTTGGCGCCAAGCCGATAAATACAAAGTTCCGCGCCTGTGCTTCGTCAATAAGATGGACAAGATGGGAGCGGATTTTTATATGAGCCTTTCCTCTATACGCGAACGCCTCAATTCCAAGGCCGTAGCAATCCAGATCCCGATCGGCGCCGAAGAAACCATGCGCGGCGTAATCGATTTGATCAAGCAGAAGGCATACGAATTTCAAGGCGAGAACGGCGAAAAGATCTGCGAGATCGAGATCCCGGAAGACGTGCTGGAAAAAGTGAAGGAAATGAGAAGTGAAATGATCGAGAGAATATCCGAATGCGATGATAAAACAATGGAAAAATATTTGAACGGAGAAGAGTTGAGCATCGAAGAAATCAGAAACACGATCCGCAAAGGCGTGATCGCAAATGAGATATTTCCGGTTTTGGCCGGAACCGCTTTGCGCAATATCGGCGTACAGCTGGTTTTGGATGCTGTGATCGACTATTTGCCGTCGCCTTTGGATGTCAAGGCGATCGAAGCGACTGAAGTTGACGATATCGAGAAAAAGATTGAAGTGAAAGCAAGCGACAGCGAACCGTTTGCCGGCTTGGCTTTCAAGATTGCGACTGATCCGTTTGTCGGCAAACTCTGCTTTGTCCGTGTTTACAGCGGCGTTTTGGAATCCGGATCTTATGTCTATAATTCTTCAACCGGAAAGAAAGAGCGTATCGGCCGCCTGGTGCGGATGCACGCCAACCACAGGGAAGAGATCAAAGAAGTTTATGCCGGCGATATTGCCGCGATTATCGGCTTGAAATCAACCATTACCGGTAATACTTTGTGCGACGAGAAGCGTCCTCTGCTTTTAGAATCGATCGTATTTCCCGAACCGGTCATCAAGATCGCTGTCGAGCCGAAAACTAAAGCCGATCAAGAGAAGATGGGAATGGCTTTGTCTAAGCTGGCCGAAGAAGATCCGACTTTTCGCATTGAAACCGATGAAGAAACCAATCAGACGCTTATTTCCGGCATGGGCGAATTGCATCTCGATATCATCGTTGACCGCATGAAGCGCGAATTCAAAGTCGAAGCCAATATCGGCAAACCGCAGGTTTCGTATCGTGAAACGATCAAGAATACGGCCGAGGCTGAAGGCAAATATATCAAGCAGTCGGGCGGGCGCGGACAATACGGACATTGCTGGATCCGCGTCGAATCGCAGGCACCGGGAACCGGAAACGAATTTGTTGACGCGATCAAGGGCGGCGTGGTTCCGCGCGAATACGTGCCGGCGATTGAAAAGGGCGTTAAAGAGGCGAGTGAACAAGGCGTTTTAGCCGGTTATCCGATAGTCGATATCAAGACCACCGTATTTGACGGATCGTACCACGAAGTCGATTCATCTGAAGCGTCTTTCAAAATGGCCGCCATATTCGGTTTCAAAGACGCTTGCCGCAAGGCCGAGCCGATCATCCTTGAGCCGATCATGAAAGTCGAAGTCGTTACCCCGGAAGAATACATGGGCAACGTTGTCGGCGATCTAAATGCCAAGCGCGGGCAGATTGGACAGATGAGCGATCGCGTGAATAATAAGGTGATCGAGGCGAAAGTGCCTTTGGCGGAAATGTTCGGTTATGCCACTCAGCTCAGATCCATGAGCCAGGGACGAGCCAGTTACGTGATGGAATTCGCCTATTACGCTGAAGCGCCGAAATTCGTTACCGAAACGATCGTAAAAAAATCAGGAAAATAATCCAGTTTTCAACCGTTTTTCCCCAGTTTTTCGTATTGACGGTTTTTCTTGAATCAGTTAAAATAAAAAAGTGCCGCGATATTTTTTTGCGCGCTCAAGCATCGTGTTATGCAAAATCACCTGCAAAAGGCCATAGACCTGGTAAGAAAGACCGGAGACAGACTCCTGGTTTTGGATATTGCTAAGCCGGAAAACGCTTTTGCCCTGATGTCGATCGACGAATACGAGAAATTAATGATCGGCAAGAGCGAAGTTCGAGGCTTGACAGAAAACGAGTTAGTTGATAAGATAAATCGCGACATCGCTGTTTGGAAAAGTGAAAAAGAGTATTTGGAAAATGCGCCTTCGCGAGCCTGGCAGGCAAGAAAGTATCTTTCTGATATCAAAGAGAAAAAAGGTTTTGCGGATTCATTCGGATTCGAATCGGAAATCGACTTTGAAGAATTTGAAAATGCCGAAGACGAGTATGAAATCGGATCAGGCCCTTTCGTTTCCGACCAAGGAAAATTTTCCCGGAAGAATTGGGCGATCCCTTCGGATCGCAAAGAAGCGGCCGAAGAAATTATTGAAGAAGACAGGCATTATTTAGAGGATGTAGAATAGTTTAAAATATTAATTTAATAATAAGCTAACGGCTGGTTTCCTGTTCAACAGGATAATAACTCTGGGAATTTTCGATTTACGATTGGCGATTGCGGAAAATCGGCAATCGAAAATCTGAAATTTCCCGGGGGTCGTAAACCATAAAACATGGCAGAAAAATTTGAACGCACAAAACCCCATGTCAATGTCGGCACAATCGGCCACGTTGATCATGGTAAGACCACCCTTACCGCTGCGATTCTCAAAGTTTTGGCGGCTAACGGTTTAAACGCTTCCAAAAAAGACGTCGATCAGATTGATGCGGCTCCGGAAGAAAAAGCGAGAGGTATTACCATTGCGACCGCTCACGTCGAATACGAATCAGTAAAGAGGCATTATGCCCACGTTGACTGTCCTGGACACGCCGATTATGTCAAGAACATGATTACCGGCGCGGCTCAGATGGACGGCGCAATCTTGGTTGTTGCCGCGACTGACGGCCCTATGCCTCAGACCCGTGAGCACATCCTGCTTGCTCGCCAGGTTGGTGTCCCGAATATCGTCGTATTCTTGAACAAATGCGATATGGTTGAAGATGCCGAATTGATCGATTTGGTTGAGGAAGAAATCCGCGATTTGCTGAAAAAATATGAATTTGACGGCGATAACATCAAAATCATTCGCGGTTCAGCACTGAAGGCTTTGGAAAATCCGAACGGAGAAGAAGCGAAAGCGATCATGGATTTGATTAGCGCTGTTGACGAATCCATTCCGGAACCTGTTCGTGATTTGGAAAAACCTTTTCTTTTGCCGATTGAAGATGTCTTCTCGATTGAAGGTCGCGGCACAGTCGTTACCGGCAGAATCGAGAGAGGCGTAATCAAGGTCGGCGAAGAAGTTGAAATTGTCGGTTTAAAAGATACCAAAAAAACCGTTGTTACCGGAATTGAAATGTTTAACAAACAGCTAGACGAAGGCCGTTGCGGAGATAATGCCGGCATTTTGTTGCGCGGAACTAAGAAAGACGAAGTCGAAAGAGGCCAGATTCTTTCCAAGCCAGGCTCGGTCACTCCGCATACCGAATTTGAAGGACAGGTTTATGTGTTGTCAAAGGAAGAAGGCGGACGCCACAAGCCGTTTTTCAAGGGCTACAAGCCGCAATTCTATATCCGCACAACCGATGTGACCGGAGAGGTGGAATTGCCGGAAGGAACCGAAATGGTTATGCCGGGCGATACGATCAATTTCAAAGTCAAATTGATCAATCCTATTGCCTTGGAAGAAAAACAGCGCTTCGCTATCCGCGAAGGCGGCAGGACAGTCGGTGCCGGAGCAGTGGTCAAGATCATAAAATAAGCACTTTAAGCTCCTTGCTTTTTTGCAAGGAGCTTGGCAGTGAATATTTTACGCAGATCCAAGGAGGTAAGAATTTAAGAGTTGAAATAATTAATTTTAAAAATCATGTCAGAAGAAAAAGACAGCGTAAAGCAAAATAATAAAAGCAATAAGGATGTTAACGATGCCAAACAAAAAATCCGCATCAAGATTAGGGCTTTTGACCACAAGATCATCGATCAGTCCACCAAGACGATTATCAACACTGCCCAGCGGAGCGGAGCGCAGGTTTTTGGACCGATTCCATTGCCGACAGAAATCAGAAAATATACAGTGAATCGTTCTACCTTTGTGCACAAAGATGCGCGCGATCAATACGAGATGCGCACGCACAAGAGGCTGATTGACATAGTTGAGCCTTCGGCTAAGACCATTGAAGATTTGACTAATCTTAGCCTTCCTGCCGGTGTTGATGTGGAAATAAAAATGTAATCATTTCTGTTCTTGAAAAGGGTTGAAAAAAAATAAAAATAATTATTGAAAAAGGGCTTGCATTTTTTTAAAAAAGAATATATACTAAAAAAGTAGAAAAAAAATTGATTTTTTTTATAACTCTTTTGCCGTATTTTCGGCTAGAGAAAGTGTAGAATCGATTGATTTTTTTGGAAAGGAAAAAATCCGCAAAAGAACTAATCAACAAAAAATACATAACGCAAGATTATTGTTA
>Ga0265296_1003999_pt1 | contig 13137 bp, 12 predicted proteins | sample MunlanPumphouse1_FD_189073 | JGI IMG/M metagenome (GOLD analysis project Ga0265296, IMG submission 189073) | Groundwater microbial communities from a municipal landfill in Southern Ontario, Canada - Pumphouse #1 | ecosystem: Environmental > Aquatic > Deep subsurface > Groundwater | place... | reverse complement strand
GGAGGGGCTACTGATTTAGCGATAACTTCAGCGCTAGCACCTGGGTAATTTGCTGTCACCGTTACGGTGGGCGGCGCAATTTCAGGAAATTTGGTAATGGGTAATGATGTCATTGCCACCACGCCCAGAATAACCAATAATATTGATATTACGGTCGCTAGTACCGGCCGTTTAATTATTTTTTTTAACATAATAAATTGATAAATAAGACTCAGAATATCGTATAACTACGACAGACAACTTACTTTTTAGGCGTAACGATGGCTCCAGGCCTAACAAAACCTAAACCACCTGTAATAATGCGATCTCCAGCTTGCACCCCAGATAGCACATAGTAATCTTCAGTGGTCTTCCCTCCAACTTGTATATCGACCTGACTAGCTCTATTGTCTTTATCCAGCTTATACACATATATTTTGTCTTGCACTGCAACAGTAGCCTTTATAGGAACAAGTAGTACATTATCAAGTGCCGTAGTCATTTCGATGCGGCCTGTATTTCCCGCTCTTAATTCCCTTTTAGGATTATTAAATCGGGCACGAATAGCTATAGATCCTGTATTTTTATCAAATTGTCCGGTCACAGCATCGATAATACCTTTTTGGGAATATTTGTTACCATTAGACAGTGTGAGTTCCACAGAGTCTTTTCGCTGATTTCCCTCCTGTTTTGTCTGATAATTGGCAAAATCGCTTTCACTCATACTGAAGTATGTGTAGACCTGATTGATATCTGTCAATAATGTCAGCGGTTCTACTGATGAAGCGCTGACCAAGCTCCCTAAACGATAGGGAATCCGACCGATATATCCGGACACAGAAGCTTTAACGAGGCAAAAGTCGAGGTTGATCTTCGCCGCATTCATTGTAGCTTTGGCCTGTTCTAAGCTCGCTAAAGATGCTTCATATGATGCTTTGGCCTGCGTCACTTGTAGATCAGAGACAATTTTGTTGTCTACCAATTCAACTTTTCTATCAAGATCAATTTTAATGTTTTTAAGATTGGCTTCAGCGACACGAACTGCAGCTTTCGCTGTGTTATATTGCTCAACAAAAGGCCGGTCATCAATTTTAAAGAGCAGTTGACCAGTTTGGACATAAGCTCCCTCATCAACAAATATTTTATTTAAATAACCTGAAATTTGAGGTCTTACCTCAACGTTTGTAATTCCCTCAACTGACGCTGCATAGGTATTTTTTGCTTCACCGCTTCCAGTTTGAACTTGCTGCACCGAAACTTCGGGAGCAGCGGAATTTGTCGCCGGAGTTCCTTTACTCTGGCATGAAAAAAAACTGACGAGTACTCCTAATCCTACAACAGTGTTCAGACCGCTCTTTAAATTCATATATTTTCCTTTATTTTTGATGCGTACAAATATAGAGGCCATATTTGCGTCTAAAAAGACAGGAAGATCCATCAACTTGGTAAAAAGACGTAAATATTCATTATGACTTAAATTAGATAATGAGTATTGCAGTAAAAAAAAGGGACAATCACCTTGTTGATGAAGTCCCTTTCGTTGTCCTTATAATAATAACTAAAATTAATGCATTATTTATAAAATGAATAGTCAAAAAGAAGCTATTAATTAGTAAAAAGACGGATTAATAGTAGCTTATGTAACATCTTATGTCAAATCACAGCCCAAATAATATGATAACCCATTGATAACAAATAGATTGACATCTTTCATCACTAACTTACAATCGTTTTCATTTTTAAGTTCTTGTATTTCCAGGCATTGAAGTGCATTATTTATTGTACCTAACACAAAATTGTAAAGTATATTGCTACTTTCACTTGTAGAAAAACTACCTTCTATTTTGCCTTTATCGATCAGATCAACAAAAAAACTCTGAAACATGGCGACTATCTCACGTGCTTTATTCACGATTGGCTCACTGACGTCAATCACTAAGGTTTGAAAAAGCAATCTCACACCATTAGCCGAAGCGCATGAATAATCAATACAGCGATTAATAAAAGATTTTAACTTTTCCTTGTAATCAGCATGGAGTTTTATTGCTGCAAATATCTCCAAGATATCTTTTTGTATATTTTCCAAAATCTGAACAAGTAGGTTTTCTTTATTTTGGAAATAATAAGATACCATTGACGTATTCATTGGTACAACACCTGCGATATCCCTTATACTCGTGTTATGAAATCCGTTGATCGAAAACATTTCTTTAGCGACTTGTAAGACAAACTCCCTCCTGTTGTCCATCTTGCCATTTAATTTGCTCTTCATACCTCTTATCAATTTTATAAATGTATTTGCACACCATTAGTTTTTAAATCTCTTTTTTCAAAAGCAGATTTAAAATCACGAATGACTCCAAAACTTATAAAAAAGACTCTTTTTAAATAAAAAAACGTAAAGACTTACCCAGAGCTCAATTTTTCACCGCTACTCAGAATTCCAAAGCCCTTAATCTAATCGTCAATAATTTCAAAATAAGCGCTGATAGAACTGATTTAAACCCCTACACCAAAAGATTTATTAGTTTCAATTGACATTTCATCTTTAAAGATAGCAATTGAAGTTGTAAAACAGGAACTAGAAAATTTTAAAGTAAGACTGGAAAAGATAAATCGGAAAAACAATGCAAATATTGAAAGAATCTGCGAACTGTTGATAAGAATTCATGAAAACTATCAATAAAGAAAACGGAAAGGATATAAATTTTGTAAACGCTATCTATATCCTTTCTCTCAAAATTACGCGTCCTATCCGTCATCTGAAGCAATCAAGGTTCGAACGATCCCTGCTCGCTACTGAACTTCAAAAAGATCTTTATATTTCATGGTTTTGTTGTGCATCGTCATGATAATTTCGCCTTTTCCTCTAGGTGCAAACGCAGGTACCATAAATTGAAGCTCTTCTGAGCTCCGGAAGATGCTCGTCGCGTATGCACCGCCTAGGGTCAGTTCAATCTGACTGAGTCCTCTCCCTTTAATCGTTACGATATCACCGGGATACCCTTTTAAAGGACTAATATTATTAACCTCAAAATTATTGATATATAGTTGCTGTTTTTTTGGCGCATAATAGTTCTCATTAAAATTATAATTTACACTATAGCCGATCTGAATTTCTGTACTGCCAATGATATAACCGGGCAAGGAAAATTGTATTTTACCATCTTGAGCAACAGGAAACTCGTAAATTCCATTTCCGATGACTGAATAAGCATGACCATCTATAAAATTGCCTGTAATCGTAAACGGCTCGCCAACAAATCTTGTCAAATCTGCAGGTGTATTCCACTTCAGATTTCTGACCTCCACTTGCTCAACGGAGCTGACCGAATAATAAGGACTATTGTATCCAAAATTGTAAATACCATCTGGGACATCACGTACGGTAAAAGTCTCTAGGCTCCCGTTACTACTATCAAAATAATGTGCGATGCCATGTTTACCCAGAAAATAAGTAGCCTTTTCAGGCTTCATCAGATAGGTGTACATATCAATTCCATCTACCATCATTAAGGAAGGGGAATGGATCACTTTTTTTGCAAAATGAATATTGCTACCGAGAGGTTTGATCAATTCGATGGAATCTTTGAAAACAACAGAGTCTTTCCCATTATGGTAGCCCAGTTGGAATTTACCACCTTTGAGACTTTCAATGTCATAGAGATTAACCTGATGATAGCATTCAACTTTTTTTCCATTGATCAGCATATAAAATGGCGCTGACATGGGCATTCTGTCCCATTTGATGGCAGCCCCGCGTATCGGTATAGGCTCATTTAGATAAAATTTAGTTTTTTCAGGTGGATTGGCTACACCTAAAACCTGAATGTTCGCTACTGCCCTACTATTTGTATAGCCTGATTTATCATTGACACGTAAGAAAAAAGACACCTGATTTCCATGATAGAAATTGTCTGATTTTGGGAAGATAAAGTTAAGACTTTTTCGGTCGTTACCGATTTGATATGGCATGACTTGCTCACTCTGATATTGGCTCTGGTAATATAACTTTATATTTTCGGAGAGAAACTGAAAATCGCCAGTAACGGTTACTTTATTGTTATTTGGCACAAGTTTATCTTCCAAAAGATTAATCTTGATCCCGTCCACTTCAAACGTGTTGGGCTTTCCCCGGTAGAAACCATTTTTTGTTTTAACATAAAATGAATACCGATAGCGATCTCCTAACTCAAAATTACTACTGTGCTGGTATTTCAATGTAATATCCCCGACGGTAGCCTTGCTTCCCATGCTGGCAACAATTTCTTTCTCATCGTTTGCCGTTGTGATCTTTTGGATCAGAAATCCATAATCCTCCACAGGCATCCCATTTAATCGGGCTATATTTCCATTTAACGTTACCGTTTTATCTTCTAAATTACTGAACGTAGTGGTTTCCAATTGAACGGGGCTGTAATCCACAGGCACGACGACTTCTTTCTTTTTGCATCCAACCAAAATGCTGAAACAGCCGATAGGTAGCCAAAGGAAAAAAAATGCAACTATATGTATAGATCTGGTCTTTCTCATAACTTATCTTATGCGATTAAAGTATTTCAAGGTAATCATCGGCGAAAATCACGTTTTCGATGACATAATTAAAAAATCTTGCGTTCACTCGGTATTTACCTTTTGCTAGATCTGTGGGGACTATAAACTGAATTTTATCGTTTTGGGATGTCGTATGTGGGATCTCCTTATCAGCGATTCGCACCTTATATCCGTTCATTCCATGTCCCTCAATAGTGATCAGAGTTCCCGCCGTCGCACGTAATGGATAGACCGAATTGATTACAGTAGCCTTGACCTTCAGGGGAAAGGCATTGGAATAGTAGGTTTTTCGCTGTCCCATCTCGCTGGAATAAACTACCTGCGCCTGGAAATTTCCAGCTTTGATTGCAGGTATTTCAAACATGATCTCACCATCGGTATTACAGGTTGAATAATAGCTTTCTTGAACCGGGCCAATAAACAACCCATAGGACCGTCCTTTTATAAATGTGCCCTTCAACTTTATTTTATCTCCCGGATAACATTCCTCGAGGTTACTTGAGTTGACATGTACACTCTTTACTTTAATTTTGTTATTGCTTTTATAGCTGAAGAAACTATTCTTCATTTCCAGTGAGTATTCACCGTCTGGAAGATCGCCTATTGTTAATTCCCCTTTTTTTAATGTATTGTCTCGCAGGATATAATAAGCTTCTTTATTTCCGACGGTGGAGTAACCATAAAAATCAAATCTGCCGGGATCTGGCCCTGATATGTCAAATTTAGTCCCCGGATGTACGTATTCCGGAATCACTTTGAATTCATTTGGATCGGCTTCAATAAGCTGTAAAGGCTTTGGAAAGGTGATCGTGTCGCGCCCATTCGTATATCCTATTGGGAAACTCTTACCTTTCTGACTCTTCACAAAGTCATAAATCCGCAAGTAGCTGGAGTGCTTCATGAAAACATTTCCAATAAAAACCTGCAGTCTGGCATTTTCATTATATTCTCTAACAGAAGAAGGTAACTGCAGATATTCATCGACATAAAAAGCACAAGTCGAAGGCGCAGCTAAGGTCGCTAGAATAAAGCCCTGAGCGACGATAGCCGTTAATAGTGGCCCATTTTTATCCTTGCTAATTAATCTAAAGGTTGCATAATTACCTTGCTCTATTCCTTCTGGCACTTTAAAACGTATGCTTTTACCCGAGCTGGTAACTTCAAAAGGTACTTTCTGATCCTCGGAGGCTGCATAACCATAATATAAACCGTAGTTCTTATCAGCATTTCCAAACTCGCCTTCAACAGTAATGATCTCTCCTACAGCTAATATCAGGTCTTCTTTAGCCTTTACTTTAAGGCTACTGACCAAAAACCTCGCTGGTTGAGTGAAATAAAGCCCTTTCTCCGTCCGCACAAAATACCTGTAATTATAGTAAATACCCTCTTCGTAATTCTCAGGGTCGGGAACTTTAAACGTGATGCGACCTGATTTTAAACTTGTGGTAATGCCATATTCCTTTTTTACCGAAGTTTCGCCAACATATCTCTCAATTAAGAAGCCATGCGATTGAATAGCGTCGCTATTATTCAAATATCTGACCTCGGCAGCCAAAATCAGATTATTACCAGCGTTACTCTCCGGTGTCAAAAGGACAACCTCAGTAGGATTGCTATCGGGGGGAACTACGGTTTCCTCCTTTACACAGGAAGCTGTTAAAAAGATAAGACTACTACAGAGGAAAACTATATTATACCTCCTAGTAATTTGTTTAATTACAGTAATAAAATTCATTAGATTATATAGGCTAAATCTCGTCAGCAAAATACCGATAATTATATGATATAAAAAAAATTAATTGAATAAAAAATAATATTATCATTGAGGATAATCACATCCGATCTAAAGATCTCTAAAACCGCTATCTTGGATGCGCATTTTCCTCAAAATTATGTCTCAGTATCATTTTTTATACCCATACACCATTGACTTATGTGTCATATGATCTCGTTAGACCCGCTGATTTTTAGGAGGCAGACATTAAATTTGTAATAATTACCAGATTTGTTATAATTGTTATAGATTGTGTAAGTGATATGTACCCAAATGTAATGTACTGGATTAGAGTAGGCCATTCAATAGACACAGTATGTAGAACTTCTACTTATCGTCAAAATTAAACAATATGAAAATGAAATACTTCACGCTGTTACTACTAATAATTCTGCCATTGTTATCTTGGGCACAGGATAGTGAAATAATCGATATCGCCAGAAAAGTTTATCAACAACCACAATTCCAAGAGGTGTATAGAGATTATCTTATCCCAAAAGTAATATTGAATAAAGCCCTCCCCCTTACCCTAAATCGGAAAATGGAAATAAAAAATGACCCAAACAATTTATGGAAAGAAAACAAAGATAATAGAGAATACTATATTGTCACATTTCCCATTAACCTAGACATTGACACAGGATTTACAATGGATTATGGTGCACAAGTATATATTTGGAAAGATAACAAAAAACCCTTTATCATCTTTCTAGGCCAAAATGGTATGGGATATCCACCAAATTGGGGAGCAACAGTTAATGACGACTCAGCGAATCTCTATGATGGTAAAGAATAATGTTGTAGAAAGCCAGCACAACCAACTTTTCGCTTCGGAAAGTAAAATTAAGCCTGCCGTCACAGCCGCCAACACACATTCCATCAGAAATTACTAAACAACAATCCAATTTCGTTTATGCGAGTGAAGCCGATCTGATGAATGTCGCACTATTTGAAATGATTTAATCGCATTTAAGCAAGCTCTTTCCTTATTCTGCTCAAAGACTGCGGAGTTATTTTTAGATAAGAGGCGATATACTGCTGTGGAACCTGTTGAACAATCTCAGGGTAACGTCTCAATAATTCCAGGTATTTGGTTTTCGCATCACCATAGTTCAGAAAATCATTATCTTTTATTTTTTGCAACAGCGAAGCCTCACTAAGGGTTTTAAAATATACGTATAGATTTGGAATAGTCTGAAAATAACGTTCAAAAACTGAAAAAGCTATCGTATATATTTTACTGGCAATAACTGCCTGAATAGCCTCGTTTGCCGGCTGCTTAGTGTAGTAACTTTCAAGATTTGCAAAAAATTGCCGCTCTTTGATAAAATGCTTTGTGACATCATTGCCTGATGCGTCTACACCCAGCAAACGTAATACACCGCTTTCAACAAAGAGAATCTCAGAGGCTACTTCATGGAGCTCCTCGATATAGCTGCCTGCTTTTACCTGACGTAATTTAAAACTTGCGCCAAGCAGATCAATGTCACTTGCCGCAAGTATTCCTCCAAAAGCAAGTGCAGCCTTGAGTTTTTCCATTATTTTACGATTTGTAGTTCCAAAAGACTTTTAGCGCAAGCAATTATAGCTTCCGTAACAGGAATGGGCTGCCATCCCAGTTCTTTCTGCGCTTTACTGAGGTCTGTTTTCCTCCTGACCATCTCCAATAAAACGGGTTTGAGCTCTGGGCGAAACTGCGCCAGCATTCTTGTTATAAAGTTAGGAAATTCCGTTGTAGGAATTTTCCGCTCCGGAAAATTTTCCTTGAGGATAAGCGCCACTGACTTAAGGGTAGAATAGCCTGCTGCAGCGATATACCTATTGCCCGCTGCTTTTGGACTTTCCATCGCCAAAATAAGTAAATCAGCTACAGAACGAACATCGACAAGATCAAAACCGATCTTGGGTAAAGCAGGATAACTACAGTTCATCAAAGCGACAACGATCTCTGCAGAAGTACCATAATCCTTTTCGATCACCGGCCCCAAAATAGCCCCGGGACATACTGTAACCAATTGGAGCGGACCAGCTTCTTGTCCAATAAAATCCCAGGCTACTTTTTCGGCGATGGTTTTACTTTTATAGTAAGGCGTCAGATCGCCCTTACCGCTTATATCTGTCCAATCGTTTTCAGTAAAAATTTTGTTTGGATCTTTCTCTTGCTGCCCATAGGCTACAGCAGCTAATGAAGAGGTCATCACGACTCGCTTAACGTTGTTCTCCACGGCGGCTCTCAAAATATTTAGGACACCGTTTTTTGCCGGTATTATTAATTCATCCTCATTCTTGGGTAGTGTTGCCGGGAAAGGTGATGCAACATGTTGGATAAAGTCTACTCCCTTTGCAAGATCGTTCCAGACATGGGGATCGCTTAAATCTGCAACTGCAAAGTGCAGCTTATCCAAATGATCGGTATGCTGCCCAATTATCCCTTTTATCGACGAGATGCGATCTTTGGTAAGTAGTGTACCTATCACCTCATAACCCTTATCGAGCAATTGAATAGCCGTATGTGAACCTAAAAAACCGGTAACTCCGGTCAGTAATACTTGTTTGCTTTTCATATCCTTTTATTTATAAAGTTCGGATGATCTGAACAAGCTACAATTACCATTTGTTAAGAAATACGAACTGTCCGGTAAAGCAATAATTGACTTCCAAAAAATTAAATTGTATTTCAGAAACAATTTATCTAAGTTTGGCCAAATGAAAAAAGTGCTCCTATACTTCTTGACAATTTCCTTGCTCGTCCAAGCTAGCTGGGGCTATGTTGTCATAGGTGCATTTTATGTAAACAAAGATTACATTGCGAAGTATCTTTGTGAAAACCGCGATAAACCACAATTGCACTGTAATGGAAATTGTGTGTTAATGAAAAAAATCAGGAAGGCACAGGAGAAAGAAAAGCAGAATCCAACAGCGAAGCTTAAGGCTGAAGTGTATGATTTCATTAATTCGTATGCACTATTTTCCTTCATTCCAGCTTCCGTTGAAATAAAATCGATTCCACTGGGACCGGTTTTTACAAAATATCACAGTATAGACTCAAATCGTTTATTTCGCCCCCCTATTGCTGCCTAGTTACTTTCCCTACAATGGCACTATCGGCCATTGAATTATTCTTAGAAAAAATCATCAAAGGCAACATAAATTCATGAAATACTCATTTTCCGTATTGCTTGCATTGTCAGGCAGTATAGTATATGCACAACATTCTTTACCAGATTCATCATCTAGGCTACGCGACAGCATCAGGCTTGACGAAGCTCTTGTCACTTCCAAATATTACAGAAAATACAAATTGGATGCTGCATCCAACACTTTAAAGCTACAGGTTCCCCTACTCCAACTTCCACAAAATATTCAGGAAATAGACCATAGTATCATTACCGACCAGCAGGCAATTAATATCAACGAAGCCATTAGCAGGAATGTCAGTGGTGTCATGCGCAACAATACCGCCGATTTTTATGGTCCCTTTCTATTTATGCGCGGGGCTGGGATCAATACCTTACGCAATGGTGTTGACATGTCCATGATCTATTACGGGCCTATGCCGGAAGACGCCAATATGATCGATCGATTGGAATTTATCAAGGGTCCCTCGGGCTTTATGAATGCAATCGGTGATCCCGCCGGATCTTTTAACCTCGTCACCAAGAAACCAACAGGTATCACATCCAACCAAGTTTTCTTTCAGACAGGAAGCTGGGATCTCTACCGTCTTGGCACTGATCTGGACGGCAGTTTCGATAAGGATAATAAGTGGCGCTATAGATTAAATGCAGTAGGACAAAAATCGCGTTCATTTCAACGCTTTGCATTTAATGACAAGGTCGTGGTCAATCCGAGCCTGACATACAGTATAGACTCCACATCCTCCCTAACGGCGGAATATAGTCTTCAAAAACAATCCTTCCTGCAATATCTACTCACGGTATTCTCTCCCTATGGATTCGCATCCCTCCCACGCGATTTCAGTATTGCTGACCCACAGAAGGATCCTGTACAGGCAGTGGAACACAGCGCATTTTTAACGTATACAAAAAAACTAAGCAGAAACTGGAGCCTGACAGCGAAAACTGCTTACGCCAATAGCCACATGGATGGCAACTATTTTTTTGTATCTGCCTATGATAAAAACCGACCGTCCGAAATCAAAAGACGTGTTACTTATGAAAGATTTACGACCGATGTTGCATCCATCCAGATCTTTGTGAACGGTCTATTCAAAACAGGTGAGCTCGATCATCACATTTTGGCCAGCTTGGACGGAAATCGAAAGTCGTTGCTTGGCTATTCAGGATATAATGACAAAAATGCCAACCAAACGCTATATCCGCTAGATGTTAATAACCCCGTGTATGGTACACCATTCGATGACAACAAAAAGTCAGGTTCACTCGAAAGCATTGCGACAAACAAACAGCAGATAAAATATTTTGCTTTTTACCTACAGGATGAGCTTGGTTTCTTACAAGATCGACTACATTTAACCTTGGCAGCGCGTCTAACACAATCGACAAGCCATATCGATATCCCTGCAGAATCCAGTGTTTCGGATCTCGTCCTTACACCACGCCTCGGTGTAAATTATGCACTCAGCACAAACGCCTCAATTTATGCATTATATGACCATACCTTTACGCCACAGAGTGGCTTGAGTGCTGATGGGAGAACATTCGACCCACTACGGGGGAAAAATTATGAAATTGGTTTAAAAAAAGACTGGTGGGATGGCAAATGGAACAGTACCCTATCCCTTTACCATATTACCCGCGACAATATCTTGGTGACAGACCCTTCGACAAACCTGCAATCACAAATTGGGCAGACCAAGTCCCAAGGAATCGAGTTTGACCTCAAAGGTGAAATTGTCAAGGGGTTGAATGCCGTCATTAATTATGCATATACGGATAGTTATATTTCCGCCGATGCCAATCCAGCACTGATAGGTAAGGCTACCCCCTATCGCGTACGGCATATACAAAACACGTGGCTAAATTATCGGCTTCCTTTTGAGAAACTGGCTGGACTGAGTGTTTCGACAGGCTACCAATATCAAGCTGATAGAGCTGGCCGATATCCGCAGGATGAAATTCCTTCCATTGCAGCGCTCTTTCGCCTGGATGCCGGTCTAGGTTGGACAAACGGCAAAATAGCAATCAATGGTCTTATCAATAACCTGACCAACCGATTCAATTATGGGAGTGCCTGGACAAGGCCAATAGGTCTCTACGCCTATGTGCCCTATGCCCCGCGCGAGTTCCGGTTGAATGTATCTTATAATTTCTAGCCATGAAGACGATAACCAAATGGGCATTCCGCTGGCATGGATGGCTTGGACTAAGTTCGGGGCTATTCTTTCTAATCTTGGGGATTACAGGGTCATTGCTGCTATTCCGGCACGATCTTGACAGGGCACTCAATCCAGACATCTATCATAGGCCCGACAGCGGGCTTATGATCTCTGCAGACAGCGCCTATAGAATCGTCGCAGAAGCTTTTCCGGGTTTGGAAAAAATTGTCTTGCACGACTTTCCGCTATCATCGGAAGAACCCTATGAATTTATGCTTTATCGAAAGACCAAAAGTCCCTACAATAATCATTTGAGTTTTGCTTTTGTAGACTCACATCAGGGCATAATCCTGCGCCAAGGCAACTACGAGGAGCTTGGCGGTTCATTTTTTAGATGGATATATGCCATGCATTACAGCTTTTTACTCGGTCGCATCGGACAGGCTATCTGCGCCATTGTCGGCATACTCCTCTTATTGACGATAGTTTCGGGCCTGGTTGTCTATCGGAAATATATAAGGAAAGTTATTTTATTTCAGGTACCGCTGTACAAGCAGGGACGACGATTATACTCCTCCTTGCATCGGATAGTGGGGGTTTGGTCGGCCTTGTTCAATATAGTTTTGCTGGTAACAGGTGTATGGATGAATATCCCCGTTTTTCAGCCCCTTCTTTGTGACCACCAAACCATGGTGCAGCAACAGGGTTCGTTCAAGGCAAAACCAAATTTAGATAAACTGCTAAACTACTGCAAAGTAGCTGCTCCGGGATTTGACCCCATTGCGATAAATATTCCAAAGGATAACAAATCCCCTATTTTGGTCCGTGGCCACCTGCCAAGTACCACATTCTTTTTGTTCAGTGGAAAGGCGAGCAATTTTGCTTTCGATCCTGTTCATGCAAACTTTATAGGGCAACTGGATATTGAAAAAGCAGATTTTTCGAAAAAAATTTCCTGGGCAATTTATCAATTGCATATTGGCGGATTTGGTGGTTACCTCGTAAAGTTTATCTATGCTTTAATCGGGTTGACACCAGCATTACTTACTATGACAGGCACCTATCTATGGTATAAACGAAATTGGTAAATTACGCTTTATTAATAATAATCAATCAATTCATCATTTTTTGAAAAACGAGTTTTTTTCCTCGCGGCCAACTATAGCGACCATCATTAAACCATTTTTTATATTCGATAAAAACTAGCCTGACTTTTTCGGGCCAGTTACGGATCTCAATTTTTGCTTCCTTATCATACAACGCGGGAGCGGGAGAATAATAATGTATAAAACTTAGATTTAGAAGAAAACCTGATAGCGTAAAAGGTGCTATTGAGCTCCTAGGTAATTGGGTGAATAGATATCTCTTGTGCTAATCATCCACTTGCTTTTCCCCGATCACAACATCGCCACGAATAGATCTTAAATAACCTTCAAAGGCGATATTCAATCCTTCAATAATCAGCTTATCATGTGCACCGACATCGCCAATTAACTTTTTGTCATCATAAGCATCACCAACAATTGCCAAA
>Ga0265296_1003998_pt1 | contig 13141 bp, 13 predicted proteins | sample MunlanPumphouse1_FD_189073 | JGI IMG/M metagenome (GOLD analysis project Ga0265296, IMG submission 189073) | Groundwater microbial communities from a municipal landfill in Southern Ontario, Canada - Pumphouse #1 | ecosystem: Environmental > Aquatic > Deep subsurface > Groundwater | place... | reverse complement strand
ATTAACGCTCAATAAAGGCGATGTCGGGATCGGGACGACGGATCCTGCGGCAAAATTAGATGTATATGCGATCCCTGGTGGTAGCCCTAATGTTGGGATTAAAGGCTATGGTGATCTTTATGGAGTTTGGGGTGCTAGTGACAACTATGCTGGTGTTTATGCAACGGGGAAGAATTATGGAATTTATGCTTCAGGGATAGACGGGCCCGGGGTGTATGCACAGAGCCAAAATGACATTGGGGTTGTTGGATTAGGGAAAGGCGCGGGGATGCCTAGTCTTAAATATGGTTACAAATATGGGGGGCTTTTTGCCAGTACAGATGGAACCGGCGGTAGAGCGTTAGGTGTGGTCGGCAATATTTGGGCAACAGGCACATTGCTTACTTCACAAGGATTGGACGTTGCGGAATGGTTTAAGGTAGATGACGAATCTATTTCCGCGGGTGACGTTGTTGAAATTGATAATAACAGCGTAGTCAAAATTAGAAAATCAAGAGATCCGTATAGCACTTTAGCTGCTGGGATCATATCAACCGATCCCAGTGTTCTCGCTGGTAATTTGAAGGAAAAAGATGAACTATTAGATCGAAAAGATATTGAAAATAAGGGTTATCGGATGTTGGCCTTGGCAGGACGGGTTCCTTGTAATGTCTCGACCGAAAACGGTCCAATTAACGTCGGGAACCTGCTTACAACTTCATCAACGCCCGGCTATGCCATGAAAGTAACGGATAGAATGAAAGCCATGGGGGCCGTAATTGGCAAAGCCCTTGAGCCGCTGAAGGAAGGCAAAGGGAAGATAATGGTACTGGTGACATTACAATAGATCGAAAAACAGCCCGCCATAGGCGGACAGGCAGAAAGAGATCGACGAGTTGAAGGCAAGTCTAAAGAAGTAGATTATTAGTTTTTTAAAGCCGGGAAGAGCCATTGCTTTTTCCGGCTTTTTTTCGCCTATATCCCCTCTCCCCTTTTGCCGGACGGCGTGATATAATAATCTGCTTGGGGGGATTAAGGAGAAAAATGCCGACTATATTTGTGATCGATGGCTATAGATTTTTCTTTTTTAGCAATGAAGGGACGGAGCCAAAGCATGTCCATGTTGAAAAAGCGGAGAAAACAGCTAAATTTTGGCTGAACCCGGTGATGCTCGTGTCAAATTACAAGTTTAACAGCTCGGAGCTTAGAAAGATAGAAGGCATTATTGAAGAAAGGAAAGATGAAATTGAGGTGAAATGGGATGAATATTTCAGTATCGGTTGAAGCTAAAGCATCGGCGGTTAAGATAACTAATCAAGAATTGATCGTTAGTCTGGTTGACGGTAGGGAGGTAAAGGTCCCTCTTGTGTGGTTTCCAAGATTGATCCGCGCGACTGCTTCACAACGCAATAATTATCGGCTTATCGGCAACGGAATTGGAATACATTGGCCAAAGCTTGACGAGGATTTATCAGTCGCTGGAATTTTGGCGGTAAGGTAAGGCAAGCCTGAAGAAGTAGGGGCTAAACGGAGAGGACTTCTTTCAGCATTGGAACGATAAGGTCCCTTACTGCGGGAGAATCATAACTCGCGCAAACCAGCGCGGCTCGAACTTCGGGCATTTTTAATTTTTCAGTGTCCAATTCTTTGATCGCGGCGCTTACTCTCTGGGGGTTGCGGCTCAATATCCCCGCGATCGTCATTTGAAATCCGACATCTGTTAGCATTTTGATCTCCTTACATTATATACTCGACATTCAACGAGCCAAACTTGCATGTTATCTGCTATAATTGAAGCAATCATGGATATGATAAGGATTATACTGCTTCTAACAGAGGCCTTCTTTTCGATCCTCGCTCTGGCAACCGAAAATTACTGGTTATTTTTCCCCGCTTTAATCGCCGCCGTTTATGATTATATGTCTTCCCGCAATAAAAAATGAAATTTATCGTTGACGATATGCTCGGCAAACTTGCCAAGCGCTTGAGGCTGATGGGGTTTGACGCCAGCTATCCAAAAACCTCGACCGACAGTTTTCTTACTAAAAAATCAAAAGAAGAAGACCGGATATTAATAACCCGCGACACCGAACTGACCAAAGTCCAGGGGGTAAATGCTGTTTTAATTCATTCGACCAAACTGGATGAACAGCTTAAAGAGCTGGCCGCCGCGCTGAAATTAAAGATAAACCCCGAAAAGCTGGTCCCCCGCTGTACGATCTGCAATCGCGAGCTTAAAAAGATCGAAAAAGAAAAGATAAAGGACAAGATCCCCTCCCTGGTCCGTAAATTATTTCATGAATTCACCTATTGCTCAAAATGTAAAAAAATATACTGGAAAGGGTCCCATTTTGAAAGAATGTTAAAAGACCTGCCCGCCTAACCGCATCGATTTTCGTCTTTTGTGTCGAAATGCCCTGCTTATTTCACCATTTTAGCGTCAATTCCCCTGGTTTAAAAATTGCAAAAGCCAATTCAGTGAACATTATAGCTAAAAGGGGGTGAATTAAATGGGAGCTTTAAATAAAGCCATATTGACCGGCAGGCTGACCGCCGATCCGGAGGTCCGTTATACCGCCAATGAAAAACCGGTGGCTCATTTCAGGATCGCGGTAGACCGGCCAAAGAATAAGAATGGTGAAAAGTCGGCCGACTTCTTGAATTGTTCCGCCTGGGGAGGCCTCGCCAAGACCTGCGGAGAGTATTTGAAAAAAGGCCGGCTGGTTGCGGTTGAAGGCCGCCTCCAGATCAAAGCCTATAAAGACAAGAACGGCCAGACCCGCGATTGGACGGAGATCGTCGCCAACAGCGTCCAGATGCTGGACTCTAAACCTACACCTCAAAAGGTTTGATCGATGCGGGTCCCGGGTTCCTCGCCCGGGGCCCCTTTTTATGATATAATTTATTCATGTTCAAAAGGTCCCTGCTTATGATCCTGCTTTCTCTTATCCTTTACGGAACGGTTTCCGCAAAAGAAATAATAACTCTGCCCTTGCCGAAAACTATCGGCGAGATGTCGCTTGAAGAAGCGCTTTACCACAGAAGATCCGAAATGGCTTATGATAAAGCCGATCTAAACGCCAAACAAGTGTCGCAGCTGCTCTGGGCCACGCAGGGAATAACCGAACCGACCTGGCAATTTAGGACCGCCCCTTCGGCCGGCGCCGTCTATCCTCTTGAGATTTATATTGTAAAACCGGAAGGCGTTTACCATTATACCCCCAGATCCCATTCGCTGGAACTGCACCTCAAAGGGGATAAACGGCCTTCACTGGTCAGGGCGTCGCTCGGACAAAATTTCATCGGCGATGCCGCAGTCAGCATTGTTATAACCGCCGTCTTTGACCGCACCCGCGAAAAATTCGGCCTGCGCAGCGAGAGATACGTCATAATGGAAGCCGGGCACGCGGCGCAAAATCTCCTGCTCCAAGCCACGGCCATGGGGCTGGGAGCGGTTCCGGTCGGTTCATTCTGGGATGATGTTGTTATTGCAACCCTTGACCTGCCCTGGGGCCAGGACCCGCTATATATTATTCCGGTTGGATATCTAAAACAGTAGAGGCCTCCTAAATTATGAATAAAAAAATAGATTATTTGAGGATTATCGCTTTGTTCGTCGTGCTCCTTGGGATATTTTACTTTTATTTTAACCTGTTGATCCCGAGAAAACTGCCGAACTTTATGAAAGCGGCGGTCGTCGATCGTCCTATTAACATATTGGTGCTGGGAACCGATCTTATGTTTGACGACATTACCGGCCGCGCCACCTATGACATCGGAAGGACCGATACCATAATGCTCATGCATTATAATCCCTTGAGGGAAAAGATAAACGTTCTCTCCATACCAAGGGACTCTTACGTGGAAATCCCGGGGTATTATTACACAAAGATAAATGCCGCGTTCGTATATGGAGGGATTGATCTGACCTCGAAAACGGTTGAAAAAATGACCGGGGTTAAGGTGGACAAATATATCCTCATGAACACCAAAGGCCTGGCCAAATTCGTTGACCTTTTGGGAGGGATAAATATCGATATCGAGAAAGACATGTACTATGTGGATAAGGCGCAGGGGCTTTATATCAATCTTAAAAAAGGCCCGCATAAACTTTCGGGGAAAGAAGCGGAAGGCTACATCCGTTTCCGGCATGATGCCCTGGGCGATATCGGTCGGATCAGCCGCCAGCAAAATTTCCTGAAAGCGCTGGTCAAAGCGGCGGCCTCCCCCAACGCTTTGGTCAAATCGCCTTTCATTGTCGGCATTATCAGGAAAAATATAAGATCGAACCTGTCGTTAAAAGAATTTATTTTGCTTGGGAATACGTTCAGACAGCTTGATCTCAAGGAAATAAATACTTCAAGTATCCCCGGAGAGCCGGCCAACAACGAAGCGGGAAGCGTTTGGATGATCAATTACCCGGAACTAAAAAAGATTATTGCCCAATACTTCTGATGTCGGGAAGATAGTTTTTATCTGATCGCGTTGCGCCAGCTCTTATCAAGCTGCGCCAGAGGAAGACCGATATGCTCCATTACTTTTAAATTATTACCAAAAACTTTACCGATAATCTGGAATGGGACCGCATGTTTTTTGGCGGTCGCTTCTATTTTCGCGGCATTTTTTTCATTCGCCGAAATAATAATCCTTGACTGTGATTCGCCAAATAACAAAGCATCGGGCCGAATATTATTAAGTTCCGCGATCGCTGCGCCCAGCTGTTTTTCCTTGTCGCCGATACAGCATTCGGCCAGCGCCACCGCCAATCCGCCCTCAGAACAATCGTGCGCGGAATTGATCATTCCTGCCCGGACCATTTCAAGCATCGCGGAATGCAAATTCTTTTCGGCATCGAGAGAAAGTGACGGCGCATCGCCCCTCACCTGGCCATGGACAACTTTCAGGTATTCCGATCCCCCTATCTCTTCTTTTGTTTCACCAAGCAGGATAACCGCGTCCCCCTCATTTTTAAAGAAGCTGGTTACTCTTTGTTCCAATTTTTCAATTATGCCGACCATGCCGATCGTGGGGGTTGGATTAATGGCGCCTTTTGGGCTCTCATTATAAAAAGAAACATTGCCGGAAATGACGGCGGTTTCAAAAACTTTACAGGCATCGATGATCCCTTCAACGCAATTTTTAAAATAATAATAACGGTCCGGCTTGTTGGGATTGCCAAAATTCAAACAATCGGTGACCGCCGCCGGATCGGCGCCGGAGCAAACCAGGTTCCTGGCCGCTTCCGCCACCGCGATCTGCGCGCCGCGGTAAGGATTTAACAGGCAATACCTGCTGTTGCAGTCCGAGGTTGCGGCAAGCCCCCACTCTTTACCCTTTATCCGTATAACCGCCGCATCGGAACCGGGAAGAACACAGGTATTTGTTTGCACCATATGGTCGTATTGCTCATAGATCCAGGCCTTGTTGGCAATGGTCGGTGAAGCAAGCAATTTGAGCAATACTTCATTCAAATTTTTTGGCGCTGGTATCGATTTAAGGTCTAGTTTGTTCATTTCATCAAGGTTGGCCGGTTTTTCATAAGGAAGATCAAATATCGGCGGCTCGGTCAAAGAAGATCCCGGCATCTCCGCCACAACCTTCCCATTTTCTTTTATCCTGACAATCTTTGAATCATTGACCGTACCGATAACGACCGCGTGGAGGTCCCATTTGTCGAATATTTTGTGGATCTGATCCTCGTAACCGGCCTTTACGCATACTAGCATCCTCTCCTGCGATTCGGACATCATGACTTCATACGGTTCCATCCCCTCTTCTCTTCTTGGGACTTTATCAAGTTCAATATCAACGCCCACCTCTCCCGCTCCCGCCATCTCCGAAGTCGAACAGGTAAGTCCCGCCGCCCCCATGTCCTTTATCCCTATAACATATCCGGTTTTAAGCGCTTCAAGCGTTGCCTCGATCAGGCACTTCTCGGTGAACGGGTCGCCGATCTGGACGGTCGGGCGCTTTTCTTCCCCTTCACAGAATTCGGCGGAGGCAAGGACCGAACAGCCGCCGATGCCGTCGCGGCCGGTGCTTGAACCAACGTACATAATGGAATTGCCAACACCGGTCGCGCGGGCGCGGGCGATCTCGTTCTTGCCGCAGATGCCGATGCTCATGGCGTTGACCAGGCAATTGCCGGAATAGCTCTCGTCAAAATAAACCTCGCCGCCAACGGTCGGAACGCCAAGACAGTTGCCGTAGAAGGCAATGCCGTCAACCACGCCGCCTAAAAGGTAACGGTTGTATGGTTCTGTTAATGGCCCAAACCGAAGGGAATTTAGTGATGCTATCGGCCTGGCCCCGGCCGTGAAGATATCGCGAATAATACCGCCTACCCCCGTCGCCGCCCCCTGCTTTGGCTCTACCTGTGAGGGATGGTTATGCGATTCCATCTTGAATATGATCGCCAGGTCGTCGTAGAAGATTCCGCCGGAGTCTTCTCCGACCAAAGTCTGGTATTTTCCTGTCTGAGGAAAAAGTTTTAGATATTTTTTTGAGGACGAATAGCCGCAGTGTTCGGACCACTCGACCGAATACATGGCAAGTTCGGTTTTTGACGGCTCGCGGCCGAGGATCTTTTCGATCCTTTGGTAGTCTTCATCCTTTAGGCCCAAAGCCTGATATACTTCCGGTTTTATCATTTTTTTCCCATCCGCTCCACGATCGATTCGAATACTCCTTTTCCGTCAATACTGTTTAATTCTAATTCAGAAGAGCGCTCCGGGTGCGGCATCATACCAAGAACATTCCCCTTTTTATTTATAATGCCGGCAATATCATCGATCGCGCCATTCGGATTTTCTCCATGATAGCGAAAAACGATCTGATCGTTCTTTTTGAGTTCTTTCAAGCCGTCGTCATCAATATAATAATTGCCTTCGTTATGGGCAATCGGGATTCTCAATACCTGTCCCTTCTGATATTTACTGCTGAACGCGGTATTGTTGTTCTCAACCCTAAGCTTTACATATTTACAGATAAAGTGCAGTCCTTTATTTCTTAGCATGGCTCCGGGGAGCAATCCGGCTTCAAGAAGTATCTGGAACCCGTTGCAGATGCCGATCACCAACCCGCCGGAATTGGCAAAATCAATAACGGATTTCATGATGGGAGAAAACCGGGCGATGGCGCCGCAGCGCAGATAATCGCCGTAACTAAACCCTCCGGGGATAATGAGGCAGTCAAATTTGTCCAGTTTGGAATCTTTATGCCATACGTATTCGGTCGGCTGTTCCATTACCTTTGAAGCCACATGAAAACAGTCCTGATCGCAGTTTGAACCGGGGAAAACGATAACGCCGAATTTCATTGATAGTATTCCTTTTCTTATATAATAATATCAAAAAATTGGCTTAGATTCAATTAATCCCCACACCAAAAATTTTGGTGTGGGGATAAACCTAGATAAAATTAGCGTCTTTGCAGTTTTGACCGGCTTTTTCCCGGAGTTGTTGTTCCATTTCTTCGATAGTCAAACCTGCCAACCTATGCAGATCTTCGTTCAATCCTTCCAACTTGCAGTTATTCAGACAGCTTTTTTGGGGCTGGATGCCAAAGAGCAAACTATGTCGCTGTTTGGACGTCCATATTTGTTGAAAGGTACTAAAATTAAGGTTCCCAAGCTCAAATCTCGGGTCGTATTTATAATGACAGCAGGCATACAGTCTGCCGTCCGCTCCTAAAGAAGTCGTAAACCGCTGGCCATAGCATAACGGACTTTCTCTGTATTCTACAGATCCTTTTCCCATGAGATGAGGGCACATCCTGGTAAGGTAGACATGAAACGTCTCCCCATAATCGCCCGTCAGTTTTTCTTTTAGCATCCTCTCCGCGCTTCTTAAGACTTCAAGATCGTATGTAAATCCACCGATTGCGCAAAGGTCATGCAATTGCATCGGTTTAAACTGCAAGAAATTCAGACCCGTTCCCCGTGCGATCCTGATCGCTCCTTGAAAATCAGCTTCATTCGCCTCCAATATCAGATAACTTGCCCCCATTCCGATGGGGAACCCCAATCTTTTCCTAATTTTACAGGCGCTTGTTATATTTGATGCCAACTTGTTAAATTGAACTTCATTAAGACCGTGAGTTTTATGGTACATTTCCGCCGATCCCGCATCAAGGGAAAAACGCACCCATTCGAGCATCGGGAGCGTTTCTTCCGCCATTCTCGCTGAAAAAGCGAGACCATTAGTGATCAACCCCGCCTCAAGGCCATTCTCTTTTACTGTTTTAACCATCTCAATGAACCGCGGATGCAGGGTTGGCTCCCCGCCCCCGGTAAAAGCAACTGCTTTAACTCCTAATTGAGCGGCCTCCTTGATCGTTCGTTTGAATAAATCAAAATCGAGGAACATTTTTCCGGTATTGGGGAAGGTACATTTTGGACAGCGGCTGTTGCAGGTAGTGGTCGGGTCCACATCCAGAGTTATAGGAAAAGTTGCGGCGGGGTTTGCCAATGCGTCTTTTATCCTCTTCGGATGCAAGTATATTTTTTGGCCGACTGCGGCCGGTGCAAGCATTGAATTAACATTCATTTAAATCACCTGCATATATTTCAGGCGATCCAATAAAGAATTATATATTTTGTAAATAATAAAAAGTTAAGTGAAATTTTTTGCTTGATATAGCGATAAATACTTGTAAACAATATTTAATGTTTATGTAAATTTTGCTGTATATTTATGTAAAACCGGGGGCTTTAAATGCACAAATCGACTATAAAAGAGCTGGCAAAGCGGGCAAAAGTATCATTATCGACTGTTTCACAGGTATTCAATAATCCGGCAAGGGTTAGCCCCGAAAGCCGCCGTGCAGTGCTTGAGGCGGCAGAATATTTCAGCTACATCCGGCCCCGAAAAAGAAGGGGATTGCAGAACGCTGTCGGCATTGTCGCTGATAATTTTTACAATTGCTTTTTGGGAGAATTCTATAATCTGGTGGTCGAAAGCATCGCCGAAGAACTTAAGCGGATAAACAAAAATATTTATCTTGAAGCTTTAGGTGAAAAAGACGATTATTATCCCCAAATCATAACCAAAAATCTTGTCGATGGGATATTATTTATCGGAAAGGTGCATCCAAATCATGTGATCATGGCAAAACAGAAGCATATCCCCTTTGTTATGGTCGGTCACCCTATCCCAAATACCGAAATGCACTGCATCGTGCCGGACAACCGCGCCGGAAGCATACAAGCGGTGGAACATTTGATAAAACTTGGGCATAAGAAGATAGCTATCGTTCTGGGAGAGCCGACTTATGATCCTACCTCATTTGAAAGATTGGAAGGATACCGGTTTGCTCTTATTAATGCCGGGATTGAACCGCAGAAAGAATATCTCGTCCAGGCGGATTTCGGGAAACCGGAAACAGCTTATGACGCGACTAAAAAGCTGTTAAATTTAAAAAATCCCCCGACTGCGATATTTTACGCCTCCGACTCTCTAGCCTATCGCGGATATAAAGCTATTAAAGACGCCGGATTAAGCATTCCCAAAGACATATCCGTTGTCGGTTTTGATAACATTGATATAAAGGACTACCTTACGCCGTTCGGTCCGGCTTTGACTTCTGTTGATATTGATCGGAGGAAAATGGGAAAGATCGCGGTAGATCTTCTTTATGAAATAATCAATAATCCGCAGAGAATACCTCTGCGTTACACTTTGCCGGTTAAATTGATCGAAAAAGAATCTACAACTTCGCCTCTTCGATCTTAAATGTAAACTCTTCTATAATGGGGTTGGCAAGCAGTTGTTTGCACATTCCGGAAATCTTTTCCTCCGCCTCCGCCTTATCCTTTGCCTCTAATTTGATCCTGACCATCTTCCCCATGCGCACATCCTTAAGACCTTTGTAGCCTAATGATTCAAGCGCATGCTTTACGGTCAAGCCCTGGGGATCGGCGACGGCTTTCTTTAATGATATATATATTTCAGCGTCAAACATAATTTAATTATATCAGGCCCGGCAATTATTCTCAATCTCACAAATATTTCCACGCAATATGAAATCCAACCGGTTATTTTATGACATATTAATGTATGGTAAATCTAGCTGCCGTAAGGAACCGGCTTCAGATCGAGCCGAATTATACCCGGCTTGCGCAAAAGGGCTTCCCGGAAGAAAGAGCCCTGGCTTTTGCCAGAGGCGCCCAGGGATTGCTCGGGCATCCTACGATCTTAAGCGAGTCTGGAATAATACTGCATTCCAGGGTCCAGGCCTTGCTGGCATCTGGACTCCCAGCCAGCAACGATACCGCTATCAATCAATTTGATGAAATACTCCCCCAGCTTCCAACCGTAGTGGCTCCTCATCTTTCATTGTTTGTTTCACCATCATCAATGCTTAATGAAGAGCAAAAACAGGCAGTGATCGCAATGTTCGGGGATAAAAAGTACGGCTGTAAAATACTGGCGATAACTGACGGATGCGCCAATCAATGCTTTTCTTGCGGCGATGACGCGCCTGCTCATATGCGCCATATGCCCTATCCCATGGTCGCGGCAATCGCAAATGAAATATTATCTGTTGCAGGAGAAAAAATGGAGGATCTTCATATTTTGCTATATTATCGATCAGATCCGATGCACTATCGAGATATCCATTTTAATGCTGACGTAAGCGATGTGGTATCCTTATTGCAATCAGCGGGCATAGGAATAGAATTTATCACTCATGGCTGGTGGAAAGGTGATCGATATGCCCAGCAGGCCGCGGAAAAGCTTTACGAAAGGGGATTTCGCGCCGACAGGTTATCGGTGAATTTGTTTCATGAACGAATAGCGGAGAATTCTTCGCTCATTGATAGCTTTGTGGAACGCTTTCAAACTGCGATCAAACTGCTCCGGCCTAAAAAAATCTACTTGATGGGTGAAATACCAGACTTGCCTGGCCGGCCGGAAGTTTTTTCAAGATTTTTCATTGAGCAACTATTTAAGGATCGAATAGCGCCTGGATATAAAGGCAATCTCAGCAGTTTAAACGGGCCTTATCTTGAGGGAAGAGCCAGAAGAATACCAGGGGCAGCAGAACTTTACCCAACTATGTCTATTTCTTCATATCCCTACAATAAAATGATCTGCATCGGACAGGACGGACGGGTAAACATATTGCATACCAGAATAAGAGTTAAAGGTGAAAAATGTATCGGCGAAGTTTTTTCCGGCGCTGACGACTTTGGCTTTATTGCGCTCATGTACCATTGGATGCTTGACGTAAAAGATCGGCTAAGAGGCGGCAATCTGGATTATTTACTTTCAGAGGTTGATGGTTCATCTTATTTAACGGCTTTTAACGAGTTCTCGCGCCTTATCGAACAAAAAGGCGGCCCTTCTATTTTTAAATACGGGGACTTATGCCCCAAAGACCTCCGCGCTCTTTTTGATAAATTAAAGGACTTACCGCTGGTTTTACCGGAGAATTTTTCATTTTTTACTTTTGAGCAGTTCCTGACTGGCTACTGGGAAAAGATAAAAAATAAATATCCGCAATTTAACCATGATTTCTATCTGTTTTTTGAGGAATGCCTAAAGCTTTCTCCCAGCATGGATAAAACAGTGGTGAACGGAAAATTATGCATATGTCATTCTGATCATCCAATTTATAATGGAGTACTGGATGAAGAGGATTGGAGGACCATTGCCTCTCATTTCGAAAGTGATCATTTTGAGGGAGACATACTCGAAAGTGCTGGTTTTTATGGATATCTTGATCAGTATACCGGGAAGGATGCAGAGAAAATACCTTCTCCAGAACAAGTCCGGCACCTGTATTCGCTCATCAAGGGTTGCCCTACATTTGACCATGGAAGATTTCACCCTACTGAAGAATTTGATTATTTTAGTTTCCCGCCAGAAAAATTAAGATATTTTGAAAATGAAGAAGAGGAACTCCCCTATCGGCTTTTCCCCGGCTAGGCCCGGCACTCGTCTTCAACCTCATAGGTCGAGTAGTAATAAGGGGTATAAGCTTCAAATTCCGCCGCGCAGGTATCGACCAATTTAAATGTGATATTTATCCCCGCTTTTTTCTTTGCTTTGAAAATGTCATCTTCTTTTAAGCCGGTAAGACGCGCCAGCTGGATGTCCGAAAATCCGTTCTTTTTGGCAAGCGCAAAAAGCCGGCGGTCTTTCAATATTTTCTTCCCCGCTTTCTTGATCTGCGTTTCAATATCTATTATCTCTTTGATGTTATTTAAGAACCAGGGGTCGATTTTGGTGAACTCATAAATATCATCCACGCTCATCCCCTTCTGAAAAGCGTACTTTATATAAAAGATACGATCGGGATTGGGAATGCTTAGTTTGTTAATAAGGCCTTCCGCCTTATCGGAATTATTGAGATCGTCAAGCCCGGCAACTTTAATTTCTAAACCTCGTAAACCTTTTTGAAGAGCTTCCTTGAAAGTTCTCCCGATCGCCATGGTCTCCCCTACCGACTTCATTGAAATGGTAAGGGTGTTGTCGGAACCCGGGAACTTTTCAAAAGTGAACCGCGGGACCTTGACCACGCAATAATCTATGGTCGGCTCAAAGCAAGCCGGCGTTTCTTTGGTTATATCGTTCTGGATTTCATCAAGGGTAAAACCGACCGCCAGCTTGGCCGCGATCTTGGCGATTGGAAAACCAGTAGCTTTACTGGCCAAGGCCGAAGAGCGGGAAACGCGCGGGTTCATTTCAATTATGACCATCCGTCCGGTCTTGGGATGTATGGCAAACTGGATGTTTGATCCTCCGGTATCTACCCCTATTTCGCGGATCACCGCGATCGAGGCATCGCGCATTTTCTGGTATTCAACATCGGTCAGGGTCTGCGCCGGAGCAACCGTTATACTGTCCCCAGTGTGTACGCCCATGGGATCAAAGTTTTCAATTGAGCAGATGATAACCACGTTGTCGGCCAGGTCGCGCATGACCTCCATCTCAAACTCTTTCCAGCCGATCACCGATTCTTCGATCAATATCTCCGAGATCATGGAAGATTCAAGTCCGCGGGTAGCCAATTCCTCGAATTCTAAAGGATTATACGCCACTCCCCCGCCCGTTCCCCCCAAAGTAAAGCTGGGGCGAACGATCGCGGGATAGCCGATCTCCTTTACCACTTCGATGGCTTCTTTAATGTTATGCGCCCTTCCGCTCTTTGGCAGATC
>Ga0265296_1003996_pt1 | contig 13145 bp, 13 predicted proteins | sample MunlanPumphouse1_FD_189073 | JGI IMG/M metagenome (GOLD analysis project Ga0265296, IMG submission 189073) | Groundwater microbial communities from a municipal landfill in Southern Ontario, Canada - Pumphouse #1 | ecosystem: Environmental > Aquatic > Deep subsurface > Groundwater | place... | reverse complement strand
CCCGCCGGGGCCAGAAGATCTTCACGGTCGCCGTCGGCGACGAGACCGGTGTCGTGAACCTCGTGTTCTTCAATCAGCCCTACCTCGAGAAATATTTCAAGCAGGGGGAGCGGGTCGTCGTGAGCGGGGAGCTCGCCCTGTACCGGGACCAGCGCCAGATCGTCTCTCCCGAATACGAGATCATCGGGGGAGAGCTCACGGAATCGCTTCTTCACGCAGGGAGAATCGTCCCCGTCTACCCGCTCACCGCGGGCATATCCCAGCGCATGATGCGGAAGATCGTTATGGCGGCGTTCGAGAAATGCGCCGGCCACCTTCGCGAGAATCTTCCGGACGCCCTGCTGCGAACCTTCGACGTGCCTCCGCGGGAGGAGGCGTTTCGCCAGGTGCATTACCCCGACACGTACGAGACCCTTGAGCGCGCGCGCCGTCGATTCAAGATCGAGGAGGTCTTCTTCCTGCACCTCCTCATCAAGGAGAGGCGGAAAGGCCTCACGCGGAAAAAGCAGCGGCCGCCCGTTGCGGCGCCGCACCCGCTCCTCGAGCGGTTTCTCGGGGGGCTCCCCTTCGAGCTCACCGGGGCGCAGAGGCGCGTGCTCGACGAGATCCGCGCCGATGTCGAGAAGGGGGGGCTCAACAGGCTTCTCCAGGGAGAGGTCGGCTCGGGCAAGACGGTGGTCGCCCTCGCCGCGACGATGCTCGCCCTCGGCAAGGGCTACCAGGCGGCGTTCATGGCGCCGACGGAGATACTCGCGCTTCAGCATCACGAGCGGACGCTCGAATTGTGCGAGGGGCTCGGGATCCGCATCGAGCTTCTCATCGGCTCAACGGCAAAGGCCGACAAGAAGCGCATTTATGAGCAGGTGCGCGACGGAAAGGTCGACCTCGTGATCGGAACGCACGCGCTCATCCAGGAAGGCATCTCGTTCCGGCAGCTCGGGCTCGCCGTCATCGACGAGCAGCACCGTTTCGGCGTCAAGCAGCGGGCGAAATTCGGGCAGGGGGATCTGCTCCCGCATTTCCTCGTCATGACCGCGACCCCAATACCGCGGAGCCTCGCGCAAACGGTCTACGGCGATCTCGACCTGTCGATCATCGACGAGCTCCCCGGCGGTAAGAGGGTCGTGCGGACGGGGATCGTCGCCGCCGAGGGCCGCGAGCGGATCTACGAAGAGGTTCGGGCCGCGTTCAGAGCGGGACGGCAGGCGTTCATTCTCTACCCGCTCGTCCAGGAGAGCGAGGGGAGCGATTTTCTCGCGGCGACGGAGGAATTCGAGCGGCTTCAGCGGGAGGAGTTCGCCGCCTTCCCGCTCGGTCTCCTCCACGGGCGCATGAGCTTCGAGGAGAAGGGGAAGGCGATCGGTCTCTTCAGACGGGGCGAGATACTCGGTCTCGTGACGACGACCGTTATCGAAGTCGGAGTCGACATTCCGAACGCCTCGATCCTCCTCGTGAACAATCCGGAACGGTTCGGCCTCGCGCAGCTCCACCAGCTTCGCGGGAGGGTCGGCCGCGGCGGAAACGAGGGCGCGTGCTACCTGCTTCTCAGCGGGGAGATCGGCGGCGCCGCCCGCGCGCGCCTCGCGTTCTTCGCTTCGAACGACGACGGATTCAAGATTGCCGAGGAGGACCTCAGGCTTCGCGGGCCCGGTGAGATCTGGGGCCATCGGCAGTCGGGTTACCCGCATTTCAAGCTCATCAATCCGATGAGCGACCGCGAGCTCGTCGAGCTCTCATGGGACGAAAGCGAGCGGCTGCTCGAGAGGGATCCCGAGCTCTCGCATTTCGAAAACAGGGCGCTTGCGGCGTATTTCCGGCAATCGTATAAACCGAAGATGGAGCTGGCCGAGATCGGCTGAGAAGGAGGCGGCATGCTGTCGCGACAGGAAGCGCTGGATCTCGTGAACGCCAATCTCGCGAAGAAGAATCTCGTCAAGCATACGCTCGCCGTCGAGGCGATCATGCGCGCGATGGCGAAACGATTCGGCGAGAGCGAGGATTTGTGGGGGCTCGCCGGGCTCCTGCACGACCTTGACTACGAGCGGACGATGAATTCCCCCGAGCGCCACGGACACCTTACGATCGAGATGATCGAGGGTCTGGACGTTTCCGCGGAGGCGAAAGGCGCAATCCTCGCCCATGCGGGGCGCCAAGCGTGCAACTCCCTTATGGACAAGGCGATATGCTGCATCGATCCGGTAACTGGCTTAATAGTTGCATCGGCCCTTATGCACCCTTCGAAGAGCATCGCGGGCATCGACCCGGACTTCGTGGGAAAGCGATTCAGGGAAAAGCGGTTCGCGGCGGGCGCAAACCGCGAAGCAATTGCAGGTTGTAGCGAGCTGGGTCTCGATTTGCACGAGTTCTTCTCCGTTTCGATCGAGGCGATGAGCGGCATCTCCAGGGAGCTGGAGCTCTAGAGGCGGGGTCCGGCAAGGGAATTCATCCGGAGGATCAGAACGATGATCGTCACATGCGATGGATGCAGCACCAAATATCTTCTCAGCGACGAGAAGGTGCCCGACAAGGGTATCCGCGTAAGGTGTCCGAAGTGCCGGTTCGTCTGGCGGCTCATGCCGGCGGTCGACAAGTCGGTGTTCGAGATCTCCTCGGGCACCTTCATGGACGAGGCGCCGGTTGTCGAGTCGCAGAAGAGCGAATGGGCTTCGCTCGAACGCTCTCTCTCGGCTCTCGCCGGGCGCATGTCCCCGCGGATGGAGGAAGATACCGTCATCGAGGAAAAACCGGCGGCCGTGGCGGAGAGGATCGTCGAGGATCCCGAGGCGCGCAAGAAAAAAGAACGCTCAAAGAGATTGGCGCGCGTCTTCGTCAGTGATATTCTCGTCTACAATAAGGACAAGCGGGACAAGGGGCTCGCCGGCGGCGATCTCATGACGGTTCTCGGTCCCGAGATCAAGAAAGCGTGGGAGGCTTACAAAGAAAAGATCGGTCCCAACGTCGTCGAATCGACCGATTACTTTCGTGAAGCGTTGAACGAGATTCTGGCCGACGGGCAGAAGGTTTTCTGAGTTGTGAGCGTGGAAGGAATATCTCTCGATATCCTGAATCTGCAGCCCCAGCTGCGCGACGAGTTTTTCGCCGGGGCGAAGCTGCCCGACGGCGTTTCCATCAAGGAATACGATACCTTCGCGCGGTTTCTGAAGGGCGTCAAGGCCGATCCCGACGAGCGCCCGAACCTGCTCATCTTTCTTCCCAAGAGAAAGTTCGATTCCAAGAAAACCAGGCTCGTGCGCCTCGCGCGCCTCGAGGCGCCCCTCTACGTCGTCGCGAGGGAATGCAGCGAGAAGGACTATCTCACGTACCTCACCCTTGGCGTCAACGCGGTGCTCCAGCCTCCGTTCGGCAAAGGGGACGTACAGCAGGTTTTGAACGGCCGCTGCCATGACCAGATTCCGTTCCCGAGAAACGCCGACGTCATCAGGGAGGGGCAGGTGCGCCTCGATTTTCTTCTGCCGAGCAAGCTTTCCCGTATCCTCGGCGTGAACCGGCTCGTCTCGTTTCTCGCGGACGAATTCGGCTTTCCACCCGAGGACAGCAAGGTCAACTTGCCGCTCGTCATGGATGAAGCCCTGAGCAACGCGATCGTCCACGGAAACAAGAACCGCGAGGATCGCAAGGTCCACGTGCGCATCTACGTCAGCTCGCACCGGTTCTTCGTCCAGGTGGAGGACGAGGGGGAAGGCTTTCAGCCTGACGAGACGGTGGACCCGAAGCTGGGGGAAAACCTGATCAAGCCTTCAGGTCGCGGGATTTACCTCATGCGGGAGCTCATGGACCGGGTCGCCTTCAAAGAAGGCGGGCGCCTCATCGAGATGGAAAAGACCAATCCCTTCTGCAGCGCCTAGCTCTGGGCGTCTCCCCATTTCTCACGGGCGATCTTGTCGAGCAGCTTGTCGATCTGGCCGCGGACGCGCTCGTCCTGGTCGGGTTCGAAGAGCACTTTTCTGACCCTGCCGTGCTCGTCTTTCTGAACGTAGCGGAGCGCCATGAGGTGCTCGAGCGGAATGAGAATGTCCTTGCTCACGCGCACGTCGATGGGGGCTCCGTCGAGGTTTTTGTCGGGGTGGTTGAACGGATGCATTCCGACGCCCCAGCCGTGCACGAGCATGCTGCAGACGATCGCGCGGAACGTGTTCTGCTTCTGTACGGTATCGAGCTCGAAAGTGCCCTGGAATTTTTCCATCATCCCGTCGACCACCAGCGTGAGCTTCTTGACCACCTCGTCCTTGGGCTCGGTGTTGAGCAGGCGGTTGAAGACTTCTCTCAGAATCTTTTCGGTGATCTGCATCCTGAACCCCCGATCATGGTTATCCAAAGAATCCCTGCACATGCAAGAAAAAGACCAAGGATGAGCAGAAGCGCGTTTCTACCCATGAATCCCGCGAGCCAGGAGAAGAGGAAGGAGGACGCGATGAAGAAGGTTTTCGTAACGATCTCGCGAAACGCGAAAACCCGGCCGCGGAAGGACTCCTGGATGTCCCTCTGGAGCTCCGACTCCGCGATGACAAGGAGGGGGGCGGCCGCCGCACCGCCGAGAAACGCCCCGGCGATGATCGCGCCGAGACCGTGACCCAGGGAGATCGAGAGCGTCGCCGGGACGAATAGCGCGAAGAACGCCGCCTCGAAGCGTTCCTTCGATCTCGTGCCGAGCTTGAGCCGGCTCGATACGAACGAGCCGAAACCCATCCCGACGCCGAGCGAGAGCCCCGTGGCGCTGAGCGGGAGCGAGCTTCCCGGGCGGGAGATCTCCTTGATCATCGGAAGCGCGAGCACCGAGAAGCCGCCTCCCGCGACGTAGAGCAGGCTCTGGACGCCCAGCGGCCGGAGCACAAATGGCGAGTTGCGGATCGCGCGAGCGCCTTCGAGGAGCGCCTTGGAAAGCTCGGGGTGGTAGGTCTTTTCGTGCGGCCCGGGAGCCCGGTTTCTCATTCCGTGGACGGCGATCCCGAGAAGGAGCGACGCCGAGATGAAGTAGCTCGCCCCGTCGAGATAGAAGCACGAGGACCACGAGAAGAAGTCGTAGATGATTCCGCCGCCGAGAAAACCTCCGATGACCCCTGCGATTCCGGCGGCCCAGAGGATCGAGTTCACCTGGAGGAGCTGCTCGCGGGAGACGAGCTCCGGGATGAGGGCGGACTTCGCGGGCAGAAAGAAGAGGTTACCCGTCGAAATGAGGAACACGATCACCATCACGGGGAAGAAATCACCCGTCCCCGCGAAGAAAAAGGGGATCGCGCACGCGAGCGTGCCCCTGCAGAGGTCGGTCACGACGAGGATCCACCGCTTGTTGAGCCGGTCGACGAGCGCCCCGATGACGGGCGCAAGCAGATAGAGCGGCAGCGTCATCGCGAGATAGAATTTCGAGAGCGTCATCGAGGGATCGTCGGAAAAGTTGTTGATGATCGCCATGAGCGAAAAGTTGTTGAGCCGGTCGCCGAAGAGGGAGACGGCCTGGGCGGCCCAGAACATCGTGAAGAATACGATGGGAAGTTCTTTGCGCGTCGTTTCGTTCACGGGCACGCTCGCGTGAGGCGGATCGTTTCCGGATCGCGCCCGGCTTCCCGGCCGTCGAGAGCGTCGCGATACACCGATTCAATCCGGCGCACGACGACCGGCCAGTCATAGCGAAGAGCCTGTTTCCGGCCGGCCTCTCCGAGCTCGCGCCGCAGCCCCTCGTCGCGCGCGAGCGAGACGATCGCGCGTGCAAGCTCGCCGGGATCCCGCGGCGGAACGAGGATTCCCTCGCGGGCCGGGTTCAGAATTGTGCGGTAGCCGGGGATGTCGGAGGCCACGATCGCCACGCCCGAAGCCATCGCCTCGAGGAGAACTATTCCGAAGCTCTCCTGTCCCGTCGCCGGGGAGCAAAATATGTCGGCGGTTGCGTAGTAGCGCGGCAGATCTTCCGGGGATACGCGCCCGATCCATGCTATCTCCGCGCCGCGAAGGTCGGCCGGGCGGGGGCAGAGACGGGCGCGGAGCCCTTTCTCGCCGACGATCATGAAGCGCACGTTTCCGCCGAGCTCGCGCCCTATCATCGGCATCGCCTTGCAGAGATAGGGGACCCCCTTGCGCGGATCCATTCTTCCGACGAAGAGTACGTTGATGCGGCCGTCCCGATATTCCTCGAACGGTTCGATGCCGGGCCGGAAGCGCGTGCAGTCAATCCCGTTCGGAACAATCTCGTAATCGCCGGGGAAATATTTGCTCACGAAAGCCCGTGCCGCCTCCGATACGGCCATGCGGCGGTCGAGCCGGCGCGCTCTCTTCTCGAGCAGCCGCCGGAAAAGCCAGTAGAAGAAATTACGGTCGGCGGCGGCGTGAAAGGTTCCGACCACTTTCTGCCGGGGAAGAGCGGTCTCCAGCGACAGGAGGGGCAGGGTCGGGACGAGCGGGCAGTGCGCGTGCACGACGTCGAACCGCTCGCGCTCGAAGATGCGCCGGAGCTCGCCTCGGAGTCCTGTGCCGACCGTCATATTGACCCAGGCGCCGTTCACGGGGACGAGCACGTTGCGCCCGATCCGTATGACACCCGGCTCGCCACGCTCCGATCCCGTATAGCTCGTCGTGATGATCGTGACGTCGTGGCCGAGCTTCCGGAGCTCTCTCGCGGAGTAATGGGCCACCTCCGTCACGCCCCCGGGCCGGGGGTAATACGATTGAGTTACGATGCCGATCTTCACGACTCACGCTCCCTGGAGGCGCCTGAACATGCACCACTGATCGGCGTTATGAGCGATGAAACGCTCGACCGCCCCGTATATTCTCACGAGCGCATCCCGCTCGGAGAGCAACTCGATTTCCCGGGCGTTCATGATATGCTCGACGTGCAGCTTATGCTCTTTGTTCCCCATGCGTCTGCAATAAACTCCGAGGACCGGCGCTCCCGAGGTCCGCGAAAGTCTCGCGGGGCCGTCGGGCAACCGCGTCGCTTTTCCGAAGAACGGGAGCTCCACCCCTCCCGTGTAGATATTGCCGTCGACGAGAAGGACGACGACGCCGTTCGAGGCGAGCGCCTTGAGGAGCTTCCGGTACGAGTCGTCCGGACCGATCACCTCGATGCCCCGTTTTTCCTTCGCCTCCCTGACGGCGCCCGTGAGGAGCCGGTTCATCTGGACTCCGGCGACCACGTGGAGGCTATAGCCCAACGCTTGCAGACAGCGGGCCCCGAGCTCCCAGCTCCCCGTATGCACCGAGACAAGAATGACGCCTTTCCCTCCGGCGAGCGCCTGGTCGAGCTCGTCGCGTCCATCGAGCTTCCACCATCCGAGAATGGTATCGTTCTCCCAGACGCTCGACGCGAACATCTCTATGACGTTTGTCACGTGAAGCCTGAAAATACCGAAGACCCTGCCGGGCGTCGCGGGGAGCCCCGCCGCGGCGATATTCTCCGCGACATTTCTTCTTTTCGCGCGAAAGATAACGTAGTCGATACAGGCGCACACTCCAGCGACGCCTCCCCTCACGCGGACGGGAGCCGCGTTCGCCAGAGCTGAAATCAACCTAAAGGCTAACTTTCCAATATCTTCCACGGTTTTGGGAAGCATAAAGCCCCCGAAACGCCGATGTCAAGCTCCATGAGACAGTGCGCGGGCATGTCCTTACGCTCTCGAGCGTCATGGCACGGTTCTGGCTCATTCCGCTACCCGGCGTCTCAAAGGGGGATTCGCATTGCAACTTTCGAATGAAACCACCCTGTTCATGCAAAAAGCGATCTATTACGTGAGCAAGCCGATCGCGGCGCGCGGACTGCTTGAGCTCACCGACAGATGTCTCAACTTCCAGGTATTTCCGTTCGATGCATCGTTCGGGATCAAGAACGTTTCGATCGATGTCGCAGCGATCACCGCCGTGACTATCGAAAAGGGGGACCTGCACCCGAAGATCACCGTGATCGCGGACCGCAAGTACGAGTTCGTGCTTTCGAAAGGGCAACAGCTCTACGATCGTTTGAAAGAGCTCCAGCGAAATCCTCTTCAGCAGGGGCGGGACGGCGAGATCCCGGATAAGCTCGATTGCTCGTGCGGCAGGGAAGTCGAAAACATCTTTCATTTCTGCCCCTGGTGCGGCAAGAAGCTCTAGCCCCCCGGCGCACCCCCGGCGCATTTTTCCATTGTGAAGCCGTCCCGCATCTGTTAAATTCCATCAGGAATAGAGCCGATCCTTGTCGCATGGGATTGCACGAGATGTCAGAGGAGGTATCGATGTTCCGGGTCGGTGCTTTTGTATTGATAGCGCTGGTTCTTTCCCTGTTCTTCGGTTGCAGCGAGAAAACGTCGGAAGCCCAGCTGACCGGTCTGGAGCTTGGCTTCATGAACTGCATCACGTTCGATGCCAAGGTATTCATCGATGACAATTATGTCGGGCCATTCTCGAGCGAGCGCGCATCGTTCATCGGCGTCCTGGCGGGACCCCACACTCTCAAAGTGAAGGCCAACCTCGTCGTGGTTGCAGGGGACTCGACCTTCTGTTGGACGGAGAACTTCACCGTTGCCGATGGCCAGACCACGTATCTCGACCTCGACTGCGACCTCGGGGGATGCGCCCCGTGAGCCCGTGAGGCGCGTCCGGCGAGGGCGATGAAGACTCGGTCCCCGCGCTCATATCATTGCACTTTTCAAGGGCCCTTTCTCAATACGGGAGAGGGCCTTTTTCGTGTGTGCCCTCGAGGCGGTGCAACGCTGATTAACCTGTTATTATATAATAAGTTAAAAAGCGTAATCAACTCTTGACGGTGGCATAATACTTGCGGTCGCTCCAAATTGCCGGGGTGGGTACTTTGTTGAATCAAAGCAAGTTTGAGCACCCCAGCTTGAGCACTGTGAATTCTGCTCCAGAATGTCCGCTTCTGTGCGTGTAACAGCGAGTGAGCAGCATTCCCACCCCGGCGTACATTGAAAGGGAGGGGTATGGCAGTCTTTAATTACGCCGGCGGAGAGATAAACGCGAAGATCGTCTATTACGGCCCCGGTCTCAGCGGCAAAACGACGAACCTCGAATTCATCTATTCAAAGCTCCCGCGCGAGAACAAGGGCAAGATGGTCTCGATGAAAACGCGGACCGATCGGACCCTCTTTTTCGATTTTCTACCGATCGATATCGGCGAGATAAACGGAATGAAGGTGCGTTTCCTTCTGTACACGGTGCCGGGCCAGGTCTATTACAACGCGACGCGCAAGCTCGTTCTGAAGGGCGTGGACGCCGTTGTATTCGTCGCGGACTCCGCCCCCGACCGCATGCAGGAGAATAAGGAAGCCATCCAGAATCTCGAAGACAACCTGAACGATCTTGGATTGACCCTGAAAACGATCCCGTGGGTGATCCAGTACAACAAGCGCGATCTTCCGAATCGTATCGAGCGCGAGATCATGGAAAAGGAGCTCAACCCCGACGCCGTTCCCGGCTTTGAAGCGGTCGCGAGCAAGGGGGGGGGCGTATACGAGACCTTCGCCGGCATCGCGAAGTTCGTTTTCAGGAACATGCAGGAAGAGCTGAAGGATCCCGACAGGAAGCGCGAGGTTCGGGAACCGCGCAGGCAGGAGCACCTCAATATCGAGGTCGTCGCGAAGGGTTCACGGAAAAGCGACTCAGAGACAGATGAGAGCGACTATAGAAGTAGCGCGGAGAAGAGAGAAGAGGAGCCCAAGTCTGTCTCTGAGTTCGTAGATAACGTCCTCAAGGACAAGGACCGTCTCCAGGGGGTCGATCTCGGCGCGACGCGCGAGGGATATGAGGATTACGGCCATCTCGTCGATCTGAACGGCGAGGATGCGCAGGAGAAGGAAGCTTCGGCGAATCGAATGAAGCCGGGGGATATCGTTTCCGATTCCGTCGAGAAGCTCAAAACGAAGATCGCGGTGCAGGACGCCGTCGAGCGCCCGAAAGCGGAGCCGCGGCCGCGCCTCGAAGTGGTCGAGGAAAAGGTGATCCGCGTTCCGGTGCACCTCTCGAAGGAAGAAGCGACGAAGGAGATCCAGCTCAACATCATCATCGATATCGCCGTCGATTGAGCGCGGAAAAAGACTTGACCCGATTCGCTGAAGAATGTGAAGATCGACACCGGAGTACTAGGCAGGCTCCGGTTTTTTGATTATATTATTTCGTATAGGGGGAATAGCCATGACAAAGATACTGATCGTCGATGACGAAGTAAATGTACGGAAGCTATACAGCGAAGAGCTTCGAAGCGAAGGGTACCATACCATATCGGCGTCAACCGTCAAGGAGGCGCTCGAGAGCGTGGAGAAGGATGAACCCGATCTCGTCATTCTCGATATCAAACTCGGCGAGGAGAGCGGCATCGACGCGCTCATGAAGATCGCCAAGCAGCGGAAACACCTGCCGGTAATCCTGAACTCGGCGTACTCGATCTACCGGGACAATTTCCAGACGTGGGCGGCGGACGCGTATATCGTGAAGTCGGTCGATCTCGCGCCGCTGAAGGAAAAGATACGGGATCTTTTAACGACACGGAGTGTGACGGCGTGATGATGAAGAAGGCTCTCGTACTGTTGATGATTCTCGCGTTCGGTTCCGTCTCGTCATTTGCCCAGACCGGGAGCGAGCAGGCGCGTCCGAGCGTATTCTCGGATTATCTGAATCCCCAGACGGGAGCGTCGTTTCTCCGTGTGCCGGGTTTGAGCTTCTCGACTTCGGCCGGATTTTCGTATTTTTCGGTCGGGGGCGCCGAGTCATTCGGGATGGGATACTACATGGGGCATTTCGGTCTCAAGCTTTCGAGCTCCGTCAGCCTCAACTGGGACGTCGGCGTCGGTTCGGTCATGCGGAGCACCAGCGAATACAACCAGCCGCAGTTTTTTCTGCCGAACGTCGATCTCACCTACCGGCCGAGCGAAAGCTTCATGCTGAAGCTCGAATACCATCAATACCGATACCCCGGCTATGGCAACATGTTCGGGCGATGACGACCGCCGGATTCGCGGGCTCCGCGCGACGCGGGGGCCCGAAGCCACTACCTGCTGGGGCGATAAAATCTTGACATCCAAGATATAGTGCTTTAGCCTTGTGGAAAAGCTGCATCCATTGGCGTTTCCATACCGGAGGTTTGCGGTGCTTCGTTGGGATAGATTGATCGATTTGGCCCGCGGCGAGGGAGCGGAGGAGAGCCGTGACGTCGTGCGTCTGACGAGAAAATTCGAAGGGGGCGAGGCCCAGCCCGAAGAGATTCTCGAGCTCGCCGGGCATCTCCTCAAGGGCAAAAATCCGAAAAAGGGGGAGAAGGCGATCATGGAGCTCATCGAGACGCCGGGGCTCGACGAGCAGCTTCTCGAAGAGGCGTGCGAGCTTCTCGAGCAGGTTGGAAGCTACGAGCTCGCGCTCGAGGGCTACGGCAAGGCGCGCTCGCTGAATCCCCGAAAGGCGCTCCCGATCTACCGCATGGGGAGGCTCCTCGAGATGCAGGGAAGGCTCGACGAGGCGATCGAGCTCCACCGGCAGGCGATCGCGCTCGAGAGAGACAATCCCGAGTGCTATTACCGTCTCGGCGTCGCCTACACCAAGAATCACCAGTACGACGAGGCGGAAGCGCATTATCGCAAGGCGATCGATATCGATCCGACTCACTCGAAGTCGTACACGAACCTCGGCTATATCCTCGATCTCCAGGGGAAGCGCGAGTCGGCGTTGCTCCAGTTCCGGAAGGCCGTGCAGCACAACCCGAAGAGCGCGGAGGCGCACTTCAACCTCGGCGCGCTGTACGGCGAGGAGGGGGATCGCGGCCAGGCGATCAAGGAGTTCCGCATCGGGCTCGAGATAGACACGGCGAGCATCGAGGGGCATTACAACCTCGGCCTCGCCCTCATGAACGAGGGGCGCCTCGACGACGCGGAGGAGGAGTTCAAGCGCATCCTGAAGATGGAGCACGACAACGTGAACGCGCTCTTCTACCTCGGATTCCTCTACTACCGGAGGGGAGTCTACGGGAAAGCGCTCAAGTACCTCCAGCACGCCTCGCGCCTCAACCCCGGCAACTCCACGATCCTCTACTACGTCGGCGAATGCTTCAACAAGCTCGAGCAGCCGTCGAAGGCGCTCGAGTATTACAAGAAGGTCACGGAGATCAACCCGGCCGATTCTAAGGTCTACTTCAGCCTCGGTGTGATATACGAGAAGCAGGACGACAAGCGGAAGGCCCGCGAGTATTACAAGCTCGCGGCGCTCAAGGCGCAGGACGAAACGCCGGGAGGAACGCGGGTCGTCGAATGAAATCGCATCGTTCCGGATTTCTTATTGCAATGATATTTTGCGCGGCGGCCATTCTCGCTGGCGTGCTTCTCATGGCGCCGGCCGCCCGTGCTGAAACAGTTCCGCCCGATAGCTGGGCGTACGAGGCGCTGAAGTCCTTCGAGCTGCGCGGCCTCGTCGCTCTCGAGCCGACCTTTCCCTATACGTTCAATCAGTGCGAAGCCTATACCCGCGAGATCATCGCCGCCGTCGAGGCGCGCGGGGTCGCGCTCGGGCCGCGGCACGCGTTTCTCCTCGAGCGCCTCACGAAGCAGTTCGTAGGAACGCGGGATCGTCCCGAGGATCGATGGAGCAAGCCTGTCTATACGGTCCGCGAGGAGGAACGGTTCGCGGCCTTCGATGTGAGCGTAGGCGCTTCGGTGAGGAAGAACCCCGATCAGAAGAAGGGTGAGGCGGACGGTCTCGCCGTGCCGGGCTTCCTCGTCGGATTCGGGCACAACGTCACGCTGGAGACGAACTATCGGCTCGTTATGGCGCCGGAGCGGGGGGACAACGTCTCGGGCGCGAAACCGAGCGCGCGGCTGCGGAGCTATCGCGGGGTTACGGCGGAGCTCGAGCGGGCGATGATCGATGCGGGCGGTTCCTGGTGGGAGGTGCGCGCGGGCAGGGAGTACATGCACTGGGGAAGCAACCTGCGGGAGGATCTCATTCTCTCGAGGACCGCGGGATCTTTGGACCACTTCGGCGGGCGAATCGAGCTCGGGCGATTCGCGCTCAGCACGTTTCAGGCGTCTCTCGATCCGGGCGGATACCGGAGGCATCTCGCGGGGCATCGTCTCACCGTGGCGCTGCCGTGGGGAGCCTTCGTCGGCGTGAGCGAGACGGCGGTCTATGCGAAAAGGGACTTCGACTATATGTATCTC
>Ga0265296_1003995_pt1 | contig 13151 bp, 15 predicted proteins | sample MunlanPumphouse1_FD_189073 | JGI IMG/M metagenome (GOLD analysis project Ga0265296, IMG submission 189073) | Groundwater microbial communities from a municipal landfill in Southern Ontario, Canada - Pumphouse #1 | ecosystem: Environmental > Aquatic > Deep subsurface > Groundwater | place... | reverse complement strand
CCGGGCTCATTGTGGATGCGCTCCTGGGCACGGGCCTCAACAGCGAGGTCCGGGGCTTATTGCGCCTGGTGATCGACGAAATCAACCACCTGCGGCCCCCGGTTCTGGCCGTGGACATTCCTTCCGGACTTTGCGCGGATACCGGCCAACCCTTGGGCGCCGCGGTTAAGGCCCAGGTCACCGTCACTTACGGTTGGCCCAAAAAGGGGCAGATTCTGGCCCCGGGCCGGGATTACGCGGGTAGGCTGTGGCAGGTGGATATCAGCATTCCCCCGGAGCTGGCTAAAGACGTGGCCGTGGAACTGGCGGAGGCCGGGGAGATGCGGACTTTGCTCCCGGCCCGGCCCTTTGCCAGCAATAAGGGCGCGTTCGGCCACCTGGTGGTCCTGGCCGGGTCCGAAGGGAAGACCGGCGCGGCCGTCCTATGCTCCGCCGGCGCGCTGCGGGCCGGCGCGGGCCTGGTGACCCTGGGCGTTCCCGCCAGCCTCAACGATATCCTGGAGGTAAAAATCACCGAGGCCATGACCCTGCCCCTGCCGGAGGCCATCGGGGACCGGGCCCTGGGAATCAAGGCCCTAGAGCCGTTACAAAATTTCCTGGAGAATAAAACCGCGCTGGCCCTGGGGCCGGGATTGGGAACCCTGCCGGAAACCGTGGAGCTGGTGCGACATCTGGCCCGGCATCTGCCTAGCCCCATGGTCATCGACGCGGACGGGGTCAATGCCCTGGCCGGGGACCCCGGCTGGTTAAAAGACGCGGCCGGACCCCGTATCCTCACTCCCCATCCCGGGGAGATGGCCCGGTTTTTGGGGACCACCACCCAGGAAGTGCAGGCCGACCGCCTGGCCGCCGCCCGGGGGGCCGCGGCCCAAAGCGGCGCGCTGGTGGTCCTGAAAGGCGCGCAGACCCTGGTGGCCGATCCCCAGGGCCGGGTCAGCATCAACTCCACCGGGAACCCTGCGCTGGCCAGCGGCGGCACCGGGGACGTGCTCACCGGCCTGATCGGCGGTTTTCTCGCCCAGAGGCTGACTCCCTGGGACGCGGCCCGCCTGGGTGTTTATCTCCACGGCCTGGCCGCGGACTATTGGGTGGAGCAGCACGGCCCCCGGGGCCTGATTGCCGGGGACCTGCTGACAATTTTCCCCGAAATGCTTCATAAATTCATGCAGGGGCACATCCCCCTGACAGAGGAAGGCATATGCTTACGGCGCGTGATATCATGACCGCAGAAGTGATCACCACCACCCCGGAGACCTCGGTGACCGTGGTGGCGGCTTTACTGGATAAACATCGCATCAGCGGCGTCCCGGTGGTGGATAAGGAAGACTGGGTGGTGGGGGTGATCACCCAGAGCGATCTGGTGGGCCGGGCCCGGGACCTGGAACTCCCACCGGCCATTGCCCTTTTTGACCTGCGCCTCTTCCTGGAAACCCCCGCCCATTTTAAAAAGCGGCTGGAAAAGATGCTGGGGACCACGGTGGGAGACGTGATGACCGCGGACCCGGTGACGGTTGACCCGGAGATGCCGGTCACCCAGATCGCCAATTTGATGGCCAAAAAAAAGATGCACACCATCCCCGTGCTGGAACGCGGGAAGCTGGTGGGGGTGATCGGCAAGATCGACCTCATCCGGGCCCAGGGCCGGGAACCGGGGGCGTGAGGAAAGAAAGTGGTCAGTGATCAGTAGGTGGTCCCTGTGAGTTTCGGTTTTACGGCTCACAGTTCATTGATGGCTCCCTCCCCCCATAACCCTCCACTTTTAAAAAGGAGGGGATTTTAAGGTATTTCCAGGTGGCGCCGGATATTTTGCAGAAGTCCTTTCAATGGCAGAGCCGCAGTCCTGAGGCCACCCGGGCCCTGGCCGCGGCCTTGGGGAAGTTGCTGGCCCCAGGCGAGGTTCTGGCCCTGAGGGGGGACCTGGGGAGCGGCAAGACGGAGTTCGTCCACGGCCTGGCCCGGGGTCTGGGAGTGGACCCGGACGTGCCCGTGGCCAGCCCCAGTTTTACCCTGGTGCATGAATATCCGGGGCCTCTGCCCCTGGTGCACATTGATCTCTACCGATTGGAGAATATACCTCCGGAAATGCTCCCGGACCTCGAGGAATATCTCTCCGGAAACCGGGTCACCGCGGTGGAATGGGCCGAGAGGCTGGGGAGTTTGTTGCCACGGGACTACCTGGAGGTGGAGATTGAGGTTACCGGGGAAGACACCCGGGAGTTCTTCATCCGGGGGCACGGTCCCCGGGGGGAGGAACTGGAGCAGCGGTTGGCGCAAGTAATAGAGGCTGGGGAGTTTTAGCAAAGAAATTTGGGAAAGGGTAGTCGGTGTTAATTCCCCTCATCCCCTTTTCCCCAGTTTCGATCCTACCCCTGGACCGGCAAGGGCATAAAATTTGAGTTATGAGGAAAAAATATGGCTAAACCCGTTTTCCGCAAACGCTCCCTGGTGGAAGAGCCCCCGGAGATCCTCTCCTTGCAGCTGCGGTTGCTGCAGTATCTCAAAGATTACTGGCGGTGGGTCACTGTGGGGTTGGTCCTGCTGTTCGTCGGTCTTGCGGCCTGGGGGATCATGAAACAGATGCAGGCCCGGCGCTATGAACAGGCAGGCGCGGCCATGGCCAAAATCGCCCCCCAGTTGAGCAAGCCCGAGTCCGCGCCGGCAACCCTGAAGGCCCTGGACCAGCTGTTGAAGGACCATCCCGGCACCCCCCCGGCCCTGGAGGCCGCGATCTTCCGGGCCCATCTCCTGTACCAGAGCAAGAATTACGTCGAGGCCGCCAAGGCCTATGAAGCGCTGCGGCAAAGCCGCGCGTTTGGCTGGGATACCCTGGCTGCGGAGAGCTTGAGCTATTGTTACGAAGCCCAGGGAGAATTCCGCAAAGCTGCCGAGACCTTGAAGCCCATGGTGGAAAAAATCCCCGGGCCTTTGCAGGGTGAGACTTACCGCCGCCTGGCCCTGCTCCTGGAGCAGGCCGGCGAGGTTAAAGAAGCGGGCCAGTACTGGCAGAAACTATTGGAAAAATCCCCGGACCCTTCCATGTTGCCATATATCAAAGAAAAAGCGGCCGCGGCGGAGGCTGCTGTCCAGAAGATTAAATGAAATTGGGGAAAAAGGAAAAAATTAACCACAGAGGCACAGAGGACACAGAGAATACACAGAGGAAAATACTTTCTTTTAACGCTACAGCGTCAAAAGAAAAATATCTCTGTGTCTCTCTGTGATCTCTGTGCCTCTGTGGTAGATATTAACTTCTTTAACGCTTATTTCTTCTCTGCGGCCTTGCGCGCGACCATCTTGAAAAAGTCTTCATCGACCTTATAACCCAGGCTCTGGGCCTTTTTCAGGTCCGCCAGGGACTTGTCGAAATCGCCTTTGTCAAAATAAACCATGGCCCGGTTGCGATAGGGCCGGCCGAATTTGGGGTCCAACTCCATGGCCTTGTTAAAGTCCTGGACGGCCTTATCGTCCATACCCTTGCACCGGTAGGCCATGCCCCGGAGGTCGTAGAGGGAGGCGTCGTTGGGCTTCTGCTTCAAGGCATCGTTAAAGTCCTTCAAAGCCTGGTCGAAATTACCCGATTCACAGTTGGCGATGCCCTTGTCCGTGTAAGCCTTCACGTCCTGGGCGAACCCCATGCCGGGGAGAAGAAATACCGTCAGCAAGGCGGCTACCAAAAACAAACGTCTCATAAGTTCATGCTCCTGAAATTCGGAATTCCCTGGGCCGGGAGCGCCCTGCTCCCGGCCTGCAAGTCTCTACTAGAAGACAGGCTTCCATCATCTAATGTTAAGCATATCATAAGGCCGCAGAATCGGAAATCAACGCGCCGGGCCTTTCCTGGCAAATAAAAAGGCCCCCGAAGGGGCCAGGAGCTCCTGCTGGGCGGCAATTTTCTTTATCTGAGGCCTTTCCCTGACAGGGGTTCGGCTGACATATATTGCTTGACCATATCGATATTCATCTTGATCAGGGGTTCCAGCTCTTGATTGCCGGTGCCGCCTGTTGCGGGTTTAAAAGCTACGCAGATACCGCCCACCTGGCAAACCCGGTTGATTTGGACCATGTAGCCCTTAGCCCGGGGCAGAGCCTGATTAAGATAGGTATCGGCCTTATCAAATTTTTTCTCTTTGACCATCACGGCCGCCATATTGTTCAGGGCCAGGGGATTGCCGGGATCTTTTTCCAGAACTTTGTCCAACAATTTTTTGGCTGCGGGGAATTTCCCCTTTTCCATCATCTCGAAGCTCGTCATCAGCATGGCGCCCACATCCATCTCTTTCTCGGCCTTCTTCTTGGCCGCAAGAGCCATTCCGCCCATGCAGATGATGAGAGCCATGACAATGGCGGTGATCTTAACCGTAGTCCGAATCATATCATCCCTCCCTCACAGATTAATGAAACCAATTCTATATTGCCGCCCTGAGCTAGTAACATAGGGACTCTTAGCGGAATTGTCAATGTATTTGCACGGAGAGCGAGGCTTGTGAAGAAGATTTTGCCACCTGCCTGCGGGCTGGCGTCCTAAACGGGTGGGGAGGGGCAAGAGGCTTTTTTATAACCACAAAGACACCAAGGACACCAAGGCGCACGGAGATAATTTTTCTGCTTTGGCATGAAATTCCAAAGCAGAAATCTTTTCCTTAGGGCAACTTTGTGTCTTTGTGTCTTTGTGGTTTATCTTATCCCCGGCCCTACCCCAACCGAATCATTTCCCTGCCGGGGGCCCGGCCAGCTTGCCCTGGACCATCCGGATATTCAGGCGGATCAAGGGCGCCAATTCCTGGTTGCCGTAGACCTCCTGGAGAGGACGGAAGGCCAGGCAGACCCCGTTGACCTCACAGACCCGGTTAACCATGACCTTGTAGCCCTTGGCCTTGGGCAGGGCCTGATTCAGGTAAGACAGGGCTTCCTGATACTTTCCCTTCTTGACCAGCACGGCCCCCAGGTTGTTCAGGGCCAGGGGGTTGCCCGGGTCCTTTTGCAGCACCTGCTCGTAAATCTTTTGGGCCTCATCCGCGTTGCCTGCCTCCAGGAGGTCATAGCTCCGGATCATCATGGCGGTGAGGTCCCCGCCGGTCTGGGCCCAGGCACCCGGGCTTCCCGCCAGCAGCGCGGCCCCCATCACCGCGGCCACCACTAAGGCAATCTTTTTAGTGCGCACCCCCATGGCCTACTCCTTTAAGCGAGGATCAATGGCCTCCCGGATTCCTTCCCCCAGGAGATTGTAGCTCATCACCGTCACCAGGATGGCCAGGCCGGGAAATACCGACAGCCACCAGGCGATTTCAATGTTGTCTTTACCCGCGGTCAAGATATTGCCCCAACTGGGGGTGGGGGGCTGCACCCCCAGCCCCAGGAAACTGAGGGCGCTCTCGGTGAGGATGGCCCCGGCCACTCCCAGGGTGGCGGAGACCATCACCGGGGCCAGGGAGTTGGGCAGCAGATGCCGCCAGATGAGGCGTGCGTCCGTGGCCCCCAGGGCCCGGGCCGCGACCACGAATTCCCGTTCTCTGAGTGACAGAAACTCCGCGCGCACCAGCCGGGCCACCCCCATCCAACTGGTTAAGCCGATGACCACCATGATGTTCCAGATGCTGGGCTCCAGGATGGCGATCACCGCCAGGATCAGAAAAAACGTGGGGAAACAGAGCATCAGGTCCACCAGGCGCATGAGGACCTGATCCACCCAACCCCCGTAGTACCCGGCCAGGGAGCCGACAATGAGGCCGATGAGCGTGGCCAGGCCCACAGCCACGAAACCCACCTTCAAAGAGACCTGGGAGCCGTAAATGATGCGGCTCAAGACATCCCGGCCCAGGGGATCGGTGCCCAGAAGGTGCTGGGGACTGGGGGGCATGAGCATTACTTTGAGGTCGATGGATCCGGGGTCATAGGGGGCCAGCCAGGGCGCGGCCAGGGAGACCACAAACATCCCGGCCACCAGGACCAGGCCGCTGATGGCCAGTCGGTTACGTTTAAGGCGCGCCCAGAATTCCCGTTTTTGCATAGCGTCTTGTCATTGCGCCTTGGCGCCTTGGCGTGAGATTTTTATTTCTCACGCCAAGACGCCAAGGCGATAAGTAATTATGCTTGAATCACCCCGTGCGAATCCGGGGGTCCACCAGGGCGTAGCCCAGGTCGGCCAGGAGGTTGCCCAGCAAGGTTAAGACCGCGACGATGACCAGTTCGGCCATGATCAGAGGGTAGTCCCGGGCCATGACCGCGCCGTAAAAGAGTTGCCCCATGCCGGGGATGGCGAAGATGGTCTCAAAGATGACGCTGCCGCCGATGAGGCCGGGGACCGACAGGCCCAGGATGGTGATCACCGGCAACAGGGCGTTACGCAGGGCGTGTTTAAAGATGACCGTGCGTTCCGGCAGGCCCTTGGCCCGGGCCGTGGTGATGTAGTCCTGGCGGATGACCTCCAGCATATTGCCCCGCATATAGCGGGACATACCGGCCAGGCCCCCGAAGGAGGCCACCAGCACCGGCAAGGTCACGTGCGCGGCCAGGTCCTGGATTTTTTGCCAGAAGTTGAAATGGAGGTAATTCATGGAGGTCAGTCCGGAGATGGGCAGCCAGTCCAGGTAAACCCCGAAAAACATGATAAGCAGCAAGGCCAGCCAGAAGGTGGGCATGGCGAATCCGAAAAAGACCAGCAAGGTGGTGGCCCGGTCGAACCAGGAGTGGGGCAGCCAGGCCGCCAGCACCCCGATGGGGATGGCCACCGCCAGAATAATGACCATGGAGATGATATTCAGGCTGATGGTGATGCCGATGCGCTCCGTGATTTTGTCCCACACCGGGCGGCGGTCCGAGGAGAAGGAACGGCCGAAGTCCAGGAAGGCCAGGCGTTTGAGCCAGTCCCAATACTGGGTCATCAGGGGTTTATCCAGGCCGTAGAGCTCCTTGAGGCGTTTCTGGGCCTCCAGGGAGGCCTTGGGGTTCATGGTGGTCTGCAGCTCCACGGGGGTGCCCGGGGCCAGGTGGATGACGGTGAAAGAGACCAGGGTGATCCCCAGGAGCATGGGGAACATCAGGAGGATTCTTTTTACTAAGTAAACCAACATAATTATAGGTTAGCGCGCCTATGATCGATGAGATATGGTATTTTCCCGCCTTGGGCCTAAAGGGCGATCTGCCCGCGTAACTCCTGAATGGCCCGGGCATAATCCTGCTGGCCGAAGATGGCGGTGCCCGCCACATAGACATCGCACCCGGCCTGGGCCACTCTGGCCACGGTGGCGTTGTTCAGGCCGCCGTCCGCCTGGATTTTCACCGGCAGTCCCCGGGAGTTGATCATCTCCCGGAGGCGTTTAATCTTGGGGAGCATGGCCTCAATAAACTGCTGGCCGCCGAATCCCGGATTTACCGTCATGATCAGGACCATGTCCAGGTCCCCCAGGACGTATTCGATCTCCTCCAGGGGGGTGGCAGGGTTCAGGGCCGCGGCGGGACTGCATCCGGCCTGGCGGATCTGTTGCAGGACGCGGTGCAGGTGGATGCAGGCCTCCACCTGGACGGTGATGATCTGGGCCCCGGCTGCCGCGAAGTCCTCGATATAGCGCTCCGGTTGGGCAATCATCAGATGCACGTCGAAAGGCAAGGGCGTATGTGGCCGGAAGCATTTGATCACCGGCGGGCCAAAGGTGATATTGGGGACAAAGTGCCCATCCATCACGTCGATGTGGATCCAGTCCGCGCCGGCCGCGGTGACGGTGGCGATTTCCTCGCCCATGCGGGCAAAATCCGCGGACAGAATGGAAGGCGCGATCAGGGCCATGGGGGGCATCTCCTTTAAGGTGAATCACTTTCCCTAAATTAGCCTAATTAGAGCGGGGATGCAACTGCTCTGAAGAGTTCAAGGTTCAAAGTTCAAGGTTCAAAGTTAGGCTCTTCATCTTGACACCTTTCCCTTGCTTCCTTTATTTTATTAACATTACCCTTCAGAAATGGGCACTCTCTAAACCTGTAACTTTGAGCTTTGAACTTTCAATGGAGGTATTATGCGCGCAGTGGTGCAGCGGGTGAAGGAGGCCTGGGTGCGGGTGGAAGGCGAAGAGGTGGCCAAGATCGGCCCGGGGCTCCTGATTCTGGCAGGAGTGGCCGCGGATGACGGGCCGGAGGATGTGGCTTATCTGGCCCAGAAGCTGGCGCATTTGCGGGTCTTTGCCGGGGACGGCAAGTTGCTGCACCTCTCTCTATTGGATCTTAACGCCGAGGCCCTGGTGGTCTCCCAATTCACTGTTTTCGGGGATTGCCGCAAAGGGCGGCGGCCTTCTTTTGACGCCGCGGCCCCACCGGAGAAGGCGGAGAAGCTCTACGAAGACCTGGCCGCGGCCCTGGCCGGTTACGGGATCAAGGTCGCCACGGGCCGCTTCCGGCAGATGATGGACGTGGGCCTGATCAACGACGGCCCGGTGACCCTCCTGTTGGACAGCAAGAAGGCGTTTTGAGATTTTATTGTAGGGGCGGACCCATGTGTCCGCCCCGGAGGCCGCAAATACACTGCGCCCTTAATTCTATGATCGTCTTATTTATAAGACCGGGGGATTGTGTTTGCGATCGCCTGGGGGGCACACATGGGTGCCCCCCTTGTTTTCCCCCCCTCCCCTCCCCCCATTTTTTCAAACCTGTTATTAATCAATGATATCTAGGAGTTCCTGATGATGAGGCTTGGTGGTCGTGAGATTTGGGCTTGACAAAACCGGGGGCAAGGGGTAAACACCTTTTTTGGGGGCGGGGTAGCTCAGCCGGTAGAGCAGCGGACTGAAAATCCGCGTGTCCCCAGTTCGATTCTGGGCCCCGCCACCACTAATTTCAATGGGTTAGCTCATATGGGCTAGCCTTTTTTTTGGAATTGTTAACGTTTTGACTAACATCTGCAGATTGGTTGTTCAAGATACCAATCAGCAAGCTCGTTAAAGGTCAGGCGCTCCGCCGGTGCCTTTTCCAAGACGCCGGGATTTTCGAACTTTTGGGCCTTGCGCTTCCCCTCTGCGGCCCGGGCCTCTTCAATGGACTGCCCCACAAATTCCCAGGGTTGCTTACTGTTCAAGACCTGGTAATGAATCCAGTATCTGACCCGGCCGGCCCGCTTGGCCTTTTCCAGGCCGCTCCAGCAGCCAACGCCGTGGTGATGCTTAACCGCCTGTTTCCGGTGACACAAGGGACACTCTACTAAGATTGCCATGGTCTACTCTCCCCCGGATTTCTCTAGGCCCTTAGACTTTTACCTTACCTTTAGGCCCTTGGGGGTCTCTGATTCGTATTCAGATTCAATTCGCAGAGGAGGACCGCCTTTACCCGAATGTAAAATACAGTTGCCAAATCCGCTCATTCTTCCTTGATACATATCATCATTTTTATTATCGTTGATCTCAATCCCACCGGTCTTATTAACATGACCGGCCATGATTGTTTTACCATTATTGTTCATGATTGCCACATTGCCTTTATCATCAATCCACCCTCTATAGGCTTTTCCGCCATGATAAGCGGTGATATTTCCTGAAATCCCTTGCCCAGAACTAGACAATCCTATAATAACCACCATCAATAGAATAATTAATGTCCTCATGTTGGCTTATCCTTTTTGGTAGGGGGGAGAGGCCGGGCCCTCCACGGAAACAGGTGATTTAAACTTGTCGCGGGCCATAATCACCCCCTGGTGTCAATTCTTCAGACCTTACTTTGGCCCTAAGTTGGTCAGGGACTCCCTCCCCGCCCTTCCAGGATCAACGCACTCGTTGGACATCTTTAATGTATTTGGGACCGTTAATGATGATGATGGGCATCTTTTTGGTCATCGACTCATTCAAGAGGTCATCCATCCTTTTGGAACTTTTGTCCTGATAGTAGATAAAGTTACCATTGATAGTTTTTACAATCAGGCCATAATCTCCTTCCATGGGCTCAAAGCCGAGAACTACCGTTTTGATCCGAGTAGTTTGGGCGGTTGCTGCTGTCGTCACCAAGATCAGTGATAAGATTAAACATACTACGACTAGAGCCATTCTACTCTGGGGATTTTTATGGTTCATGATCGTGTCTCCACTTTTAATTGATAATTTTTTCATTGGTTATGGGGTCAAGCTCCTCCCGCCTTCTCGCAAGCCGTGGCTAATTATCAAGCTGCGGAGGTTTTTTTATGGGCCCCGCAAGTTGTAAAATGGGGGCAAAAGGAGAGGAGGGAAAGCGGCAGATCATTGAGAAAGGAGGCTTTTCATAATAGCAAAACCGGCAACTGTCCCCTTAAGTCCAGGGGCGGGGCGCTTTTTTCTCTTCCGAGAGATACCAGCCGATCACCTGGGTGAGGAAGTCCTGGGTCTCTCTGATGTTCGGCACCTGGTAGCCACAATTCACCACCCGCTGGTAACCGGCGTTATAGGCCGCCAGGGCCAGGGGCAGAGAACCCGAGAAAGAGTTGATGAGGCCCCTTAAGTAGCGGCAGCCCCCCAGGACATTTTCCCGGGGATTAAACGGCTCCCGGACCCCCAGATCCGCGGCGGTCCCGGGCATCAGCTGCATCAGACCCATGGCCCCCTTGGGGGAGACGGCCCAGGGGACAAAATTCGACTCCACCCTGATCACCGCCCGGATGAGCGCGGGCGGGAGATTGTAAGCCGCGGCGGCTTCCCGGATGATGGGTTCCAGTTGGGCCATGGCCTCCTTGGTGGCTGTGCCCGGCCCTCTCTTGATCTCGGGGGCCAGATTGCTGATAATCAATTTCCCCCGGCTATCCCGTTGGGCGATGATCCCGGAACCATAAACCGGGGCCCCGCCGGGCCCGGCCTGGAGATTGGGCGCGGGTCTCCCGGGAACTGCGTTCAGGCCGGCCAAGAGGAGCGCCTGGCATTGGCCGGGCGGCTGGGGCGGCGGCGGTGGGGCCGCCCGAAGGCTGGGGGCGTCCACCGACTCGATGCGCCAGCTCCCCTGGCTGTCCCGGGAGCGGCGAATGCCTCCCGCCGTGGTGATCTCCGTTTCCCGGGAAGCCGCGACTTCCAGGGGCGGCCGCGGGCTGAGGCCTTCTTCCCCGGACCAGACCGCGGGTTTGAAGGCCAATTGCGGGGCGATCTCCACTTTTAAAGCCAGGGCAGGGGCAATTGCCACTTTTAAAGGCAAGGAAGGGGCAACTTCCAGGGGGGGTGGAGGCCTGCTATTTTCCGGATTACCGGTTTCCTCCCTGGTCTGGGCCCGGGCTTGCTGCCCGGGCGGGGGTATGGTTTCCTGACCCCCGGAACCCACGTTGTCGATATGAATTATGCCCTTGCTATCCCGGTACCGGCGGATGGAGGTTGAGGGGCCGGAGGCCGCGATCCTGGCGGTTCCCACCGGAGACAGTAAAGGAGACATGCCGGAGTTATCCGGATTCCAGGCCACTTTTTGCAGAGCCGGCGCGGTTTCCCTGGCTGCCAGCGGCGCGGGCTGCTCTTCAGGAAGGGCTTGTTCCTGTTGGTGGCTATTTTTCGCGTGCAGCACCCCGGCCCCGGGGTTTTCGCCACCGGGTGGGGCGCTGGTGATATGCAGGACTCCCTGGCTGTCCCGGAAACGGTAGATGCCGCCGGACACGGTGTACTCGGGTTTTTTCAGGGGCGCGGCGGCCTTGGGCCCCGGGGCAGCTCCCTCCCCGGGAGCTTCATAGGCCACCTTTTTGATGGGCAGAGAGCCGAGGCCCGGCCCGGTTTCCGGGGAAACCGCGGTGATCGGGTTTTCCCGGACCGGCTCCTTTGCTGCGGCCACCGAGGCCCGGGAAATTTCTTGAGCCGCTGCGGCCGCGGTGCGGATCAGGTCGGCAGTCTTTGCCTGGGCGGCAGCCGGCGGCGCGGCCTTGGGCAGGTGGGCCGGCTCTTTCTGGCCGGGGGCTGCGGCAGGTGGGGCTTGACGGCTCAGCCCGGGTTTGCCCGGGGCGCAGTTACTGATGCGGATGACGCCCTGGCTGTCGGTAGCGCGCTCGATGCCTGCGGCGGCCGCGGGAGCGGCCAGAAGCAGGCAATATATGAGCGCTGAGAGAATACCGGCTCGCCAGAGCATAACAACCCTAAGGTATTAATATAGTTATAATTAATAAAACTACACTTCTTCCCAGTTACATGTTAAAAGGCAAACGAATAAAAGTCAAGTTATTTGCACGTGATGGAAGTGGGGACAATTCCCGTTGCTATTTTTCTTGATAAGACATTAGGCGCAGAGATAAATATTTAAAGTAGGAAGTGTTCCTAAATTGTTAAGGAGAAGATATGGATCTGACGGTTTTTGCAGGAATGGCAGCCGCTGATCTGCGGCAATATATCCGGTTTTTGCTCCATCATTACCGGACCATGGACTCCTTCTGGTACATCTACCTTACCGAAATCTGTGGCGAGGCCACCGCGGACCGGGTGAATGAAAAGGTCTGGGGCCGCGTTGCGGCCCTGGCCGCCAGGGACCTGGCGCAACGGTTCGGGATTAAGGAGGGGGGGCTGAAGGGCTTTGTCCAGGCCTTGCGCTATTGGCCTTGGCATATCTTGGTGGGCTACCGGATTGAAGAAAGGGCAGGAGAAGTCATCATCACCGTGCCCTCCTGCCCCACCCAGGAGGCCAGACGGCAGCGAGGATTACCAGAATATCAGTGCAAAGAAATGCACCGTTTGGAATTTGAGAGCTTTGCCCAAGAGATTGACGTCCGCATTCGCACCGAATGCGCGTTTGCGCCGCCCGACCCCCATCCTCCGGAGATCATGTGCAGGTGGCGGTTTTATTTAGCAGGTGATTAAGGGGGGAGAGGCAGGGGGGATGGCCGGGCGGCCCAGTCCCCCATGATTTAATCAAAGGGGACTGGAGCCGGTAGTCCAGACCGTTAATATCTGTAGCCGTAAGGACGGTAACCGTAGGGCCGGTAATAGCCGTAGGGCCGGTAGTAGCCGTATGGATAATACGCGGGCGCAGCCGGGTAATAGGCCGGAGGGGGATAATAACCCCCGCCATAACCTCCCCCATATGCCGGCCGGGCATAGGCGCCGCTGGCTGCGGCCAGGGAGTTGAACGCGGCCAGCCCGAAAAAGGCCCATCCCAATGACTGCCAGTTGGCCAGGGCGGGCGTGGCCAGGGCCGTAATGAGCGCGACCACCATGAGTATTTTTACTAGCCGCATCGCTCTTATTCTTTTCATT
>Ga0265296_1003994_pt1 | contig 13151 bp, 13 predicted proteins | sample MunlanPumphouse1_FD_189073 | JGI IMG/M metagenome (GOLD analysis project Ga0265296, IMG submission 189073) | Groundwater microbial communities from a municipal landfill in Southern Ontario, Canada - Pumphouse #1 | ecosystem: Environmental > Aquatic > Deep subsurface > Groundwater | place... | reverse complement strand
ACCCCATCGGCGGCTTCGAGCCATGGCAGGCGGTCTTCGCTTTCCAGCCCCAGTCCGGCATCGCCCTGGTCGGCGTTCTTGTCCTCGGCCATCAGTTCATCTCCTCGAGCGCCTCAACCCCCATCAGGTGCAGCCCGTTGCGGAGAACCTGCCCGATTCCGTCGGCCAAATAAAGGCGCGTCGCGGTCAATTCGGGATCATTTGCCAAAATGACACGGGCGTCGGGACGATCGTTACCAAGGTTCCACCAAGCATGGAACGCCGCCGCGACGTCGCCAAGATAGAAAGCGATGCGGTGCGGCTCGCGCGCCGAAGCCGCCGCCTCGACAATCCGCGGAAACTGCGCGAGCAGCTTGACAAGGCCGAGTTCATAGTCGTCGAGGCGTTCGGCGTTCGGTGCGACGGACGCGACCCCCGCTTCGGCCAGCTTGCGCTTGAGCGACGCAATGCGGGCATGGGCATATTGGACATAGAAGACCGGATTATCGCGCGAGGCCTCGACCACCTTGGCAAAGTCGAAATCCATCTGTGCGTCGGCCTTGCGCGTCAGCATGGTGAAACGCACCGCATCCTTGCCGACTTCGTCGACGATGTCGGCGAGCGTGACGAAATTGCCCGCGCGTTTCGACATCTTGAACGGTTCGCCGTTCTTGAGCAGGCGGACCATCTGGACCAGCTTGACGTCGAACTTCTTCTTGCCGTCGGTCAAAGCCGCCACCGCCGCCTTGATCCGCTTGACCGTCCCGGCGTGGTCGGCGCCCCAGATGTCGATCATCTCATCGGCGGTCTCGGCCTTCTGAAAATGATAGGCAAGGTCGGCGCCGAAATAGGTCCAGCTGCCGTCCGACTTCTTGATCGGCCGGTCCTGGTCGTCGCCGAACCTGGTCGAACGGAACAGTGGCAGCTCGACCGGCTCCCAATCTTCGGGGGTTTCGCCCTTCGGTGCTTCCAGCACGCCATCATAAACCAGATCGTGGTCACGCAGCCATTTTTCGGCAGCCTCAGGCTTTCCCGCCGCCTGCAATTCGGCTTCGGACGAAAACAGATCGTGATGGATACCGAGCTTTGCGAGATCGGCACGGATCATGTCCATCATCGCGCTGACCGCTTCGGCGCGGAACAACCCAAGCCACGCGTTTTCGGGCGCGCCGACGAAGCGGTCGCCATATTCGGTCGCCAGCTTGCTGGCGACGGGAATCAGGTAATCGCCGGGATAAAGCCCTTCTGGAACCGTCCCGACATCTTCGCCCAGCGCTTCGCGGTATCGCAGATGGACCGATCGCGCGAGCACGTCGACCTGTCCCCCGGCGTCGTTGACATAATATTCGCGGGTCACGGCGTAGCCCGAATATTCGAGCAGCGCCGCCAGCGCGTCGCCGACCACCGCGCCGCGGCAATGACCGACGTGCATCGGGCCGGTCGGGTTCGCCGACACATATTCGACATTGACCCGCCGCCCCTGCCCCGTGGTCGAACGGCCATAGTCGCCGCCTTCGCCATGGATCAGCGCGAGTTCGTCGCGCCAGCTGCCATCGACCAGGCGCAAATTGATGAATCCCGGCCCGGCCACGCTCGCTTCGGTCACTTCGTCGAGCGCGCCGAGTTCGGCGACAAGCAGGTCGGCAAGCGCACGCGGGTTCATCCCGGCGGGCTTGGCGAGGACCATCGCGGCATTGGTGGCGACATCGCCATGGGCGGGATCGCGCGGCGGTTCGACGCTGATCGCGGCGCGGTCGAGCCCGTCGGGCAAGGCGCCTTTACTGACAAGCGCATCGAGCGCGGCGTCGATATGGTCGGAAAAACGGCTGAACAGGGTCACGGGCTGGGCCTATCTTCGATCAGAAAAGTCTTGCGCGCGCCCTATCGCAGCTGAGCGCGCGCGAAAAGCCCCGCGGCGCCCGTTTGGCGCGCGGGGCCGTGTGAATGCGCACGGCGCGGGTGCGCCGCCGCGGCTATCGTCGGACGTTATATTCGAGCTGTTCCTGCGTCAGCTGGAAACCGATCAGCAGTTCAAAGCTGGCGCGCTGTACCGCAGCGCGCACTTCGGGCTGGCTCAGCGGATCGATCGCGGCGTCCTGATCGCCCGCCTTGCGGCGGCGCGTGATACGTTCCTGAATGTCGGCGGGCAGCGTCGCCGCGGCGCGGTCGATATAGGCCGATGCCTGCGCCCGGCCGGTGCCGCGCGTCTGTCCTTCAGGGAAGCTCACGACGACATTGCCCAGTCGCTTGGCGACCACGGCGGTACCGCCCTGCAGTACGGTGCCGTAATAAGGCAGGGTCACCGAACGCGCTGGCCCCGCGTCACGGCGCGTCGCGACGACGTCAAAGCTGGCGAGCTGATAGACCTTCTCGCTCGCGTCGTTGCATACCGGGGTCACATTGGTGATCGCAGCAACAACATCGATAGCGCGCGCGTCACGGCTGGTCGCGGGGTCGAACAAGGTGATGTCACCGGTGTGCAGCGGAACCGCGACCGCGGGACAGGCGCTGCGCGTGGCTGTGATGCCAACGCCGCCCGCAACATCGATATCATTGTCCTTTGCGCATCCCGCCACGGCCACCATGGCTGCCGTGCAACACAGCACGGTCAGGAACTTACGGGGCACGAACGAAATGGACATCATGATAATCGGGCTTTCCAAACAGGCGCACTAACCAGGCTCAAGTCAGTCGGGACGGTTGATCCCGCTTCATGCGCGCCGCTTCTTATCGGTGCGATGAACGCGGCGCAACGGTGTGAAGCCGCTTTACGCTATATGACCTGCTGCGCTAGAGCGCCCCATCATGAACGCTCCCCATCCGACACCGCGCCCAAACGGCTACGAAACCGCAGAACTCAGGGTTTTGATCGCCGCACCGCGCGGCTTTTGCGCCGGCGTCGATCGCGCCATCCGGATTGTCGAACTGGCGATCGAGCGTTTTGGCGCACCGGTCTATGTCCGCCACGAAATCGTTCATAATCGTTATGTCGTCGACACGCTGAAGGCGCAGGGGGCAATTTTTGTCGAATCGCTCGATCAGGTTCCCGATGGCGTACCCGTGGTGTTCAGCGCGCACGGCGTTCCCAAAGCGGTCCCGGCCAAGGCCGAGATGCGCGGGCTCGACTATATCGATGCGACCTGTCCGCTCGTATCGAAAGTCCACCGCCAGGCCGAACGCGCGCATGAAACGGGGCGCCACATTATCTTTGTCGGCCACGCCGGTCATCCCGAAGTCATCGGCACGCTCGGTCAATTGCCCGAGGGCGCGATGACATTGGTCGAATCGGTCGATGATGTCGCGACACTGACCCCGCCCGATCCGACTATGTTGGCGTTCCTGACCCAAACCACCCTGTCGGTCGACGACACGCGCGACATCGTCACAGCGCTGCAGCATCGTTTCCCGGCGATAACCGGGCCGCGCGGTGAGGATATTTGTTACGCGACCTCGAACCGGCAGGATGCGGTCAAGGCGATTGCGGGTGATTGCGACCGCATGATCGTGATCGGCGCGCCGAACAGCTCGAACAGCCTGCGCCTCGTCGAAGTCGCCGAACGAATGGGAACGCCTGCGCATCTGGTTCAGCGCGGCATCGACATTGATCCCGCTTGGCTGGACAACATAGCGACGCTGGGCATTACCGCAGGCGCCAGCGCGCCTGAAAAGCTGGTTCGCGAAGTGATCGACGCGGTCGCCGCGCACCGACCGATCGTCGAAGAGGTGGTCGTCACGGCCGAGGAAAATATGGTCTTCAAACTGCCGCGCGGGCTTGAACCGGCGGCAGCCTGATGGCGGTTTATACCCACGTCGACCCCGATGATCTGGCCGCGCTTGTTGCACGCTATGACATCGGCAGCGTGCTGTCGTGCAAGGGCATCGCCGAGGGGGTCGAGAATAGCAATTTCCTGCTTGAAACCACCGGCGGGCGCTTCATTCTGACGCTCTACGAAAAACGCGTATGCGAGGGTGACCTACCTTTCTTCGTCGACCTGCTCGACCATCTGGCGGCCAGCGGCTCACCCGTTCCGGCGATGATCCGCGACCGCGATGATATCGCGGTTCAGCAGATCTCGGGCCGCGCCGCCTGCATCATCCAGTTTCTGTCGGGCATTTCGCTGACCCATCCTACCGCGGGGCAGAGCGAGGCAGCCGGCGCCGCGCTGGGCGCCATGCACCGTGCGCTGGCCGGATATGGCGGCGCGCGTGACAACAGCATGGGTCATCGTCACTGGCGCAATGTCGCGAACGCCACCGGCGATCTTGACGCGGTCCGTCCGGGCTTGCAGGCGATCGTCGACGAAGAACTTGGCTTCGTGGACGCCCGTTGGCCGACCGACCTGCCCGCGCACGTCATCCACGCCGACCTGTTTCCCGACAATGTTCTGATGCTCGGCAACCGGGTGACGGGGTTGATCGATTTCTATTTCGCCGCCAGCGATTTCCGGGCGTATGACTTAGTGATCACCCATGCGGCATGGACCTTTTCCGCCAACGGCGACACATGCGACTTGTCGCTCGCTCGCGCGCTGATGCGCGGCTATGCGAGCCAAATTGCCTTGAACGATGCCGAGATTGCCGCCTTGCCTACGCTGGCACGCGGCGCGGCGCTGCGTTTCCTGCTCACCCGCGCGCATGACTGGGTCCACACGCCCGCTGACGCGTTGGTCACCCGCAAGGATCCTTCACCGTTCCTCGCCCGCCTGCTGCGCTATCGCGCCGATGACGCCGCCAGCCTGTTTGCCGCCGCATGAGTGACGAGCGGACAAGGACGGTCATCGTGGCCACCGACGGCGCGTGCAAGGGCAACCCCGGCCCGGGCGGCTGGGGCGCCGTCCTGCGTTGGGGCGATGTGGTGAAGAAGCTATCCGGCGGCGAACCTGATACCACCAACAATCGTATGGAATTGCTGGCGGCGATTGAGGCACTCGCAGCGCTCAAGCGGCGCTGCAACGTCGAACTGTCGACCGACAGCGTTTATGTCCGCGACGGTATCACCAAATGGATCTTTGGCTGGCAAAAGAATGGCTGGAAAACCGCAGCCAAAAAACCCGTCGCCAACGCCGACCTGTGGCAGCGGCTGCTCGCCGAAGCCAAGCGGCACGACATTGAATGGCTGTGGGTCAAGGGTCACGCCGGGCATGGCGATAATGAAATCGCCGATCAGCTCGCTAGCGACGCAGCTTTAGAGGTTGCGCGGGCGCGCTGAACGCCCGCGCAACCTCTAAATTATTCGGCTTCGCGCACCTCGGCGCCGGGTCCGTTTTTCAGGATCGATTCGATAGCATTTTTCGCCGAGGCCTTGCTCGCATAGCCTTCGGTCCAGAAGATGCTTTCGCTGTTATATTTGAAATAGGCGACGAACTCGCCCGCCTTGTTCTTCTTGATCTCGAAATAATGGGCCATCGGATCCTCCATCGGTCGTTGGCGCGCCCAAGGTGACGCGACGAACCCATCGTAAGCAGACGGCTGCGGCACGCAAGACGCCAGATTGATATCAGGCGAAACGCGACGCCGCGAAGGGCGTTGGATCGACCGCGCCGATAATGCCGCCGGGTGGTGGCGCGCCAAGCTCGGCCGCCAGCAGTGCCGCAATTGCGGGTGAGGTCTGGATCCCGACACCGCCCTGCCCCGCGCACCAGATAAAGCCGGGCTGGTGAGGGTCGGCGCCGAACACCGGAACACGATCGGGCGCAAAGCTGCGAAGCCCGGCCCATTTGCGTTCGACGGCGGCGACCGGCCAGTCAACGACTGCCTGCAAACGATCGACCGCAATCGCGACATCGACGTCTTCGGGCGCTGCATCATGCGGCTCGACCGGAGTTTCGTCATGCGGACTGAGCCATACCCGGCCTTCGCTCTCGCCCTTGAAATAGAAATCGCCGCCGACATGAACGATCAGCGGCAGCTCGGCGGGAACGGCCACCCCCAGCCGCAGCTGGACGACGGTGCGGCGATAGGGACATATGCCCACCGGCGCGGCCCCGCACGCCGCAGCGACGCGGTCAGCCCAAGCCCCAGCGGCGTTGACGATCAGCGCCGCCCTTATCGTCTCGTCCCCCACCCGGACCTCCCAACCGTCGCCGATCCGTCGGGCAGATACCAGCGGAGCACGGGTCGCGAGATGCGCCCCATCGCGCTTGGCGGCCCGCAGATAGGCAGCGTGAAGCGCGCTGACGTCGATATCGCTGCATGCCGCCTCATAAGTCGCTTCGCTCCATTCAGCGCGAACCCCCGGGATGCTTCGCGCGATATCTGCGGCGCCCATCCGTAGGACATCGACGCCCTTGGCCTTAAATTCGGTGGTAAACGCATCCACGGCCGCCGCTTCGGAACGACGGCCGACGGTCAGCGCAGTGCGTGGTGACAGAAATCCGCGCTCCGAAAACTCGGGCGCCGGGCGCGCAAGCGTATCGAAGGACGCAACCGACAGCGGCTGCACCTGCGCCCCACCATAGGTTTCGTGCCAGAACGCCGCGGACCGACCTGTGGCGTGATAGCCCGGGCTGTCTTCTGCCTCGATCAGCATCACACGGCGCCACGGCGCGAGCGCCGCGGCCAGGCTGGCCCCTGCAATTCCCGCGCCGACGATCAGCACATCGATGACAGAAGGCGGCGCGGCGGACATGCCCCGCCGCATATCCATTGGCTCGGGGAATGCAAGTCGCGCGGTCCGCCCGGCATGGTTACTATTTGGTAAGCCATGTTGCGTAGGACGCTGGCGATGGACAGCGGCACGATCTCCCTTGGCCTGATGGCCGTTCTTGGTCTGTTGATGATCGCCGCGGCGATCAGCGACCTCCGGTCGCGAACGATCTCCAACGAACTCAACGCGGCGATCGCGCTGCTCGCCATCCCCTTCTGGATCGCAAGCGGTCTGGCCGTCTGGCCCGACATGCCGATCCAGTTCGGCGCGGCTTTTGCCGTCTTTCTCGTTTTCGCGGGATTGTTCGCAATCGGCGCGATGGGCGGCGGCGATGTGAAGATGATCGGCGCCGTGATGCTGTGGATCCCGCTCCCGCTGTTCCTGCCCATGCTCACGGTCATGGCCGTCGGCGGGGGCATATTGTCCGCCGTCATGTTGATACATTTGAAAATTCGTCGGTCCGAAAAGCCGGTTGAGGTGCCCTATGGGGTCGCAATCGCCGCTGCCGGACTTTGGGCGCTTCACCAACAATATCTTAACCAGTTTCAGGCTATCGGTTGAGCCTGAGGGCAAACACCGCCGTGTCTGGCTGGTGTTAGGAGGCGAAAAATCGTCATGGATACGCGAAAGATTATGCTGATCGTTGGCGCGCTGGTCATTGCGATCGCCGCGGCATTCGGGGTCAACCAGATGATGCGGGGAGCCTCGGCTCCGGAAGCTCGGGCTGCTGCGGCGCCAGAGATTACCGGCCCGATGATCCTGGTCGCAACGCGGCAGCTGCCGGTCGGCACGATCATCGGCCCCGACAGCTTCCGTTTCCAGCCTTGGCCGAAAGAACTGGTCGAGAAAGCGTATTTCATGAAGGAAAAGACCGACGTCAACACGTTGGTCGGCACCGTCGTGCGCTATCCGATCACCGCCGGTCAGCCGCTGACCCAGGGCGCGCTGGTCCATCCCGACGATCGCGGCTTCCTGGCCGCGGCGCTTGGCCCCGGCATGCGCGCCGTGACCGTCAAGGTCAGCCAGGAACAGGGCGTCGCGGGCTTTGTCTTTCCGGGGGACCGCGTCGACGTGCTGCTGGCCCAGACCATCGAGGTCAAGGAAGGCAGCTCCTATCCCGACGACCAGATATTCACCGCCGAAACGATCGTGCGCAATGTCCGGGTGCTCGCCACCGACCAGCGCTACGATGCCGAGGACGAAACAGGCAAGACCCCGGTTCGCACCTTTGGCTCGGTGACGCTCGAAGCCACCCCCGAACTCGCCGAACGCATCGCGGTGGCGCAGAGCATGGGCAAATTGTCGCTCGCCCTGCGTCCGCTGGCCGAAAGCAGCGGCGAGTTGGAGGCAGCGATTGCATCGGGCGAAATCAGCGTTCCCGCCAAGGGCGGCACCGAAGCCGAGCGCCGCATGCTGGCGCAGGCCCAGGCGCGCCCGGTAACGGCGAAAACCGCCACCACCGGCGGCGATGTATCGCGCTTTTGGATCCCCGTCAGCGGCCGTGTCGGCGGCGGATCGCGTCCGCAGCAGCAAGCAGCTGGAATGCCCGCGGCGCCTTCGGGCGGCAATTATGGGCCGGCTGCGCGCAGCGGTCCCGTGGTTCGGGTGACGCGCGGCGACAAAGTGACCGAAATTTCGGTTGGGGGTAAGTAAGATGAACAGCAAAGCCAATTTCAAGGCAGCGGCAATGGCCCGCACCCTGGCCATCGGCCTGGTCGCAGCGACGCTGGTTTCCGCTCCAGTGCAACCGGTCGCCGCCCAGGCGACCCAGAACGCCAGCAGCAGCATCGACCTTTCGGTCGGTCGCGGCCGCCTGATCAGCCTGCCCGCCGCCATGACCGACATCTTCGTCGCCAATGACGAGGTCGCCGATGTCCAGGTTCGTTCGGGCCGTCAGCTCTATATCTTTGGCAAAAAGCCGGGTGAGACCAGCATCTATGCCACCGATGCCAGCGGCCGCGTCGTATTTTCGACCGTCGCGCGCGTCGGCAATAATATCGAGACGATCGACCAGATGCTGTCGCTGGCGATGCCCGACGCGAGCATCTCGGCGAACACGATGAACGGATTTGTGCTGCTCACCGGCACCGTCCAGTCGCCCGATGATGCAGCTGAGGCCGAAATGCTGGTTCAGGCGTTTGTCGGCGAAGGCACCAAAGTGCTATCGCGGCTGCGCACGGCAACACCGCTGCAGGTCAATCTGCAGGTCCGCATCGCCGAAGTGAACCGCACGCTGGTCAAGGAAATGAGCGGCAATCTGTTGACGCGCGACACCGATGGCGCGTTGGGTAACGGCTTTCTCGGCGGCATCTTTGGCGGCCGCAGTCCAGGAACGATTGCCGATATCCCGGCGCCGACGGCGGTCTTCCCGGGTAGCCCGGTTCCCCGGCCCTATGATCCGACCACCGGGCTGCCGCTAACCAACGGTCGCACAACCCTGGGCACCAACTATCAATTCACCCAGCCATCTGGTCGGCGCAGCCTGGCGGGTGCCGGTCGCCTGTTCGGACTCGATCTGATGGCCTCGCTCGATATCGGCGAACGCTCGGGGCTGGTGGCCACTCTGGCGCAGCCCAACCTGACCGCGATTTCAGGCGAGACCGCCGACTTCCTGGCCGGCGGCGAATTCCCCGTCCCGATCCCCGGCAACCTCGCCGGGACGACGATCGAATATCGCAAATATGGCGTCAGCCTGGCTTATACCCCGACGGTCCTTTCCAACGGCCGTATCAGCCTGCGCGTTCGCCCCGAAGTGTCGGAACTTTCCACCGAAGGCGCGATCGAACTCGACGGCTTCCAGGTGCCTGCACTCACCGTGCGTCGCGCTGAAACGACCGTCGAGCTCGGATCGGGCGAAAGCTTCATGATTGCCGGGCTGATGAACAACCGTTCGATCGGCGCGATCGACAAGATGCCCGGCCTCGGCGACGTGCCGCTGCTCGGCATGTTGTTCAAATCAGACAGCTTCCGTCGCGGCGAGACCGAGCTGGTCATCGTGGTGACCCCTTATCTGGTTCAGCCGGTGTCGGCGAACGACATCAAACTGCCGACCGACGCTTATCAGGACGCCAATGATTTGCAGCGCATCCTGCTCAACCAGACCGGCGACGGCGTAACCGGCGGCGACCGGCCGAAGCCGCGGCTCGACACCAGTGTCGGTGATGCGGATCGCCCGCGTGGCAGCAGCGCCGACGCGGCACCCGGTTTCAGCATCAAGTGATGTGCAGGATTTCAGGAGCAAAGTGATGAAGAAAATCGCAACTTGGACGGTCCTGGCCCTGAGCGCATCGCTCGCGGGATGCACCGGCACCGCCTACAGCAACCGCAGCCTCGATTCGGTGCACCAGCCGGTCGTGCGCAATGCCATCCATCAATTCGATGTCGCCGCCGCCAGCGGCGAACTGCCGCCAAGCGAACAGGGTCGCCTGCAAGGCTGGCTCGACGCGATGGGGGTGCGCTACGGCGACCGCATTTCAATCGAAGACCCGTCGGTTTATGGTGCGACGTCCGCGCAAGCGACCGTGCGATCGATGGTCGCCCGCCGCGGTCTGTTGATCAGCAATGACGTGCCGGTAACCACCGGTGCGGTGCCGCAGGGCCATTTGCGCGTCATCATCACACGTGCGTCGGCCTTTGTTCCCGGCTGTCCCGATTGGGCAAGCAAGTCGTCGATCAATACCGCCAATGCGACGTCGTCCAACTATGGCTGCGCAAGCAACAGCAATCTCGCCGCAATGGTCGCCGACCCCAATGATCTGATCAAGGGCGCGCGTAGCGCTGGCAACGACCCCTCGATGGCAACGCGGGCGATCAAGACCTTCCGCGAAAAACCGCCAACGGGCGCAGGCGACCTGCGCGGCGAAAAGACCAGCGAAGGAGGTGGCAAGTGAACGCTCCGTTCAAATCTGCAGGACTGCGTGATCCGTTCAGCGCCTTTGTGTGCGACGACGACACGTTGGAGCTGATCCGCGCTGCCGCCAATGACATGGGTTGGCCGATCGAAAAATGTAACAAGGGCGGCCTGCGCAACGCGGTGCAGTCGCTGTCGGTATCCGCCAGCCCGAACATCCTGTTCGTCGATATGTCGGAATCGGGTGACCCGATCAACGACATCAACGCGCTCGCCGAAGTTTGCGAGCCCGGCACCGTCGTGATTGCGGCAGGCCAGGTCAATGATGTCCGCCTGTACCGCGATCTGCTGTCGAGCGGCATCCAGGATTATCTGCTGAAGCCGTTGTCGCTGGAACAGGTCCGCGAATCGCTAACCATGGCGCAGGCGATGCTGACCGCACCGAAACATGCCGATATGCAGGACGATAAGCCCCATCACATGATGGCGGTGGTCGGCGTGCGCGGCGGCGTCGGTGCTTCGCTGGTGTCGACTTCGCTCGCTTGGGCGATGAGCGAACAGGCGGGTCGCCAGACCGCGCTGCTCGACCTCGACGTGCATTTTGGTACGGGCGCGCTGACGCTCGACCTTGAGCCAGGCCGCGGCCTGATCGACGCGATCGACAACCCCAGCCGCATCGACGGACTGTTCATCGAACGCGCCATGGTGCGTGCGTCGGACAAGCTCAGCCTGCTGTCGGCGGAAGCGCCGATTCACCAGCCGGTGATGACCGATGGCTCAGCCTTTTTCCAGCTGGAGGAAGAGCTGCGCGGCGCGTTCGAAATGACGATCGTCGATATCCCCCGCCAAGTGCTGATTCCTTTCCCCCACCTGGTGGCGGAAGCCGGAACGATCCTGCTGGTCAGCGATGTGACGCTGGCCGCCGCGCGCGATACGATTCGCCTGCTGTCCTGGTTCAAACAAAATGTTCCCGGCGCTCGCGTGGTGCTGGTCGCCAACAAATTCCAGAATTCCGTTGGCGAATTGTCGCGCAAGGAGTTCGAATCTTCGATCGAACGCCAAATCGATGTCGTCATTCCGTTCGACCCGAAACTGGTCTGCCAGTCGGCTAAACTGGGCAAATCCTATGCCGAAGTTTGCAAAGGCACGAAAGCGGCGGTGGTGTGGTCCAATCTGATGCGCCTGATCCTCGATGGCGCCGATGTCGAAGCCGAAGAAGCGCAGGCTGCCGCGACCAAGGGCAAGTCGGGCGGTTCGTTGCTCGGCAAGCTTGGGCTGATGACGAAAAAGGGCGCGAAGCAGGCGGCATGAGGGTCCGTCTGACGGATCGTCACCACCAAAAGCGATAGAAGCGGACAACTGCCGACATGAATCTGCCAGTCATCCTTATCATCGCCGGGGCCTTGCTGGCCTTTGGGCTGCTCGTCATCTTGCTCGGCGGGCCTTCCGCCGGCAAAGCAAAGACGCGTCGACTGGCAATGGTCAAAGACCGCCACGCGGCCTCGACCGAGGCCGTGGTGGCGGCGCAGATGCGGAAAACGATCCAGTCCGGCGGCCAGGGCAATGCGACGCTGGCCAGCCTGATGCCGCGCCGCGAAGAGATGGAAAAGCGCCTACGCCGCACTGGCAAGGGATGGACGCTTACACAATATATGTTCGTCTCGATGGGCCTGTTCGTCATTGTCACCGGTGGGATGATCGCGATGCGGGCGCCGCTCATGATGGCCGGCCTCATCGGTTTGCTTCTCAGCCTCGGCCTGCCTTACCTTATAGTGGGCCGCGCCATCAAAAAACGCGTCGCGAAATTCAACACCCGCTTCCCCGATGCGATCGACCTGCTCGTCCGCGGTCTGCGGTCCGGCCTGCCCGTCACCGAAACCTTTCAGATCGTAAGCCAAGAGCTGCCAGGGCCGGTCGGCGAGGAATTCAAAGGCGTAATCGAACGCATCCGCATCGGCAACACGATGGAAGCAGCTTTGCAGGAATCGGCTGTAATGCTTGGGACACCCGAGTTTCAGTTTTTCTGCATCACCATCCAGATCCAGCGCGAAACAGGCGGCAACTTGGCCGAAACGCTGTCGAATCTGTCGGATGTGCTGCGCAAGCGTGCGCAAATGAAGCTCAAGATACGTGCGATGTCGTCCGAAGCAAAAGCCTCTGCCTATATCGTCGGCGCGCTGCCCTTTTTTGTCTTTGGTGTCGTTTGGTCGATGAACCCCAGCTATCTCGCCGGCTTTTTCTATGAGCAGCGGCTAATCGTCACCGGGATCGGCGGGCTGATCTGGATGAGCATCGGCGCCGGGATCATGGCCAAAATGATCAGTTTCGAAATCTGAAGGGGCGAAATCAGTGAACAGCAGCCTCCTTCTCACCACCTTTAACGGCGCTCAAGCCGGGCCGACGCTGATGGGCGTCGACGTGATCTGGGCGGGCACCATGCTGGCCGCAGTCGGCGTCTTCGCCGTCCTGTTCGCCATTTATGGCGCGCTGACCGTGCGCAATCCGATGACCAAGCGCGTCAAGGCACTCAACGATCGCCGCGAACAGCTCAAAGCGGGTATCACCGCGTCAACCGCGAAACGTCGCGCCAAGCTGGTCCGCAAGAATCAGCACGCCGACAAGATGCGCACGTTTCTGGGCAAGCTCCAGGTGCTGCAAGAAGGCCAGATCAAAGAG
>Ga0265296_1003992_pt1 | contig 13159 bp, 12 predicted proteins | sample MunlanPumphouse1_FD_189073 | JGI IMG/M metagenome (GOLD analysis project Ga0265296, IMG submission 189073) | Groundwater microbial communities from a municipal landfill in Southern Ontario, Canada - Pumphouse #1 | ecosystem: Environmental > Aquatic > Deep subsurface > Groundwater | place... | reverse complement strand
AGGTGCCGAGTGGTGGGGCAAGAGCGTTTTGCTTACTTTTGCGCTGTTCAAAAGTGAGCCGCCGTAAGGGCGGAACCTTAAGTGGCCATAACCACAGCAAAGGATATGTACACAACCCCCAGCCCGACAGACAGCCCGCAGCGCCAGCATTGCAGGCAAGCCCCAGCTCCCACACTCTACGCATTTCACACACCGATTTTCGATTGTCACACTACAATGCCCCTCCCCCCTCTCCGGAGCCGACATGGATATCGAACTGGCACGCACTTTCCTGGAAATCACCCGCTGCGGCAGCCTGGCCGCAGCCGCCGAGAAGTTGCACGTCACTCAGACCGCCATTACCGCACGTGTGCAAAAGCTCGAAAGCCAGCTCGACAGTACGCTGTTTGTGCGCAACCGCGCCGGGGCGCGCTTGACTGCCGATGGCGAGGCGTTCGTGGTGTATGCCAATCAACTGGTGCAGACCTGGGAAGCCGCACGCCGTGACCTGCCGTTGCCCGAGGGCTATCGCAATGTGTTGCATATCGGCGGCGAAGTCAGCCTGTGCAATCCGTTGATGCTCGGCTGGGCCAAGGCCCTGCGCGAGCATATCCCCAGCCATGCACTGCGCACCGAAGTGCGTGACGGTGAATACCTGTTGCGCCAGCTGGAACTGGGCGTGCTGGATGCCGCGCTGGTGTTCCAGCCGCAGTACTGGCCGGGGTTGCAGGTGGAGCAGGTACTGGAGGAAAAACTGATCCTGGTGCGCCTGGCCGCCCGTCCCGATCCCTATGTGTATATCGATTGGGGCCCGGGCTTTCGCCAGCAACACGACGCCGCCCTGCCCGACAAGGCCCGCGCCGCGGTGAGTTTCAACTTGGGGCCACTGGCCCTGCAATACATTCTGGAGAACGGCGGCAGCGGCTATTTCCGCACGCGGGTGGTGCAGAGTTACCTCGAAAGCGGAGTAATGGAGCGTGTACCCAAGGCTCCGGAGTTCAGTTTCCCGACTTACCTTGTGTACTCGCGCGAGCGCGATTCGGCGATCCTGCAACAGGCCCTGGTGCTGCTGCGCGGGGTGGTCAAGGCCGAAAGCGATTGGTCGCAACGCTGGGATCCGGTGCTTTGAACCCCTGCCCATGTTAGCCTCCTGATGTTTTCTCCTGGTCTGCCCTGTCGATGAACAAGAAAAAATCCGTCACCATCAGCGACATCGCCAAGCGGGTCAATATGACCACCATCACGGTGTCGCGGGCGTTGAGTAAACCCGACCTGGTCAAGCCCGCCACCCTGGCACGCATCCTTGAGGTGGCACGCGAGCTGGACTACGTGCCCAACGCCTTCGCCCGTGGGCTCAAGCGTAGCGAAAGCCTGATCATCGGGGTGATCACCGCATCGGTCGACAACCCGTTCTACAGCGAGATGATCAAGGCGATTTCCCGCGAGGCGAAAAAGCACGGCTACACCATCATGCTGGTGGACACCGACGAGCTGGAAGAACTGGAAAGCAAGGCCGTGGACACCCTGCTGGGTTATCGCGTGGCGGGGATCATCCTGTCGCCGGTCTCCGACGAGCCCGACTACCAACCCGATTACCTGGAGCGCCTGGGCAACGGCAAGACGCCGGTGGTGCTGCTCGACCGCACGATCCACGACAGCCCGTTCAGCCGCGTGGTGCTGGACAACTACCACAGCGGGATCGAAGCCGCGCAATACCTGTTGCGCCACAACCCGGCGCTCAAGCGCCTGCTGGTGCTGACCGGGCCTGAGCATTCGCGCATCACCGTAGAGCGCCTCAAGGGTCTGCGCGAAGTACTGGCCGAGCATCCCCAGGTGCAGGTCCAAGTGTGCGCCGGCGACTACACCTTGATGCCCTCCTACCTGCACACCCTCGACTACCTGGCCGCGCACGCTGCGCCGGACGCGATCATGGGGTTCAACCAGTTGATCACCCTCGGCGCCTTGCGCGCCCTGCGCATGCACAACATCCCCCACGACAGCCTGACCATCTGTGGCATCGACCGCTTGCCCTTTGCCGATATCTTCGGCGTACCGATTGCCTGCGTGGCCCACGATGCGTCACTGGCCGGCAGCAGTGCGGTGCGCCTGTTGCTCGACCGCCTGCAAGACCCCTACAAGCCGCGGGACAAGGTGGTGATTGCCGGCACCCTGGAAAACGGCTAGCGGCTGGTGTAGCCGCCATCGATCGGCAGGCTGACCCCGCTGATCATGCTCGCCGCCTCGCTCAACAGGAACAGCACCGGTAATGCCACTTCGTGCGGCTGGGCGAAGCGTCCCAAGGGTATCGCCGCCAACGCCGGGTCGCGCTTGGCCGGATCGGACCAGGCCTGTTGCGCCATCGGCGTCAGGGTCACGGTGGGGTTGACGCTGTTGACCCGGATCCCGAAACGCCCCCATTCAGCACATTGCACGCGGGTGATCGCATCCAGGGCGGCCTTGGACGCGCAGTAACCGAGGTGGTCGTCCAGTGCCACCAGTGAAGCCTGGCTGGAGACGTTGACGATGCTGCCAGCAATACCTGCTGCGATCATCGCCGCCGCCACCCGGCTGGCGACTTGCGCGGCGGCGCGGGCGTTGACGTTCATCACCAGGTCAAAGGCTGCGCTGCTGATCGCCGCTGCCGGCTCCAGACGCGAGATACCGGCGCAATTGACCAGGCCGTGCATCGGCGGCAGGTCCTTGAGGGCCGCATCCAGGGCCGCGCTGTTGGCAATGTCCAGGCACAGGGTTTCGCAACCCAATTGCGCGAGCGCGTTGGCGTCACGGCCGATGGCAAAAACCTGGGCGCCGCTGGCGAGCAGTTGCAGGGCGATTTCCCGGCCTATGCCGCTACTGGCGCCGGTGACGAGGATGCGTTGGTGGGTGAAGTCGAAGGTGGTGGTCATCAATGAATATCCCAAAGCAATAGAGAGCCCATGTGGGAGCTGGCTTGCCGGCGATGGCGGCAGGTCAGCCAGCAGATTTATCGACTGATACACCGCTATCGCAGGCAAGCCAGCTCCCACATTTTGGTCCGTGTTCACTTAACTCGTTTGCAGGCTGTGCATCACCGGCTTGAGTGCCGGATACAGCTTCAGGTAGTCGGCAAAAGCGCGGTCATATGCCTGCACATTCTCAGCCCCAGGCTCAGCCCGCAGCTCCAACTGCACCCAGCCTTTTTCCATCTGCGCGGTGTCCACCAGCCCCACCGTATGCGCCGCCAACAACGCCGCACCCAATGCCGCCTCCACTTCCTGGACGATGGTGTACACCGGGTAGCGGGTCACATCCGCAATGATCTGCATCCACAAATCCGAATGGCTCGCCCCGCCCACCACGATCAACCGTGGGTCCAGTGAATGGGCACCACGCATGCCTGCCTCGATGTTGTGCCGCAGGGCAAAACTCACGCCTTCGAGCACCGCGCGGTACAGGTGGATGCGGCTGTGATACAGGTTCAGGCCGACAAAACTGCCGCTGGCCTGGTCATCCCATACCGGGCTGCGCTCACCCATCAGGTACGGCAAAAACAACAGCCCCTCACTGCCCGCCGGGATCTTGCGCGCGCTCTGTTCCAGCAGCCACAGGCTGTCCTGGCCGGTGTCTTTGGCCTGTTGTTCCTCGGCCTGGCAGAACTGCTCGCGAAACCAGCTCACCGAGGCGCCGGCGGTAATCGCGCCGCCGAAGATGTACAGGTCCTGCTGACCGTTGTAGACATGGGGCATGCTCACCAGGCCATGCCGGGCATCCACCTGTTGGTTGAGGTAGCCCCAACACATGCTGGTGCCGATCATCGCCACGTGGTTGCCCGGCCGGGTGACGCCGGCCGCCAGGGTCGCCATGGCCGCGTCGACGCCACCGGCCAGCACCGGCATGCCCGCCGCCAGGCCCAGGCGTTGCGCCCATTCCGGCAGCAGGCCGCCCACCGCTTCGCCCGAATACAGCAAGCGCTCGGGCATCATCGCCAACGGGATATCCAGCGCCGCCAGCATCTCGGCAGACCAGCCGCGCGCGGCCACATCGTAGATACCGCCGATATTGCCGGCGCTGCTGTGATCCACCGCCACCTCACCGGTCAGGCAGTAGTTGATATAGCTGTTGGGCGGCAGCAGGTAGCGGGTGTTGGCCCAGACCTGGGGTTGGTGCTGCTTGAGCCAGAGCATCTTGGTGAAACCGTAGTAGCTGTCCACCGAGTTGCCGGTAATCGCGAACAGGCGCTCCAGGTCGACATGTTGGCGCACCCAGGCCACCTGCTCGCCGGCGCGGCGGTCCATCCAGATCAGGCACGGATGCAGCGGCTTGATAGCGGCATCCACGGCAATTCCCGAGCCGCCGTAAAGGCTGCTGATACACAGCGCCTTGACCGCCTCCTTGTGTACACCGGACTTGGCCATGCAGTGGTTGACGCAACTTTCGACCGCATCCAGCCAGACCTGCGGCCACTGCTCGGCCCAGCGTACCTTCGGGGTATCCACGCGATAGCCCTGGCTGTGCTGGGCGATGATCCGACCCTCGCCATCCACCAACAGCGCCTTGGTGCTTTGGGTACCTATGTCTACGCCAATCACATAATGCATAGTCATTGTCCTGGCTTGAGCAGCACCTTGATCGACTTCACCGAGTTGGCCAGGTCGAACGCTTCAGCCCAGTTATCCAGCGGGAAGTCATGGGTGACGATGCCCTTGGACGTCACCAGGCCACGTTCGAACAGGTCGATGGCCACCGGGTAGCAATACGGCCCCAGGTGCGCGCCGCGTACGTCCAGCTCCTTGCGGTCACCGATGATCGACCAGTCGGCGCTGGTCTCGGCACCGAATACGCTGAACTCGACAAAGCGCCCCAGCTTGCGGATCAGCTCCAGGCCCTGGGTCACGCCGGCCGGCACGCCGGTGGTCTCGATGTACACGTCGCAGCCGTAGTTGTCGGTCAGGCTATTGATGATCTCGCGGGCGTTGTCCCGGGCGGGGTTGATCACGACATCGGCGCCGTATTTTTTCGCCAGCGCCAGGCGCTCGTCGACCATGTCGATGACCACCAGTTTTTTCGGGGTTTTCAAGGCGGCCACCTGCACCATGCACAGGCCCAGGGTGCCCGCGCCGGCAATCACCACCACGTCGTCGAGCTGCAGGTCGCCACGGTTGACCGTATGAATCGCGCAGGCCATCGGCTCGATCAAGGCCGAATCTTCCAAGGACACCGACTCGGGAATCTTGTGCACGATGGCCGTCTTGGGGATACGCATGTACTGGGCCATGCCGCCTTCGGCCACTTCGCGCTGGAAGCCGAAGATGTTGTGCACCTCGCACATCCAATACTTGCCGGACTTGCAGAAACGGCACTTGCCACAAGGCACGATCTGCTCGGCGATCACCTTGTCGCCCACCTTGACCTCGAAGTGCTCCTCGGCGCCCTCGCCCACTTGCTCCACGTAGCCAAAAAACTCATGCCCCGGCACCACCGGCGCCTTGACCCAGGGGTTGTCGCCGCCCCAGAACATCGCCGCGCCCGAGTGGCATTTGCAGTCACTGGCGCAGATGCCGCAGGCGGCAATGCGGATCACCAGTTCATTGGGCCGCGCCTGGGGTTTGCTGATGCGCTCCAGGCGGTAGTCTTTCGGGCCGTGGCAGACGACGGCTTGCATTTGGGTGTGCTTATCCATGGTGTACTGACCTTTATTGAAGATGAGAGAGCCCGTCGCGGCCACGGCGGCCGCGTTGCGGTGATGGTTTTTTTACTTGTGGCGCTGACGGCTGATAAAGATCGCCAGCAAAATAATTGCGCCCTTGATCACGCTCTGCACATAGGGCGAGACCCCGAGCATGTTCAGGCCGTTGTTCAACACCCCGAGCAGCATGGCGCCAAGCAAGGTGCCGACAATCACCCCGCGCCCACCGGCAATCGAGGCGCCGCCCAGGACCACAGCAGCAATCGCATCCAGTTCAAAACCGATGCCCGCATTGGGCTGGCCACTCATCAGGCGCGAGGTCAGCACCAGCCCCGCAATCGCCGCGGTCAGGCCACTGAGGCCGTATACCAGCAACTTGAAACGCGCCGCCCGCACCCCGGACAAGCGCACCGCTTCTTCATTGCCGCCAATGGCGTAGATATAGCGACCGATGCGCGTGTGTTGCAGCAGCACATAGGCCACCAGGTAGGTGACCAGCATGATCAGGATCGGTACCTGGATGCCCAGCAGGCTTTCACGGCCAAAGAACGCGAACCACTCCGGCAGCCCGGAAATCGGATAGCCGTCGGTGTACATCAGGCCAAAGCCACGGGCGATGCCCATGGTCGCCAGGGTGACGATGATCGGTGGCATATGCAGGTAGGCCACGAACAGACCGTTGCCGATACCAAACGCCACGCCGATCAACAACCCGGCGCCAATCGCCAGGCCCGGCGGCAGGCCCGCGACCATCAGGCCGGCGGTCAGGGTGCCGGACAAGGCCATCACCGGCCCCACTGACAAATCGATGCCACCGGTCAGGATCACGCAGGTCATGCCCACCGCGATGATCGCGTTGATCGACACTTGGCGGGCGATATTGGACAGGTTGCTGGCGGTGAGGAAAGTGTCACTGGCGACGATCATCACGGCCGTGACCACCAATAGCCCGATAAACGGATAAAACGCCGGCGAGCGCACCAGCCGCGCCAGGTTCAGGCGCAGCCAGCCGGTCTCGGCGCGGTTAATGGACGTATTCACTTGAGCCCCCTGTTGCATGGCGCATAACCTCTTGTGGGTTGACGGCGGACGCTTCCAGTACCTTGACGATCGCGCCTTTGTGGAACACGGCGACGCGGTCGCACATGCCGATGATTTCCGGCAGCTCCGAAGAAATCATGATGATTGCGTAGCCTTGCTCGGTGAGCTTGCGCATCAGCGCGTAGATCTGTGCCTTGGCGCCGACGTCGATGCCACGGGTGGGTTCGTCGAACACCAGCACGTCGCAGTGATGGTTGATCCAGCGCGCAATCACCACTTTCTGCTGGTTGCCGCCACTGAGGTTGAACACCCGGCTTTCGCCGCTCGGTGCCTTGATCGACAGCTGGCGCATCAGCTCATCGACACTGGCGCACTCCTTGGTCTTATCGATCAGGCCGCAGGCACCCTGGTATTTGCGCAGGTTGTTGATGGAGATGTTTTCGCGAATGCTGAAATCGGTGATCAGGCCTTCGCTCTTGCGGCTTTCCGGCAGCAGGCCGATACCCTGGGCCAAGGCCTGGGCCGGGTCGTCGAGGCTGACTTTTACCCCGCGCAGCCACACATCCTTGGTCACCGACGCCAGCGCGCCCATCATGCCCAGGGCCAGTTCGGTGCGGCCCGAGCCGACCAGCCCGGCAAACCCGAGTATTTCGCCCTGGTGCAGTTGGAACTGGTTGTGCGGGCCGTTGCGCTTGAGCTGGATGTCCTTGACCTCCAGCAGCAACGGCCCGCGCGCGGCGGTGGGTTTGGGGGGGAAGCTGCATTCCAGTTTCCGGCCCACCATCATCTCGACCAGGCGGTCGATATCGCTGTCCGCCACATCCGTCACGCCGGCGTTGCCGCCGTCGCGCAATACGCTGATGCGGTCGCACACCTGGAAAATTTCTTCGAGGTGATGGGAGATAAAAATCACGGCCACGCCCTGGCGCTTGAGCTCACGCATGATCTCGAACAGCAGCTCAGCCTCGCTTGGCGTAAGGGTCGCGGTGGGTTCGTCGAGCACCAACAGCCGCGCATCCAGGGCCAGGGCCTTGGCGATCTCGACAAACTGTTGCTCGGCCACACTCAAGTGCTTGACCGGGCATTGCAGGTCGATGCTCACGCCCAGGCGTTGGAACAACGCCTGGGACGCTTGATGCATATCGCGCTTGCGCAGCAGGCCAAAGCGGTTGTTCAGCTCGTGGCCGAGGAAAATGTTTTCCACTGCGGTGAGGTAGGGAATCAGGCTGAACTCCTGGAACACAATGCCGATACCGGCGGCAATCGCGTCACGATAGGTCGCGAACTGCTGCGCCTGGCCGTCGATCAGGATGCGCCCTTCATCTTGGTGCTCGACCCCGCCGAGGATTTTCATCAGGGTCGATTTACCCGCGCCATTTTCCCCGAGCAAGGCATGGATTTCGCCGCGCTCCACTTGCAGGTTGATGGACTTGAGGGCTTGCACCCCCGGGTAGCGTTTACAGATGTTTTCCAGTTGCAAAAGACTGCTCATGCCGCCGACCTCTCGTTCAGAAGGGTGCCCAGGGCCCCACGCTTGACGTGGGGCGCGGACGGTTTACCAACTGAAGTCCTTGGCCTTGGCCTGATCGATCAGAGTGATATCCACCGGGAGGGTGGCGGGCACTTGCGAGCCCCACTTCTTGGCCAGGGCGATGCCCAGGGCCAGGCGGATCTGATCGCGCGGGTATTGCGCCGAGGTGGCGATGAACTTGCTGCCAGGCTTGAGGATGGCCTTGATCGCTTCCGGCGCACCGTCGACGCTGACCAGTTTGACGTCCATGCCGCTGGCCTCGATGGCCGACAGTGCGCCAAGGGAGCCGTTGTCATTGACGCTGAAAATGCCCTTGAGGGTGGGTTGGGCCTGGAGCATGTTTTCGGTCACGGTCAGTGCCTGGTCACGCTCTTGCTTGCCGTTCTGGATGCTGACGATCTTGATCTGTGGATGCTTGGCCACAGCCTCCTTGCAACCGCGCACGCGCTCGAGGATCGGCACCACGGCGATGCCGTCGAGGATTGCGATATTGCCGGCGTCACCGATGTTTTTCGCCAGGTATTCACAGGCCTGGAAGCCGGCGTCGAAGTTCTTTGAGCCGACGAAGGAGTCCAGCGGGCCATCGGCCTGGGCGTCTACCGCGACCACCACGACACCGGCGGCATGGGCCGATTTGACGGCGGACTGTACGCCCACCGAATCCGTGGGGTTGATCAGCAGGATATCGATGCCCTTTTGCAGCATGTCTTCGACATCACTGACCTGCTTGGACACGTCGTGGCGGGCATCGGTGATGATCAATTGCGCGCCGATGGTCGCCGCTGCGTCTTGCAGGGCATCTTTCATGGTGACGAAGTACGGGTTGTTGATTTCCTGGAAGGAAGCGCCAATGCGCAGAGGCGCAGGCCGGGTGTCGGCCAGGGCGACGGTGGAGATGCTTAGAGCCAACAAACACAGGGTTTTGCGAAGCATTTTCATGGCGTGGGTCTCTGTTTTGTTTTTATTTTTAGAGCAAATGTTATCGTTAACATTTTGGCAGAAGCTAGCAAGTAAATGAGGCAGGTGCAAGCCCCTTGCGCCTGTCGGGGCGAGCTCAGTTCGCAAAATTGGCAGGCCGGACTAAGCTTGGTCCCCAACAAAAAATATAACGAGCGCCGCCATGACCCATCCCACCGAGGCTTTTCGCGAACGCTACCGCGCCGCTGTCCACCCGCGCTATAACCCGTGGCTGCATGCCGGCTTTGTGCTCAGCTACGGTTTGCTCTGCATCATGCTGGCCTGGGGCAGCACCCAACAGATTCAAGCCTGGGAATGGCTGGCCGTGCCCCTGACACTGGTGTTCTTCAACCTGTGCATTTACCTCGTCCATCGGCACCTGGGCCATCACAAACACGGGCTTGCCAAGCTGTTTTATGCACGCCACACCGGTGATCACCACAGCTTCTTCACCCCCGGCCACATGACCTATGACAGCCCCAGGGACTGGCGGGTGATTCTGTTTCCGGCCTGGCTGATCGTGCTCCACAGCCTGGCCATCACCCTCCCCGCCTGGTGGCTGCTCAAGCAGCTCAACCCGAACGTCGCCGGGCTGTTCGCCGGGTGCATGATCCTCGGTTACCTGCTCTACGAAACCTTCCATGCCTGCGAACACCTGCCTGCCGGGCACCCCTTGGCCCGCTTGCCATGGATCCGCCATATGCACCAACTCCATGCGTTGCACCACCGCCGCGAATTGATGCAAGGACGCAACTTCAACATCGTGCTGCCATTGATGGACTATCTGTTCGGCACGCTGCACTGGGAGCCCGTCTCAACCCCCTCCAAAGACTCTCGGGAAGCACCATGAGCCAAAAAATCCGTCATCTGCTGTTGCTGGTATTGATCGCCATCGTCGCCTTTTTGCTGCTGATGCCCACCGAGGTCCAGCCGGTCAACTGGGCCCCGCCCAAGGCTCCGTCCCTGCAAACGGGGCCCTATAGCGAGAACCAGCGCCTGAAGGATGTCCAGCGCATTGGCGCCCAGGACATCGCCGGGCCCGAGGCCTTGCTGGTGGATGCCCAGGGCTTGCTGGTCACTGGCCTGCATGACGGGCGGATCATCCGCACCGCGCCAGACAGCAAGACCCTGGAAGTGCTGGCCAACACCGGTGGCCGCCCACTGGGCCTGGCACTGCACCCCGACGGGCGCCTGATCATTGCCGATGGGATCAAGGGCTTGCTGGCCTTGGACGCCCAGCGCAGGTTGAGCACCCTGAGCACCAGCGCCAACGGCGTACCCTTCGGGTTTACCGATGATGTGACGGTGGACGCCGCCGGACGCTATGGCTATTTCAGCGATGCCTCCAGCCGCTGGGGCTATGGTCAGGATGGTGAAGCGGTGATCGAGCATGGTGGCGACGGTCGGTTGTTGCGTTATGACTTCAGCAACGGCCAGACCGACGTATTGCTTGATCACCTGCAATTCGCCAACGGCGTGGCCCTGGGGCCAGATGAAAGCTATGTGTTGGTCAATGAAACCGGGGCCTATCGCATCAGTCGCTATTGGCTCAAGGGCGACAAGGCGGGTACCCATGACCTGTTTATCGACAACCTGCCGGGGCTGCCGGACAACCTCACCTTCAATGGCCGGGATCGGTTCTGGGTGGCGCTGTATTCGCCGCGTAACCCACTGCTCGATGGCTTGGCCGGCTACCCCGCGATACGCAAGATGATGGTGCGGGCGCTGATGGTGGTGCCCAAGCCCATCGAGCGCAAAGCCTTTGTGCTGGGGCTGGATGTGAATGGTCAGGTGGTGGCCAACCTGCAGGATGGCAGCGCGGGCAACTATTCACCCATCACCAGCGCCCGCGAAGAGGGTGAGTGGCTGTACCTGGGTTCGCTGAAGAACACCAGCATGGCGCGCTTGCCGCTGAAACTGGCATTGGCTTTGTAGGAAACGACGAAGCCCTCAAGGTCAATGCACGACTTGAGGGCTTCGTCGCCGGCAAGCCGGCGTCTACAGGATCAACGTACGATGGTCTGGCTGCAGATATGCCCCAGGCTGACGTACTGCGAAATATTGCCGCCTACGCCAACACCCGGGAACTCCTTGAGCTCAATGCGCCAGCCGCCCATGTTGAACCAGGTGCGCCAGTTGTAAGTCTGGCCGGACGAGCTGTCCGGGTAGACCACATTGAGATCGCCGGAGCAGGTGCCCAGGTCGACGTTGCCGGACGCCGCGCCGGTGACACCGGTCTTGGCCTCGTAGTCGACCCAGTGGTAGTTGATGGTGTTGTCGAAGCGTTTGTCGACCCGCAGCACCGGGGTCACGCCACGCAGCGGCTCACCGGTGCTGTCCGACCACTGGGTGCTCCAGCTCAGGCTGCGAGCAGCCTGGGTGGCCAGTTGCATGATCGAACTGGGGATACGCACCACGTTGTCGCCATTCACATTGCTCTGGTTCAGGCGCGGCGCCGAGCCAAAGGACAAGATGTATCGCGCCTGTGGGTTGAGCGCCACTGCCGGGTTGGCCCGCACCCGCACCTTGACGACGTAGCCCGGGGTAAGGCTTGGGTAGGTGGAGGTGTTGTTGGGCTGGATCACGACCCAGTTGTTGCCATCGAAGCGCTCGAAAATCCACTGGTCGCGTGTGCCAGCGCCATCATCGCCGAGGAACATGCCCACGCCCTGGCCACGCAGCGAAGTGAAGTCGAAGTAATCGACATCGTTGACGCTGTCGAGGTTACCGGCCACCTGGTTCAGCGCATCCGGCAACGCGAACGCGGTTTGCGCGGTGTCATTGGGCTCGAAGGCGTCGATATTGCTGTCCACCGCCACGCCAAAACTGAACTGCGAGTTGCTCGCGGTGTTGGCCACCATGTACCAGTAATAATCGCCGGCGGGCATTACGCCGTTGAGGTATTCGTCGGCGCTGCCTGCGTTATCAGAGGTGCCCAGCAGCGTCAGGTTGCCTTGGCCGTCGTCATGGAACAGGCTCAACGACATATCGGTGCCGGCGCTCTGGTTCAGCAACTGGACCTGGATGCGCGCGCTTTGCGCCAGGTTGAAGTGATAGGCCACCTCCGCCCCGGTCTCCACGCCGGTCACGTTGTACAGGGTGTTGATATCCAGGGTCGGGAACAGGGGGGCAAAGGCTGCAATCGCTGCGCCTTGCAGTTGTTTCTCGCCCGGTTTTTGCAGCGCATCAACCACCGTATCCACCGGCGCGCTGCTGGCTGCGGCCTTGCTTGCCACCGCCTTGGCCTTGCCGGCCTTGGCCGCCTGGAGTTTTTGCTTGAGTTCGCCCGCAAGCTTGGACGACTCAACCTTGCCCCCCACTTTCAGCGCCTGGTCGACCGCATGCTTGACCGCCTGGGCGGACAGCTTGGCCGGGGCTTGCGAAGGGTACTGCTCGGCCAGGGCAAAGGCCGAAACGAAGCAGGAGGCCGCCATGGCCGCGCCCAGCATAAAGGCTTTTTTCGATTTCATTTTTTATCCATCCATAGTTAAAAAATTTGTGGCTTAGGTGCGCGGTGAAATCCGTTCACCTGGGATGGACTGTAGGATATGACTGTATGAATGTACAGTATTTTTTCAGATAAATGCGGGAAGGATCCGATCGCGCTGTGGGAAGAAACGACAAAGCCCAGGCGCTGCTGGGCTTTGGTTTGCTCGGCTACCACTTGCGCCAAACGACCCAGGTCGTCAACGCCATGAAATAGATGACCGAGAAGTAAAACGGCCACGTTGCCCAGCGCTTGAGTGCCAAGGGGACGGAGTCCAGCTCTTCCCTGGTCGTCTCACCACTTTTCACAAAGTGACCGGGCCACGTGAAGAACTGCACGAACACGCCCATGCGCATGGTTCTATCAGGCCATGCCGTAGTCGTCGGGAATAATCACCATCTGCCCTGGCGTGACCAGGCCGTGGCGCAAGTGCAGGTTCAACGCATCGAACTGCGCCGACAACGGGTGGTGGGAGCCCTTGAGCAAACTGGATTTCAAG
>Ga0265296_1003991_pt1 | contig 13161 bp, 8 predicted proteins | sample MunlanPumphouse1_FD_189073 | JGI IMG/M metagenome (GOLD analysis project Ga0265296, IMG submission 189073) | Groundwater microbial communities from a municipal landfill in Southern Ontario, Canada - Pumphouse #1 | ecosystem: Environmental > Aquatic > Deep subsurface > Groundwater | place: Canada... | reverse complement strand
CCGATAACCATCTGCTCTCTTTTGGCTTCGTCATTAGCCAATAAAGCCCTTTCAATCATTTTCTCTACGGTAAAACCATAGTGCTTGAATCTAATGGAATGCTGCGGATAGCCCAAATGCTCAACTTCGTGTTTCACACTTTTCGCTGTAGCAATTGGATAAGGCGAGTCAATATCCAATTTAAAATCAGAAATAATCTGTAGGTGATCCCACAGTTTATGTTTAAAATCAGACACGTCTCTCAAATGTGGGTTCAATACCCCCATCATATCGATTACAATCTGCGCATGTTTATTTCTTTCTTCCTTTGTGGGTAAAGTACAGATGTAATCTACCATATTTTGCACATTGCGACCATATTCTGCAAGGATCAATTTTGGTCTAGTGCTGTTGTAGTCAAAGTTCATATAGCTAATATAAGTACCTAATTAAACGATCAAGATGCCGTTTTGGTATTTTATTATTGAATTATTCTAAGTTTTGCAAATTTAAGCAACAATTGTTTCTGTCCCAACTCTTTAAAGAAAATAGTTGCTTTTATATCTCCTTTGTTTCCTTCGAGATTAACAACTTTCCCAAATCCAAAGCGTTCATGCTCAACTTCCATGCCGACTTGAAGATTTGATGTATCTGAAGGAGCAAAACCCGCAGTAGGTTTGTGGGCTTTCGGCAGTATTGATGTCGTTTTAACCATAGGCTTAGGCTTAGGTTTAGAAAACGTATCATCACTGTCCTTTTGTTGCCATGCAATTCGTTCGCCTTGAAAACTTCCGGCTGAGGCAGAAGTTTGTCGTGGTTTAAAATCCAATGCAAGACATGCCGGATTCAATTCATCCAAGAAGCGACTGGGTTCGCAGTTATTCAGCGTTCCCCAACGATATCGCGAAGTAGCATACGAAAGTAGTAATTTTTTTTCAGCTCTCGTAACAGCGACATAAAAAAGTCTTCGTTCCTCTTCCAATTCCGACCTGGAATTCAACGACAACTGGGAAGGAAATAGGTTTTCTTCTAAGCCTACAATGAAAACGATCGGAAACTCCAATCCTTTGGAAGAGTGGATGGTCATCAATGATACAGTATCAGCATTTGGATCTTTATCATTATCGTCGTTCGTCAACAGGGCGATATCCTGCATATAGACATCAAGTCCACGCTCTTCGATATCTTCCCGTTCCGAAAATTCCTTGATCCCATTGAGGAGTTCCTGGATATTTTCGTAACGTGCCAATCCCTCCACAGATTTGTCTTCATACAATTCTTTCAGAATACCACAGTGCTGCGCGATATGCATTGCTGTATCAAATGCGTTATTGTTTTTGGCAAGAGCCTGAAAACTCTGTATCATCTGTGCAAAACCACCGACAGAAGTTGCACTACGTCCGTCTAGAAACTGGGCTGCATTTGCAACAACATCCCATATACGATATTGATTCTGATCTGCAGCGATCATGATCTTCTCTATCGTCGTATCCCCTATCCCTCTACGTGGATAATTGATAACACGCTTTAGTGCTTCCTCATCATTTGGGTTGAAGGTGAGTCTGAAATACGCGATCAGATCTTTAATTTCTTTGCGCTGATAGAAAGAAGTACCACCGTATATTTTATAGGGGATATTAATTTTGCGTAAGGCCTCCTCCATTGCCCTGGATTGGGCGTTGGTACGATACAGAATAGCAAAATCTTTATAATTAAGCCCTTTTAACGATTTCTCTTCAATGATCTGGTCGGCAACGATCTTACCTTCTTCATTGTCAGAGAAAGCACGTGAAACCTTGATCTTTTCGCCCTCTTCATTATCCGAGAAAACATTTTTTTCCAATTGATTCTGATTATTCGCAATCACCGAATTGGCTGCATTCACGATCATTTTAGTCGATCGATAATTCTGCTCCAGTTTAAAGATCTTCACATCAGGATAATCCTTTTGGAAATTCAGGATGTTCTGAATATTTGCACCACGAAATGCATAGATCGATTGTGCATCATCCCCTACCACGCAGATATTTTCGTTGACTGCTGCCAGGCGTTTGACAATAAGGTATTGAGAGAAGTTGGTATCCTGGTACTCATCGACCATCAGATAACGAAATTGATGCTGGTATTTATGCAGTACCTCTGGATGCTTATTTAACAAGACATTTGTTTTAAACAAGAGGTCATCAAAATCCATTGCCCCAGCACGGTAACAGCGTTGTGCATAGGTCATATAAATCTGTCCCAATTGACCACGACCATTGGAAATATCTTCGGCCAATATGGCTTCATTCTTATTATATTCCTGCGGTGAAATCAGGTTGTTTTTTGCCTGTGAGATACGTCCGTACACATGATTGACATTATACAGCTTATCATCGAGATTCATTTCCTTTAAAATTGCTCGCAGCAAACTTTTGGTATCGTCCGTATCGTAGATGGTAAAGTTCCTGGGATAACCGATCAATTCAGCTTCTACACGGAGTATTTTTGCAAATACCGAGTGGAATGTGCCCATCCAAATATTTTTCGCTTCGCTCCCAACAACAGAAACGATACGTGCGCGCATCTCTTTGGCGGCCTTGTTGGTAAATGTTAATACCAAGATATTGAATGGATCAACACCTTTTCGAATCAAGTGTGCTACACGATAGGTAATTACCCGTGTTTTTCCTGAACCAGCTCCCGCAACAATCATCACAGGACCTTCTGTTTGCTCTACGGCTCCTCGTTGTGAAGGGTTTAAACCCGCTAAATAATCCAAATTAACTCCTTAAATTTTAAAACCTGAGAATAGGGTATAAAAGTACAAATTTCCTATTGATCACTGGGGCTATCTTGCTAATATTTTTACACAAAAAAAACCGATAATCAAGATTATCGGTTTTTATATCATCCAAGCAACATCTAGCCTCTGCTGTTATAATTTGGTGATTCCTTTGTAATGGAAATATTATGTGGATGGGACTCTCTCAACCCTGCTCCTGTAATACGGACAAACTGTGCTTCCTGTAATTTTTCAATTGTTGCAGCACCACAGTATCCCATAGAAGCGCGTAATCCGCCAATATATTGATAAACGACCTCAGCCAATGTACCTTTGTAAGGAACACGACCAACAATACCTTCAGGAACCAATTTTTTGATATCATCTTCTACGTCTTGGAAATAACGATCTTTAGATCCTTTTTCCATGGCTTCGATTGAGCCCATACCGCGGTAAGATTTAAACTTACGTCCTTCATAGATAATTGTTTCGCCTGGAGCTTCTTCCACACCAGCGAATAAAGATCCAGCCATAATTGTGCTTGCTCCGGCTGCAATTGCTTTTGCAATATCACCTGTTTGTTTGATACCACCATCTGCAATCAATGGCACGCCAGTTCCTTTAAGTGCTTTGGCAACTTCATATACAGCATAAAGCTGAGGAACACCGACACCAGCAATAATACGGGTTGTACAAATTGAGCCAGGTCCGATACCTACTTTTACGGCATCTGCACCTGCTTCAGCCAAAGCTGTTGCTGCTGCACCTGTCGCAATATTTCCAACGATTACCTGTAGCTCAGGGAACTGCGATTTCACCAATTTCAACTTATCGATTACACCTTTAGAATGCCCGTGTGCCGTATCGATTGTGACCACATCCACACCTGCTTTCACCAAAGCCTCAACGCGGTCAAGGGTATCTGGAGTAACGCCTACTGCCGCACCAACCAATAAACGGCCATGACTATCTTTGGCAGCATTGGGGTAATGCTTATATTTTTGGATATCTTTAAAGGTAATCAAGCCTTTCAAAATACCTTCTTCATTGACTACTGGAAGTTTTTCGATTTTTTCGTTCTGAAGAATTTCTTCCGCTTTCACCAAATCCGTTCCTTCGGGAGCAACGACAAGATTTTCCTTAGTCATCAACTCGTTGATTGGACGGCTCATATCTTTTTGGAAACGAAGATCACGATTCGTTACAATACCGACCAATTGACCTTGTTCGTTCACAACAGGAATCCCACCGATTTTGTGTTCCTTCATAATATTGAAGGCATCACCCACAGTTGCTGTTGCCAATAACGTTACTGGATCCTGAATCATACCGCTCTCCGAACGTTTTACTTTGCGTACTTCAGCAGCTTGTTCTGCAATCGTCATGTTCTTATGTAACATACCAATACCGCCAGCTTGTGCAATCGCAATCGCCAAATCAGCACCGGTTACCGTATCCATTGCTGCAGAAACCAATGGAATATTTAATTTGATTTTTTTTGTTAGCGAAGTGCTCGTATCAACGTCACGGGGTAAAATTTCAGAATAAGCTGGAATTAATAAGACGTCGTCGTAAGTGAGACCTTCTGCTACGAATTTTTGTGGATCTAATTGCATGGCAAATATGTATTGGGTTTTCTATTTGCCAGGCAAATTTAAGAAAAATAAGCAATAATAAAAAATAAAAGATACAAATTACAATCGGAAGACAAATTAGAACCGTTATGAATTAAGCATTCACTTAGGGTACGTCCCAGCCTTTATCATTTTTTGGCAGGCTATTTGCTTTTGGTAACACGAAAAGTTATTTTAATTAATGAAAATATAAAGATAAGATAATTATGAAAAAGACATTACTCTCATTAGCTGCCGTCGCAGCATTAGCATTTGGCGCACAGGAAGCGAAAGCTCAATCTCCTCAACGTGCAGCAATTGGTGTTGTGTTTGATGGCACTAAACACGCTGATCTTTGGGGTGTTCAATATAAACAATCAATCGGAGGAGCTAACAACGGTCAAGCACAAGTGATGTTTGACGACCATGTTGTAGCAATAGGGGCTGACTGGCAACATGCTAGACCTTTCCGTGGAGCAGCTGGATTAGGATGGTATGCAGGTATTGGTGCACAGGCTACTTTCTTTGATATTGGAGATAATTATACAGCGATAAGCTTAAGACCACAATTAGGCTTGGAATTTAAAATTCCTTCAGCACCAATTGGATTTCATGCTGACTGGAAACCAGATTGGCAATTAAACCATGGAAGTGATTTCCATGCGTCAACATTCTCATTTGGTATTAAATACACATTGAGATAATATAAAACAACTAAACAGTATAAAAGGTCCTTCTCTATTTTGAGCAGGACCTTTTTTTATAAATAAAATCAATAAATATTTCTTTTTTTCTTCAATTCTCCTATTTTTATGCCATTGACCTGATTGGCGTAAATAAAACTTTTCATTCTACAAAAATTTTATACCTTTGCCATTCTTGGTAAAATGTGATTAAACGAGAACTAATTATCAATTACATAAACAGTATTTAACATTAAAATTAATACAATTATAACAGACGATGCAAGGTAAAGGGCTGATTAAACTTTTAGTGATAGTGGTGTCATTAGCGTGTCTATACTCCCTATCATTTACTTGGGTGACCCGCAATGTGGAACGAGATGCTGAGAATTTTGCCAAAGGAGATTTGGCGAAAGAGAAAAGCTATCTCGACTCAATGGCCGGTGAAGTAGTGTACAATTTAGGTTTTGCAAAATACACCTATCGGGAAGCCAAAGCAAATGAACTCGCTTTGGGATTGGATTTGAAAGGTGGTATGAACGTGACAATGGAAATCTCATTGGACGAATTGATCCGCAATTTGGCGAACAATCCAAAAGATGAGAAATTCAACAAAGCGTTGGAGCAAGCAGTGGTAAAAAGCAAAACGAGTGCAAAAACAGTCGTTGCTTTATTTATGGAAGAGTACAAATCCATCGGTGCTACAACTCCACTTTCGACATTCTTTTCAACAAAAGATAACGCTGCTCTAATTAAACCTGGTGATTCAGACTCCAAAGTTGAATCATTCCTTCAAAAAGAAGCAGACAATGCTATCCAAAATTCATACAAAGTACTTCGTACACGTATCGACAAATTTGGCGTTGCATCTCCAAACATTCAAATTCAACAAGGTACAAACCGTATTTTGATCGAATTACCTGGTGTGAAAGATGAAAGCCGTGTTCGTAACCTATTACAAGGTTCGGCTAAATTGGAATTCTATGAAACATATACAAACCAGGAAGTTTATCCAATACTGGAAAATATCGATAAAACTTTAGCATCAACGTTAAAAGCTGCTCCAGCTGCTACGACAAATGCTGCTGCAGATACGAGCAAAAAATCAGATGATTTATTGTCTAATCTAACCGGTGGTAAAAAAGATGCTAAGAAAGACAGTGCTGCTGTAAATCTAGGTCAGAAAAACCCATTATTTGAAGTATTACGTCCAGCTGTTTATATGGGCGAAAACCAACAAATGGCACTTATGCCAGGTTCAATGGTCGGTATTGCTTCATTAAAAGATACGGCAAAAGTAAATGCTTACTTGCAACGTCCTGAGGTGAAATCAATCCTTCCAGGAAACTTAAAGCTTTTATGGGCTGTTAAACCTGAACAAAAAACACCTGAGCAACTATCATTATATGCAATTAAGGGGTCTGGACAGGACAATGGTGCTGTATTGACAGGTGATGTGGTCACTGACGCAACAGCAAACTTTGATGAGAAAAATCAACCTGTGGTTGGTATGCAAATGAACAGTGAAGGTGCTCATCAATGGAAGAAAATTACAGCAAAAGCAGCTCAAAACAGAGATGCAATTGCTATCGTGCTTGATAATGTAGTTTATTCTGCTCCTTCTGTAAACGGTGAAATTCCAAATGGTAGCTCATCAATCTCTGGATCTTTTACGGTAGAAGATACCAAAGATTTAGCAAACGTATTGAAGGCAGGTCGTCTTCCGACAACTGCTAAAATCGTTGAAGAAGCCGTTGTTGGTCCTACTTTAGGTCAAGCTGCCATTGACGCCGGTGTAAATTCTGCTGTTATCGGTATTATCGTTGTAATGATCTTTATGATCGCTTACTACAATACTGCGGGTATCGTAGCGAACATCGCGGTATTGTTAAACGTATTTATCATTATGGGGGTATTGGCATCCTTAAATGCTGTACTGACCCTACCTGGTATTGCCGGTATCGTATTGACAATGGGTACTGCTGTCGATGCAAACGTTTTGATTTATGAACGTATCCGTGAAGAACTAGGCTTAGGAAAATCGATCCGTCAGGCTGTTGCCGATGGTTACAAACATGCTTTACCTTCCATCCTGGATTCGCAGATCACAACCTTCTTAATTGGTATTATCCTATTTTTATTTGGTAGTGGTCCGATCTTAGGTTTCGCAACAACGTTAATGGTGGGTATTATTACTTCATTGTTTACTGCGATCTTAGTTACACGTGTTATCTTTGAATGGATGTTGGCGAAAGATTTCAAAATCAAAGTCTCTTTCCCTTGGTCTGCAAACACTCTGCATAACGCAAACTTCAAATTCGTGCAGAAACGTAAAATCTTTTACGCGATTTCAATCGTTGCTGTGTTAATTTCTGCTGCATCAATTTTCACAAAAGGATTCAGTTTAGGTGTGGATTTCCAAGGTGGACGTACTTATACTGTTCGCTATGATAAACCTGTGGACTTAGAAGCTGTGCGTACAAACTTGGATGATATCTTCAAGAAAACAACAGAGGTAAAAGTATTCGGTGCAGCCAATCAATTGCGTATTACAACAACTTACCATATTGAAGAAACTTCGGATACTGCCGATAAAGAAGTATTGGACAAATTAAACCAAGGTTTATCGAAAGTAGATGCGTCCAATAAACATGAGATTCTTTCGTCTCAAAAAGTTGGACCAAGTATCGCTACTGATATCAAATCCAGAGCAACCAGCTCAGCAATTTTCTCTATCATCATTGTTGCAGCTTACATCTTGATTCGTTTCCATAAATGGGAATATTCAGTTGGAGCAGCTATTGCAACAATTCACGATGCGATTATTTTATTGGGATTATTCTCTATCTTGGATGGTATCGTACCATTCTCACTTGATATTGACCAACACTTTGTAGCAGCGATATTAACTGTAATTGCTTACTCGGTGAATGATACAGTGGTTGTATTTGACCGTTTACGTGAATTCGTATCGAAACCAAATGCGCATAATGAAGATCTTGGCGATGTCGTAAACCATGCGATCAACTCGACATTAAGTAGAACAATTATCACATCGTTGACAATCGTATTTGTTCTTGCTGTATTGTTTATCTTTGGTGGTGAAGTTATCCGTGGATTCTCATTCGCGATCTTAATCGGTGTTATCGTAGGTACATATTCATCTATTATCTTAGCTGCACCTTCAGTATATGACTTACGTAAAGGAAAGCATTTGGCAGAAGGTAATACTGCTAAAAAAGCTGAAGTCGTAAGACCATAATAGCTGATATTGATAAAATAAAAAAGGGCGTTCGAATGAACGCCCTTTTTTATTGCATTCAAATTACTTGTCACACTAAATATTTTAAATATATTTGTTGTACTAAATATTTGTATGCTAAACGAAAAATTTGACCGCTACTCTTTCATCTTGGACCAAACAGCCAAGAAAGTAAAACAGTTCGCCCAATCTTCTTTTGCCGAGAAAGGATTTGATATTACTGTAGACCAATGGACCATTTTAAAGGCTTTGTACGAAACAGATCAACTTTCACAAAAAGAACTGGCCAAGCGCTGCGGAAAAGACCAGCCCACACTGACACGGATCGTAGATATCCTCCTTAAAAAAAATCTGGCTGAGCGGATCACTGACGAAACAGACCGTCGAAGTCTCTACCTCCATTTGACAGAAGAAGGAAAATTAAAAGTAGCATCGCTTACGCCAATTGTTACGGAGATTCGCATGAAGGCCTGGGAAAATCTAGCGGACAAAGATTTCGAAGCTTTCACAAGGATTTTGAATACAATATATAACAATTTAAATATAGAATAGCTATGATAAATACGGATATCTGTATCATCGGAGCAGGACCTGTTGGCCTATTCGCAGTTTTTGAAGCTGGGCTTTTAAAAATGCGCTGCCATTTGATTGATGTGCTCCCCCAAGTGGGCGGTCAACTTTCAGAGATCTACCCCCATAAGCCTATCTACGACATTCCTGGTTATCCGAGTATCACTGCGCAGGAGTTGATCGATAAACAGCTTGAACAGATTAAACCCTTTGACCCCACATTCACCTTAGGCGAGCGTGTGGAACATATAACAAAACAGGACGACGGTTCTTTTATTGTAGAAACCAATGATCATACGATGGTTCATACACAGGTCATTGTCATCGCTGGGGGCCTAGGTTGCTTTGAACCGCGCAAGCCCGAAATTCCAAATCTTCACCTCTTTGAAGGGAAAGGCGTAGATTATATGGTAAAAGACCCAGCCAAGTACCGGGATAAAAAAATCGTCATTGCCGGTGGTGGTGATTCCGCGCTCGATTGGACTTTCCATCTCGCAGATATTGCGCAACAGGTCACTTTAATCCACCGAAGTGACTCCTTCAGGGGCGCTCCGGACTCCGCTGAAAAGGTTTTCAAATTGGCCCAACAGGGTAAGATCAACTTATTATTGTCCCACAATCTGACCAATATTCATGGCAATGACTACTTGTCCCATGTTGAAACAACAAATAAAGAAAAAGAAGTCATCGCAACAGATGCAGACTATTTCATTCCCTTATATGGTCTTACGCCGAAGCTTGGTCCAATCGCAGATTGGGGATTAAATATCGATAAAAATGCGATAGAGGTCAATACGTTTGATTACTCAACCAATATCGAGCGGATCTATGCTATTGGAGACATCAACACCTATCCAGGCAAACTGAAACTCATTCTTTGCGGGTACCATGAGGCTGCACTTATGTGTCAAAGTGCTTTTAAATTTGTCTACCCAGATCAAAAATTGACATTCAAATACACCACTGTAAACGGTATAAATACATTCTAGCCATGGACGATAATTTAATTCAAGTCACTGTTATTGATCGTGATGAGACCGAAAATACGTTGGAGGTTCCTACCGATATCAATCTTTCACTCATGGAGATTTTAAAGGCATCCGAATATGAAATATTGGCCACTTGTGGTGGTATGGCGCTGTGCGCTACCTGCCATGTCGAAGTTGTCGAAGGCCTGGATACGCTTCCTTCAGCGAGTGATCAGGAGCTCGATATGCTGGATACGCTTCCGGATGCCGATGATCAAAGCCGGCTTGCCTGTCAGCTTTATCTGCATAATAACAACAACGGTATGAAAATCAAGATAAAAGGCGCGCTACAATAGTGTTATCATTGTGTATAAAATACACAATGATAACACTATTAATCTATTTTTTTTTTGAGACAGCAATATTCACCATAAAGAACTAAAAATCAAATAAGTACAAAACATATTGTTGAAAGAATTAGCTACTTTACAATAAAATTCACAACATATCAGCACAATAAATAAATATTTCTTAGCTTTTTGAGTCAAAATTTAAGATATTTGCAGCTTAATTCGATTGTACCGAATTTTTACAACAAACTATTAAAAATATGCCAAGCAATAGTTCAAATAGAAAATTCCCAAGAGTAATCATTATTGGTGCTGGATTTGGAGGAATTGAAGTTGCTAAAAAGCTTAAAAATAAGGAAGTTGAAGTTCTGTTGCTGGACAGAAATAACTTTCATACTTTTCAACCATTGATGTACCAAGTTGCTACGGGTACTCTTTCAGCGGACTCCATCTCTTTCCCTGTCCGCAAAATGTTCAAAGGCCAAGACAACTTTCATTTTAGACTTGCTGACGTAAAAAGCGTAGACAACGAGGCTAAGATTGTAAGAACAGATGTTGGTGATTTTGACTATGATTATTTAATTGTTGCTACAGGTGCTACAACGAACTTCTTCGGCAATCAACAAATCACAAAATATGCTTTGCCGATGAAAAACATACAAGAAGCATTAAATATTCGAAGCTATGTTTTACAGAACCTCGAACAAGCGGTACGGATAGAAAACCCTACTGATCGTAAGGCTAATTTGAATTTTGTAATTGTTGGGGGTGGTCCAACAGGTGTAGAACTTTCGGGGGCAATTGCAGAAATCAAAAACAATGTTCTTGAGAAAGATTATCCAGAATTGAAAAAATCTGAGATGTCGGTGTACCTGGTTGAAGGACTTCCAAAAGTATTGGCTAACTTATCTGAAAAATCTTCTAAAGATTCAGAAAAGTACCTCAAAGATTTGGGTGTAGAAATACTATTAAATGTTCAGGTAACAGGATATGATGGCAATTCAATTACTTTCGCCGATGGCAGAAGCATTGAAACAAAAACGGTTATCTGGGGAGCAGGTGTAGCTGGGCAATATCCGAATGGTTTCAAAAAGGAGATTATCCAACGTGGTAACCGTATACAGACAGACGATCAATGCCGTGTTATCGATATGCCAGCTGTCTATGCCATTGGTGATGTTTCGGCATTTATTACAGATGATCTTCCTCGTGGCTTACCAGGTGTTGCACCGGTAGCACAACAACAGGGAGCATATGTTGCAAAACACATTCTTCAAACAATGTCCAATCAACCAACCGAGAAATTCAACTATTTTGACAAAGGATCCATGGCTACGATAGGTCGTAATAAAGCTGTCGTTGACATGGGAAAAATCCATTTCAATGGATTCTTTGGCTGGATGACGTGGATGTTTGTCCATTTGATGTCCATCTATGGATTCAGAAATAAATTGATCACATTCGTAAACTGGTCGGTCAAATTTTTCACCAAAAACAGTGGTGTCCGTTTGATCTTTCACAAATATGATGAGCCGACTCCGGAAGAACAGCAGGCAGAAACAGCGCAATAACTTTCTATTGGAGTCTATATAAACTATTTCAATACATCGACAGCGCCATTATCCCAAACGATAATGGCGCTGTTTTTTTACCCCTATCTTACCTGTTTAATCCACTCGCCAAAAAGATGTAATAGCGGAGTGTGGGAACACTTCGAAACAACAGCCCTCTCCAGATAGTTGTCAAAACCACCTTTTCAAGATTGGATTCTTTCTTCTCGCAGTCAATGATTTCAAAAACACCTGCTTAATTCTTCTTTAACACGGCGTCCAATTAAAAATAACTTCACCTTGGACGTAAGAATTACAGATTATATTCGTTAAATTTAAAGACAGTTTTTTCCAGATAGAATTTACTTTCAGAATGTAGTTTTTTTTGATGTATAACCTCAAAAAGATTAATTTTTTTTGTGTAGGTTTGCATATTATTTTAAAATAGCTTAAGGATTAGCAGATGGGCTTATTTAATTGGTTTACGCAAGAAGTTGCGATTGACTTGGGTACTGCAAATACCCTAATAATTCATAATGACAAAGTAGTAGTGGATGAACCTTCTATTGTTGCATTTGACCGCACCACAAACAAAGTGATCGCCATTGGTCGCCAGGCCATGCAAATGGAGGGTAAAACACACGACAATATAAAGACAGTACGTCCTTTGCGTGATGGAGTAATCGCTGATTTTACGGCAGCTGAACACCTGATCAGAGGTATGGTAAAATTGGTAAACAATGGTAAGAGCTGGTTTTTCCCTTCCCTACGTATGGTTGTTTGTATTCCTTCCGGTATTACGGAAGTAGAGAAAAGAGCTGTGCGCGATTCAGCAGAAATTGCGGGTGCCAAAGAAGTCTATTTAATTCATGAACCCATGGCTGCTGCTGTAGGAATCGGAATTGATGTGGAAGAACCAATGGGTAATATGATTATCGATATCGGTGGTGGTACCACTGAAATTGCTGTCATCGCTTTATCGGGTATTGTATGTGACCAGTCCATTCGTGTTGCTGGTGATAACTTCGACTCTGACATCGTTCAATACATCAGAAGACAACATAACATCATGATCGGTGAACGTACGGCTGAAAAAATCAAAATTGAAGTCGGTGCTGCTCTACCTGAGTTACAGGAACCACCGGCAGATTTCGCTGTTCAAGGCCGTGATTTGATGACAGGTGTTCCTAAGCAAATCACTGTTTCTTATACCGAAATAGCGCATTGTCTAGATAAGTCCATATCAAAAATTGAAGAGGCGATCTTAAAAGCACTTGAAATCACTCCTCCAGAATTATCAGCAGATATTTATCAAACAGGTATCTATCTTACCGGTGGTGGTGCATTATTGCGTGGTTTGGACCGTCGTATACAAGCGAAAACTAAACTTCCAGTACATATTGCCGAAGATCCGTTACGTGA
>Ga0265296_1003988_pt1 | contig 13172 bp, 5 predicted proteins | sample MunlanPumphouse1_FD_189073 | JGI IMG/M metagenome (GOLD analysis project Ga0265296, IMG submission 189073) | Groundwater microbial communities from a municipal landfill in Southern Ontario, Canada - Pumphouse #1 | ecosystem: Environmental > Aquatic > Deep subsurface > Groundwater | place: Canada... | reverse complement strand
CTGCTTGACTGGAAGCACCAACCAATTCCAAATATGAATATGTATCACCTTGTACCCTGAGCGGAGTATCATAAACGCCATAATTACCTTGAGAGTCACCGTATACATGCAACTTAGCCCCCGGTCCCGTCGTCCCGATGCCGACGTTGCCCGCATTTGTTATTCTAACTTTTTCCGTCCCACCAACCCCAAAGGCAATGTTGGTTGCCGTTGAGGAATACAGCATGGCTTTTTTGTCAGCCGCCCCTACGGCTGACAAGCTTATCAACATGTCTTGATCGTTAGAATTTGTGACATTAAACAGAGAGCCGCCTGTCCCTGCGCCATCATTGATTGTAAGTTTTTGACTAGGTCCCGTCGTCCCGATGCCGACGTTGCCGTTCGTTATCGTCATTGACTCTGTCCCACCCGCTACCAAACCTAATTTATCTGCGGCAGTATTGTATAGTCCTGTGTTTGTATCACCAGTAAAGGTTAATGAAGGCGTCCCGACTACCCCGGCCGGAAGCAGAGCATAACCTGAAGAATTGACCCCAAACAAATCACCAGAACCAACCGTAAGGAGATACGCTGGACTGGCGTCCCCGATGCCGACGTTGCCACCATTAAAATAACTATCTCCACTTGCAGCCAGTTGTAAAGTTAGCGTACCGCCGTTGTATGCTCGATACGTGAATGGGTTCGCTCCATCGTATGCAACCACGTATCCGTCTGCCGGATCAAGATAGAAAGAACCCGCGCTTGTGCGCAATGTATCTTCCGTAATCGATAGATAGTCTGTGCCCTGAACCCTGATTACCTCACTGTTCGTAGAACCAACCGCGTGTAGCTTCGCCCCAGGCCCCGTCGTCCCGATGCCGACGTTGCCAGAAGTTGTTAATTGCCCGTCAACATGAAATCTTGAGAAGTAGGAATTTGCTCCTCCTCCATAAATGTTTGGATTGCGTGCAGAATTTGCATTTGCGCTTTCAAGATATAAAACATTTGTTCCGTTTGGATCTAATCTGAATTGTGGGCCACCTGAGCCATATCGATGAAATCCTAATGTTGGAGAAGAGGTGGTAACAGTGGCATTATTATTAACTATTTCAATACTATTTGTGGTTAAAGCCGCATCCATCCACGAATATCCTGCTGCGGCAGTATTACCATAACTAAAATAAGCTTTCCCTTGATTATTGAAAGTTCCAGTATTTTCCAATTTATATCCCGGTCCCGTCGTCCCGATGCCGACGTTGCCACTGCTATCTATTCTGACCCTCTCTGAAACTGTGGCAGAGGCATTTGCTTTTGTAGAAAATCGGATCGCACCACCACGCTGATTCACTGTAGCTCCATCGGTAATAAAATCTATAGTTCCAATTTGTTTATGACCAGCGCTATTTGTAATAAAAGCACCTTCGATAGAACCGACTGTGGTAATGCCATCAGCCGCATTGCTAGCTAGTTCAAATCTACCAGGCCCACTATTTCCAAGTAATGACAAAATCCTTGAGTCAGAACCAAATCCTAAAAGATTCGGCCCCGTCGTCCCGATGCCGACGTTGCCGGATGTTATTCGCAACACTTCATTCCCCGCCTCAGTCAACCGCAATGGTGTCCCTCCAATAATAAGCGGTTTTCTCGTAAGCCCTCCTGTTCGGTCATTTGACTCAAATACTCCGTAGTCGTTTGTCCCATCATAATAAAATTCAATCCCTTTGCCCGTGGAAGGATAAGAAGTAGCTTTTGACAACCCTCTCACCATCCCACTAACATCGAGGGGTGCCCCTGGCCCCGTCGTCCCGATGCCGACGTTGCCGGAACTATTAATGACCATTTTCAAACTTGTCCCAGCTGTCATAAATTCAAGATTTCCATTGGAATCAGCAACATTATAATTTGAACCTATAGCCGACCTGGTAACATTACCATTATCTCTCCAGAGGATTGCTGAATTAGCCGAACTGTCACTCGTGCTTAAAATAACCCTTGTCGCTCCAGTTGCAGCTGTTCCACTAATTTCAAAAGCTCCATGCGGTCCCGTCGTCCCGATGCCGACGTTGCCGGTATTTGTCATGACCATTTGCCCTGATTGAGTAAGAAAACCTAAACCAGTATAACCAGAAAGTACAACTTGATTAGACACTAAATTTCCTTGACCCATACCATACCAAGGAGAACCCCAAGTACCAACATCGGCTGGCGTGCTTAATACAGCAAAACCATTTCCCACACCGGTAGACCTGACAGAACCCACAACATCCAACTTATGCCCCGGTCCCGTCGTCCCGATGCCGACATTGCCGCTCATATATGTATTGTGCGCCAAAATCCCATTAGCAACAAAGTTATGAGTATTGCTAATTTGTAAATCATAAGTTTGTTTTCTGCCAAAACTTCTGATTCCGGTAACTTTTTCAAATCCATCCTTTGTTGCAATGTATGAGCCAATCTTAATTTGGGAAACTTTTGTCCATTTTGCCCTTGACAAATCTTTAGTTTTGTAGTATTCTACCGTTAATTGGCCTCGCGGGCGGTTGGATCCCCGGTAATCAGTCCGAGGTGAAAGCGCTCTTAAGATCTGTAAAGATCCCGGGCCATTTTTTATTGCTTTGAATTCTGGCTTTAAGAGCATGTCTGCTTCCTTTTTTCCTCTGGTCACTTGATAGGAAACTTCATGAGCAAGAGATTTTTTCCCGATTGAGTTGAAAATAATATCGGTTTCCGGAAAGAATCTTTTGACAGTTCTTGTTATTTGAGCGTCATAACCTTGGTATTCAATATCAATTATTAACCTGGCGGGATAGATTTGTTCACCTTGAAGAGAAGCGGTAATCGCAAGGCCAAATGTTTCATAAGCAAAAACCTCTGGTTTATTTTGTTTCTGATAAACTTTAAGGATTTCTTTTTTGTCATTTTGTGATAGTTTTGCGCTAAATGTTTTTTCTCCAAATGCAATACCAATAACAGTAGGCTGGCTTAAATCCTCAATTCTTATTGACTGGTCAACTTCAAAAGTTCCATAACTAATTTCCGGCTTGGCCAAATTAAAGTATGGATGATTAGCAGTGGTGAGTATTCTTTTGCCGGTGGAAGTCAAAAGTTCAAAGGTTTCCTGGACTCCCTTGTCCATGGTCTTTTCAACTTTCTGCCAGATAAATTCACCCGTTTTATCATCAAAAGTCAAAACTTCATCTCCGGGTATAATATCTTCTACCGGTATTTCATCTTCTTCCCATTCTCCTTTTTTATTTTTTCTTCTCCGGCGAATAAGTGTTCCTTCAGCTACGCATTGTCCTTCCACATGGAGTTTGGTTAGGGGGTTCGTCGTCCCGATGCCGACGTTTCCCCCTGAAGTGACGGCAAAGGCAGGATTAAGTGGATCACTTCCAACATTGAATAGGGTTATTGGCGAAGAGTTTCCAATACCGACATTTTTATTGATCCCCACATTGGTTCCATTATCAAAGATAGAAGAAGTGGTTAAATTGCTGGCAGAACTCCATCTTGATAAATAATTGGCTGTTCCTGATCCAGAAAGAGATGAGGAATTGCCAACTTGAACAAATCTTAAATCAAAGTTTACTGTTCCCAGATTATCAACATGACCGTAGTTGTCAAAACCCAATGTTTGTACCGAATAACCGTTTGTCCCTGTTAAATCAGTTGGAACGCTTGGAGTAATGCCATGGTAAAGGGTGATTGTACCGCTTACATTGGTAATTCCTACTCCAGCGCCTGATGCAAGTGTTGACCATAAAGCATTTCCTGTTGCATCTGATCTTAAGAGTTTTCCATCTCCCGCGCCGGTTGTTAAAGTAATATTTGGGGCAGTGATACCAAGTGTTGTCCGAAGTGAACCGGTTAAGTCTAAAGCATAAATGGCATTAGTATTTCCAATACCCACATTACCACTGGAATTAACTGTAAATACTGGCCCTGTTCCACCGATTGCCTGGAAGATTTGCAGTGTTGATAAAGGATTAGTAGTACCAATACCAATATTAGTTCCATCTGCCCAAAGATTTTGTGATTCTAAAATGATATTTCCCACATTATATGTTCTTAAGGTTAAATCGCTTGAATCATACATTTCTCCTGAAGCAATGGTTATCGGCGCTATGGATTTAATATATGAAGAAACCGGATTGGTGAAATTCAGATCATAAGCCATTGAGACATCTCCCGCGGAAGTAAAGTTAGTGGGATTGTTAAAGGTTGTTTGGGCCTGGTTGACAGTCATGATGTCCGATCCCGCGTAATTTAGGTTAAGTAAATTTCCTTCACCGTCAACTCGGATATTAAGTCCGGCGGCAGTTGAACCGGTACCAATGTTGTAAAGATTAGCAAGGTAATCACCGGCGGTTCCAGTGACATAAAATTTATTGGTTGGACTGGTTGTCCCAATTCCAACATTACCACCTGATGTCACTGCAAAGCTTGGGGTAAAAGGAGATGAACCAACATTAAAAAGTGTAGCCGGAGATGAGTTTCCAATTCCTACATTATTCATTATTCCCACATTGGTTCCATTTTCAAAGATTAAGGAAGTGGTTAAATTATTAGTTGAACTCCATCTGGCTAAGTAATTTGCTGTTCCTGATCCTAGCACTCCGGTTGATGTACTGCCAATTTGAACATACCTAATATCTAAATTTGTCGTACCGACAGTTAAGCTGTGCCCGAATCCGTCAAAAGTAATTGATTGAATGACAGTTCCGCCGGTATTTGATGAATTTGATACCGAAGAAGTATCGGAGTGAACAACAGTAATACTGCCAGAGGCGTTGGTAACCGCAATTCCTGCCCCGGCGCTTAGCACTGCTTGGCTGTAAGTGCCAGTACTGGTACCGATTAATAATTGTCCTGATTGGGGAGTACTGCCGATTCCCAGTCCGCCGCTTCCAATCCCGAGTATTCCGCTGATATCAATGCTTGAGGCTAAGTCAATCGCTCCGGTTACAATATCTTTATTGGCATTTATTCTAAGAGGAGAATTGGTGGCGCCGATACCGGACAGATTAACGACACTGGTGATAATTGCACTTCCGCCGATGCGGACATTGCCCCCGACATCAAGTTTATAAGCCGGGGAACTGGTGCCAATACCGACGTAACCGGTTCCTCCGGGAACCAAATTGATATTTCCGTTTCCGGTAGTAGTTAGATTGATAACCGGAGATTGAATGGTAAAAGTACCGGAAGTAGTTTTAAGGGTAGGTCCGGCAGCGGCGATAGTGATATTGCCATAATTATCAATAACCGGTATTTCATTAATATTTGCCCCGGTTGTGGTTGAGCCGACACCGAATCCGTTTAAATACATGGCGTTGAAAGCGTAGGGAACTGTGGCAATTCTTTGACGGGTAGTCATTTCCGGATCAGTGCTGACAGTAATTCCCAAAAACAAATTCGGATTGTCCCGGAAAATTGTCGAATCAAGAGTGGTTATATTTCCGACCAAAGTATTGAAAATACCGTCCGAATCCGGGTCTAACCATTTTCCTTCTTCATAAAGTTTGGCGGAAGCGGAAGCGCTTTCGCTGTTATAAATTGCAAAACGGAAATGGGTGGCGGAAGTGATTGGCGTTCCCGATGTATCAGTCAGCAGTCCTTGAAAAGAGAGATAGTTGGGTACAGAGATTGGTGGAAGACCCAATACTTGTCCTTCTTTAGCGGTTCTTTTAATGAATTGGTCATATCCGCCGATTCCCAGACCCACACAAACGATAATCAATACTGCCAGATTCAAGAAACGGCTGAATTTAGTATTTTGATATCTTACGATCCATTTAGGACGGTTATATTTTAAGGCGTAAGGAATAGTGTAACGAAGAGTGTTTATCTTTTTAAACAAAGAAGTGAGAGGTTGGACGTGTGAAGCTGGATTTTGAAGTGGGAAGTTTGATTCATCGACTTTCCCACTTCTCACATCCATATCCAGCTTCCTACTTCTCATTTCCCACTTCCTGTTTTCAGTCTCAATGCCCAATTCTTTCAGTTTTGTGATTAATTCTTTTTGGGAAAAATTACCGGCGGAATCAATTTGGTCGGAATAGATATTTTTTGGTGTTTCAATATTATTATTTGTAGAGACCAAGCATGCCCCGTCTCTACAGTCTAAAAAGGTTAGATATGACCTGATTGAAGAAAGTTTTCTTTCGATCGTCGACGGTGAAGCCCCCGTTTTAACGAGGTACTCTCTGTATTTTACCAATAAATTTTGGGCAGACATATAAGTTAAAAGTTCAAAGTTAAAAGTTCAAAGTTGTAATTAATAATTTAAAATTTGTTAAAAGTTCAAAGTTGTAATTAATAATTTAAAATTTTTTCTTTCCTTTTAATGTAGATATTGACGAGCCTAATATTTTTACCAGTTCGTCAGTTTCCTTAATAATTTCATTAATTTCCGTAATTAATTTCTCATCTAATTCTCTGGATAAAGCGAGCCAGAATTTACTTTCATTTCCGCTTTTTAACGCATGGTTGAGAAAATTTATGAAGTCTTTTTTAGAACTGGCTGCTTGAGCCTCGATAATATTTGCTCCAATAGAGGTTATTGCCCTGATTAGTTGATCCGAAATTACCCACGAAGCTCTGCAATTTGGGAACTTGTTAACCAAAGCGATAACTCTCCTGGCGAGATTAAAGGCTCTTGTTATTAATTTGTTTCTAAATTCTTCGTTATTCATAAACTTTTAATTGGTTACTGAAACTTTTCACTTTGAATTTTGAACTTTGAACTTTTTTCTCCAAGCTAAAAATTGTCTGGTATCGCCCAGGTAGTTCTTCATCGTTGCCTTGCTCGAGTTATTTTTCCAAAGGCAAGCGCGAAATTCAGCCAAATGAAACTCATTTTCCGGAAACGGTTGGTGATCAGATATATTCTTTAATGTATCAAAAGGACTCGATCTCATCCAATTTTGAGACTGGCAAAAACTGCCGAACTTACGGAGTGATGAAAAACGGCGGTTAATTGTCTTTTGGGGAACATTGTTATCAACCTGGTGATTTTTAAAGACTTCCAGAATAGTTTGGTTGATTCGGAACAAAAGAGAGACTGACGATAGATGATCGAACTCGTTCTTTTCAAGAATCTTGTTTTGTTCCAAGAAGGCGACAAACCAATTTAAGAAATATCTGACATCCGAGAGGTAACTTCTAATCGAGCCGGAAGAAATTTTTTCCGCATGAAGGGATTTTTTAAAATTACTCAGGATCGATTCTATTAGTGATACAGCCTCAAGATTATACAGATTATACATACAATATCTACTATAATAAGAATAAGAAACCCCTGTCAATAGTCTCTTTTATAGTAGTAAAAAAATTCGGAAGTTATCTTAAAAAAATGTTATATATTGTTAGGGATTGAGATGTTTATAATAATTCAATTGTTAAATTGTTTCATTGTCATTCAGAGCCCCCCGATGTTCATCGGGAGACGATGAATCCCGTTGAGAATAGATGAATCGTGAAGAAAATCATTTGCTTGTACAGCTGGTGTCTGGTGAAGCAACGAAGTCACCGCCTTGGCGGGATCCCGCCCAAGGCGGGACAATCTCAAACGGGATTGCCACGTCCGGCTCAGCCGGACTCGCAATGACATTAAACCCATGGAAAAAATATTTTTAGATTCCGGATTCCTCCTTCGCTAAAAGCTACGGAAGGACACAGCAAGTCCGGAATGACAATGAAATAGTTGAATTTTAAATTCCGCATTAGAAATAACATTTTCACACATAGACAAACACGAAAACATACAGACACAAGCTATCAATAGATAAATAAAGGTATCATTGATAAATTAATATAGAAACATATTCCGTATAAAAACCATATTAAATACAAACGTAAGAAAAGAAGAATAAATTCAAGCAAATTTGATCTAAAAATGATGAATATAAATCAGGTTTAGATCAATAAGAAAATAGCAATTATTAGCAAACCTTGCTAACACATTTAGTAATAAAAAAATGACTATAAATAGGAATAAATAGAGTGAAAAGAATGTAGTGAAAAACTTTATTAAATTATTGCTAAATTGTTAAATTGCTGAATTGATAAATTATCAAAAAGTCATATTCCTGTAGGGACGACCCTTGTGGTTGCCCGTTGGTTGCGGGCGGGTACAAGATCCGCCACCTTCATTTGTCAACATATATTTGTAACCGTTCAGGAGCTATCAAAGAAAATGTCATTGCGAGCGTAGCGAAGCAATCTCATGAGATCGCCACGGCTACTTCGTAGCCTCGCGATGACAAAGTTTTGTCAAACCCTGAACGGTTAAATATATTTAGAGAGCGTTGAATAACTCTTGGGGTTTGTAACAATTTAGCAATTTAACAATTCAACAATATTGCAATGTTGCTTGATTCATAATTCATGATTCTTGATTCTAAATTGCGTCAGGTGCTTGACAAATACACCTAATATTATTTACTCTAATAACATACCACTCCGTCCCGCCGTCGGCGGGACTGCGGGTATAAAAAAATTAATAAAATAGTATAATGTGTTTAGATGAATAAAAAAGAAACCGTAATTTTCTTCTTTCTGGGAATATTTCTGATTTCCGTTATTTATGCGGTTGTTAATTTGTCGATGGGAAGAACTACTTTTTTCGGGAGAGCTACCGGAGAAGGTACGCTTTCCGTTGAAAATTCATATATATTTGCTTCCCCGCTGCTGGCAAAAATAGACGGACAAAAAGTAAGGGTAACTATTTTTGCTTTGGACGGGCAGGGGAAAGGCATGAAAGGAAAGCAGGTTTCAGTTGAATGCAAAAATCCGGCAATTTGCCAGCAGATTAGGCTGGTGGTAAGTCCGATTCAACCGCAAACCGATATGGTCGGACAAGCGATTTTTGATCTTTCGGCTTCTTCAGTCGGTGTGGCGGAACTTCAGGCAAAGGTTGATGGGGTTCCGATTTTGCGGACTTCAACAATCAACTTCAAATGACATAGATGTTCACTGATTTCAAGACGGATTTACACAGATATAAAGCCGAACTTGTCATTCTGGCCGTGTCCAGAATCATCTTAAGTCCCTTCGTTGATTCTGGATGCGCTCGTTTCGCTCGCTTACCAGAATGACGACCTCGTCATGCTGGCCATGTCCAGCATCAATTGATTCTGGAGTCGCTTCGCTCCCCAGAATGACGACCTCGTCATGCTGGCCATGTCCAGCATCTAGCCCTCACGTCATCCTGGCAAGCGAAGCCAAGTCAGACTTGGCGAAGCGCGCCCAGGATCATATTATCTTTTCGTATAAATCATTAAAACCAGAATTAAATTTCTTTATCATTTCTATTTTATCAATTCTATTCATATCTTTTATTTGTTTTTCTCTTATGATTGCCAATTCTATGGTGTCAAGGATTTCATAGTAAACCAGTTTATCAAGAAAATATTTTGCCGTAAAATAACTGCCTTTACCTATTTTATGTTCAAAAACTCTTCTTGCTAAATTATTGGTTACTCCGGTATATAACGTTGGTCTATAGTTTGCCATAATGTAAACAAAACCTATTTTTTTAACCATATATTGTTGTCATGCTGGCTTGTCCAGGATCGATTGATTCTGGAGTCCTCACTTCGTTCGTCCCCAGAATGACGAGGTGACGTTCGTCCCCAGAATGACGTCTCCGTCATGCTGGTCGTATCCAGCATCATCTCCAATCACAATTGATTCTGGATGCGCTCGTTTCGCCAAGTCAAACTTGGCTTCGCTCGCTTACCAGAATGACGAGAGTATTCCTCTTTGTATGTTTTATTATTTATATTCGTGTTGTTTCGTGTTTAAGGTACTCCCGTAACAGGGCCGAATCTGACTCCCGATCCTTGATTAAACTCATTTTTTACTTGTGTTGCCGTAAGGGGGTAATTCCAAACCTTTACTTCATCAATTTGTCCGCTGAAGTATTGCGAGGGCGTCGGGTCGCGGGCAATTGACAAAGCAGTTGAAGATAACGAAAGAATAGATCCCGTAGTAGATTGAGTACCCGAAGATAGTCCGTTGATATAAACTATTGTATTTGTTCCGTCGTAAACGCAAAGAACATGAGTCCAGCTTGACAAAGGAATTGCCGAGGATGAGATGGAGGCTGTCTGCCAAGCTCCTGCTTTATAGATTGAACAGTTGGCTTTTGAATTTGTATCAGTTTCCAATTTGAATTCATTTCCTTTATTGATTATCGTTTTTGATACGGCCGAAGAAGTCGGATAAACCCAAGCCCCGTAAGAAATACCGGGAGCCGATTGTCCGGCTCCTGCCAATAAAGCCACGTTTGCCGTCGCTGTATAGTCATCAGTGCCGTCAAAATTAAGTGAGGCATTGTATTTGCCGGTACTGCCTACTCCCCAGGCAGCAGTCGAACCAATACCGGCAGCGCAAGTACCGGGGGCCGATTGTGTTCCGGTTGCGCCAATATAAATTGTGGCGTGATTTAAATTCATTGAATCATTTAAAGTTGTTCCCTGGCATTTATTGAATTGGTAATAAGTAATCGGATCTCCCCAGCTGTAATCCCATGCAATCTGGCTGGGAGTACGGGCATAATTATAAATCCGGACTTGGTCAATAAGACCGGAGAAAGTGGATACTCCTCTATCGGTTCCTGCTATTTTAAGTGGCGTTGTCGAATTATTTATATTCTCACCAGCTACAGGAGCACTGCTCCAAACTATTGGATATTCTACCCCATTGACATACCCCTTCATCGTTCCAGTTGAAGCCACATAAGTATAAGCAACGTGATACCACGTGTTTTCTACACCCGGAAAATTAATACTTCCATACCTCCAAGTAGTAGTATAAACATGTGGCCTAAAAGATTTTTGCCCAGCAATTTCAACTCCAGTGCCAAGGTATAACATATAAGCGCTATTTTTTTCATAAGCTGATTTATGACTAGCAAATGACGTAGGATACAACCAAGCCTCAAAAGTCGCTTCTGCGCTTACATCCAAGCTAGCTGAATCTGCCACACTCATCCAATCACTCGTCCCGTTAAATTTTCCTGCCTTCCCAATTTTACCAGTTCCCCAATGTGTTCCTGTCCCGTTCCAGCTTCCCACATTCCCACTTCCACTGGTATCAAAAACGGAACTCCCCACTCCCTCATTAAAATCCCACCGGCCGACAGGGGGAGAACAATTGGTGGTTGTGTCGCCGGGGACACAATATTCTTGGGAACCGGCCGAGGAAGAAGCTGGATTGGATGAGCCAGTGGACAAACTGCCTAAAACAAGGGCTGAGCCGCGATTATAATCCGTGAGAATCTCGTCCAGAGATAAATTGTAGTTATAAAATTTATACTCATCAATTGCCCCGCTGAAAAAGCCGTAAGTGGTGCTGGCGCTGGCGTCACGGCCGGCGTAAAAAATGGCCGAAGTATCATCAGGCACGGCCGTCAAAGCTGTTGACCCTTTTTGAACCCCATTGACATAGATTTTTATATTAGTTAAATCATAAGTGCAGATAATATGCGACCAAGTGGACAAGGGGATGGCGGAGGATGAGGTGGCCGCTGTCTGCCAAGTAGTTGTCTTAAATTGGCAAAGCGGGTTGCCCGAAGCGTCAGTCACTAACCGCAATTCTTCCGCTTTGGCTATAATCGCTTTACTGGCAATGGAAGTAGTCGGATTAACCCAAACCGAGATAGTAAATCGGCCGGTATTGGTAGCGAGAGCGGGTTTGGCGAATTTGCCAAATAAGCCAAATTCGGCAAAAAAAAGAACCAATACGGCTAATTTGCCATATTTGGCAAATTTGGCTAATTTGTACTCAACCCTTTTCTTAGTAAGATTTTCCGAATATCCACCCTCGCGGATGAACTTTTCTTCAAGAGTTTTTATAAGTTTATCTAAAAGGTAAGTTTCGAGCGAGATAAGGGTAATAAGAAAATTAGCGTAAGATTCTGCGCAATTAGGTAAATTCGCCCAATTAGCCATATTTGCCAAATTAGGCGAATTAGGATTTTCTCCAACCCTAAAAGAGCGGATTTTTTGTACCCGCAGGTCATCTTTTTTCCAAAGCGGCAAGTTCTTTAAACGCAAAAAATCCCTCAAATCTTCTAAGAGTTCTTCGAAAGAAGCTCGAGCAACTCCCAAAAGTTTGATATAGGATTTTAAACTTTTTTCCAAAGAACCTTCGACAATATTTTGTTTCCCGCTTCTGACTGCTTGAATCATCTGATCAAATGTCCGCGAAACTTTCTCAATAAACATTGCGCAAAATTCGCTCGTCAGATCGAAAATAATAACCGCCAGTTTATAAACCAGTAGATTTTTATATCCTGGTTGGGTATACCAATTTGCCGAATTAGCGATATTTGCCGAATTTGTCATATATATATTTAAATTTGGCGAATTTGCCTAATTTGGCAAATTAGCCTAATTAGTATCCCATATCCGGAAACGAAACCCAATCATTCCCATCAAAACTTAACGCCTTGCCAAATTTGCCGTCATTGGTCCAACTTGGTGATGAACTCCCTGTCCCTAATGTTCCTAATAACCCTAATCCCCCAAATCCTGAATTATTTGTTGTAGCCCCATAACCCTCATCAAAAGAATATTTTGCGATTGCGCTTCCAATCGGGGAGCCGACGGCCGGATGCCCGGCGTTCATATCCTCCACAATCTGCTTTTGACTACGGGCGTAGTTGTAGATGCGGACGTCGTCAAAAAGACCATTGAAATAGTTACCACCGCTAATTGTTGAATATCCAAGTTCAAGCGCACTAGCATTAGTATTTGGTGTTGCAGTCGTGGTCATCTGAGATCGATATACCCCATCAATATAAACTTGTACAGCTGACCCATTGTAAAGCAAGTCTACTTTATACCACTGGCCGATAGTAAAATTTGGATTAAAGCTATTTTCATCTTTAGAGGCTCCTTTCCCAAAACCATAATATAAAAGCGTGTTCCCATCGTTTCTCCAAAGGTAAAAGTTGCTAGCATTGCTCACCCCGCCTTTACTGATTAACCTTTGATTTCCTGAAGCACTATTAAATTTAACCCAGAAACTTGCTGTAAAATTGTTTACATCAAGACTATTTGTATCTGCTACACTTACATAATCATCACTTCCATTAAACTTTCCCGCTTTGCCATATTTGCCGGTTCCCCAATGGGTTCCGGTGCCGGACCAAACCCCATTATTTGAATTTCCACTTGTATCGT
>Ga0265296_1003987_pt1 | contig 13173 bp, 11 predicted proteins | sample MunlanPumphouse1_FD_189073 | JGI IMG/M metagenome (GOLD analysis project Ga0265296, IMG submission 189073) | Groundwater microbial communities from a municipal landfill in Southern Ontario, Canada - Pumphouse #1 | ecosystem: Environmental > Aquatic > Deep subsurface > Groundwater | place... | reverse complement strand
AGCTTCTGGCTCTTACTGTGAAACAATTCATCGACTTCATCCCGCTGTTGCTGTTTTTCATCGTCTTCAAAACCGACCCACGGGTCTTGGATATCGGCGGCCATGAGCTGTCGTTCGGCGGCATCTACAGCGCCACCGCGGTGCTGATCATCAGTTCCCTGGTGGTCTACGGCGCGATCTTCATCTCCCAGCGCAAGCTGGAAAAAAGCCAATGGCTGACCCTGATCGCCTGCCTGGTCTTTGGCGGCCTGACCCTGGCCTTCCACAGCGAAACCTTCCTTAAATGGAAAGCCCCGGTGGTCAACTGGCTGTTCGCCCTGGCCTTTATCGGCAGCCACTTCATTGGCGATCGCCTGTTGATCAAGCGGATCATGGGCCATGCCCTGAGCCTGCCGGAGCCGATCTGGACCCGCCTGAACATCGCCTGGATCCTGTTTTTCCTGTTCTGCGGCGCGGCCAACCTGTTCGTGGCCTTTACCTTCCAGAGCTACTGGGTCGACTTCAAGGTGTTCGGCAGCCTGGGCATGACCGTAGTATTCCTGGTTGCCCAGGGCATCTACCTGTCGCGCCACCTGCACGACACCGACTCCACCACGCCAAAAACCGAGGACTGACATGCTCTACGCAATCATTGCCACCGACGTCGCCAACTCCCTGGAAAAGCGCCTGGCTGTGCGCCCGGCCCACGTGGAACGCCTCAAGGCGCTGCAAGCCGAAGGACGCATCGTGCTCGCCGGCCCGCACCCGGCAGTCGACAGCAATGACCCGGGTGAAGCCGGCTTCACCGGCAGCCTGATCGTTGCCGAGTTCGCGTCCCTGGTCGATGCCCAAGCCTGGGCCAAGGCCGACCCGTACGTAGCGGCCGGTGTGTATGCCGATGTCGTGATCAAACCCTTCAAGCAAGTCCTGCCTTGATCCGGGTGGCGCTGAACCTATTGGGTTCGGCAAACGCCTGATCGCTCATTATTCTCGGTAACCTGCCGACAACGTTCTGAATATTCGTGTGGAATCAGGAGTTCCGATGCGCTTAAGTCAGTTGTGTCTGTTGGCAGTGTTAACGATCGGGGCCACGGCCCAGGCTGAAGAAACCTCGAACACCGGCAGTTCTACGCCCCTGTCCTTGAGTGCCGGCAGCCAGATCACCGAGTTGCAGCAACGCTTGAAAGAAAGCGAACGCCTGCGCGAAGAACTGAGCAAACAATTGCAAACTGCCGATGCCGCCCGCGAGAGTGCGCAATTGAGCCGCTTGCGCCAGGAGAACCTGCGCCTGGCCCAGCAACTCAAGGACGCACAAGGCAGCACCCTGCCCCGCTGGCTCACCGACCAGCAGCAATGGTTCGTGATTGGCGCAGGAGTTGCGCTGGTTGCCCTGCTGTGCGGTATCTTCGCCAGTGGCGGGCATCGGCGCCGTCGACAATGGCTAAATTGAGTGAGTCATGAGCGAGCTGTTACTGATAGATGATGACCAGGAGCTCTGTGAGCTGCTGACCAGTTGGTTGAGCCAGGAAGGTTTCCAGGTGCGCGCTTGCCATGACGGCGTGAGCGCCCGCAAGGCCTTGGCCGACGCCGCGCCGGCGGCCGTGGTGCTGGACGTGATGCTGCCCGACGGCAGCGGCCTGGAGCTGCTCAAGCAATTGCGCGCCGACCACCCGGAACTGCCGGTGCTGATGCTCTCGGCACGGGGCGAGCCCCTGGACCGGATCCTCGGCCTGGAACTGGGCGCCGATGACTACCTGGCCAAGCCCTGCGACCCCCGCGAACTGACCGCCCGCCTACGGGCGGTGTTGCGCCGCAGCCATCCGACGGCTGTGTCGACCCAACTGGAACTGGGCGACCTGTGCTTCAGCCCGGTGCGCGGCGTGGTGATCATCGACCATCAGGAACTGACCCTCACCCTGTCCGAAAGCCGCCTGCTGGAAGCCTTGCTGCGCCAGCCGGGCGAGCCGCTGGACAAGCAGGAACTGGCGCAGATTGCCCTGGGCCGCAAGCTGACCCTGTATGACCGCAGCCTGGACATGCACGTCAGCAACCTGCGCAAGAAAATCGGCCCGCATGCCGACGGCCGTCCGCGGATCGTCGCCCTGCGCAGCCGTGGCTACTACTACACCCCCTGAAATCCCCTGTAGGAGCCGGCTTGCCGGCTCTTACCTGTTTTGTAAGCCCCCACCCAACCCGTCTTTACCCAAGCTTTACCCTCCCCTGACCGCCGCTGACCTTGATCCTCGTAATCTACTCACATCCGGACTCACCGGAACCGAGACAAGGAGAAACACCATGCGCAAGACCCTTATCGCTCTGATGTTCGCTGCTGCCCTGCCTACCGTTGCCATGGCCATGCCAGAAGGCCCAGGCCCGATGGGCGGCCCAGAAGGCCATATGATGGGCGGCCCGGGCCACGGCGGTGAACACGGCATGCGCGGCAAAGGCGGCCCTTTCAGCCAACTGGACCTGACCCGCGAACAGCGCCAGCAGATCGGCAAGTTGATGGGCGAGCAACGTGAAGGTCGTCAGCAACTGGTCAAAAAGTACCTGGACAAACTCCCGGCCGCTGAGCAGAAAGCCATGAACGACGAGATGGCCGCCGCCAAGCAGAAAACCCAAGCCGATATCCGCGCCCTGCTCAAGCCTGATCAGCAGAAGAAGTTCGACGAAATGGCGAAGAAACGCGCCGAGCGTCAGGCCGAGTGGCAGCAGTTCCAGGCCTGGAAAGCGCAACAACCGCAAAAAGCGCAATAATGCGTTAGCAATCTCCCAGCCCAGTGGCCCGCGCCACTGGGCTTTTCCTGTTTGAGGGTTTCCTGTGCGTTCACTCTTCTGGCGCATCCTTGCCAGTTTTTGGCTGGCCATCGCCCTGGTTGCCGGGCTGTCGATTCTGCTTGGGCATATGCTCAACCAGGATGCCTGGATTCTCAGCCGCCACCCTGGCCTCAGTAACCTGGCCGAGGAATGGACCCAGCGCTACGAAACCCAAGGCGAGGATGCGGCCCAGGACTTGTTGCAACAGCGCAAGCGCCAATACCACGTCGATGTGCAAGTGCTCAACGAAAGCGGCGACCCGGTGGTACGTGGCACCTTCCCGCGCCGTGCCGCCGCCTTCGAAGCGCGACAGCATGAGAGCCACGAGGGCCGGCTGCCCTGGCGTCGCCTGACGGCCGAATACACCAGCGAGAAGACCGGCGATACCTACCTGCTGATCTACCGCATCGCCCTGCCGGAGCTGGATGCCTGGCACCGCAGCAGCCTGCTCTGGCCATTGAGCGCCCTGGCGATTGCGCTGGTGGTGCTGACCCTGTTCAGCCTGCTGGTGACCCTGTCGATCACGCGGCCTTTGAGCCGCTTGCGCGGCGCGGTGCATGATCTGGGGCAAACCACGTACCAGCAAAACAGCCTGGCGCGCCTGGCCGACCGGCGCGATGAGTTTGGCGTGCTGGCCACCGACTTCAACCGCATGGGCGCGCGCCTGCAAAGCCTGATCGGCAGCCAGCGGCAACTGCTGCGCGACGTCTCCCATGAGCTGCGCTCGCCCCTGGCCCGCCTGCGAATCGCCCTGGCCCTGGCGGAACGGGCCACCCCCGAGGCACGGGAAAAGCTCTGGCCGCGCCTGACCCTGGAATGTGACCGCCTCGAAGCCCTGATCAGCGAGATCCTGGTACTGGCGCGAGTCGACGCCGACAACGCCAGCGCCGAAGACATCGACCTCAATAGGCTGCTCGAGACCCTGCAAAAGGACGCCCAGCTCGGCGCCCCGGACCAGGAAGTCCGGCTTCACGCCGACCCGGCGTTAAATCTCAAGGGCTGGCCCCATATGATCGAACGGGCGCTGGACAACCTGTTGCGCAATGCCCAGCGCTTCAACCCGCCCACCCAGCCGATTGAAATGCGCGCCCAGCGTGAGGGCGAACGCATTGTGATCAGCGTGCGCGATCACGGCCCGGGCGTGGATGCCGAGTGCCTGCAAAAACTGGGCGAGCCGTTTTACCGTGCCCCCGGGCAAACCGCCCAAGGTCATGGCCTGGGCCTGGCCATCGCCCGGCGCGCCGCCGAGCGTCACGGCGGCAGCCTGAGCCTGGCCAACCACCCCGAGGGCGGTTTTATCGCCACCCTGGATTTGCCCTTGCAACCGGGGATTGCAGGACACCCCTGAAGATCTTCTATGATGGCCCTTCTGTTAAGGAGGGCCCCTGATGACTGATCTGCTCACATCGATCCAACTTGCACTCGATCTGCCGGCCGCACCGCTGGCGACCACAGAGGCCGGTGCCCTGCCGTCGGCCTTCGCCGTCACCGAGTTGGCCTGCGCCAGCATGGGTGCGGCGGGTCAGGCAGTGGCCCGCCTGCTTGAACAACAGACCGCGCGCTTGCCTATGGTCAGCGTCGACCGGCGCCTGGCCTCGTTCTGGTTCTCCAGCTCCCTGCGCCCGCTGGGCTGGAGCGTTCCGCCGTTGTGGGACCCGATTGCCGGCGACTATGCCTGCGCCGATGGCTGGATTCGCCTGCACACCAACGCCCCACACCATCGTGCCGCCGCCGAGCGAGTACTCGGACAGGCGGCGCAGCGGACGGCAATGGCCCTCAAGGTCGCCCAGTGGAACGCTGGCGAGCTTGAACAAGCGATAGTCGACGAAGCCGGCTGCGCGGCGCAGATGCGCACCTGGCAGGGGTGGCAGGCCCATCCACAAGGGTTGGCGGTCAATCAGGAACCCCTGATCGCATGGGAGCGCTTCGACGCGCGCGGCAAAAGCCGCTGGCTCGGCAGCGTTGCGCGCCCGCTGGCGGGGGTCAAGGTCCTGGACCTGACCCGCGTCCTGGCCGGCCCCGTGGCCAGTCGTTTTCTTGCAGGCCTGGGTGCCGACGTATTGCGCATCGACGCACCCGACTGGAACGAACCCGGGGTTGTCCCGGAAATGACCCTGGGCAAGCGCTGCGCGCGCCTTGACCTTAAACACGCCAACGACCGGCAACTATTCGAAAACCTGCTCACGGATGCCGACATTCTGCTTCACGGTTATCGGGCAGATGCGCTGGAACACCTCGGTTACAACGCAACCGCACTGCAGCAGATTGCCCCAGGCCTGATCGACGTCAGCCTTAACGCCTACGGCTGGAGCGGCCCGTGGCGCAATCGCCGGGGCTTCGACAGCCTGGTGCAGATGAGCAGCGGCATCGCCCACGCCGGTATGCAGAGCAAACAGGTGGATCAACCCGTGCCGCTGCCAGTGCAGGCTCTGGACCATGCTACCGGCTACCTGATGGCCGCCAGTGCGATACAGGCCTTGGCCCAGCGCTTGAACAGCGGGCACGCAGGTTCGGCACGGCTGTCGCTGGCGCGTACGGCAAAATTGTTGGTCGAAGCGGCACACGGCAAGCAGCCCGCATTGCGTGAAGAACAACCCGCTGATCAGGGGTTGCTGGTGGAACAGACGGCCTGGGGGCCGGCACATCGTTTGCTGGCCCCAGTCACTGTTACCGGGACACCGCTGCAATGGGACTTGCCGGCCGGGGAATTGGGCGCGCATCGGGCACAGTGGTGACCTTGGGATTGTCATCGCGGGCAAGCCCGCTCCCACAGTTGATTGTGTACAGCTCAGTCAATGTGGGCTTGTCCGCGATGAAGCCCGCACAATCGCTCACAGGCTCAACACACCACTGTACAACCCATACGCCGCCAGGCTCGCCCCAGCGATCACACAGCTGAAAATACCCTTTTCCAACAAGGTAAACAGCGGCTGGCCCTGCTCGCGCTTGGCCTGGGCAAACAGGATGACGCCCGGCGCATACAGCAGCGCTGACAGCAGCAGGTATTTCAAGCCACCGGCATACAGCAGCCAGACCGCATACCCCAGGGCAATCACGCCCACCAGCAGGTCCTTGAGCCGCTCGCCCTGGGCGCCCTCATAGGTTTCCCCGCGCCCGCACAGCAGCACGGCATAGGCCGCCGACCATAAATACGGCACCAGAATCATCGACGAGGCCAGGTAGATCAGCGTGGTGTAGGTGCTGGCGGAAAACAGCGTGATCACCAGAAACAGCTGGATCATCACATTGGTCAGCCACAACGCATTGACCGGCACACGGTTGGCATTTTCCTTTTTCAGGAAGGCCGGCATGGTCTTGTCATGGGCGGTGGCGTAGAGAATCTCGGCGCACAGTAAGGCCCATGACAGCAACGCCCCCAGCAAAGACACCGCCAGGCCGATGCTGATCAACATCGCGCCCCAGGGGCCCACGATATGTTCCAGCACGCCCGCCAGTGACGGGTTCTGCAAGTTGGCTAACTCGGGCTGGCTCATGATCCCCAGGGACAGCACGTTCACCAGCACCAGCAGGGCCAGCACCCCGACAAATCCGATCACCGTGGCGCGCCCCACGTCGGAGCGTTTTTCGGCGCGCGCCGAGTACACACTGGCGCCTTCGATGCCGATAAACACAAACACGGTGACCAGCATCATGTTGCGCACCTGGTCCATCACCCCACCGAATTGCGGGTTGCCCAGGCCCCAGATATCCCGGGTAAAAATGTCCGCCTTGAAGGCCACGGCGGCGATCACGATGAACATCAGCAACGGCACGATCTTGGCCACAGTCGTGACCTGATTGATAAACGCCGCCTCCTTGATGCCGCGCATCACCAGAAAATGCACGGCCCACAGCAGCAACGACGCGCAACCGATCGCCACGGGCGTGTTGCCCTGGCCGAACACCGGGAAAAAATAGCCCAGGGTGCTGAACAGCAACACGAAGTAGCCGACGTTGCCCATCCAGGCGCTGATCCAGTAGCCCCAGGCCGACGAGAAGCCCATGTAGTCACCAAAACCGGCCTTGGCGTAGGCATACACACCCGAGTCCAGGTTGGGCTTGCGGTTGGCCAGGGTCTGGAACACAAAGGCCAGGGTCAACATGCCAATGGCGGTGATGCCCCAGCCGATCAGGATCGCCCCCACCTCTGCCCGCGCCGCCATGTTCTGCGGCAACGAGAAGATCCCGCCGCCAATCATCGAGCCCACCACCAACGCCACCAGGGCGCTGAGGCGCAGCTTTTGTGCCGGTTGCGACATAGAAACTCCTGCAGATAAAACCGTCATTGAGCTAACAACTGTGCACTCGGCTAATTTATCGAAAACATGCAACGTTTATTATCTATAGCGAATAACACTGCTCGCCTCATAACTTAATGACATTTCAGTTAGTCGAGTTTAGGCAAATTTAGAATTTAAATACCCCTTGTCTTTTATCCTTGAGAGGTATTTGGCAAAGCCTTTTGAAAAAGTTTGCACATCTGCGAAAACGGGCTAGCTTCAAACATCCACGCCTTACGCATATCGCATTAATCCAAACGGATAAAAGCTCTGGGACGCGCTTATCCGAGTAATTATACGCCCGCAGCATTTATTCATAAGTCTTTAATTCACAATGGAATGTGCCAATGAAGTGATCTGAGTCAGCTGTTTGAATAGCGCACAGTTTTATTCTGTGGTCTCTCTTCTCCTGCATTGGAGTCACGCAATGTCTGAATCTCCCGGAAAACTTCGATTAGGCGCCCTTGTTGCTCTAGTTGTGGGCTCAATGATTGGCGGTGGGATCTTCTCGTTGCCGCAAAACATGGCCGCCAGCGCCGATGTTGGTGCGGTATTGATTGGTTGGGTTATCACCGCCGTAGGTATGTTGACCCTGGCCTTTGTATTCCAGACCCTGGCCAACCGCAAACCCGACCTGGACGGCGGTGTATACGCCTACGCCAAGGCCGGTTTTGGCGACTACATGGGTTTCTCGTCGGCCTGGGGCTACTGGATCAGTGCCTGGCTGGGCAACGTCGGTTACTTCGTGCTGCTGTTCAGCACCCTCGGTTACTTCTTCCCCATTTTCGGCGAAGGCAATACCCCGGCGGCAGTGATTGGCGCCTCGGTGTTGTTGTGGGCCGTGCATTTCCTGGTGCTGCGCGGCATCAAGGAAGCAGCGTTCATCAACCTGGTCACCACGGTCGCCAAGGTCGTGCCGCTGGTGCTGTTCGTATTGATCGCACTGTTCGCGTTCAAGCTGGACATCTTCACCGCTGATATCTGGGGCGTGAAAAACCCCGACCTGGGCAGCGTGATGAACCAGGTGCGCAACATGATGCTGGTTACCGTCTGGGTATTTATCGGTATCGAAGGCGCGAGCATCTTCTCGTCCCGTGCCGAAAAGCGCTCGGATGTGGGCAAGGCCACCGTCATCGGCTTTATCACCGTGCTGCTGTTCCTGATGCTGGTGAACGTGCTGTCCCTGGGGATCATGACTCAACCGGAACTGGCCAAGCTGCAGAACCCGTCGATGGCGGCCGTGCTCGAGCATGTGGTCGGCCACTGGGGCGCGGTGCTGATCAGCGTCGGCTTGATCATCTCCCTGCTCGGCGCGTTGCTGTCGTGGGTGCTGCTGTGCGCAGAGATCATGTTCGCCGCCGCCAAAGACCACACCATGCCGGAGTTCCTGCGTAAGGAAAACGCCAACCATGTGCCGGTCAACGCCCTGTGGCTGACCAACGCCATGGTGCAGATATTCCTGGTAATCACCCTGTTCTCCGCCAGTACCTACCTGTCGCTGATCTACCTCGCCACCTCGATGATCCTGGTGCCTTACCTGTGGTCGGCGGCCTACGCACTGTTGCTGGCGGTACGCGGCGAGACCTACGAGGCGGCCCTGGCCGAGCGCAAGAAAGACCTGTTCATCGGCGCCATCGCCCTGATCTACGCGGTCTGGCTGTTGTATGCCGGCGGCACCAAATACCTGCTGTTGTCCGCCCTGCTTTATGCCCCTGGCGCGATCCTGTTCGCCAAGGCCAAGCGTGAACTGGGCAAACCGATTTTCACCAACGTCGAGAAGCTGATTTTCGCCGCAGTGGTCATTGGCGCCCTGGTGGCGGCCTATGGGCTCTACGACGGCTTCCTGACCCTGTAACACCTGAATCTTTTGTTCACTGGAGGATCTGTAATGACCACGGAAAAAGTTAAGTACGGCGTACATTCCGAAGCCGGCAAACTGCGCAAAGTCATGGTGTGTTCCCCAGGTCTGGCCCATCAGCGGCTGACCCCCAACAATTGCGACGAACTGCTCTTCGATGACGTGCTCTGGGTGGCCCAGGCCAAGCGCGACCATTTCGACTTCGTCACCAAGATGCGCGAGCGCGATATCGATGTGCTGGAAATGCACAACCTGCTGACCGAGATTGTCGCCATCCCCGAAGCGCTGGACTGGATCCTGGAGCGCAAGATCACCGCCAACACCGTTGGCCTGGGCCTGGTCGATGAAGTCGGTTCGTGGCTACGCAGCCTGGAGCCACGCAAGATCGCGGAGTTCCTGATCGGTGGCGTGTCCGCCGATGACCTGCCGAGCAGCTTCGGTGGCAAGACCATCGAGATGTTCCGCGACTTCCTCGGCCACGCCAGCTTCATCCTGCCGCCGCTGCCCAACACTCAGTTCACCCGTGACACCACGTGCTGGATCTACGGTGGCGTGACACTCAACCCCATGTACTGGCCGGCGCGACGTCAGGAAACCCTGCTGACCACCGCCATCTACAAGTTCCACCCCGAGTTCACCAACGCCGACTTCCAGATCTGGTACGGCGACCCTGACCAGGAGCACGGCGCTGCCACCCTGGAAGGCGGCGACGTGATGCCGATTGGCAACGGCGTGGTGTTGATCGGCATGGGCGAGCGTTCGTCCCACCAGGCTATCGGCCAACTGGCGCGCAACCTGTTCAAGAACAAGGCCGTGGAAAAGGTCATCGTTGCCGGCCTGCCGAAATCCCGCGCGGCGATGCACCTGGACACCGTGTTTAGCTTCTGCGACCGCGACCTGGTGACCATCTTCCCGGAAGTGGTGAACCAGATCGTGCCCTTCACCCTGCGTCCAGATGAAAGCAAGCCCCACGGCATTGATATCCAACGGGAGAAAACCAACTTCCTCGACACCGTGGCCGCCGCCCTCGGCCTCAAGGCCCTGCGCGTAGTGGAGACCGGCGGCAACAGCTTCGCCGCCGAACGCGAACAGTGGGACGACGGCAACAACGTGGTGGCCGTGGAGCCTGGCGTGGTGATCGGCTACGACCGCAACACCTACACCAACACTCTGCTGCGCAAGGCCGGTGTGGAAGTCATCACCATCAGCGCCGGCGAACTGGGGCGCGGCCGTGGCGGCGGCCACTGCATGACCTGCCCGATCATCCGCGACCCTATCGACTACTAAACGACCATCTCCCCGGCGGCGTCCACCCGATGCCGCACGGGCCGATTACCGAATCCAAGGAGAATCATCATGGCGTTCAACATCCACAACCGTAACCTGCTGAGCCTGGAACACCACACCCCGCGCGAACTGCGCTACCTGCTGGACCTGTCCCGCGACCTCAAGCGCGCCAAGTACACCGGCACCGAGCAGCAGCACCTCAAAGGCAACAACATCGCGCTGATCTTCGAGAAAACCTCGACCCGCACCCGATGTGCCTTCGAAGTGGCGGCCTATGACCAGGGCGCCAACGTCACCTACATCGACCCGAACTCGTCGCAGATCGGCCATAAAGAAAGCATGAAAGACACCGCCCGCGTACTTGGGCGCATGTACGACGCCATCGAATACCGTGGCTTCAAGCAGGAAATCGTCGAAGAACTGGCGAAATTCGCCGGCGTGCCGGTATTCAACGGCCTGACCGACGAGTACCACCCAACCCAGATGATCGCCGACGTGCTGACCATGCGTGAACACGCCGACAAGCCGATCCACGACATCAGCTACGCCTACCTGGGCGACGCCCGCAACAACATGGGCAACTCGCTGCTGCTGGTCGGCGCCAAGCTGGGCATGGACGTGCGCATCTGCGCGCCAAAAGCCCTGTGGCCCCATGACGATCTGGTCGGTCGCTGCAAAAAATACGCAGAAGAAAGCGGTGCACGCATCACCCTCACCGAAGACCCGAAAGCGGCGGTCAAGGGTGTGGACTTCATCCACACCGACGTCTGGGTGTCCATGGGCGAGCCAGTAGAGGCCTGGGCCGAACGTATCGAGCAACTGCTGCCATACCAGGTCAATGCCCAACTGATGAAAGCCACCGGCAACCCACGCACCAAGTTCATGCACTGCCTGCCGGCGTTCCATAACAGCGATACCAAGATCGGCAAGCAGATTGCCGAGCAGTATCCGCACCTGGCCAACGGCATCGAAGTGACCGACGACGTGTTCGAGTCCCCGGCCTGCATCGCCTTCGAGCAAGCGGAAAACCGCATGCATACCATCAAGGCGATCCTGGTTTCGACCCTAGCGGACCTGTAACCCGGCACCGCTTCCACTGATGCAACACGGTCAATGTGGGAGCGAACTTTATGCGGGAGCTGGCTTGCCTGCGATGGCATCACCTCAATATGTCTGGCAGACCGAGGTGACTGCATCGCGGGCAAGCCCGGCTCCTACATAAAGCCTGTTCCCACACTTGGCCCAGTGTTCACAAGGCAGAATTCTAGAAGGATTGCATTATGCGTATCGTCGTTGCACTGGGCGGTAACGCCCTGCTCCGCCGTGGTGAACCCATGACTGCGGACAACCAACGCGCCAATATCCGGGTCGCCACCGAACAGATTGCCAAGATTCATCCCGGTAATGAGCTGGTGATCGCCCACGGCAATGGGCCGCAAGTCGGCCTGCTGTCGCTGCAAGCGGCCGCCTACACCCAGGTTTCCCCCTACCCGCTGGACGTGCTGGGCGCCGAAACCGAAGGCATGATCGGCTACATCATCGAACAGGAACTGGGCAACCTGCTGGACTTTGAAGTGCCTTTCGCCACCCTGTTGACCCAGGTCGAAGTGGACGCCAAGGACCCGGCCTTCCAGAACCCGACCAAGCCGATCGGCCCTGTCTACTCCAAGGCCGAAGCCGAAAAACTGGCCGCCGAAAAAGGCTGGGCAATTGCCCCCGACGGCGATAAATACCGTCGGGTAGTGGCCAGCCCACGGCCCAAACGCATCTTTGAAATCCGCCCGATCAAGTGGCTCCTGGAAAAGAGCAGCATCGTGATCTGCGCCGGCGGCGGCGGCATCCCGACCATGTACGACGAGAACGGCAAGCTCAAGGGCATCGAAGCTGTGATCGATAAAGACCTGTGTTCCTCGCTGCTGGCCCAGCAACTGGAAGCCGACCTGCTGGTGATCGCCACCGACGTCAATGCGGCCTTTATCGACTTCGGTAAACCGACGCAAAAAGCCATCGGCCAGGCGCACCCTGACGACATGGAAAAACTCGGCTTCGCCGCCGGCTCCATGGGGCCCAAGGTCCAGGCCGCCTGCGAGTTCGCCCGCAACACTGGCAAAACCGCAGTGATCGGTTCACTCTCGGACATCGAAGCCATTGTCCAGGGCACCGCCGGCACCCGTATCAGCACGGCAAAACCTGGCATCACCTACTTATAAATACACCCCGGGCGGTTGTTGCAGCCGCCCTTCTCCAATGCCTTGTTAGGGAGAGACGCCTATGGCCATTTTTGAACCCGGTCACTTGCATGTTGAACGCCATGCATTGAATGCCCAGGATCACAGCTACGACCTGTGCATCGACTACGAAGTCAGCCAGGACCCAAAGGAAGGCAAGGGAATGCTCTTCAAGATGCACGGTTCGGTGCAGGGCAAAGACCTCAAGGAAGAATTCTTCCTGCCCAAGGACCAGGCCTTCGACTTTGCCCGCCACGCCATGAACATCGCGCAGAAGTACGGCATGCCGAAAACTGCGGTGCTCAACGGTGGCATGCATAAACAGTACGACCTGATGTTCGAGGATGTGCGCCACCAACTGGATGTAAAACCGGGCGACCCGATCAAGCCAGAGCATCTGGAATAACCTCGGTTCCACTGCCATAACCATTCAAATGTGGGAGCTGGCTTGCCTGCGATAGGCATGAGTATCTACGCAACTCTTTGATGGTTCTTGGGGATGTGTACATATCCGTTGCTGCGGTCACGGCGGCTAATGGTTCCGCCCTGACGGCGGGTCACTTTCGAAAAGCGCGAAAGTAACCAAAGCGCTCTTGCCCCCACCACTCGGTGCCTCGCCTAGGCTCGGCATGCCCGCAGTCAGGCATTGCTCCGTGGGCCCGCCGCGATCGGCCATCCATGGCCGTGTCGCGGCTACCCCGGCATCCATGCCGGGGTGCCCACT
>Ga0265296_1003986_pt1 | contig 13173 bp, 8 predicted proteins | sample MunlanPumphouse1_FD_189073 | JGI IMG/M metagenome (GOLD analysis project Ga0265296, IMG submission 189073) | Groundwater microbial communities from a municipal landfill in Southern Ontario, Canada - Pumphouse #1 | ecosystem: Environmental > Aquatic > Deep subsurface > Groundwater | place: Canada... | reverse complement strand
TTTGCTGGCGATTTTTTCAAGGAGTGTTGGGGCTTCATCTTCGTTCCTTCGTCACTACGACGAAGCCCCAACACTCCTTAAATCACAACCTCAAATCTGTGCCATTGGTGCTGACGGGGGACACCCGACGCCGACGACCCAGTCGGGTTCGGTCGGCAGCGCGTTGTCGCGGTTGAAGTTATAGGAGCCGAAAGCGAAAGCCTGCGGGCGCATTCTCGACTTGGCGAGATCGACCCCGGCGCCCGCCAGTTCGCGCGCGGCATCGGCGGCGCGCGCCTGCGGGTGGGTTCCGGTCGCGCTGGCCAGGAATTGCGGCAAGGGGCCGGGCGGCTCCTGATTCACGAACAGCGGGGTCGTCGGCCGGATGCCCCCCGCCGCGTCGAGCAGATGCGCGAGCGTGTCCGACGCGGTCGCGGCCTCCATCTCGGTGCGGTCGACCGCGCGCTGCGCCGCGTCGCGCGCGACCTGGACCTGGAGGACGCGCGAGCGCGGGATCATGCCTTCGCGTTCCAGCGCGCGCGCATTGGAGAGATGCTTGTCGAAACCATCGCGCGCTTCGACTGCGGAGGCGTGCAGCGAAACCGCGAGCTGCTGGCCGAAATAGGTCTGGACCAGCCGGATGTCCGAAAGGCTCTGCGCCCCCGCCTGCTTGGCGCGCGCGAGCGCGACGCCCGCGGCCGCGCCGCGCTGAACCGCCGGAATCGCGCCGCCGGTATAGAGCGGCATCACTGCGGTCACCCTGGGCCTGACCACCGTGTCGCGGGTGCGGAAATCGAGCGAATCGGGAATCACCGAGAGCAGGCCGGGCAATGCCTGTTCGACCCTCGCGGTCACTTGCGAGACGATGCCGGCGAACTCGGGCGGGAATTGTCCGGGCAATCCATCGAGAAATTCGCCCGCGGCATTGCCGAACTGATCCTTTTCGCCCGTCAGGTCGAGCGACAGGCTCTTCTGATATTCGATGACCGACGCCGACACGCTGACGATGGGACGATGCAGCGCCTTGAGCGCAGCTTCCTGTTCCTCGCTCGCGCGGACCTCGTGCGCCTGTCCGCTGAGCGCGGGAGAGACCCGGTCGAGTCGTGCGCGCGCGCCCTCGAAGGTGATCGCGACCGGTTGGCTCGGATCCTGCGCATGAACCGGCGGCGCCCAGGCGAGCAGGATCGAGACGGTGACCGGCAGCGCACGCCGCGCCCAGGGCAAACACCCCGCCGCGATTGCCGTGCGCGATCTCGACTCCATGGCCTATCCTAATCGCATAATCGCGTGCTGCCCAGATGCAGTATTTCGCCGATGACACGTCAATGTATTGAAACTGTGATCGGTTCGAGAGATAGTCGCACATCTGTCCAATCATGAAATTCGTGAATGGGGGCCCATGAACGCCAGAAGTCTTCTTTTGGAATGTTCGAATCCGGATCGTTTCGCACGACGGATGCCCGTGGCGCTGAGCCGCTTTCAGTCACCGAACGCGCGCGAAGCACCTACGCGCCCCATCACCCGGGGAAGCGCGCTGAACGCCCCTGTCCATTTTCGTTTTCCGTTCCCCCGCAGAAAAGGAGTGCAGCATGTCTTCACAATCGAGCCTCAGGTTGGCGATGCGAGCACTATTGGTCCGCGAGAATTTTGGCGAGGAATCGGCCGCCGGGCGCGCGATGGTCGCGCTGGTCGACGAACTGGAACGGCGCGAGATCGACGTCGTGCTGTCCTCGACGGCGGGCGCCCGAGAGTTCGTCGGCAGAAACTGTCGCCAGACTGCCAAGGATCAGGACCGCGCCGACGATCGGAAACAGCGTCGTGCCGAGCGAATTGAAGGCTTGCGCAAACGTCAGCCGGCTGTGCGCCGTGTTCGCCGGACCAAGCAGACTAATGAGGGGATTGGCTACGACCTGGACGATCACAATACCGCTTGCCAGCACGAACAGCGCGAAAAGAAACAAACCATAAACCGCGGTCTGACTGGCCGGGATGAACAGCAGACAACCGAGCATCGTAATCAGCAGTCCCGCCACCGCGCCGCGCATATAACCGATCTTCTTGACCAGTCGCGCGCCGGGGATTCCAACCAGCAGATAGGCGGTGAAGAAGCAGAATTGCACCAGCATCGCCTGGGTATAATTGAGCGTGAAAAGCTCCTTCAACTTCGGGATGATCACATCGTTGAGCGACGTGATGCCACCAAAGATAAAAAACAGTGCCAAGATAAAATATTTCAGGCCGGGCGCCTCCACCTCGCCACCCTGTTCCACATCCAATGCCTGCTGTGCGCCCTCGAGTTCGATCGAAGCCAATGCCATCGTTCTTCCTTTTAACCTGCACTTTCCGGGCTTTGAAGCACGGCAGTTGTTTAAGCGCCGCCGCCATCATTTGACGCGGCGAAACTGCCCATTCCGAACACCGACCGGCCCATCCCTTTGGCTATCCAGTCGAGCAGCATGTCAAACGCCTTGCTCTGCGTCCGATAGGGACCAAAATTCCCGCCCAACTCCATTATGACCGGCTGTGCGCTGTCAAATCGCGGCCATTCCGGCAAACCCGCCCCGTTTGGATCAGACGATTTGGCAAAGTTCGCCCAATAGCTCGACATGGCGTCGGCGATCATATGGTCCTTGTCCGCGAATTTTCGCCAAGGCGAAGCGTCAAGCGAATTGAAGACATAAGGAATCTCTGCCGAGTGAAACGCCCCGAATATGTCAGAACCCGGACCCGGTTCGCTGTGAGTGAAATAATAGGCATAAAGCGGACCGCGATTGGCCTTCGCCCAGTCAATGACCGACGCGAGGCCATAGAGGCGTGTCAGCTTTCGCGTAACGGCAATCGCCGCGGTATCGCTGTCGATAACCTCGCCGGACAACAGGCGTTCTGCCCGTTGCTTGCCAGCAACACGCTGAACTTGCGTGACGAGCGCGTCGGGCGTCGTCCTGAAATAATCGCCGTTGAGGACGCCCTCGTCCGCAGTCAGTCCAACCATTACGGGAACGGCTTTCCGTTTGCCTGCCGCGTCGAGCGCCGTAATCTGGTCGGGCAGAATCTGCCCGTCGACAATGGGGCCCAGCAGCGACGTGTCGCCGATTTGTGCCGTACCGGCCAGCGGACCCTTGGCAAGCAGAGCCACGATCTGTTCAGCAGGAAGGCGCCTAAGGTCAGCGAGACTGCCGGCTGATGCCCTTGCCCGAAGATCATCGCCGCGCCGGAAGCCATCTTCCCGCGTCGGCAGGGGCGTTTCGATAACACCGCTCTGCGCGATCGCCCGCGAGAACAGGCCATCGGAAACCGGCGACACCAGCAGCGTATGCACCGCCATCGCACCCGCCGATTGGCCCGCGATTGTCACCTGCCGCGGATCGCCGCCGAAAGCGGCTGCATTGCGCTGAATCCAGCCCAGCGATGCGACGATATCCTGCAACCCGAAGTTGGCCCCGCCTCCCGCTTGTCCCGCGAGTTCGCGAAAGGCGGCAAAGCCGAATACGCCGAGCCTGTAGTTGACGGAGACAACGATGACACCTTTTTTGGCGAGCTTGCTTCCATCATAAATCGGGACCGAATTCGATCCGGACATGAAGGCTCCACCATGGATCCACACCAAGATCGGCCTGGGTTTGACGTCGGGCTCTGCCGGCGCCCAGACGTTGGCATAAAGGCAGTCTTCCGAAACCGGCGCCGGCGTCACATATTCCTTCGTCCATGGTCCAAAACCGTCGGGCGTGACAAGCTGGGTGCATCCCGGTGCATGGGATGTCGCATCGCGTTTCCCTGTCCAAGCAAGCGGATGGTACGGCGGCGCCCATCTGAGATCGCCCACCGGCGGCGCGGCATAAGGAACCCCCAGAAAACGGGCGACGCCATCGACGACTTCCCCCCGCAACAGGCCGCCTTCGACCGTGACCGTTGCGTCCTTCGCCGCAACCGACGGTGCCAAAATCGCAGCGCAGGTCAGCGCAGTGAAAGACCGTAGAAATATCATCGAAAACTCCCATTTTTTGCCGCCGCCGGCGCGCGCGACGGTATTTACTGCGCCGCAGGGGGCGAACCCGTCGCTGCCGTTACGAAGCTTTCGATAAAATCCAGTCTGGCCCGGATGGGGTCGGCCTTCTCCCGCGCACCATTGGCGTCAAAAATCATGATATTGTCCGCCGTTGGATCATAGCGTGACCATGACCCTCCGGCTGGTGAAGACGGTGCGCCGGTCTTCGCGAAATTGACCCAATAATCATGGATCAGCCGCGCGGCCGCGCGATCTTTGTCCGTCGTCATTGCGCCGTGGCGTACCTCGACCGTATCAAACACGAACGGCAACTCGGATGCGTGCAACGCGCCGGGCAGTTTGTCGCGCAAATACTCGGGGACATAAGCAAAGCGATAGCTATAGACGGGCTGTCCCTTACCAGCGAGAATCCGCGCGGCGTGACGGGCGGGCTCAAGGAACATCAGGTCGGCCGAAACGGCTACACCGATTGTCGCCGCATTCTTCGTTGCGGTGGGATCATAGACCTTTTCAGCCGCCGCCCGAACCGGCGCGATCGGCGCATAGGCCCGATCGAGATCGCCGCCGAAGAAGAAGCCGTCGGCGTCGTTCGCGCCAATCACCATCGGAACTCGCGCGCCGTCTCCCGCCGCATAGGCTTTGTCGACCGAGGTGCGCACGATCTGTTCATCCGCGAACAAAGGGGTGAAATTCGTCGTCGTAAACAGTGTCATCAGGTTCAGCCCGTCCATGACGGCGTCGGCCGGCAACGCGCGCAGCGCTTTCAGACTATTGCTGTCCCTCCCGTCCACACCCTTCGCACGAGCGAAACTGCTGCCAATCGCCTCCGCCTGCGACGCGGTGACGAGAGGCCCCATCAAATTGCGGCCTCCACCCGAAAGCACGATCGCCTTATCGAAGAGGCCGTTGGCCAGCTTCGTAGTTGCGAGCGCGTGAACGGACCCGCCGCCTGCGGATTCTCCGAAAATCGTGACGTTGTCGGGATCGCCGCCAAAAGCCGCGATATTGTTCTGCACCCATTTCAAGGCGGCGATCTGATCGAGGATGGCGTAATTGCCATGCGGCGTGCCTGCCGCCTCGCTGGTCAATGCGGGATGCGCGAAAAAGCCGAACCGCCCCAGGCGATAGTTAAAACTGACGAACACGACGCCCGATTCGGCAAATTTGCTTCCCGCATACACCGGGGCCGAACTGCCTCCGTTGACGAAGCCGCCGCCGTAAATCCAGACCATCACCGGTCGCTTCTTTTTTGCCAGCTTTGCGGGCGCCCAAACATTGGCGTAGAGGCAATCTTCCGATGGCTTCACACCCAGCGGAGCAGCATCGGCCTTGTAGGGGATCTGCATGCAATCGGGGCCAAAGCGGTCGGCTGCCTTGACGCCCTTCCACGGCGCAACAGGTTGCGGCGACCGCCAGCGCAGCTCACCAACCGGCGGCTTCGCGAACGGGATACCCTTGTGGGTGACGACATCGCCCTCGACAACGCCTTGCACTTTGCCTGTGCGAGTCACGACTGTCGTCTGTGCGGCGGAGACGGTAGGCAGCGCCGCGACCAGTAATACCGCCAGCATCGCCATCAGTTTCATGCTTTTCATTCTTTCCATTCCTCTCGCACCGGCAGGGACGTCGAACGTCAACGTCCACAGCTCATCGCCAACTCCGTAATTTCGATACAATCCCCGTCGACCACGCTGGTGGGCTTCACGCCGATCACCGCCGCCAGCGTGGGCGCCAGATCGACGACCTCGATCGGCAACGCGCGCTCCTGATGCAGAACACCCGGCCACCAAAGCAGGATTGGCACGCGGCGATTAAAGTCGCTGGGCCCCGAATGTCCCATCATGAACAGGCCGGGCAACGGCGGCGTTGCCGCCATCAGGGGAAGCGTTGCCAATGTCACATCGCCACTGCGCCCCGGATAGAATGAGAGCGCCATCCGGTCCGAGACCGAGAGCGAATCGGGGGGCGCAAGCGGGTCCACCTTGCGCATCCCCAATGCCTCGGCGGTCCACGCGCCAGCGATGCCCGGCAACAGCAAGGCGCGCGCTGCGGCAGCATCGGCAATGCGGCGCTTCAATGCAGCATCCGCCAGAGCCCGGCCCGTATGATCGACGACTGAAATCTGCGTCGGCTCGAAGAGGGCGGGGCGCAGGGCGTTCCAGTCAATTGCGGTAGCCTCGCGCACTGTCGCGTTCAAGTCAGCGAGCAGAGCGGCCGAATCAAGCCGCCCCGCACTCGCATAGCCACGCGCAGCGAGGCGTTCGGGAATGTCGCCCCCGCCGTGGTCGGCGGTCACCGCAACCACGAAGGGAATGTGGAGCGCTTCGATACGCTCGAGTAGGCGCCCGATCTCGCCATCGAGGCGCGCCATCTGATCGCACATCTCCGGACCCTGCGACCCATAAGCATGTCCGACCATGTCGGTACCCGACAAGCCGACTGCGAGCAGATCGGTCACGGATGATCGGCCGAGCTTTTCACTTTCAATCAAACTGAGCGCAGCGTCGATCGTGACGCTGTCATACATCCAGGGGGACAGGGACCGGCCGGTTGCGGCGGGCTGCCCGGGGATGGCCGCGGGGGCATCGGGCGGTAGATGGGCGTGGAATGTCTTGCCGTCTGCAAGCGCTATGCTGGCTTCGCGCGCGCGGCAGCTATCGCGAGCATAGGTCCACTCGGCTGGCGGAATGGCAAATCGTTGCGCAAGCCGTGCGTTGAGCCTTGCGAGTGGCGACATGCGCTGCTGCGCGTCCTCCGCCGTGACGCCCCAGCTATCAAAGCCTTGTTTTCCATCAAACCAGAAGGCGCCGTCAGGTCGGTGTCCGCCCATCATGATCGCAGCACGATCCTTCCCGGCTACGGAGAAGACCCTGCTCAATGGTGACGCCGCCTTGAGCCAGTCGCCGAGAGTTGGGACTGCAAGCAAGCCAGGTCCGACGCCATTCTTGCGATTGGCGATGGCCGCGACATGGGTGCCATCGTCGGTGCAGTATCGATCGGCGGATAGTTGCGGGTCATACCATTGATTGGCCGTGATGCCGGTAGCATTGGGATGACGACCAGTTGCGATCACGGCATGACCGGCACAAGTTTCGGTCACGCCATGTGAGTGAAAGGCATTGGCATAGACGATACCCTGCGATAGCTGTTTCAGGCCGACGCGATACTGGTCACGAAAGCTGTTGAACAGATCTGCGGAAAACTGGTCGATCGAGATCAGCAGAATAAGCTTCGGCCGCGCCACTTCCGCCTTATCATCAGCTGCGGCTGCGGGTACCGCACTGGTTAGTGCCAGCACGAGCGCGCAGCACGCCGCCTTGATTCCAAATATCATATCGCGCGCCCCGCACGCGGGAGGCCGGGCATTCGCACGGCCAGGCCCGCCCCCCCGTGCATCAAAAGCGGCCTTCCAGCGAAACACCGATCGTCCGGAAGGAATTCAGGCCGAACATATGATAATAATCGCCGCGCGACTGCGAGTTCGAATTGATGAACGTCGGCTGGCGCTTGTCGAAACAGTTCCGGCAGAACAGCGTCATTTTCAATTCGTCATTGATATCTTTCAGTCCGATGCTGGCATCGAACAGCGTATAGCCCGGCAGATTTGTGCTGGGATCCTCGTTCGAACTGAAGTTCGACTTGCTCCGGCTGTAAAGCGCACCCTGGATGAAAATGGCCAGCTGTTCGTTAAGCGGCGCCTCATAGCGGCCGGTCAGGCTGACCGTCCATTTGGGTACGTTGGGAAGCCGATTTCCCGACGAGTCGGTTGTGCCATTCGGCCGGCAAACGGGTTGAAACGGATAGCAGCGGTCGAACTGGAAGTCGGAAAAGAAGGCATCGACATAGCTGATGCCCAAGTTGAAAACCAATCCTTCGGCGGGCAGCGCCGACGCCTCGACCTCGAACCCGCGCGACTTAAGCTCACCTGCGTTCAGAAGGACATAACCGTTGCTGGCCGTATCGAACGCCTGCGCCTGGAAATTCTTGAACGTCGATGTATAGCCCGAAACGTTGAAAATCAGGTGCCGGTCGAGCAGCGTCGACTTGATGCCCGCCTCATAAGATGTCGGTATTTCCGGCATGATCAGCGGTGCACGGGGGTCGATCGACAGGTTGAAGCCCGGCCCCTTGTACCCGCGCGCGACCGAGGCATAGGCCATGATATCATCGGTCACGTCATATTGCGCCCCGATGCGCCACGAGAAATTCTCCTCGCTGATTTGCTGGTCTCGCGAACCTGGTACGCCGAGCGGAATGACAAATCCCGTTGCATCGGCGGTGGTTTGCAATTTCAACTTGTCATAGGTGTATCGCCCGCCAACCGTGACGCGCGCCCGCTCGCCAAGATTTATGGTGCCTTGGCCGAACGCGGCATAGCTTTTCGATTGCATAGTGCCGGCGGAATTTATTCCGACCCATGCGTCGAACCCGGCCGGCGGCGGGTTTACGTTCCCGTTGGCACCACTTGCCGTTATGGCAGTCTCGCTGTCGGAGCTGTAGTAATACAGCCCCAGCTGATACTCGAACAGGCCGCCGGTCGGCGACGCAAGGCGCAACTCTTCGGTAAACTGGCTGACATCGCCAAGCTGGTGGTTGGTATCAAGCAGGTTGACCCGGTGCTTGTCGGAATCGAACAGATTGTCCGACTTGAATTTCCGCCAGGCGGTGATGCTCGTCAACGTGTGGCCGCTGCCGAACTCATAGTCGATATTGGCTTGGACACCGCCGACATCGAAACTCGCAACCGTCGGCGCACCATAGCTGGAGAACAGGTTGTTCGGGCCGGCGACGATGCCCAGTTCCGTATTTTCCGCCACGAACCGGCTGGTTGGAAGGACGATGAGGTCGGCACTGCCGCCCGACCCGACACCCGATGAATGCGCATAGTCCCCCGCCAGATAGATGCTGAGACTGGATGATGGCTCCCACAGCAGTTTCGCGCGAACGCTGGTCTGGTCCTGGCCATATTGGCTGCCAGGAACATCGATCAGATTCTTGATGATGGGGTCGGTATGCGTCCGCGAACCGCTGATGCGGAGCGCTGCGGTGTCGCCCAGCGGGGCATTGACGATGCCCTGCAAGCGATAGAGCAACCCGCGGTCGGGTACATTGATCTGGGCCACTTCGCCCATCAATGTCCCCTGGAAGCGGCCAATCTCCGGCCGGCGGGTCGTGATGTTGACGAGGCCGGCCGAGGCATTCTTGCCGAACAACATGCCTTGCGGCCCGTTGAGCACTTCGATTTGCGCTAGATCCAGATAGTTCATGAAACCGAGTGCGGGGCTGCCCATGACGACCCCGTCGATGACCGACGTGACGCTCGATTCAATCGAGTTGGCAAAGCTGAGCGTACCAACGCCGCGAATGGAAAAATTGGATGCGCCAAGCGCCGCGTTGAAGCTTTTGACCTGAAGGCTCGGGGCAACCAGTTGTAGCTGGGACGGGTCGAAAATCTGCCGCGACGCCAGCTGATCGGCGCTGACGACCGTTGCAGAAATTGGCACGTCCTGCAGATTTTCCGCCCGCTTCTGGGCCGTTACGATGATCTCGCCAAAGCCACCGCTTTGGGTTGTTCCGTCCTGACGTTCGGTCGATGATGCGTCTTGTGCTTGCGCCGGCGCCGCCAGTGCCAGAACAGCGGCAAGCGCGGCCGTTGATGTCAATAGTCCCCTCATGACGCTCTCCCTGATTTGATTGTCTATTTTGCGTAATTCCACTTTCGTTCCGGCATATGGACGACCACCTCCTCAAGGAGCTCCTCGGACGAGGCACCCAAGGCAAAGCGATACGCGCCGCTAGAAATCTTCCAGCCCTTTGCTGTCCATTCGGCCAGCAGCCTCGGATCGATGGGAACCGTCACCGTCCGCGCCTCGCCCGGTTTCAGCTCCACCCGGGAAAAGCCCACCAGTCGGCGGGTTTTGCCGCTTGGCGTTTCGACCAGATAGACTTGCCCGACATCGGCGCCGTCGCGCGCGCCGGTGTTCCGCAGGGTAAAAGCGGCGGCAGGTTGTGTGCCGCCGGCGACCTCAAGGCCCGACCGTGCAAAGCTGGTGTAGCTAAGCCCATAACCGAACGGATAGAGCGCCTTTTCGCCTGTGCGGGCAAACCAGCGATACCCGACGTCGGCGCCCTCGATGTTATAGTCGATATCGAGCGCCTGGCCGGGCTTGCCATACCCTTGGAAATTGGGCTCGACCGTTTCCGCACCGGGAAGGTCCGGGCGCGGCAATTGCGCGACCGAGGCCGGAAAAGTGACGGGAAGGCGGCCCGACGGATTTACGTCGCCGAACAGGACCGAAGCGATGGCCTCTCCACCTCGAGCGCCCGGATACCAGGCTTCGAGGATCGCGGCGACGTCGCGCTGCCACGGCATCGCTACCGGCCCTCCCGTCTGAAGGACGACAACCGCATTGGGGTTGACCTTGGCCACGGCGGCGATGAGCTGGTCCTGCCCGGACGGCAGCGACAGGTCGGGGACGTCAAGCCCCTCGCTCATCCACTGCGTCGCGAAAATGATGACGAGATCGGCATTTTTTGCGGCGACCGCGGCTTCGGCGGGATAGCGTCCGTCGCGGAAGGTCACTTCGGCCTGCGGCGCACGGGCGAGAATCGCCTTGAGCGGGGATGAGCGATGATAGTTCTGCGCCATGATCGGCGCGAACGGCCCTTCCGCGGTGGTCGGCAGGGACACCACCGGCCCGCCTTCACCCTGCACCTGCGACGAGCCGGCACCCGAAAGGACTCCGGCGTCGGCATAGCCTCCCACGACCAGTATCCTGTTAGCCGAAGCCGCCAGGGGCAGGATATTATTCCGGTTCTTCAACAGGACCATGCCCTTTTCGGCGATCTCCTGCGCAACCGCAGCCCCGGCGGCGAAATCGACCGGCGCCTGGCGCGGCGGGTTCTGGTCGACGCCGACGTCATAGATCGCGCGCAGAATACGTCGGCTCATGTCGGATATCTTGTCGCGGTAGCGCTTATCCCGGTTCGCGGCGTCGAGCAGCGGTTTGCCGAAATGCACCGCGGCGTCGAGCTGCGCGCCCGACTGCTGGTCGAGACCCTTCAGCGCGAAATCGGTCGCACGGACAGAGCCCCAGTCGGACATGACCCAACCCTTATAGCCCCAGTCCTTTTTCAAGATGCCGTTGAGCAGCGGGTCATTGCCGCACGCCTGGGCGCCATTGACCTTGTTATAGGCGCACATAACGGACCCCGGTTGCCCTTCCTCGATCGCGATCTCGAAGGCGAGCAGGTCGCTCATGCGCAGCGCGCCCTCGTCGATGATGGCGTTGTGGAACTGCCGCCCGATTTCGGTGGGATTGAGCACGAAATGCTTGACCGTCGAAATGACGTTGCGCGACTGGATACCGGCAACCGCCGCGCCACCGAGCAGGCCCGAATGGAGCGGATCTTCACCCAGATATTCGAAGGCACGCCCGCCGCGCGGATCGCGGACGAGGTTGATTCCGCCTGCGAGCAAGACGTTGAATCCCTTCGCATGAGCCTCGCCAGCGATCAGCGCGCCGCCTTCTCGCATGAGCTGAGGGCTCCAGGTCGAGCCCATGGCGAGCCCCGACGGCAGCGCGGTAGCGCCATCGCCGCGCAGGCCGCCGATATAGGAAACGCCAAGGCTGGCATCGGTCTCGGTCAGGGCGGGTACATGAAGACGAGGGATTCCCGGAATATATCCGGCCCCGAACGGCACGCCTTCGGGAACCTTCGTGTCGCCATAAGGCATGGCGAGAATGCCGCTCAACAGCGTGACCCGTTCCTCATTGGTCATCGCCGATTCCGTGGCGGCGGCGCGCCGGTCGGCATCGCTCGCAACCTGCGGGGCGCTGCTTCCCTGAGCAATGGCCTGCATGGAACAAGCGGCAAGCAACGCCGCGCAGCAAAGCCACGACCTCATACGACTCTCCCTTCTATTTTCTATTTTCGAATCGAAAGCTATCCATGAATGTCAGCGCTGACAAGAATAAAATGTCAGCGCTGACAAAGGGAGTGGACTGGATACGTATTCGACGTCTAATAGAAGCGATGAATCGCTCGTCCCCTATCTCGAAAAGGCCCGCGACGCTGGACGATGTCGCGGCGCTTGTCGGTGTGTCCGCAAAAACCGTCTCGCGGGTCGTCAATCGCGACGGCAACGTCAGCGCCAAGACGCGCGAGCGGATCGAATTGGCGCTTCGCGAAACGGGCTATCGCGTGAACCAAGCTGCTCGCTCGCTCGCAGCCTCAAGATCCTATCTGATCGGTGCCTTCATGCCGCACCTCTCATCTTTCTATTTCGCCGAGATTTTTCGCGGTGCGGCAAAAGCCTGCCGCCAATATGGTTATCACCTTGTGCTGGAAGAGTTTGACCATGGCGCCGAAACCGTGGTGGATCGCTACGAACAGGGGCTGCGCGGCGCGCATTGCGATGCCCTCATCCTGACACCGCCGACTTGCGACGATGAAAAACTCCTAGAGGCGCTCGACCGCGATGGAATGCGCTATGTCCGCATCGCCCCATCCAAGCAGTTGGGCCGATCGACGGCTCTTGGAGCCGACGATCGCCAAGGTGTTGAGGAACTGGTCCAGCATCTGTGGGCAAAGGGCAGTCGCAGCTTCGCCATGATCGCCGGGCCTGTAGATCATTTGGCGGCGACGATTCGCGAGAGGACATTCTTCCAAACGCTCGCAGGCTTGGGATGTGATCCCGCCCGCCTGTCGATCGTCCGGCCGGAATGGAACGAACCGATTGCAGATGCCGGGCGCGAGGCGACGCTGCGCCTGTTTCACGATACCCCGCAGCGGCCCGATGCAATTTTTGCCTTTAACGATGAGCTGGCGATCGGGGCGATGGCGGGGGTCCGAGAGCTAGGTCTTTCGATCCCCGATGATGTGGCAATCGCCGGATTCGATGACAGCCATGTGGCGCAGCTGGTTTGGCCTCCACTGACCACGATCCATCAACCGATTGCCGAACTAGCTTTCAAAGCCGTCGGCATCATCGCGGATTCTGATGAATTGAACGGCAACGATGTGTGGTTGCCGACAAATCTCGTTGTTCGGGGGACCGCCTAAGAGCCTGATCCGAAACTAAGTTGAGTGGTATCAGCAAGTTAGCTTGACGCTAGCGCAAGTCGTTGATTCAGGGGTTTTGCAACAAACTTCCGGAGATCGACGATGTGGACCGATACCACTCG
>Ga0265296_1003985_pt1 | contig 13173 bp, 13 predicted proteins | sample MunlanPumphouse1_FD_189073 | JGI IMG/M metagenome (GOLD analysis project Ga0265296, IMG submission 189073) | Groundwater microbial communities from a municipal landfill in Southern Ontario, Canada - Pumphouse #1 | ecosystem: Environmental > Aquatic > Deep subsurface > Groundwater | place... | reverse complement strand
ATAGGCCCATGCGCCGCCCGCTGCCCACAGACGCCGAGGTCCGCGAGATCCTGTCGCGCCGCCGCACCCGCCCGGCGCCGCGCCCGGCCCCGCGCGCCGGCAAGGCCCTGACGCCGCTGATCAAGAAGCTGGACGAGAAGTTCGGCCGCGGCGCCGGCGCGCTGGAGCCCCGCTGGCGCGAGATCGTCGGCGACCGCCTAGCCCGCGTCACCCGCCCCCAGAAACTGACCAAGGGCAAGGCCGGCCAGCCCGGCGTGCTGGAGCTGCGCGTCGCCGGCGCCGCCGCCCTTCTGGTCCAGCATCAGTCCGAAGACATCCTGGCCCGCGTGAACCTGTTCCTCGGCGCCGGTTCGGTCGATCGCCTCCGCATCGCCCAAGGCCCGATCAAACCCCTGACCGAGGCCGCCGCCCGCCCCAAGCGCGCCGCCAAGCCCCCGCCCCTGGCCGCCGAGGCCGAGGCCGATCTGGCCGCCTCCATCGCCGACGTTCCCGACGAACTGCGCGCCGCCCTGGCCCGCCTTGGCCGCGCCACCCTGTCACGCTCGAACGACCGCGATTGACAAATCTTCGCCGCACCTGTTCTCGAATGATCAAGGTTGCGCTGTTCCCCGGGAATCGCGCGATCATCCGGCAACGCTCCGACCAAGGAAGTCCAATGGCCAATTTCGAAACCCGTTTCGCCCGCATGAGCCGCCGTGCGGCCATCACCGGCGCCGCCATGGCGACCATGGCCCTGGCCGCCTGCGGCGCCGGCGGCTCCAAGGGCGCGGCCGAGGGCGACATGGGCCTGGGCGCGGCGGAAGGCGCCAAGGTCACCGTGGTCGAATACGCCTCGGTCACCTGCCCCCACTGCGCCGTGTGGCAGGCCAAGACCTGGCCGGCGTTCAAGGCCAAGTACGTCGACACCAACAAGGTCCGCTACATCTTCCGCGAACTGCCGACCCCGCCGGTCGACGCCGCCACCGCCGGCTTCCTGGTCGCCCGCTGCGCTGGTCCGGACAAGTATTTCGACGTCATCCACCAGCTGATGGCCACCCAGCAGGAGATGCTGACCTCGTCGCCGCGCGACTGGCTGCTGCGCACGGCCCAGGCCGCCGGCCTGTCCGAGCAGCAGTTCAACGACTGCGTCACCGACAAGGAGGCCGTCGCCGCCATGGAGAAGCGCGTCCAGTTCGCCCAGGCCCAGGGCGTGACCGGCACCCCGGCCTTCTACGTCAACGACACCCAGGTCATCACCCCCGGCGGCGAAGGCGCCAGCCTGGCCGACCTGTCGACGGCCATCGACGCCGAACTGGCGAAATAAGCCATGATCCGGCGCGCCGTCCTCACCCTCGCCCTCCTGACCGCCACACTGGCGGGGCCGGCCTTCGCCGCCGAGCCCCCGCCGCCCGTGACGGCCCAGGATCATGTCCTGGGTCGGGCCGACGCGCCGGTGACGGTGATCGAATACGCCAGCTTCACCTGCTCGCACTGCGCCGACTTCCACAACGACGTCCTGCCGGCCTTCAAGGCTCGCTATATCGACACGGGCAAGGTCCGCCTGGTCCATCGCAACCTGCCGACCGCCCCGGCCAATGTCGCCGCCGCCGCTGCGGCCGTGGCCATCTGCGCCGCGCCCGGCCGCTATTTCGACGTCGCAGAGGTCTTCATGCGCGACCAGGCTGAGCTCCGCACCACCGGCGCCAAGCCCTGGTTCGACGCCGGCCTGGCCGCCAGCGGCAAGACGCGCGAACAGATCGAGACCTGCCTCGGCGACCCCGCGACCGGCGCCGCGCTCCAGGCCCAGATCGAAGGCGCGCAGGAGGCCGGCGTGGCGGGCACCCCCAGCTTCTTCGTCAACGGCAAGCCCGTCGCCGACCACTCGCTGGAGGCCCTGTCGGCCGCCGTCGACCCGCTGCTGCGCCGGTAAACGCCAGGACCGATGCAGTTCCAGCGCCTCCGGCTCGTCGGCTTCAAGTCGTTCGTCGATCCGGCGGAGGTGCACATCGAATCCGGCCTGACCGGCGTCGTCGGCCCCAACGGCTGCGGCAAGTCCAACGTCCTTGAAAGCCTGCGCTGGGTCATGGGCGCCAACTCGGCCAAGGCCATGCGCGGTCAGGGCATGGACGACGTCATCTTCGCCGGCGCCGCCGGGCGCCCGCCGCGCAGCCACGCCGAAGTCAGCCTGACCATCGACAACGCCCAGCGCCGCGCCCCCCAGCCCTTCACCGACAGCCCGGTGCTGGAGGTGTCGCGCCGCATCGACCGGGGCCAGGGCTCGACCTACCGGATCAACGGCAAGGAGGTCCGCGCCCGCGACGTCCAGCTGCTGTTCGCCGACGCCTCGACCGGCGCCAACTCCCCCGCCCTGGTCCGCCAGGGCCAGATCTCGGAACTGATCGCCGCCAAACCCCAGAACCGCCGCCGCATCCTGGAAGAGGCGGGCGGCGTCGCCGGCCTGCACACCCGCCGCCACGAGGCCGAACTGCGCCTGAAGGCGGCCGAGACCAATCTGGAACGCCTTGACGACATCGGCCGCGAGCTGGAGACGGCGCTGAACCGGCTGAGGCGCGAAGCCCGCCAGGCCGAGAAGTACAAGAAGATCTCCGCCGAAATCCGCGCCCTCCAGTCGGCGCTCCTCTACGTCCGCTGGAACGACGCCAGACTGGCGGCCGAGACCGCCGCCGAGGAACTGCGCGCCGCCGACCGCGCGGTGGCGGAAACCACGACCGCCGCCGCCGCCGCCCAGACCGCCGCCCTCGCCGCCCAGGAGGCGCTGAAGCCGGCGCGGGAGGAGGACGCCGTCGCCTCCGCCCTACTGCACCGCGCCAGCCTGGAGCGCGACCGCCTCGACATGGCCGAACAGGCCGCCCGCGCCGAGGTGGACCGTCTCAAGGCCGAGGCCGCCCGCATCGCCGCCGATACTGAGCGCGAGACCAATATGGCCGCCGACGCCCGGCGCGAACTGGACCGGCTGGACCAGGAACTGACCCGGCTCCAGGCCGAGATCGCCGCCGCCCCCGAACGCGGCCCAGAACTGGACAAGGCCCTGGCCGCCGCCGAAGAGGCCCGCAAGGCCGCCGACGCCGAGGTTGAACGTCTGGCCGCCGCCCTCGCCGCCGTCGAGGCCCGCGCCAACGCCGAAGCCGCCCGCCGCCGAGACGCCGAGACCCGCCTCACCCGCGTCGCCGCCCAGCGGGATCAGGCGCAGCGCGAACGCGACGCCCTGGGGCCGCTGGAAACGCCCGAGCTGGAGGCCGCCCGTCAGGCGCTGGAGACCGCCCAGGCCGAGCTGACCGCCGCCCGCGAAGCCGTCGAGGCCGCTGAGGCCAAACGCGGCGACCTGGCCCGCGCCGAGCAAGAGGCCCGCACCGCCGCCCGCGCCGCCGAAGACCGGCTGGGCCGGCTGCAGACCGAGGCGCGCGGCCTGGCCCAACTGCTGGTCGGGGGGAAGCGCGACCACGCCCCCGCCCTCGACAAGGTCCGCGCCGACCGGGGCTATGAGGCCGCCCTGGCCGCCGCCCTGGGCGAAGACCTCGACGCGGCCTTGGACTCCCGCGCCGCCGCCTACTGGGGCGGGGCCGATCCCCACCCGCCGGTCTGGCCCGCGGGGGTGGAGCCCCTGTCCGACCACGTCCAGGCGCCCGAGCAGCTGGCCGCCCGCCTGGCCCTGTGCGGCGTCGCCCCTCGCGCCCAGGCGGCCGATCTCGCCCGGACCCTGCCCGTCGGCGCCCGTCTGGCCACGCCCGAGGGCGACCTCTATCGCTGGGACGGTTTCGTCAGCCGCGCCGAGGCGCCCCGCCCCGCCGCCGTCCGCCTGGCCCAGCGCACCCGCCTGGCCGAGCTGGAAACCGAGATCGACAAGGGCAAGCCGGCGCTCGAACAGGCCCAGGCCCAGCAGAAGGGGGCGGCCGAGGCCTTCCGCGCCGCTGAAGAGGCGGTGAAGACCGCCCGCCTCAAACCCTTCACCCTCGACAAGGCCGTCACCGCCGCCCGCGACCGGGTCGAAAGCCTGACGCGCGACCAGACCCGCCGCGAGGCCCGCGCCCAGGCCCTGGATGAAGCCCTGGCGCGTCTGGCGGCCGAGGTGGCCGAGGCCGAAGCCGCTCTGGCCGCCGCGCAGACGGTGGAGGCCCCGTCCGAGACCCTGTCCGGCCTGCGTGACGATCTGACCGCCGCCCGCGCCGGCGCCGACGCCGCCCGCATCGCCGCCCAGACCGCCCGGTCGGACCGGGACGCCGAGGCCCGCGACCGTCAGGGCCGCGAACACCGCCTGGGCGGCCTGACCCGCGCCCGCGACGGCTGGATCGCCCGGTCCAAGGACAGCGGCGCCCGGGTCGCCGCCCTGACCACGGACGCCGAGCGAACCTCCGCCCAGCTGAAACAGGCCGAGGTCGCGCCCCAGGGTTTCGCGGAACAGCGCACCAGGCTGCTCGACACCCTGACCGCCGCCGAACAGCGCAAACAGGCCTCGTCAGACGCCATGGCTGTAGCCGAGAGCGCCGCGACCGAGGCCGACCGCGCCGCCCGCGCCGCCGACGCCGCCGCCTCCCAGGCCCGCGAAGCCCGCGCCGGTCTCGCCGCCCGCGCCGAGGCCGCGGCCGAGAAGCTGACCGAAGCCGAGACCACCGTCCGCGAAACCGCCCAGATGTCGCCGGAAGACCTAGCCCGCAAGCTGACCGACGAGGCCGTGGCCCGGCCGCCCGACGCCGCCGGCGCCGAGAGCCTGCTGTACGGGCTGGAGCGCGAACGCGAGGCCCTGGGCGCCGTCAACCTGCGGGCCGAGGACGAGGCGACCGAATACGGCGACCGGCTGAACAGCATGAAGTCGGAACGGATCGACCTGACCCAGGCCATCGCCAAGCTGCGCGACGGCATCGACGAACTGAACGCCGAGGGCCGCGAACGGCTGGTCGCCGCCTTCGACGTCATCAACGCCAACTTCAAGGCCCTGTTCGAGGCCCTGTTCGACGGCGGCCAGGCCGAGCTGAAACTGGTCGAGAGCGACGATCCGCTGGAGGCGGGCCTGGAGATCTACGCCTGCCCGCCCGGCAAGCGGCTGTCGGTCATGAGCCTGATGAGCGGCGGCGAACAGGCCCTGACGGCGGCCGCCCTGATCTTCGGCGTCTTCCTGGCCAACCCCGCCCCCGTCTGCGTCCTGGACGAGGTGGACGCCCCGCTGGACGACGCCAACGTCGACCGGTTCTGCAAGATGCTGCACGAGATGCGGTCACGCACGGACACCCGCTTCATCGTCATCACCCACAACCCCGTCACCATGAGCCGCATGGACCGGCTGTACGGCGTCACCATGCCCGAGCGCGGCATGAGCCAGCTGGTCAGCGTGGACCTGCACCAGGCGGAGAAACTGGTCGCATGATCCCCCTGCTGCTGGCCTTCCTGCTGACTGGGGCCGATCCTGAACTGGTCCCGACCGGCGTCGGCCGTTTCGCCATCTATGCCGATGTCGCCTCCATCGAACGCACGGGCGACGTGGCCCATATGCGCGAGCTTCAGGTCACGGAGGCCGGGTTCAAGGTCGGGGACGTGACCTATGTCGGCGGCTGGTCGCGCTGGGCCTTCGATTGCCGCGCCGGCACGGCGGACCGGCTCGACTTCGCATCCTTGAAAGCCGACGGAACCGAAGGCCCGGCGACGCCCGACCCCGCCCCGCCCTATGAAGCCGCGCCGGGCGGAGACGCGGCGGAACTGATGGCCGTGGCGTGCGGGGAGGCTGCTGCTCGCGAGACCCTCAGGCTGGACGAAGCGATCCTTCAGGGGCAAGCCGCGCTGAAGGATTGACCCCTTGCCTCTCCCTCCCCTTCAGGGGAGGGTGGTCGAGCGCAGCGAGACCGGGTGGGGGCGGCCCAGAATGGCCAGGATTGCCAAGGCCAGAGCCATGCGAAAATCCATGAGCCCGCCGGAAGCGCGGCTTTGGCTGTCGCTGCGTCGCCTGCGCGCACAGGGCTTTCACTTTCGACGCCAGCATCCCCTGCTTGGCTATTATCTCGACTTCGTCTGCCTCTCGCGAGGACTGGTGATTGAAGTCGATGGCGGTTCGCACGAGGGGCGCAGCGACTGGGATCGACGACGCGACGACGCCCTGTTGCAGGTGGGGTTGAAGACGCTTCGCATCCCGGCCGTCGATGTCAGGGATCGCCTGACAGATGTTGTGGACTTCATCTTACGCGAGCTTGAGGCGGCCGCCCCCACCCGGCCGCTGCGCGGCCCCCCTCCCCGGGACGGGGAGGGAGACTAAAGGGCTGAAGGACTGATGGCCCGCTCCTGCCCCTGCGGCCATTCCAACCGGTCGCGCGGCAGGGCTTCGCGGCATTCGTCGCGCATGAAGGCCATCAGTTTCTCGCGGATTTCGCAGCGCAGGTCGAAGGCGACGCCGGCGGAGCGGGCGCTGGCCAGGCAGCGGACCTGAAGCACTCGTGCGGTGATGTCGGTCACCTGCATCACCTGGACGTCGCCGTCCCACAGCTTGGACGCCTTGACGATCCCCTCGAAGGCCGTGCGCAGCCGGTCGATCGGGGCTTCGTAATCGACGTAGAAGAAGGCCGAGCCGATCAGGCGGGCGTTCTCTCGCGTCCAGTTCTGGAACGGCGTCGAGATGAAGTAGGACAGGGGCAGGACCATCCGCCGCCAGTCCCACAGCTTGACCACCACATAGGTGGCGGTGATCTCCTCGACATTGCCCCACTCGTTCTCGACGATGACGGCGTCGTCCAGGCGGATCGGCTGGGTCAGGGCGATCTGGATGCCCGCGACCATGTTCGTCAGGATCGGCTGCAGGGCCAGACCGGCGATGATGCCGACCACGCCCGCCGAGGCCAGCAGGCTGACGCCCCACTGGCGGAAGCCGGCGATGGTCATCAGGGCCAGGCCCACAGTGACGATGAACAGGATCACCTTGGCCACCCGTTGCAGGATGCGGGTCTGGGTCAGGTGTTTGCGGGCGAGCAGATTGTCCTCGACGGCGATATTGTACCGCTTCAGGTGCATCACCGACCACATGTCCAGCAGGCCCGAGGCCAGCCAGCCCAGGGTCAGGACGAACAGGAAACGCAGCACTTCGCGGATGTCGGCCGACGGCGCGGGATCCATCGGCGAGACGGTCACGCCGATGCCGATGCCGATCAGGATCATCATGACCCGCAGCTTCTTGCGCGCCCGCTCGACCACGCCGCGCCAGAAGACGTCGCGGTTCTTCACCACCCGCCGCAGGATCATGAAGACGATCTTGTGCGCCACCCATCCGCCTGCGACGAAGCCGGCCGTCACCAGCACGATCACGGCCCATTCGGGCAGCCAGTCGAACCGGCGCCACAGGTCATGAATCTGGCGGGTCAGGGCGGTGATTTCAGGAGGCATGCGTAAGGGACGCATTGACGCCGAATGGGTTCCCGCAAAGCTTGACGAACGCGGTTCAGCCCTTCGCCGTCTTCTCCACCAGATCGGCCAGGCGCTGCGCCGCATCGGGGATGGCGACCGAACGCGCCGCCGCCGACATGGCCGCCAGACGCGCCGGGTCGGACAGCAGTCCCTCCAGCGTCGCCGTCAGGCCCTGAACCGTCAGATCATCCTCCAGCACCATCTCCGCCGCCCCGGCGTCGACCAGGGCCTTGGCGTTCAGGCGCTGGTGGTCGTCCATGGCGATCTTCAGCGGAATCAGCACCGACGGCAGGGCCGCGACGGCCAGTTCGGCGCAGGTCGAGGCGCCCGAACGGCCGACGACCAGATGCGCCTTGGACAGACGCTCGGCCATGTCGCGGAAGAAGGGCGCGACCTCGGCCTCGATCCCGGCCTCCAGATAGATCTGGCGGGCGGTCTCCAGCGTCTCGGGCCGCGACTGCTGCTGCACCTTCAGACGACGGCGCAAGGCCTCCGGCAGAGCGGCCAGGGCGCGGGGCGTGGTCTCCGACAGGATGCGCGCCCCCTGGCTGCCGCCCGTCACCAGCACCTGGATGGGGCCGCCGTCGATCGGGGCCGCATAGACGCGGTCGAACAGGGCGCGGATCTCGCTCCGCACCGGCGAGCCGACGACGTGCGACCGCCCCTGCACCCTGGCCGGCGCCCGCTCCAGCGTCGGGAAGGACGAGGCCACTTCCCCGACATAGGGGGCCAGGATGCGGTTGGTGCGGCCCAGGACGGCGTTCTGCTCATGTATCACGGTCGGGCGTTGCGACGTGACCGCCGCCACCAGGGCCGGCGCCGACGGATAGCCGCCGAACCCGACCACCACGTCCGCCCCCAGCCGGTCAAAGGCCTCGCGCGCCTGCATCACCCCCTTGAAGATGGCGACGCCCGCCTTGATCAGGCCCAGCGGGCCCGAGCCGGTCGCCGCATCCAGGGCCAGCCGTTCCTCGGCCGGGAAGGCGTGGGCATACTGCTCGCCGCGATGATCGGTCGCCAGCACCACGCGCCAGCCGCGCGCGGCCAGTTCACGCGCCAGGGCCTCGGCCGGGAACATGTGGCCGCCGGTGCCGCCGGCGGCGACGACGCAGAGCTGGGTCATGGGTGCGGTCTCCGAAAAACACCGTCTGAATAGTCCGAAACCCGGACGACAGGGAGCGGGATCACGACGCCCTAGCGTGCCAGAACGATCTCGCAGCCCGGCGCGATCACGGCCTGAAGGGCGCCTGGCTTCTCGATCCGCACGGTCGCCCGCCGCACCCGCCGGTCCTCCAGACAGGCGCGCGCCAGCCGTTCGGCGAAGGTCTCGACCAGGCCCACATGGCCCTCGGCGGCGATGGCGCGCGCCGCATTGGCCACGGTCTCATAGTTGATGGTGTCGCCCAGCCGTTCGATCGGCCGCGGCTCCAGCTCCAGCGTCACATCGATCACCAGCCGCTGCAGCCGCCCCTGCTCGTGGTCATAGACCCCGATCCCGGCCTCGACCTCCAGCCCGCGCACGAAGACGCTCAGCCGCTCGAAACGCAGCGGCTCGTCCGCCGGAAACGGCGTCACCTGAGAGGACTGGACCACGCGCTACTCCTGGATGTCGGGGGTGCGCCAGGCCAGGTGCTGGCCCCCGTCGACGGCGATCATCTGGCCCGTGACCATCCGCGCGTCAATGAGCCACAGCACGGCCTCGGCCACCGCCTGCGGGCTGCCGGGCGTCTGCAACAGGGTGCCGCGCGCCTCGGCGGCGAATTCCTCGGGGGTCTGGTGGATCGACGGCAGGGTCGGCCCCGGCCCCACGGCATTGACCCGGATGCCCGGCGCCAGGGCCTGGGCCAGGGTCCGGGTCGCCCACCACAGGCCGTTGCGCGACAGGCTGTAGGAGAAGAAGCGCGGATCCGGCTTCAGCACCTTCTGGTCCAGCAGATTGATGATCACGCCTTCCACGGCCTGGGCCGCGAAGGCCTCGGCCAGCACCAGGGGCGCCCGCAGATTGGTCTCGATATGCCGGTCCCAGCTGTCGCGCGTCAGGCCGCCGACCCGGTCGTCCTCGAACACCGAGGCGTTGTTGACCAGCACCGTCAAAGGCCCCAGCGCCTCGACCGCCGCCGGAACCAGCGCCCGCACCTTGGCCTCGTCCGTCAGGTCCGCCTGCAACAGACACGCCCGCCGCCCCAGGCCCGCGACGGCCTCGGCCAGGGTCCGGGCGTCCTCGCCCGACGCATGATGATGGATCGCCACGTCGAAGCCCGCCCGCGCCAGGGTCAGGCAGATCTCCCGCCCGATCCGCCGCGCCCCGCCCGTGACCAGAGCGACGCCCCGCGCCGGGGCGACGCCGGCGGGCGCCGCCGGGACTTCAGTCAACCCGACCGAACTCGAAGACGTTGAACGCCGCGATGACGGCGACGAAGCCGAAGATGATGCCGAGAGCCAGCATGGGATGCTCCTGTGTCTGATCTTCGATTAGAGCGGTCCGGGGCGCGGTTCAAGCTACTGAATGAGCCTGACAACGTGCAAATGCTCTGGTCCGCACATGTCGTTCACATCCCACCCGCCCCACGCTAGATTTAGGATTGTAGATATCTATTCGCGGTGCTTTGGTTGGGGCGGCCAAGGATCTTGCTCAGCACTGGACGTATTCGAAGCTGGAGAGCTCTTATTCTGAAGGCGACTTAGCGCTGCAACTCGCTCCAAGTGCTGAAGTTTGTGTTCTTCAGAAAGCGCTTTTGGATAGTATATCCGACCGAAATCGTCCAATCGCAATCTCTCTGATATCCCCAATTCGGCAGACATTTCTCGAAGAAGTTTACGTATGCGTTCATCGACAACGTGTTCCGGCATGGGTTCAGTGTTGAGAGCTTGATAGAGCTCAGCCCATGCTTCGCGGACCGCATTTGCATCGCTAAACGCTACGTCGATGCTGTTCAGTGCGCGAACGCCATCCATTGAGTATATTTGGGCGCGTTCCTGCATAATGGTTGCAAATACATTGAGGCGAAAGCGCCGCCTCTCGGACTCCTGATCAGATGCCTGCCTGAGACTTTCCGAAAGCTTTGCGGCTGACAGCGGGCCACGCCATGTCGCGATTGCAGCAAACAAGGCGGCCACGGCGCTAAGGAAGGCCGCGACTGTGTTTGGGCTGAACCACTCGTTCATCACAGCCCCTCAATACCACGGATCCAAGTGAGCTTTACATTCACAGGCCCCAATGGAGTCTCGATATGGATGAAGGGCTGTTCTTGGAAGCCAGATGGAAGCCGAATTGGAACAGAGTAAACTATTCCAGACGGCCCCGTAGTAACTCCTTGGATAAGCGTTCCGCCGGGAGGCGCCTTTACAGTAACCTCTCCTGACCAACCTTGTCCATCTTTGGAATAAACGCCATCAAACTGAACACCAAGCGGATCAGCCCCGACAATATTACCGTCTTTGAAAACCAACAGAGCATACCCCTGCCCGTCCTCACCCGACATAAACGCGGAGTAAAATCCGTTTATCGATACCATCGCGGCCTCCTCTGGAAACCAGCGTAACGCGAGTCGATACTCATCCCTCTCGGTTTTCGAAGTTGCGGTAGCTTTTTTGTGGACATGCTTAGTGTAGCTACGAACATGCATAGCGCAGGCTCACCCATTCATAATCGCCATATTCACCACCTCGCACCGGCACACCCATGAACTGGCGTCAGCGCGTCGAACCCTTCACCCGCCCCGTCTTCTTCGCCTGGTCGCGGCTGTCGCGCGGCAAGACGCTGGGCGTGCGGGCGGTGGCGACGGATGCGGAAGGACGGGTGCTGCTAGTCAAACACACCTATCTGGCCGGCTGGTGGCTGCCCGGCGGCGGGGTGGACCGGGGCGAGACCACCCATGAGGCCGTGGTGCGCGAACTGCGCGAGGAGACCGGGCTGATCGCGCGGGCGGCGCCGCGCCTGGTCTCGCTGCATGCCAACGAGCGGTTCTTTCCCGGCGATCATGTCGCCGTCTTCGTCATCGACGCCTTCGACCGGGGCGAACGCACCAGCCACGGCGAGATCGCCGAGGTCGGCTGGTTCGCGCCCGACGCCCTGCCCGCCGACGTCAACCGGGGCTGTCGCGCGCGTCTGGCCGAATGGTTCGACGGCGTACAAATCGATACAAATTGGTGAGGCGGATCGGACGGCGCACGGCGTTATCCTGAGGATCCCGAAAGGATGTCCCATGCCCGTCTCCCGCCGCGCCGCCCTGCTGGGCCTGACCCTCTCAACCCTGGCCGGCCCGGCCCTGGCGCAGCGCCGCCTGGGGCGCCGACGCGACCAGACCGGCGGCAGCGCGGCGGCCCCCGTCCACACCTGGGCCTTCGGCCCCGACCCGCTCCAGGCCTATGACGTCTATGCGGACCACGGCTCCGGGCCGATCCTGGTGTTCGTCCACGGCGGCGGCTGGTCGCGCGGCGAGCGGGCGATGGTCAGCGAACTGCCCGCCTACGCCCAACGTCACGGCCTGACCCTGGCCTCGACCAGCTATCGTCTGGTTCCCGCCGTCAGCGCCCGCGAGTCCGCCATGGACGTCGCCGCCGCCGTCGCCGACCTGAAACGCCGCCTGCCCGGCCGCCCGATCTATCTGCTGGGCCACTCGGCCGGCGCCCATCTGGCCGCCCTGGTCGGGATCGACCCCGACTATCTGGGCGCGGTCGGGCTGAAGCCGTCGGACCTGGCGGGGGTCATCCTGCTGGACGGGGCGGGCTATGACGCCACCGCCCCGCGCGGCGACAGCCGGCTCGACCAGTGGCTGGGCCAGACCTATGACCAGGCTTTCGGCGACCAGGCGGCCGCCCTGTCGCCGACATTGCGCGTCCGCCCCGGCGTCGCCTATCCGCCCTTCCTGATCTTCCACGTCGCCCGGCGTCAGGATTCGGCCGTCCAGAGCCGCGACCTGGCCCGGGCCCTGACCCGCGCCGGCGGCCGGGCCGAGGTCGTCGCCGCCCCTGACGACAGCCACATGACCATCAACCGCGGCTTTGGCGTCGCCGGCGATCCCGAGGGCGAACGCGCCGCCCGCTTCATCTCGGGCTAACAAACGGCCGAGGGCATGCTAGCCAAGGCGCATGAACCCGTCGCTGATCGCCATCCTCGTCGTCGTCCTGGCCGGGGGCGCCACCGCCCTGCAGGCGCCGACCAACGCCCGGCTGGCCTCGGCCGTCGCCTCGCCGGTCAACGCGGCCTTCATCTCCTTCGCCGTCGGCACGACGGTGCTGGGGATCGTCGCCGCCCTGATGCAGACCCGGCCCGACATGGCCGCCGCCCGGGCCCTGCCCTGGTACGCCTGGCTGGGCGGGGTTTACGGCGCCTGTTTCGTGGTCGCCGCCGCCTGGGGCGTGCCGCGCCTGGGCGTGGCCATGACCATCACCCTGATGGTCGGCGGCCAGCTGCTGCTCAGCCTGATCCTCGACCATTTCGGCGCCCTGGGCGTGCCGCGCCAGCCGCTGAACCTGGGCCGGATCGCCGGGGTGGGGCTTGTTCTCGCCGGCGTCCTTCTGGTTCGCCGGTCTTGAGCCTATATCCCCCCGGATGACCGAGGAGACGCTCGATTCCAACCTGAAGGCCGCCGCCCTGATCGCCGACGAGGCGCGCCGGGCCCCCGACAAGCCGGGCGTCTATCGCATGTATGGCGAGGACGGGTCCTGCCTCTATGTCGGCAAGGCCAAGTCGCTGAAGAAGCGGATCGTCCAGTACGCCCAGGGTCGGTTCCACACCCAGCGCATCGGCCTGATGGTGGCCCAGACCCGGTCGATGGAGCTGGTCGTCACGGC
>Ga0265296_1003984_pt1 | contig 13179 bp, 9 predicted proteins | sample MunlanPumphouse1_FD_189073 | JGI IMG/M metagenome (GOLD analysis project Ga0265296, IMG submission 189073) | Groundwater microbial communities from a municipal landfill in Southern Ontario, Canada - Pumphouse #1 | ecosystem: Environmental > Aquatic > Deep subsurface > Groundwater | place: Canada... | reverse complement strand
CGTTCATTGCTAAAAGGTCGGTTTCATCAATATCATCGGAATGACTGAAAACGAAAATCATTGCTTGAGGAATTGCTCTTAAACAAAAGATTTCGCCGGAAAAAAGATCATAATAACCAAGTCCTGCCCTTACCGCTATTTCCCCATGGGTTTTATCCCAGTTTCCCCGGTGAACTATCCGCCTTTCACCTTCGTAGACAGCTGAATAAATTGAAGAAACAAACTTAAATTTTGGTTTTAAGGCTTCGCCCGGCTTAAGTGTCCTAAAGGTTCGCGCACGGAGCAGGTCATTACAAACTTGCTCTTCCACAAATTCTCTGGCCAGGTGATAATTACATATTTCTATTTGGCGGAAGATAATTTGTTGTTCTCTTTCATGTAGGACGTTTATAAATACGGCCACTTGACGTTCTTTTCCATTCATGGTGACTATTATACTGCTGGAAGTCAAAATTGTGCTCTGTCAAAGGAAGTGATAAAATTTGTTCATGCGCTATTCAAAATTATTCGGTAAGACGGTTAAAGAAGCACCAAAGGACGCCACGCTTACTTCTCATAAACTATTATTCCGGGCGGGATATATCCGTGAATCAGCGGCCGGCCGGTATTTTTTGCTTCCTCTGGGAATAAGAGTACAGCAAAAAATTCAGAAAATAATCAAAGAGGAAATGGATAAAACAAGAGCACAGGAAATGCTTTCACCCGTTCTTCACCCGCTGGAGCTTTGGCAAGAAACAAACCGCGATAAAGCCACCGGTTATGAACTGATGAAAGTAAAAGACAGAAGAGAAGCGGAATTCGCCTTAGGGGGAACAGCGGAGGAAATGTTTGTTGATGTGGTGCGCAAATTTCAAATATCTTATAAAGATCTTCCTTTTAATATTTATCAGTTTTCCACCAAATTCCGCGACGAGTTGCGCGCACGCGGGGGACTGCTTCGTGTCAGGGAATTTGTCATGAAAGACGCATATTCTTTCGATGCTGATGAAGACAATTTTAAAAAAACGTATCAGACAATGTGGGACACCTATACGTTAATCTTTGAGAGAATGGGACTTAAAACTGTGGCGGTCGAATCCGATAACGGTTATATCGGCGGTGATTATTGTCATGAATTTGTGGTTGAATCGGATATCGGGGAAAGCCGGTTTTTAATGACCGCCGACGGTAAATATGTTGCTCATGAAGACGTTGCCAAATTTACCAAAGAACAAGAAAATATCGGTGAAGAATTTAAACCGCTTTTTGGTATGAAAGCGGTAAGAGGAAACAAGATGGAAGACGGCGTTATTCTTCACAAAAAGCCTTTGTGGCAACAAATTAAAGATGTTTTATATGAAGATGAAAACGACAGATTTATTTTGGTAATTATCAGAGGAGACTTAGACGTTAATGAAATGAAACTTAAACACCTGATGAATGTCCATGAGTTAAACCACGCCAAAGAAGAAGATATCCGCAGTAAATTGCATTCCGAGCCCGGGTTTATTTCTCCGGTGGGTATAAAGGATAAAATCGAAGAAGGAGTAGAGCTGACAATTGTCTGTGATGATTCAATGAGAACAATACGTAACGCCTATGGCGGAGTAAATGAAAAATACCGTGACTATGAAAATGTAAATATCGACCGGGATTATTCTGCCGATATCGAAGGTGACGTAGCAATGGCGGAACCGGGATTTTTAGCACCTGACGGAAAAAGCGTTTTGGTGGAAAAAAGAGGAATTGAAGTGGGAAATATTTTCCAGTTAGGGGAATATTATTCTTCAAAAATGAAAAACGCGACCTTTATTGATAAAGACGGAAAAGAGAAAAAATTCTATATGGGCTGTTATGGAATCGGACTGGGCCGGTCGCTGGCGACGATTGTGGAAATGTATCATGACGATAAAGGAATTATTTGGCCAAAGTCAGTGGCGCCTTATCAAATCCACCTTTTGGATTTGAGTTCAAAGTTCAAAGTTCAAAGTTCAAAGTTGGTTGCGGAAGAAGTTTACAAAAAATTATTAGAAGCGGGAATTGATGTTCTTTATGACGACCGGGAGGATGTTTCGGCGGGAGTGAAATTTGCTGACGCTGATTTAATCGGGATTCCGGTGAGATTAGTAATTAGTGACAGGAATGGAGATAAGATCGAATACAAAGAAAGGAATAAAAAGGAAGGGAAATTGTTGAGCTTAGAAGAGGTGGTAAAGAGATTAACACCGGAGGTGTGAACCTATATCACCCCACGGGTGTGATTCTCTAATTAATAAGGAGAAAAGATGCAAACAGCTAAAAAAACCAAAAAAAACGGAAACCTTTAGAGTAAACGGTGAACATCTATTGGCCAAGGTAAAAGAATTAATAAGGCAAGGGAATATCAGAAGAATAATTATTAAAGACAAAGACGGGAAAAGTTTGGTGGAATTTCCACTCACAATTGGGGTGGTTGGTACTTTAATTGCGCCGGTTTTAGTGGCTGTAGGTGCTATTGCCGCGTTAATAACTGAATGCCAGATTGTGGTTGAGAGGGAAGAATAGAAGGATTACGACATTGTTAAATTGTTTCATTGTTTCATTGTTGATGTTGATTTAGAAAAAAAAAGTGTGCTAGAGTAGAAATAATGGAATATTCTTCAAACCGCGAAAACAAGTTTTTAGTGTTTCTTCTTTTTTATGTTATCGTATTAAGTGTTTTTGTCGGAAATCTTTCCTCTTTTTTATCTTCCAAAAATAAAAATCATTCAAAGGAAAATAATAATGACAATAAAGTTTTGGTTGACAATAAAACAAAGGAGAATATTTTGGGCTGGGGGGGAAGAAATTACGAAGCACCGACAATATATGTTACCAGCGGGAAAGGATATGCCGGCGGAGGCGTAATACCGCTTTCCTCAACTGATGAACCGGCGGTTTATTTTACCGGCGGTGATTTTTCAGGCGAGGCACAGGTCGGAATATATGAAGCCAATCAGGAGATACTTTTAAATTATCTGGTTCACGACAAAGACAATAAACAACTGAAAACAACTCCCGATGTAAACAATTTGAAATTAATATCTTCATTGAATGTCCGAATTTCTTCCGGTTACGGCTCGGAAAATAAAACACTGCTTCCCATTTCCGAGAGCGGTATCTGGCTGCTGGAAGTGAAAACCGGTAATAATAAAAATTACGCCATTGTCATCAGATCAAATTTTGCAGTTTTAGTTAAAGAGGCTGATAACCGGTATATTTTTTGGGGACAAAATCTAAAAACCAAAAGAAGTATAAGCAGCGGAAGTTTAAAACTTTATAGTCTTCTTGACGGGATAAAGCAATTAGCAGATACGGGATTCAGCGGCGAAGGTATTTCCAGCTGGGCGCTTGATCCGCAGGCAGATATCGCAATTGCCACGGTTGGCGAAGACCAAGCGCTTATTCCGATTAATTTACGCTACCTGGATAAATATAATTACCGTCCTTTTACCGCCAAACAAATTGACACAAAATATTTTGTTTTTACAGACCGGCCGCTTTACGGTCCGGGGGATAAGGTTTATTTTAAGGCGGTAATCAGGGATGATGATGACGCCCGGTATTCTATTCCCCAAGGAGGAGCCAGGGCTAAAATATTCCGAGACGGGGATGAAAAAAATCCGGTTTTTGAAAAGACCTACCCGGTTTCTTCGATGGGAACAATTGACGGAGAGTTCAGGTTGCCGGATGACGCCAAAGTCGGTGATTACCAATTAAGAGTGGCAATGACGCCGGACCGCAGTTCCGATCTGTGGGAATGGGAAAATGTCGCTTATTTCCAGGTTGAATATTTCCGCAAGCCGGAATACAGCGTTGATATATCGGTTTCCGAAAGAGAATTGATTGAAAAAGACCACCTTGTTTTTGACATTGAAGGCGGGTATTTTTCCGGACAACCGTTGGTCGGACAGACGGTAAAATATACGGTTACTAGAGGTTCGTATTATGACTTTGAATTTTCCGCTGACAGCGGTTATTATGACAATTATTATTACGGCTGGTACGGAAGTACTCCCGAGATACAGGGAGAGGCGGTTTTAAATTCTGCCGGAAAAGCCACTGTCGATATCGAAACAGGAAAAATCTTAAGCGACGGTAAAAATAAAGTTTACAGCGTTACCGTCACCTACGACAACGGATCCGGTAATCCCGGCTTGGCCAGAAAAAATATTCTTGTTTATTCCGGTGAGTTTGATATTTTCCGTACCGACTTCGGATACGGTTCCCAAGTAAATAAGCAGATAACTATTCCGATTAAATTAGTACCCCATTTCAACGCCAAAGTCAGCAGTATTCCACTCAGTGTCCGAATTCACCGCGAAAACTGGGTTGCCAGTTTCGATTCAAACCAGAAATATCCCCAATATACCAAAGAGCAGGAGGATTTCCCGTCTTTCAATTTAACCTCTGACAGCAACGGTGAAGCGGAGATATCTTTTCTTCCGACCAAGGTCGGTTCATATACCTTTAAGGTTGAAGGAACTGACTTGCGCGGTAATAATGTCTCCAAAGATTTTTACACCTGGGTGACCGATAAAGACTACTGGTTTAACTACGGACAATATGACAATGAGTTAACCATTAAAGCGGAGAAGACAAAATATCTTCCGGGAGAGAAAGTAAATTTTACAATTTCTTCAACCATTCCCGACCGCGATGTATTTTTGGCTTTTGAAAGAGGATTAATGCATAGTTATCAAATTGTAAAACTGCAGGCTAGATCCGGTAGTGCCAATATTACCCTTCTTGATTCCGATATTCCGAATATCTTTGCTTCCGTTAACAGTTTTTCTAACTTTACTTTGGATACCGGATCGGAAAAGGTGATTGTTTCTGCTGAAAGTAAACGTGTGGTTGTTAATGTAACAGCTGATAAGAAGAAATACGGTCCGGGAGAAACGGTTTGGCTTAATATTGAAACAAAAGACGTTGCCGGTAATCCCCTGTCGGCACAGACTACTGTCTGGGCTGTTGATAAAGCAATTTTCGAGTTGGTTGATGCAAATCCGGCAAAAATATTTGATACTTTTTGGAGAGAAAGATGGGATGAAACACAAAACGCTCATTCGCTTCAGGGAATTATTGTTCCAACAGCAGAAATGGGAGGATGTTTTTCTTCAGACACGCAAATACTAATGGCAGATGGGACACTTAAAGAAATTAATAAAATGTTACCCGGTGATTTTATCCTAACCAGGAAAAGTGAAGCGGATAAGTCATTGACAAAAGCGAAAATTAAAAATGTTTCTTCGGCACAGGAAAACGGACAGCTAATAATTAACGGAAATCTAAAAGTAACGGTCGATCATTTTTTATGGGTAAATAATAACTGGAAGCAGGCAGGCAGTGTGCAAATCGGTGATAAACTGCTTGGTTTTGACGGAAAAGAAGTTGCGGTAAGTTCAATTGAATGGCAGAGCGGAAAGTTTACTGTTTATAATTTGGAAATTGATAAGAATCATACATTTTTTGCACAGGGTGTTTGGGTTCACAACCAAAAAGGCGGCGGAGGCGGGGCAAGAAAAATATTTAAAGACAGCGCATATTGGAATCCTTCTGTGGTAACGGATTCTTTTGGCCGGGCAAAAATTTCTTTTAAGCTTCCGGACAACTTAACCACCTGGGTTATAGCCGGGCTGTCAGTAACGGAAAATACCAAAGTCGGACAGAATACTTCTGAAATTGTTGTTTCCCAAGATACGGTTATCCGGCCGATATTACCTAATATTTTAAGAATCGGGGACAGAACGATGATTTCCGCCCTGGCACAAAATTTCACCGAGCTTGACCGCAATTTTGATATTAAATTGGAATTTGACAGCGGAGAGGTAGTCAAATCGACGTACCAGGGAGTCTTGGTCAAAGCCGGTGAGTCGAAAGAATTTAAGTGGGGAGTAAATGCACAAAAAGAAAATCCGAAAGCAAAATTAGTTTTTAGCCTTACTTCAACTGATGATTCCAAACAGCAGGATATTGTTACCCAAGCTATACCGGTAATACCCTTCGGATATACACAAAAAAGCGCCGAAGTCGGAGAAGATTCTAAACAATATTCAATTAAATTATCCAGTGACACCAGTAAAGAAAAAACAAAAATTACTTTATCGCTCGCTTCTAATTTAACCGACTCGCTTTTCCCGGCGATGAAATACTTGGTTAGTTATCCTTATGGTTGTGTTGAGCAAACAACCAGCAGTTTTGTCCCGGCAATCATTGCCAAAAACAATCCTGATTTATTTTCCGGCGAGATCGAAGGCAAAAATATTGACGATATTGTTAATAAAGGAATCTTTCTTTTGGAAAGCCTGCAACAGTCCGAGGGGGGATGGAACTGGTGGAGAGAAGGAAACAGTAATGCCTTTAAAACAGTGTATGTTGTTGAATATTTGATAAAAGCGCAAACTCTTGGTTATAAAATCAGTGAGCAGATTCTTTCCAATGCCAGATATTTCCTGGAAAGAGACCAAAGCTATAGTCTGTCGTCAAATCAAACCGTTTACGATAGTTATCCGGTAAATGTTGTAAAAACTTACGGGTTGACCTATCTGAATTCCGGTAAAAGAAAAGCGTTGCTGTCGGAATTTGACAGTTTATCCCCGGACATATTGTCAATTGCGGTTTTGGCAAATATCAGAAATGGTTACAAAGATCCCCAGACTAATGGGTTAAACAAATTGATTTCCCTAGGAAAATCTCAAAGAGACTCGATTTTTTGGTATGCCGGAGAGCCTGACAATTACGGATCAAAAGAAGCTTCAACTGCTTTGGCAATTAGGGCAATGTTGGCCGGCGGTGCACCGCGCAGCACTATCGCCGACGCGGTCCGGTTTTTAACACGCAACCGGATGCATGATTATTGGGCAAATACTTTCGGTACGGCGCAGACAATTCAAGCACTGGTTGATTATTCGAAAACTGAAAACGAAAATACTCCCCAATATACTTATATTATTTTGCTGGACGGAAACCAAATCGCAAAAGGAGATATTTCGTCTCCCAAACAAAAAATTAAAGATATCATCATTTCGGTAAAAGAAATTAAACCCGAAGGGTCGACTTTGATGCTTAAAAAAGTCGGCGACGGACAAATTTATTCCACATTGCAGATTTCTGAATTTAAAACAAACTTAAATGCGACAGCGGAAAATCATGGTTTGCTGGTGAAAAGACAGTATGTTAATGAAAAGGGTGAAGAATATACCATCGGAGTCGGGGACAGCGTTAAGGTAATATTAACAGTCTCCGGGTTGGAAACCGGTACTAATTACGGGATTATTGCTGATGAATTACCGGCGGGATTAATTCCGATTAACCAGCAGTTTAAAAACGAACAGAATATTGACCCGTACGATTATAACTATCTTTATTCGTATCCGGAAATTACGCAAAACGGAGCGGTTTTTCAACTGTATCAAATGAAAAGCGGACCGGTAAATTACATTTACCGCGCCAGAGCAGTATCAGAGGGTAATTTTTCTATTCCGCCCGCTGAGGCTTTATTAATGTACGCCCCGGAAGTATGGGGTATATCCGCCGTCCAGCAAATACAAATAACCAAAAATGCGCAGGTAATTCCCGAAAAGCTGTTTAAAAAAGCCCTTCCGCAGATGTTTGACAAAACCAAGAAAAACCCCCTTTTGTTTGTTGCCGCTTTGATTATCGGAATATTGGTTATCGTATTGGCGGTCTTTTTGAATAAAAAGAAATTTAGTAAAACCGGACATCCGGATTTGCCGCCGCCTCCTCCTTCAATGTCGGTATAGAAAGATGAAATTTATTTGCCGGATAATATTTCTTTCATTCATTGTTTTCTTCTTTCTTTTTTATTTATTTTTACAGAACAAGAGCGGTCGAAAAGAAAATATCGGATCCGGACAGAGTTTAATCGCCGGCGGGATAATTCCTCATCATCAAGTTGCCGGATTTATGATTGATGATTTTTTCCTCAGAATTAAAAAGCAAGCTCCGAGTACAATTATTTTGATCGGTCCAAACCATTTTGAATTGGGTGATGCTTGGGTCGTCTCCGCTGACTGCCTTTTAAGCGGTGATAAAAAGGTATCAATTAAATCAGATACGGTAAAAGAAATGGAAGACAAGGGACTGGTTAAAACAGACAACGGAATTGTCGATCAAGAACATTCGATTATGTCGATAATTCCATACATCCAAAAATATCTGCCGCAGACGGAGATTATCCCGATAATTTTTAAAAAAGGCTCCCCTCTTTCGAAAATTGAAAAAATAACCGACTTCCTGGTGGAAAATTATAATACAAAAACCGTTATTATCAGCTCTGTTGATTTTTCCCATTATCTTACCGCCAAACTGGCAGAGAAAAACGATAAAATTTCCATAAATGCGATAAAAAATTCTGATTACCGGCAAATTTACCAGTTTAATAATGCTTTTCTTGATTCGCCCCCGTCGGTTATATTACTATTAGGGACGATGGAAAAATTAGGAAGAAAAAATCTGGAAATTCTTAACCACAGTAATTCGGGAACTTTGCTCGGAAAAAATTTTATGCAAACAACCAGTTATTATGAAATCGCCTTTCATTGAAAAAGTGCTGCTTAATTTAGTATACCACTCCGCCCCGATGTAACATCGGGACCACGCTTTGGTATTTTAAACTTGTAAACCGGAGTATAGGAAGTATATAATTTCTAAATATGGGAAGACACAGAAACTGGGGCCGGAAATTTAAAGTAAAACTTAAAAGGGACTCTATTTTTTCAATTGGCTCAATTTTTCTTTTTATCATTGCATTTATCATTGCGATTTCTTTTACCAGAAACGGGATTATTTTGTTTAATTTAAATGTTATCCTGCTTCATTTTTTCGGTTGGGGAGTTTTGTTTTTGGTCTTTTTTTTCCTTCTTTCCTCCCTGATGCTGACCCGTTTTAAGGCTCCGTGGAACGAAGCCAATGTTCTTCTTGGAGGACTGCTGATGGCAGTTTCTTTACTGTCGTTTACAAAATCAGGGGTGGTCGGGAGGATGATTTTTGACCAGGTTGCCTTCCTGATAACTTCTTACGGGGCATATCCGATTTTCTTTTTAAGTACACTGGTTGGTTTTATCGTATTTTTTAATACGTCATTTGTTCAGGTAATGCAATTTTTTTCCGGGATTTTTAAGTCTATTGGCGGCGGAATTTTCAGCATAAAACCGAAAAATAAAGAGCCGCAGTTTATGAGGGAAAAACCGGAAGTCCGCAATATTGAGTCTCAAAAACAGGAGTCGGTTATAAACAAGGATCTGGCAAGAAATCTTCCGGGTAAAGAAGGACTGGATCTACTGATGGTAGGAAGAAATATCCCGGGAGCACAGGAAGAAATTTGGAATTTTCCGCCGACTTCACTGCTTTCCGATAGTGTTGGAGGCAAGGCTGAGCGCGGAGATGTTAAAAACAATGCGGCGACAATCGAAAAGACTTTTGAATCTTTTGGAATTTCCGCTAAAGTAGTGGAAGTGAATAGAGGTCCGGCAGTAACGCAATACGCAATTGATGTTGCATTGGGGACAAAACTTTCCAAAATTACTTCATTGACCAATAATCTTGCTTTGGCGTTGGCTGCTCCCGGAGGACAAATCAGAATAGAAGCACCGATTCCGGGACGTTCTTTAGTCGGAATTGAGCTTCCCAATCACTCAGCCGAATTTGTTACCTTAAAGTCAATATTAAACGGGGAGCAGATGAAAAACGTAAAAAACAAACTGTTGGTACCGCTTGGTTTGGATGTATCGGGAAAACCGCTGTCGGCAAACATCGCCAAAATGCCTCACGTTTTGATTGCCGGACAAACCGGGAGCGGAAAATCCGTTCTTTTAAATTCATGGATCGCCTCGTTTTTATTCAGAACAACCCCATCGGAAGTTAAATTAATTTTAATTGATCCTAAAAGGGTTGAATTTACCCAATATAACGGCGTTCCGCATTTAATGACGCCGGTGATTGTGGAAAGCGATAAGATTGTAGCGGCGCTTAAATGGGCAGTAAGAGAAATGGATGGACGGTATAAACAATTTGCGCAAATAGGAGCCAGAAATATTGAAACATTCAACGAAATTTCCGGTTTTCAAGCAATGCCATATATTGTAATTTTTATTGACGAGTTGGCTGATATTATTATTACTGCACCGGCTCAGGTTGAAGATAATATTTGCCGGATTGCGCAAATGGCAAGAGCAACCGGAATTCATTTGGTAATTGCGACACAAAGACCGTCAGTAAATGTTTTGACCGGACTGATAAAAGCAAATATTCCCTGTCGGATTTCTTTTGCTGTTTCTTCACTGGTAGATTCGAGAGTGATTTTGGATACGCCCGGAGCGGAAAAATTATTAGGACGGGGTGATATGCTTTACATTCCACCGGATCAGGCAAAACCGACCCGTATTCAAGGAGCCTATGTTTCCGAACCGGAAATAAAAAGACTTATTGATTTTATCAATAGAACCGGTATAAGGCCGGTTTATACTGATGAAGTAACCGAGGTTTCGATTTCTTCATCAAGGGAATCAAGGGGAAGCTCTGGCGGAAAAGATGAATTTTTTACAGAAGCGGTTAAGGAAGTGTGCCGCTTTAAACGGGCTTCGGCATCGCTTTTACAAAGGAGATTTTCCATTGGGTATAATCGGGCAGCGAAAATTCTTGATCAAATGGAGCAAGCCGGAGTGATTGGTCCGGCAAACGGAGCAAAAGCCCGGGATATTTTGATTAAAGACCCCGAAGAATTTTTAGGATCACAATCTTAAAGACAATAGATGATTGAAAACAGTCTTCCACCTTCTATTATCTATCGTCATATTTTTATCTATTATGAAAACTGTTGGGCAAATTTTATCCGAGAAGAGAACTGAATTAAAACTGACGCTTGCGGAAATTGAAAAAGAAACAAAAATCCGACGGAAATATTTGGAGGCAATTGAAAAAGATGAATTTTCTGTTGTTGAAGACGGGACGACTTTAAAGGGATTTATCAGGAATTATACTAAAGCATTGGGACTTTCTCCGGAAAATTTGCTTGCAGTTTTCCGGCGTGATTATCCGGAAAAATTTGAAAACGATATTATTCCAAAGAAAATTGTTGAGACAGTTGATAATGAAAAAAAGATTCGCTGGACACCGAAGTTAACATTTTTTTTAACGATATTTATTATTGTTTCAAGCGTTACCTTTTTTTTAGTCAGGGAATATATAAATTTTTCTTCTCCTCCTCCGCTTTGGGTATATTCCCCAAAAGAAAAAGAAAGAGTAAAAGGGGCGATTATAGTAAGCGGGAAAACCGATAAGGACGCATCGGTGAAAATTGACAATATTAATATTTCGGTTTTAAGAGACGGAACGTTTAAGGAAGAAATAATACTGCCGAAGGGAGAAAATATTGTGACAATTGAGGTATCGAACAGACAGGGAAAGAAGAATACGATAAACAGACAAATTATGGTGGAATAAAATTATGGTGGAATAAAAAAGACAATTGACATTTAATTTTTTCTAAGGTAATCTTTAATTACTATACCATTTCGCCAAGTTAGACTTGGCTACATTAGGTATTATAAACTAGTAAACCAAGGAGTATAAAAAAACTGCCCATGTATATACCTTATTTAAATCAAATTCTTCTTTTTGTTGTAGTAACAGTATTAACTGTGCTTTTAACTTTATCAGGTGTGCAGGTATACTATATTTTGAAAGAATTCAAGCAGTCGGTTAAGAAAGTTAATAAAATTCTCGATGATACCGAAATTATGACTTCTTCAGTTGCAAAACCAATAGCGGGAATTTCCGGATTTATTACCGGAATAAAAAGTGGCGCCGATATATTAAATTTATTTTTAAATATTAAAAAAAAGAAAAATGGATAATGATAACGAAAAAAGCAACAATGGTTTTTGGGCCGGTTTATTTATTGGCGGTTTGGTTGGCGCAGGAATTACTTATTTTTTAAGCAGTGAGGACAAGGAAGAAGCCAGAAAAATCCTTAAAGAAAAAGCAAAAGATTTTTTTGATAACTTAACCGATTTTGGGGAAGACCTTTACAAAAAAGGTGAGAAAATCGAAAAGAGAGTTGAAAAAAGAGTTTCATCGGCAATGGATGATGCGGTGGAAGACGCCGGTGAAATTGTTGTTGATGCCCAGGAGAGGGCGAAAGCCATTCCTGAAGTTGCCCAGCAGGCAATCGAAAATGTTCAAAAGGCAGCAGAGTTAGCGGTAGCCAGTATTGCCAAGTCGGCAGAGGGAATTGAAAATTCAAATACTGTCTCCAAAGGAATAAAAAAATTCTTTCTGAAAAAGGGAAAAAAGTTAGGAAAATAGAATTTATTAGTCGCTGGTTGTATAATTTGAGCAATGATCGAACAAACTCCGGAAGTCCCCGAAAAACAAACAGAACCAGAAACAGTTCCTGTTTGTAATAAACCTTGTTGCCAGTATATAACGATTTTACTGGTGGTTATTGGATTGTTGTTTGTGGTAGGAGCGGTTTATACAGGAATGCAGATCAGTAAGAAACGAACACCGGTGGTATTACCGACAGCTCCTCCGCCAGAAGTTAGGCCAATAGAAGCTTCTCCAACTTCTATCCCCGACGAAACCGCCAATTGGAAAACATATTCAAATCAAAAATACGGATTTGAGTTTAAATACCCACAGAATTTCCAAATTACAGCAGAAGGATTGGGTCAATATTTTCTAAATCAGAAACCTGCAATTGTGCTTGAAAGTGATAATTTTATTTATTTGCATAATCAAATCAATGCCATATTAACAGTATCTGTCAAATCCAATGCAAAATCAGAGTGCGATTATGTTCCAAGAGGTGTAACGGATACTCTTCGTAATCAGGTAATAAATGGAATAGATTTTACCGTTTTTTCAGAGAGTGGTGCTGCCACCGGAAATTTTTATTCAAATACAATTTTTCATTATCTTAAAGATACAACCTGCTATGAAATGGTAACTACTATTCATGAATCAAGTGATGGTAATACCCCCGAGGCGCTACCTAAAATTAACGAACAAAAAGCTATATTCAATAAACAATTTGACCAAATCCTTTCCACTTTCAAATTTTTAGATTAATTTTTTATTTAACAAATGGAAAAAGTTTGCTGTTTAACTTCAATTAAGCTAAGATAAAAGGTGATGAAACTAGAACATATTTCACAA